>OLRL01000011.1_pt1 | contig 166594 bp, 157 predicted proteins | sample 1643201 | NCBI WGS metagenome assembly OLRL01 (sample SAMEA3136649, study PRJEB25190) | human gut metagenome | biome: human gut; feature: human-associated habitat; material: faeces | place: Austria | collected 2013
CACCTGTTGCTATAATTGCGTACATATGGCACCTCCTATTATCATTACTCGCCAATTACGGTGTCTGTCACATGAATTATGGCAGAACTTCAACCTCATTGTGCGGCATACTATTGTATATTAGCACATGTTTCCCTGAAAATCAAGCAGTTTACAAGCATTTTTATAAAAAATCTTATTTTTTTCTTCCTGTGTAAGTTTAGAATCATTTAACAGATGTACAAATGCCCCCTGATCCCGCCACGGAACATCGGTTCCGAAAAGGATCTTATCAGCACCGTGATTACGCACGATCCGAAGAAACTGATCTTCTTTTATCACATCAAGTACCACGGCAGTGTCCAAATATACATCTTTTCCGACCAGGTATTTTTCTACATCATCCCACATCTCATTGCCGCCGAGATGGGCAAGGACAAGGTTCACAGGGTGAACCTCATCTATAACTTCTGCAGCCATCTCCGGTGTACAGTGAACGTCATCCGGGCATTTCGGGTCAAGTCCCGCATGGACGACAATGATAAGTCCAAGCTCTGTGGCATAATCTACCAGTCTTTTATAACGGATATCATTAAAATACATGTCCTGATAATCCGGATGTAATTTGATCCCTTTAAGTCCCAGTTCTTTTATATGCCGGAGTTCTTCTCGGTAATGTTCTGTCGCCGGATGGATGCCTCCGAAAGAGATGACATTTCCTTCCTGATGTGCAGCGGCAAATGTATTGACCGAATCAAACTGAGAAGGCTTTGTCATAGCCGGAAGTGCAATACTTAAGTCTACACCACCCTTTTTCGCAGACTCTGAAAGTCCCGTGTATGTTCCATCTGTCTGCGGTGGTATCTGACAGACCTCTGCCAGAAATGTAATCGTTTTGTCAGCGATCTTATCTGGAAACATATGTGTATGAAAATCAATTACCATTTTTTTCATACTCCTGTACCTTGTCGTAACAATATTTGATAATATCACGTCTTGTGATCATTCCGATAAAATGTTCCTGATCATCCACAACCGGCACAAAGTTCTGCTCCATTGCACGTCCGATCAGGTCTTCCATCTTAGATTCGGCATTGACACACTGGTAATCATTCCTTCTGTCAATTTTCATGATACTGATATTCTCAGCATCTTTAAGATTCAATAGTTTTAATTTTTTGACAGCCCACAAAAGATCACCTTCTGTGATACTGCCGACATATTTTCCCTCTTTATTCAAAATCGGGACACATGTATATCTGTAGTGTTCCATAATTTCCAAAGCCTGTCTGAGTGTATGATAATCATAAATAAATGCAAGTTCACTCTTTGGCTTCAGGAAAAATAAAATATTCATCTTTTGAACAGCCTCCTAAATTTGTGTAGTTACAAAAATATCATAAATTGCTTTGATCGCACCTTCAAAATCATGGTTGCTGACACCAATGATAATATTCAGCTCACTGGAACCCTGGTCGATCATACGGACGTTAATATTTGCATGTGCAAGCGCAGAGAAAATACGTCCGGAAGTACCTCTGGTTGCTCTCATTCCACGTCCTACAACTGCGATCAGTGCAAGGTCAGATTCCAGTTCCAGATAATCCGGTTCCACTTCTCTGTGAATGCCTGCGATCACTTTCTGCTCTTTTTCTTCAAATTCTTCCTGGTGAACAAAAATTGTCATCGTATCAATTCCGGATGGCATATGTTCGATAGAAACATGGTTCTCTTCAAAAACTTCCAACACTTTACGGCAGAACCCAACCTGAGAGTTCATCATCGCTTTCTCCACAGTTACAGAAGCGAAATCCTTCTTACCTGCAATACCGGTAATAACAAAACGTGGTTTCTGACATGTTGCTTCCACAATCAGAGTTCCTTTATCCTCCGGTGCATTCGTATTGCGGATATTGATCGGGATACCTTCCTTGCGCACCGGGAAAATGGCATCTTCGTGAAGAACCGTAGCGCCCATATAGGACAGCTCACGAAGTTCGCGGTATGTGATCACATCGATCGGTTTCGGATTCGGAATGATTCTTGGATCCGTAATCAGGAATCCGGATACATCTGTCCAGTTTTCATACATCTCTGCATGAACCGCTTTTGCAACGATAGATCCGGTAATATCCGATCCACCACGGGAAAATGTTTTCACACTTCCATCCGGTTCAGAACCGTAAAATCCCGGAATTACCGCACGTTCTATATCTGCAAGTTTTGCAGTCAACACCTCATCGGTCTTTTCTGCATCAAAATTACCTTCTTCATCAAAGAAAACAACTTCGGCTGCGTCAATGAATGTATATCCGAGATATTCAGCCATAATCTTACCATTCAGAAATTCACCGCGGGATGCCGCATAATCTCTTCCAATCTTGGCAAGAAAATTCTTACGGATGATCTTGAAATCTTCCTCCAGCGAAATTTTAAGTCCAAGTCCGTCAATAATTGACTGATAACGTGCTTTGATCGCAGTCAGAAGATTCTCAAAATTCTCCATGTGTTCTTCTTTTTCTTCGTCGTCATATGCAAGGATTGCCTGTCCATAACAACTGTACAGCATATCCGTTACTTTTGTATCGTCAGAGGTACGTTTTCCCGGCGCAGACGGAATCACATAACGTCTGCTGGAATCTTTTCTGATGATCGCACCGACTTTTTCAAACTGTTCGGCGCTTGCCAGTGAACTTCCTCCGAATTTAACAACTTTAATTAACATTTTTGTATTCCTCCAGGTTGCCTTTTCTTTTGCTGCTACTATATTACCTTATTTTCCCATCATCTGCAATGGAATATCTGTATGAAACAGGATGCCCTGTATGCCGAATTTCTCGGCAGCTTCCACATTCGCGACACGGTCATCAAAAAATACTGTATGTTTTGGATCTATGTTATATCGGTCTAATAATATCTGATAAATCTTTGAATCCGGTTTCATACATTTTTCTTGCCATGAAAACACACCGCCGTAAAAACTCTTTAAAAACGCAAGCTTTTCTTCTGACTGACGGAACATTTCATCCGAATAATTAGACAGATAATAAAGCTTCATTCCTTTTTCGCGAAAATATGCAAACCATTCTTCAATAAAAGGAAATGGTACGATAGATGCTCCGAATCCAGCAAAGGTTGTCCGTATCTCTTTCTCATACGCCGGATCATTTTCTATAAAAAGTTCCAGCCATTCTTCGGTTGTTACCAGACCGGAATCTCCTGCATCCCAGTCTTTATTACAAAACATAGCATCCGCCACATGCTTGGTCGTCTCTTCTGAAAATCCTAATGATTCCAGATATTCTTTCCACGCAAAATAAATTAATACATTTCCAATATCAAAAATAACTGTATTGGTATTCTCCCTTAATTCAGGTATCATTTTTTCTTCCTTCTCTTCTTGATTGTACTTTGTTTCCAAAAACTGTATACGGAAATATTTCCCATATATCCGCAGATTTTTAATGATCGCGGATAACGTCTGCAAACTGTGCTTTTGCTGCCTTCTTAAGATCCGCCGGAGCAAGTTTTAACTGCATTCCTAATTTACCGCCACTGACATGCATCTGCGTAAGTTCTTCCGCATCTTTTTGTATGACTGTCGGAAACTGTTTTTTCATTCCAATTGCCGTACAGCCGCCACGCACATATCCGGTTACTTTTGTCAGATTTTTTAAATGCAGCATCTCCAGCGATTTCTCACCGACCGCTTTTGCTGCCTTCTTAAAATCAATCTCTGCTTCGATTGGAATGACAAACACATAATGTTCACCGCTCTTGCCGGTCGTCACAAGCGTCTTGTATACAAGCGCATGGTCATATCCAAGTTTATCTGCAGTTTCAATACCATCCGTGAAGTCTTCACATTCATAAGTTTCATATTCATAAGGAATCTTCATGCGGTCCAGCATACGCATGGCATTTGTCTTTAATTCCTTCTTGCTCATAAGAAGTTCACTCCTTTATATCATTCATGTTTATATCTGTATAAGCACACATATTTAAGTGGTTACAATGTCTTTTCCCAGGTCTTCCAACGAAATGAAATCGTTTTTTGTTGTTCCACCTGCTGATTCCGGATTCTTCGCATATACTTCCAGGCGGTGGAAATGAAGCGGTACTTCCTCCGGATTTTCACCGATGAAGCGCAGGAACGCTTCCATTACGAGATCCGGTTTCAAATTCTGCTCACTACCTGTTGCAAGGAACAGAAAAATGCCGTCATCCTCTGCATGCATATCGTAAATCATCGGTTTGATATCGACTTCTTTCTCACTTCGTTTTGTTTTCTTCCATACGATGATCTGCGGTTCTTTCATAAATGCACACACACTGTCTTTCCATTTTGCCGAAAGTACTCTTATATCTTCCGCATGTTGAAAAGTCTGTGGCTGAGTCACTTTGTAATCTGCCGCAGCTACGATCGTCATACCGCTCGCTTTTTTATCCGAAGAGATCTCACGGAAACCGGTAACTTCAATTCCCTCGACCATCACAGCATTTAACTGTGCAACTGCCTGCTCTGAGGCGATTGCTTCTGTCAACTCAATATCAAAATATTCTCCGTCACTTGTCACACCGACACCAAGTGGCTGCGCAAACGACATGATCATATGTGGGCTGTATCCACTCGTAAATGCAATCGGGATCTCTGCCCTGCGGATCGCTTTCTGAAAGAAACGCATCACATCCAGGTGTCCAATAAAACGCATTACTCCATATTTACGGAATTTAATTCTTGCTTTCAATACAGACACCTCCTTTCCATTTTGCCACACCACAACCGGAACATTTCATCCGGCAATTCGGTGTAACTTCTGCGTTCATTGCATGATTCCATTCCCGTTTCAGAAAATCTTTCGTCACGCCAATGTCTATGAAATCCCACGGGAACACTTCATCAAGTGAACGCTCTCTGTGATTATAAAATGCAATATCCAGTCCTGTATTTTCAAACGCTTGCATCCATTTATTATTATCAAACTGATCGCTCCAGGAATCATACAGACATCCCAGACGATAAGCTTCTTCGATAACTGCGGAAGTCTTACGGTCTCCTCTGGCAAAAACACCTTCCAATACCGTTACTTCTGCATCATGCCAGTTATATTTCAGACTCTTCCGGTTCAACTGATCGTTAAATGCGTGTTTTACAATCGCAGCTCTGGAGATGTATTCTTCATTCGTATACATTCTCGCCCACTGGAACGGAGTAAACGGTTTCGGTATAAAGAACGATGTACTTGTCGTAATCTGGCATTTTCCGTTCCGCTGATCCTTCGGGATCTCGTAATAACGTCTTGCAATTTTATCTGCCAGCTCTGGAATAGCACGCATATCATCTTCGGTCTCTGTCGGTAATCCCAGCATGAAATAAAGTTTTACCTTATTCCAGCCTCCTTCAAAAGCCTGTCCTGCGCCATCTAAAATAATCTCCTCTGTCAGTCCTTTGTTGATGACATCACGCATACGCTGGGACCCAGCCTCCGGCGCAAATGTCAGGCTGCTCTTGCGGATATCCTGCACCTGTCCCATCACATCCAGCGAAAATGCATCTATTCGAAGCGATGGCAGACTGATATTAATTCCCTTGGACTTAAACTCATCAATCAGAAATGTGACCAGCTCTTTTAAATGACTATAATCACTGGAACTTAAAGAACTTAGAGAGATTTCTTCGTGTCCTGTATTTTTCAGCATCTTATATGCATAATCTTTTAAAACTTCTACGTCTTTTTCTCTTGTCGGGCGATATAGCATTCCTGCCTGGCAGAAGCGGCAGCCACGGATACAACCGCGCTGGATCTCCAGTACAACACGATCCTGTGTTGCTTTAATAAAAGGTACTACCGGTTTTTCCGGATATGGCGCACTGGACATATCCATTACAACCTGCTTCTTAATATTCTCTTTTGCATGAACATTGTTCGGTGTAAAAGAGAGGATGGTACCATCTTCCTTATATTCTACATCATAAAAAGACGGAATGTATATTCCTTCTACTTCTGCAGCCATCTCAAGGAAATCCCATCTGGAGCCTCCTGCTGCTTTATTCTTCTTGTAAAGATCCAGTAATTCATCATAAACGGTTTCGCCTTCACCCATATAAAACAGGTCAAAGAAATCTGCCAGTGGCTCCGGATTGTACGTGCATGGACCACCACCGATCACGATCGGATCTTCTTCTGTTCTGTCTTTTGTTTTTATCGGGATCCCGGACAGATCCAGAATCTGTAAAATGTTCGTATAACACATCTCATACTGGATCGTAATGCCTAAGAAATCAAAATTTTTGATCGGATCCTGCGATTCCAGCGCAAACAACGGAATCTTCTTCTCGCGCATAACCGCATCCAGATCTGTCCACGGTGAATAAACTCTCTCACACCAGACATCCTCTCTGCGGTTAAACATATCATAGAGAATCTGGATTCCAAGATGTGACATTCCAATCTCGTACACATCCGGGAAACACATGGCAAACCGGATATCGACTTTCGTCTTATCTTTCATGACCGAATTCACTTCGTTTCCGATATAGCGCGCCGGCTTCTCGATCTTCATCAATATATCATCAGTTAATGCTAATTTTCTCATGGTTACTCCTTGGTTTTTAAATGTTCTCTTTGCATACACTCGTTTAATTGTACCACAAATTGAACACATTGGTAAATAGGAAGTATTTTTTCCCAAATCACTTCATAACCTGTCACCGGCAGCTTTCACTGGTTATTATGGTAACCTAAAAAGGGCTCCCTCAAAAGGGAGCCTTCGAATTGCATGTTTTTAAATTTTTTTATTATCCAATTGTCCGTTTAACAAGATTCTGGAAATTAACTCTGGCAATCTTATCCATCTCTTCTTTGGTCATTCCCATCTTCTCGAAACAGCTAAAGAGATTCGGAATCTCTGAAGCATCCTTCATACCGTGTGCTGCCGGGCTGGAATCTTCTGTCATAGTTCCCATCGCCTCATCATTGATAAACTCAAAGAAATCAAATCCACAGCCAACATGATCGATGCCCATTACATTGATCATATGATCTGCATGTCTTGCAAGATTCTCAACGGTCTGTTCCGGTCCTCTCGGATCAATGAAGTCTTTGAAAGAATTAAGTCCGACAACACCGTCTACATCACGGATGGCACGAAGCTGATCATCTGTCAGGTTACGCGGCACATCACAGAGCGCACGGCAGTTTGAATGAGAAGCAATGATTGGCTTCGTAGCAAGCTTCATGCAGTCCCAGAAACCAGCTTCATTCAGATGTGACATATCAAGGATCATGCCCTTATCCTGTACTTTTCTGGCAGCTTTCTTACCTGTTTCCGTAAGTCCGTAGGATTCGCCGGAGTTTGCGCCTGCGCCAAGTGCATTTGCTTCATTCCACGTAAGGATTGCATGCCTGCAGCCAAAATCATAATATTCATCGATCTTAGAAATATCTTCCCCGATTGCTGCGAGTCCTTCAATTCCATGAAATACATAAATCTTGCCATCAGCTTTCGCCTGCATCATCTCTGCGTAGTTATGTACAATACGGATTTCATCACATTCCTCAGCCTCCGCTTTTGCACATTGCATAATCTCTTTTGTTCTCTTTACATAATCTACATCATACGGCGGATCTACCCAGATTACAAAAATGCTTCCTTCTACGCCGCCTTTTCTAAGCCTTTCCAGATGACGTCTGCGTAATACATCGGTTTCGCCCTTTAATCTACGTGCGGTTACATCACACCAAATATCCGAATGTGCGTCAAAATACATAATCTACCATCCTTTCTTACATTGTCTAATCCATTCTGCTTTCAGTTCCGACATTTATAAAATCCCATTTTTATAATCGGCGCGTCCCCTTTTACGGGAACGCGCCGTTTACCAGTCGCTTTCAATATATTATGTAATTCTTATGCTCCTAAGAGAACTCCAATCATAGTTCCAAGGTAGTTACCGATTACATATCCGAGAGTACCTACTAACATTGCAGGTCCAACCAGACGGCTCCATCCCTGTGAAATAGCCATACCGGCAGCTGTTGTCGGTCCACCGATATTTGCATTGGAGGCAATAATCGCATCTTCCAAATCGCATTTGAAGATCTTTGCTCCGATGAAACAGAATAACATGTTTACACAAACCATGATAGCTGTAAGTACAAGAAGCAGAGGTGACTTTGTAACTACTGTGATAATGTTTGCTGGAACACCGATTACAAACAGGAATAAGTAGATTAAAAAAGTACCAATCTCCTGTGATCCATGCAGATTCTCTTCTACCTGTTTATGGAAGAATGTTGCAACGATTACTGAGAATGTTGTGATCCATACATACTGGCTTCCGAAGAATTTACCGATGAAATCCATAAATCCAGTTGCATTCTCACCAACAGCTCCGCTGATCGTTCCAGCGATAAACTGTGAAACCCATACGATTGTTACAGAATATGCAACATTGTAAGCGATATCCTTCAAAGAGATATCTTTACGGCTCCAAAATGCTGCAGCCTGTGTCTGAGCAGCGTCTTTTGAAATTCCCGCTTCTACTTCGTCAATATGTGGATGTGCGAAGTGTGAACGGAAGAATTTCATACCTGCAAATGCAATCAATACGAAGAAATATGCAGCCATCAAAAGGTTATCTGCAACTGTTGCTGCCGCTGTTAAATCTTCACCTGCCGCATACTGTGATGCCATTGCTGCAAAGTTTACACCACCACCGATATAAGAACCGGTCATCATACTTGCTACTTTTGCGAGTCCGCTTGCATCACCGAATGGTCCACGCAGTGCAAAGAATGCAATAATTGCACCACATACTGTACCAACTGCACCGATCAGGAATACGATCAACATCTTACCGGTATCTCTCCATACACGGGAAAGGTTACACTGAAGAAGCAATAACGGAATACCCATTGGTACGATCATACCCCAGACAATATCGTCATACAGTACACTGTGAATAGGAATGATACTTAAGTTTGCAAGTACCATTGCAATGATCAGTGCCAGGATCGCACCGGAAACTTTCGATGCCCAATTGTACTTTTGCTCTAAGTAGATAGAAAAAGCAACACCAAGACACATGATTGCGAGTAATGCCCATGTATCTTCTGCTGCGATGAGCGATTCCCGCCCGACTAGATTTTGAAATACTGAACTTAACATAGAATACCCTCCTTCGTTCTCATTGTTTCACGACTGTTATAGATGAACCTTATATATTCATCTGATTTATCCCTATTATACATACATTTTTCAACAATAACAATAGTTTATTGAAATTTTGGTCAATATGCTGAAAAATATTTTCAATTCACTGTAGCATTGTGAAAGCTGTTTGATATTATCTTATTTGTATAAAAATTAGATAGTTTTTTCATCTTTTCCACAATTCATACACTTTAAGTTGATCTATTTTAATTTGATTGTACATAAAAAAAACACCTTTTTGTATATTTTGCAAAAAGGTGTTTTAAATCGTATATGCAAATGAATAAAATCTGTACCTTAGTCTTTGGTAAAATCCCCAAAAATTCTTCACTATTTGACATAACAAAATATGACATTTAGTATGCCTGCCAGTAGCATGACTATAATCGGGTTCCATTTTTTCCAGCATAATAATATCAGACAAATCAGAAAAATTACGAAAAGCGGTATATTTATACCAGTGACAGACAGTACACTGCCTGCTTCCAAGAAAGCATTTTTTAAAATACTGACTCCTGCGGAGGCAATTAGTGCGACTACTGCCGGGCGCAGGGATTTCAAAACTCCCTGCAACAAATCTAATTTCCGGTATTTTAAGTATAGTTTCGCAATAGCTGTCACAATAATACAGGACGGAAGGATATTCCCAAGTGTTGCTGCAAGCGCTCCCGGCACTCCTGCTACTTTAATTCCGACAAATGTTGCCGAATTGATGGCGATCGGTCCGGGTGTCATCTGTGATAATGTAATAAGATCTGTAAATTCTTTAACATCCAGCCATCTGTGCGCATCGACGATTTGGCTCTGAATAAGCGGAAGCGCTGCATAACCACCGCCAAAGCTGAATAATCCAACCTGAAGGAAACTAAGGAAAAGCTGGATATAAATCATTTCCGCACCTTCCTTTCAAGCATAGTCCGTATGACACCAAGGATTCCGCATCCGAGAATAATCCAGACGATATTAATTTCCCCGCTGCATGCAAGAAGAAATGAAAGAATCAGAACAAGCACGGATATCACATCTTTCTCCTTTATAACCGAACATCCCATTCCAAAAGTAACAGAAGCAATTACAGCTCCCACACCCGCCTGCATACCTTCCAGCATCCGTGCAACCAGAAGGTTGGAGCGGAATGCCTGATAGCAGACAGATAATATCGATATAATGACAAAAGGAGGGATAACTGTTCCGAAAATAGCAACGAATGCGCCTAGAATTCCTGCCAGTTTATATCCGACAACAATCGCGCCGTTGACAGCAATTGCCCCCGGCGCTGACTGGGCGATTGCCACAAGATCCAGCATCTCCTCCTCATCGATCCAGTGTCTGGCATCGACAAAATCTTTTTTCATTAATGACACAATGACATATCCACCTCCAAAGGTGAATGTGCTTAAATATAAAGTTGATAAAAATAAAGTCCGAAGTATTTTACTATTCTTTTTTTTCATTGTATTATCCTACTCTTCGTCTGTAGACTCTATTTCACCATCAAATCCGGCATCTCGAATCATCTGCATTGTGGCATCAATCCCCTGACCGTCTGCGGTCAGATATCCGGATGCGAAAATCGAATCAACAACTTTGAAAAGCGTCGGCTCTATTCCTTTAAAATATACTTCTCTTCCGGCCGCACAACGGATATCAGAAGTCGGGATCATAAGTCTTGCAAGGCATAAAACTTTCATGCAGTATTCTGGTGTAAGTCCGGAAATATCCCTGTCTGCAAGTCGTGTCCCCGGAATCGGAAGCAGGAAATTGATTGGTACAGATTCCGGATGAATTTCACGAAGATCCAGAAGCATGTCCACAACATCTTCTTTTCTCTCTCCCATTCCGATAATACCACCGCTGCAGATCTCAAAGCCGATATCCTGAAGCATATGTATATTTGCCACACGCTGCTCGTAAGTGTGCGTCGTACAAATCTCCGGGTAAAATCTCCGGCTGCTGTTCAGATTATGATTGATCCTGTCCAGTCCGGCATCTTTTAAAAGTCTCGCCTGCTTCTCCGTCAGAAATCCAATAGAACAGCAGATCTGCGTTCCTTTCTTCTTCATTTCCCGGATACGTTCTGCAAGATCTTCAATCTCTGCATCTGAAAACTGAATTCCGCTCAGACCGATACAGTGTCTTGCCAGATGCTTGTCATCTACCAGATCGTTATCCCCGTAAAGTTTTTCATCCGAAACACGACGATATTTTTCAATGGCCGCATGCGACTCGCAGGACTGTGCACAATATGCACAGTTCTGCGAACAGTTTCCGCTGCGGACATTAGTCAGAAGCTGTACGCTTACTTTCTTGCCTTTATACTTTGTACGGAGCGCATAGGCACATGCGATCAGATCATCCATGTCTTCCTTTGGAAGATTTAAAATTTTAATTGCTTCCTCTCTCGTAAGTCTCTTTGTCTCATCCCAGTGTTTCAACCATTCTTTCATAGAAACATCTCTCCTTTTATCTTAAGCTTTTTCTTCCTTTTTATTAAATATCTCACGATCCAGCGCCTTGTTCTGATGTGCAACGATTGTTGTACATACAGCATCACCTGTAATATTAACGGCTGTTCGTGTCATGTCAAGAATACGGTCAATACCCATGATCAGTCCGATTGCCTCAACCGGGAGTCCTACAGAATTAAATACCATTGTAAGTGTAACAAGACCTACACTTGGTACTCCGGCCGTTCCGATAGATGCAAGTGTCGCTGTCCCGATAACCGTAACATAATCGGTAAGAGAAAGATGGATTCCAAATGCCTGTGCCGCAAACACAACAGCTACACCCTGCATAATCGCTGTTCCATCCATATTGATCGTCGCACCAAGCGGGATCGTAAAGGACGAAATTTTCTTGGATACACCCATTTTTTTAGACAGCGTATCGATGGAAAGCGGAATGGTCGCATTGGATGTTGCTGTTGAAAATGCAAACGCCATAACCGGGAAGAATTTTTTAATAAATTTGAATGGATTCAGTCCTGTAAATCCTTTTAAAAGTCCCAGATATACAACAAAACACTGCAGGGCAAGTGCAAGCAGGACACCGATCATGTATTTTGCAAGCGGAATGAACGCGCTGAAACCGATATTAGCAAAAGTGCGTGCGATCAGGCAGAACACTCCGATCGGAGCAAGTCCCATAACCATCATTGTCATTTCCATCATGATGTCATTGAACTGACTGAAGAAATTGCTGACTGTCTCTGTACGCTCTCCTAGTTTTGCCAGAATAACACCGACGATCAGTGCAAATACAATAATCTGAAGCATTGTTCCGTTTGCCAGCGCATTCAGCGGATTGTCCGGAATGATATTCAGAAGCGTTTCTGTCAGTGTAGTTGCTTTCATGGACTCCACTTCCGCAGCATTCTGCTGAATACTGCTCATATCCAGTCCTTTGCCAGGATTAATTAGATTACCGACAGATAACGCAACTGTAACTGCAACGGCTGTTGTAAACAGATAAAAAACGAGTGTACGCACGCCGACTGTTCCGAGTTTTTTTGTATCTCCAATCGACATACTTCCACATACGATCGAACAAAATACAAGTGGAACAACAAGCATCTTCATCAAACGGATGAATCCTTGTCCGATTACATATAAAATTCCTTCTACGATTACATCATCTTTGATACTGCTTTTCGGGACAAGATAACATAAAATCACACCAAACAGCGCTCCTGCAAGAAGGGAAATGAATATTTTCGTAGTAAGTCCCATCTTTTTCTTTTCTTTTGTATTACTCATGAGTCTCCTCCTTCCACTCGGCAATGTATTCCTCAAGAGACTGTTTCCATTTCGGCATTTCATATACATCAATGATCCGTAAAATAAAATTATCCAGAACCGCATATGCTGGCCGTACCAGATGTTCTTTAGAATCTGCAATTGAAATCTCTTTTACTTCTGCATGAAGACCTGCCAGAGATAGAATCTCTCTTGCAAAATCATATCGACTGCAAAGTCCTTTACATGTTGCATGATAGGTTCCATATTCATTTGTTGTAATAAGATACAAAATAATACGTGCCAAATCCTTCGCACTGGTCGGACATCCGGTCTCATCTATTGCAGCCTCGATCAACTCTCCATTTCCCGCCTTCCGCAATACACGTGTCACAAAATTATCGCCATGTCCAAAAATCCAGCTGCTCCGAATCACAAAATGTTTGTGTGTAAATTCCCGCACATAATTTTCACCGGCTCTCTTAGAGCGTCCGTACACGGTCTTCGGATTCGTATCATCAAATTCACTGTAAGGCGTATTTTTGTTACCATCGAAGACATCATCTGTAGATATCTGGACGATTTTAGCACCGATCTTACGTGCGACGATACTTAAATTTCTTGCACCGAGTGCATTAACACGGTACGCCAGTTCCGGTTCTTTTTCACAAAGATCCATATCTGTGATTCCGGCACAGTTGATGATCACATCCGGACGGTTGATCTCACCAAAGCTTAATACTTCATCTGTCTGTGTGATATCCAACTCATCTTTATCTGTGTTAAAAACTTCCATCTCCAGTGGATCTAACACTTCGTTAATAGCAGTTCCGATCTGTCCTGCCGATCCTGCAATCCATATTTTTAACATGTTTCATCCTCCTCTTTCGTTCCTCATTTACTCATGAAATTACCGGTGTTCCAGAATCGGAAACGCCGATGTATCTTCAGAGATCATTTGAATGATTTCTGAGCTGTTCACACTCATAAACTCATCCTTTTTGTAATCCATTGCAACAAATGCAGCAAACAGCAGAAAGCTTATGAAAAGCCGGAGCCCCAGTGTACCGCTCTTAAATTCCTGCGGCTCTTCATAAAGCAAACGGTATGCCGCTCCATATCTCGGGTGTACCGCCGGAGAGTCATAAGAATCCCGGTACAGTTCCCGTGTCCGCATTAATAATTTCTGCCTTCGTCTTTCTGCTTCATTCAATCCCGGTCACATCCTTTCCACTCTAGGATATGCATGGATATTCGGTTCTATACCTGAAAAGACAGTGCACGCGCATTAGCGGCTTGCCAGTTCTTTTACAATATCTTCCCAGTTCAGTCCTTTTTCAACCATTAATACAATCATATGATAAAGGAAATCCGAGATCTCATACTTCGTCTCTTCTGCACTTGGATTCTTGGCAGCGATCACAATCTCCGTTGCCTCTTCGCCGATTTTTTTCAAAATCTTATCAATTCCTTTATCAAATAAATAATTCGTATAAGAACCCTCTTTTGGATTCTCTTTTCTGTCTACAACGGTATTATAGATGATTTCAAAAACTTCCAGCGGATTTGCTTCGTTATATTCCGTTCCTGCAAGGTGCTGGAAAAAACAGGTCGGATTACCGGTGTGACATGCCGCACCAACCTGATCTACTTTTGCAAGTAACGTATCATAATCACAGTCAATTGTCAGCGACTTGACATACTGGAAATGCCCGCTTGTCTCACCTTTCACCCAGAGCTTCTGGCGGCTTCTGCTGAAGTAAGTCATTTTTCCTGTTTTGATCGTCTGATCAAATGATTCTTCATTCATATAGGCTAACATCAATACTTCTCTCGTCTTATAATGCTGTACAATAACCGGGATCAGCCCCTGCTCATTTGTCTTAAACTGTGAAAATTCCATAATACTTTCAAAAGAAGTCATCTGGATGCCTTCCTCTGAACACTCTTTCTTAAATTCCACAAAATCCATATCCGGCTGACTGACATATTTTCCTGAAAGCCCTTTCACTCCCGGACATTTAAGTATCTTGAATAACTCCGGTTTTTCCAGCGTATCTGTTACGATTACACATGGAATATCCGTTACGTCCATAACCGAATTAAGATCCAGACGATGCATGAACACAATCTCACTGGAATATTCATCAATCAGATGCTGATGTTTGAAAAGCGCATCAAAATCATTCAGCGATACTGCAATTTTCTCTTTTCCAAAACGTTTTGCCGCCTCTTCCACTGCCTTCGCACTGTCCGGTTTGGAAAAATTCAGCATTGCACGCTTTGCTCCGGCATACAAAATCTTCTTTACATCCTCCTGCCGTTTGATATTACCACCCGCTACCATTGGGATACGGATCAAGCGATTAATACGGCGCATCAAGTCAATGGCTTCTTCGTGCTCATCATCAGATGTAGAAAGATCGAACACAAGCAACTCATCTGCCCCGTGATCGCTGTAGTATTTTGCAAGTGCGATCACATCGTCCTGTAATACGCTCTTATCATTAAACCATTTTACAGCCTTCCCACCTGCAATAAAAATGCAGGGAATCAATCTTTTATAACTCATATATGTTCAAAAACTCCTTTAAAGACTTCCTTTTGTCGTCCACGCTTCTTTGATCCGTGGTTCATCCATAGTTGCCATATCAAGCGCTTTTCCAAAACTTTTGAAAAGTGCTTCAGCCATGTGATGATTGTTCTCACCATCCATGATCTTAAGATGGATGTTCATTCCTGCGCTGTAAGAAACAGCATAGAAAAATTCTTTCACCATCTCTGTATCCATGTCACCAATCTTCGGAACTGTAAATTCTGCATCATAGCGAAGGTATGGACGACCGGACAGATCTACCGCGCAAAGTGCTAGCGTCTCATCCATCGGAAGGATCATATCCCCAAAGCGTTTGATACCGGCTTTATCTCCGATGGCTTTTAAAATGGCATTTCCTAGCACAATTCCTGTATCTTCGATCGTATGATGACTGTCTACATCCAAATCGCCATTTACTCGAACAGTCAGGTCAAACAGTCCATGTCTTGCAAATCCGTCCAACATATGGTCAAAAAATCCAATCCCCGTATGAATATCGTTATTTCCGGTTCCATCCAGATTCAGCGTAATGGAAATGTCGGTTTCTTTTGTTTTTCTTTCACAAGTAACGATTCTGCTCATTTTTTACATCCTCCTTACTTCTTCTCAAAACGTACTTTGATGGAATTTGCATGTGCTGTCAGATGTTCTGCTTCTGCAAATTTCTCAATATCGGTATGGATCGCACCAAGTGCTTCCTGTGAGTAGGCAATAATGCTTGATTTTTTAATAAAATCATCAACAGAAAGCGGTGAGAAGAATTTTGCTGTTCCGTTTGTCGGAAGGACATGGTTCGGTCCTGCAAAATAATCTCCAAGCGGTTCACTGGAATATTCGCCAATGAAAATAGCGCCTGCGTTGCGGATGCGTGTCATAATGTCATACGGATTCTTTGTCTGGATCTCCAGATGTTCCGAAGCGATCTCATTCGCAATGTCAATCACTTCTTCCATGGTATCTGCTACCAGTATGTATCCATAATTATCCAGTGATTTGCGGATGATCTCACTTCTGGAAAGTTCTTTTAAAAATCCGTCTACTTCTTCAGATACCTTCTCTGCAAGCTCCTGGCTGGTTGTCACTAAAATTGCAGAAGCGAGCTCGTCATGTTCTGCCTGGGACAGAAGATCCGCAGCTACATAGCGTGGATTTGCTGTCTCATCAGCGATTACAAGGATTTCACTTGGTCCTGCTATCGCATCAATGCTTACATGCCCGTATACAGCACGCTTTGCAAGTGCAACATAAATATTTCCAGGTCCTACAATTTTGTCAACCTTCGGGATACTCTCCGTTCCATAAGCAAGTGCAGCGATCGCCTGTGCGCCGCCGACTTTATATACAACATCAGCACCTGCTTCATGTGCTGCAACCAGTGTTGTCGGTGTGACTTTTCCGTCTTTTCCCGGAGGTGTTACCATTACGATTTCGTCAACTCCTGCAGCTTTCGCTGGTGCGATATTCATAAGGACAGAAGACGGATAAGCAGCTTTTCCGCCTGGTACATAGACGCCGACTCTCTGAAGAGGTGTAACTTTCTGTCCAAGCATTGTTCCATTCGGTTTGCTCTCAAACCAGCTGTTCTGACGCTGTCTCTCGTGATAATCACGGATATTAAATAATGCCTTGCGGATAATACCTGTTAACTCTTCGCCGACTAATTCGTAAGCTTCTTTAATCTCTTCTTCTGTTACTTTAATATTCGATGCATCAATCTTTGCTCCGTCAAATTTTTCTGTATATGCAAATACAGCCGCATCTTTTTCGCTGCGTACATGATCCAGGATTTCTGCAACACCTTGCTCATATTTGCCATAGTTATTCGGACTTCTCTTTAAAAGATCCTCCAGCAGATTCATTTTTGTATTCTTATCGAGATGCTGTATTCTCATTTTATCACTCCTATATTCCTATATTTGTGCGCGTAATTTCATTAATAATGCCTTAATTCTGTCACTCTCCATACGCATGCTTACCGGATTGACGATCATACGCGCAGACAGTGGGCAAACTTCCTCCAGAACTTCCAGACCGTTTTCACGCAGTGTGGAACCCGTTTCTACAATATCCACGATCACTTCAGAAAGACCAACGATCGGTGCCAGTTCAATCGAACCGTTTAATTTTACGATCTCTACAGTCTGGTGTTTTGTGTTGTAGAAATAGTCTTTTGCAATATTCGGATATTTTGTTGCGACACGGATCAGCTCATGATGTTTCAATAACGGTATTGCATCTTTATAACCGCACACACACATTTTACATTTCCCATAACCAAGATCCAGAACTTCATGAACTTTACGTCCCTCTTCAAGGATCGTGTCTTTTCCGACAACTCCGATGTCCGCTGCACCATATTCTACATAAGTCGGTACATCCGGTCCTTTTGCAAGGAAGAAGCGAAGCTTCAATTCTTCATTTGTAAAGATCAGTTTTCTGGAATCTTTGTCTTTCATCTCTTCACAGGTTATACCAATTTTCTCAAACAGTTCCAGCGTCTGTCTTGCCAGACGCCCTTTTCCAAGGGCAAATGTAAGATATCTCATAGTAAAAACTCCATTCTCTTATATATTATGATGTGGTCTTCTTTCCGTTTCCGGCAATCTTGTGTTCACCTGTCACAAGATTGATCATGACCACTTCTCCATCTTCTCTTATATATACAAGGTTTCCTGCATAATACTCTTTTCCATAAGTAATATATTCTTCCAGGATCTTGTCATCCGCTTTCTTGATCAGTTCCACATTCTTTGCTTTGTTACGGAAATCTTTTGCAAGCATAACCGCCTGTTTTGTCTTCCCTTCATCATATAAAATGATCGTATTCTTTCTTGTATATACGATGCGGAGTTTCTGTCGGTTCATCGCATTCATCAGCTCATCAATGACAATTGCAAATCCAATAGAAGGTGATTTCTTACCAAACTTCTCCAACAGATGGTCGTAACGTCCACCTTTTACGATCGCATCTCCGGTTCCAAAAGTATAACCGCGGAAAACAATACCGGTATAATATCCGTAAGTTCCTGTCATGCTCAGATCAAATGTTACAAATTTTTCCATTCCATATAATTTTAGAATGTCGTATATATGCTCCAGACGTCTGATTGCCATAATACCGGCAGAGTTAGGCGCAAGATCTTTTGCCTGGGAAAGGATCTCTACTCCGCCAACCATTTCTCCAAGTGCTGCAAAAGCTTCCTTGGAGCTTCTCTTTACAAGAATACTGTCCAGATATTCTTCCACACCGAAATAATTCCGGTTATTGATTAGTTCAATGACGCGTTCTCTTGCATCCTCATCCAGCGATGCATCTTCAATCAGGCTCTGGAAGAAATCAACATTCCCCACACTGATTTGAAATTCCTTCACGCCAATTGTAAGCATCGATTCAATCACAAGTGCAAGCATCTCTGCATCTGCTTCCACGGAATCATCACCAATCAGCTCTGCGCCCATCTGTGTGACTTCTCTTAATCTCCCCTGATAGTTGGAATGATTAATAAATGTATTACCTGTATAACAAAGCCGGATCGGCACTTCTTCCTCACCAAACAGTGTTGCTGCTGCTCTTGCAACGGACGGTGTGATATCTGGCCTCAGTGCAAGTGTATTTCCATCTTTATCAAAAAACTTATATAAATCTTTGGATGCCGTTGTTCCGATTTCTTTACGAAACACATCAAAATATTCAAACATCGGTGTCTGGATATCATGATAACCATATAAATGGAACGTCTTCTTTAAACGGCTCTCCAGTGCAAGTTTCTTTCCGCATTCTACATTATATATATCCCGGACTCCTTCCGGTGTATGCAATACTTTCTTCATATGACCTCCTGTTAGCTCTTTCACTTTAGCGTGCTAATACGTTAAAACCCTTTCCGTATTATATACATTTTCTGATTCTTTGTCAAGTATATGACAAAGCCTGCCATTACTTCTGTTTCTGCTCCCGGACATCCAGGTCTTTATTAATCCCGTCCAGATACGGAACAAGACTTCCACGCCTTAATTCCATAAAAAATTCCGGATCCAGTTCTTCCAGACGGAAGCTTTTTCTTCCGCCTTTTTTTGCACGGTTCCAGAACTTCATCATTTCTTCATAGCGCATATAATACAGTATATTTTTTGCTGAATAATAAAGCAAAAAAAATGCAATTCCTTCCTGTTTTTCAAATCTGCCCATAAACTCTATCTGATGCTCATGGATATTCTGTAATGGAAAGGTATCTGCCACACATTCTTTTGCATCAAAGCATACCGGAATGCCCTGCACAACACCGATATAATCAACCGTACTTCTCTGTTCAAAATATGCCAGTGTGATCTGCCGGTGTTCCTTATCCATGCGGACCGGCGTGATCGGTGTCGGGATCTTCTGGATCAGCGCCAGATTTTTTTCCATATAATATTCATTGGTCCGGTTTACGAAATCCTCTAATGTTGAACCTCTAAGACCTCTTGAGTTCCATGTTCCCATGTTGTCTCCTTTATGATTTTATAGAAATCTTCCGGAACCGGAGCTGTAAACGTTCGCCCGGAAAGTTTCTTTAATGTCTTATTCATCTCCGGCATTACAAGTTCATATGCATGAAGCATCTGTCTTGTCTGTGCTGTCTTCATTCTTCCGTTCCATTTCCGGTTCCACTTTGGATCACCATACTTCGGATCACCAAGAAGCGGATGTCCCTGCCATGCCAGATGTGCGCGGATCTGATGCGTCCGTCCGGTGATCAGATGCACTTTCAAAAGTGTTATTTCCTGATTCCATGCAACCGGAACATATTCTGTCTCGATTGGAACTGCATCAGCGCCGGCCTGTTTTGAAATTCGCACCTGGTTGGTCGCTTTGTCTTTCTGTAAATAGCCGCAGATATGTGCTCTTTTATCGATTGTTCCTTTCACAAGACAGAGGTAATATTTTTTCAGTGTCCTGTCTTTGAAAAGTTCTGAAAGCTTCTGTAATCCCGCCAGACTTTTTCCGGCAGTAATAAGGCCGCTCGTATTCCGGTCCAACCGGTTGCAGATGGATGGTCTGAATGTCTTAAGTTCATCTTGCCTCAAGGCTTTCGTTTCAAGCAAATGTTCCATTAAATATTCGACAACCGATACATCCGAAGACTTTGCTTTCTGGGATAGCACCCCGGCCGGTTTGTTATAAAAAACAACATCTTCATCTTCGTACACAACAGGCATCTGGATCTTTGGAAGCTTTTTCTTACTATGTGCAGGTTCCTGCTTTCCGGTAAATTTCTCCAGTGTTTCATCAGCAAGAAACAGTTTCACCTGATCCCCTTTTTTTAACTTTTCACTACCTGTTGCCTTTCTGCCGTTCAGCACAATATTCTTCTTACGCAGCATTTTATACAGGAAACTTCCCGGAGCTTCACTTAAATATTTCTTTAAAAATTTATCGAACCGCTGTCCGGATTCATTTTCCTTAATATATATTTCTCTCATACACGATTCCTTATATAAATATTTTACATGGATGTTGTCAGAAGGAGATGCCGTATCCGCCGTTCTCTTCTCCGGTTATCCGGCTTCTCGATTGCTGCAATACTGTTCATTCCCTCCGCACGTGATAAAAACGCAACATAATCATGAAAAACTTTTACAGTAACTTTCTCATATTTATGGTTGTGAAGCATTTCCTTAATATATCTTGCCGCCTTTGTCTCATCCGTTTTTTCATTGCTGGTGTAGCCGCACACCGTATGTCCGGAAATGACGATTGCATCTACCTGCATGACTTTTTCCGGACTTGTAATGACAAGATCATAGACTCTTGTCAGAAGGGGTGCTTTTTCTTCAATCTCTTTGCACTTGTCCGACGCAATGCTCTGATAAGGAGCCATTGTAATATACTCAACAAGCATCTTTGCAGCCGGAAGACATCCGACAACTGCTACTACAGTGAGCAAGTTCATGCGGGAACCACTCTGTACAATACCGATCACAACAAGCGCTATGACCACTGCAAATTCAATGACCGCCCAGAGCAGATATTTTGTTTTGCGGAAACGGATATATCCCGGACGTCCTTTTTCAATCTTCATTTATTATTATCCTTCTTTCCTGTTATTCTATCCTCTTTTATCAATCAGCATGCCTGATACGAATCAGATTCCATTTAACTTACGCATCAAATATGCGCTAAGAACATCCGGCAGCAATTTTCCTGCAATTCTGGCAACTTTCATAGATGTGCCGTATACAGAAACACATCTATGATCCACCGCATCCAGCAATGCTTTTCTGGCAACCGCTTTTGGATCCACTTTTGTAACTTTGTTACTTTTTCCAAGAAGTTCACCGCTGTGTGCAAAAAATTCCGTGTCCACAGGACCCGGGCACACCACTGTCACAGATATCTCCGCCGGTTTCCATTCCTCGCGGATCGCCATGGACAGACGGTAAACATATGATTTTGACGCAGCATATATTGCAAATCCCGGCTGTGGTGCGAATGCCGCTGCACTCGCCAGATTGATCACACGGCTTCCTCTGCCAAGAAACGGCCGGCAGAGCAGAAGCATTCTTGTAAGACTCTGACAATTCAGTTTTACCATGCGAAGTTCTGTATCCTGCTCTCTTTCTCCGAAACAGCCGGACAGTCCGCAGCCCGCGCTGTTAACAAGTATCCGGATCTCTGCATTTTTACGTTCCAGCTCTTTTTCGATTCTTTCATAAATATAATCTCGGTTCAGATCTCCGTCAAAGATCCGTACCGGAACAGAAAATTCCTTTTCCAGTTCCTGCAGGCGCTCTGTTCTTCTTGCCACAAGCCAAATCTCATCCAGATTCCGATACAGTTTTACAATCTGTCTTGCAAATTCTCTGCCAATGCCAGAAGAAGCTCCTGTTACTAATGCAATTTTCATAGGATCATCTGCCTTTCTTTTTGTGTACGTTACGGATTGCTTTCTTTTTATACGGGCGCTTTCCGCCAGAAGCATTTCCACTACCAGATGTATTTCTGTGACCGGAATCATTTCCCCGCTCCGGCGCACGGCTCTTACTATAGGATGTCCCCTGATTCTTCCCACCGTGCCGTTTTGGGCGCAGCAAACAGTGTTTATCATAACCTACCAGATCCATACGTCCCGCTTTCTTAAGCGCTTCCAGCACGATATCATAATTCTGCGGATTGCGATACTGGATCAAAGCACGCTGCATCGCCTTTTCGTGCGGATTCTTCGGAACATACACCGGTTTCATCGTCCTTGGATCCACACCTGTATAATACATACAGGTAGAAATCGTTGACGGTGTCGGATAAAAATCCTGTACCTGTTCCGGCATATACCCAAGGTCTCTCAGATATTCCGCAAGCTCAACAGCTTCTTTTAATGTCGATCCCGGATGGGAAGACATCAGATAGGGCACAAGGTACTGCTTCATACCAAGCTGTTCATTGATTTTTTTATATTTCTCAGTAAATTTCTGATAAACTTCATTCCGCGGCTTACCCATACAGGTAAGTACCGCATCTGAAACATGCTCCGGCGCTACCTTAAGCTGACCGCTCACATGATATTTACACAGCTCTTTAAAAAATGTATCATCCTTATCTGCAAGCACATAATCAAATCGGATTCCCGAACGGATAAAGACTTTTTTTACTTTTGGAATCTTCCGCAGTTTCCTGAGAAGCGATACATAATCTTTGTGATCCGCTTTAAGGTTCTTGCAAGGTGTCGGGAACAAACACTGCCTGTTCTTGCAGACTCCATATTTTAACTGTTTCTCACAGGATGGATGTCTGAAATCAGCCGTTGGTCCGCCCACATCATGGATATAACCTTTAAAATCCTTATCCTGTGTGATATGTTCTGCTTCTTCCAGCAGGGATTCATGACTTCTCGTCTGTATGATGCGTCCCTGATGGAACGTAAGCGCACAGAAATTGCAGCCGCCAAAACATCCTCTGTTGCTGATCAGGCTGAATTTGACTTCCGAAATAGCCGGGACGCCACCATCTTTCTCGTAAGACGGATGATAAGTCCGCATGTAAGGATAGCTGTATGTCTCGTCCATCTCCTGTTGGGAAAGAGGCTTTGAAGGCGGATTCTGTACGATATACATATGTTCGCCGTACGGCTCTACCAGTCTCTTTCCGGTAAATGGATCTGTATTACAATACTGCGTATAAAAACTTCTGGCATAGTTGAGCTTGTCCGCTTTTAAATCCTCAAAAGCCGGCAGCATAACTGCATCATACACACTGTCCAGACTCTTTACTCTGCAGACTGTTCCATCAATAAAAGTAATATCTTTCACATCGATCCCACTGTCCAGAGCCTCAGCGATCTCGATGATCGAACGCTCTCCCATTCCATAAGAAATAAGATCTGCGCCGGAATCTAAGAGTACGGATCGTTTTAATTTATCTGACCAGTAATCATAATGCGCCATACGCCTGAGACTCGCTTCAATTCCCCCCAAAATGATCGGCGTCTTCTTATAGACCTGCCGGATCAGATTACTGTAAACGATTGTCGCATAATCCGGTCTTTTTCCCATTACGCCGCCCGGAGTAAAGGAATCTTTGCTTCTTCGTTTTTTTGATACAGAATAATGATTGACCATCGAATCCATATTGCCCGCAGACACAAGGAAACCAAGCCTTGGTTCTCCATATATCATTATACTGTTTTTATCTTTCCAGTCCGGCTGTGCAATGATCCCGACTTTGTAACCAAAAGCTTCCAGTTCTCTCGTAATAATTGCATGTCCGAAAGACGGATGATCTACGTAAGCATCACCGGAAATATATACAAAATCCACCTGCTCCCATCCACGGTCGATCATGTCTTGTCTGCAGATTGGCAAAAATTGCTGTTTCATTAATCGTTATACCTCTTATCTATCTCTTCTGAGATTCATGTTTTCTCATATTAATTACTAGTTCTCTTACTAAATTATAGGATACTCTTCAATTCGCTGTCTGTAAGTTTCCGGTATTCTCCCGGAGCAAGCTCTTCATCCAGTACAAGTGCACCCATACGTTCCCGTTTCAGATAGACAACTTCCTTACCAACAGCCAGAAACATACGTTTTACCTGATGAAATTTCCCCTCCCGGATTGTCAGCCGGATACGTGAAACCGTGCCTTTTTCCAGAATCTTCAGTTCCGCAGGCATTGTCCACTCTGGTTCTTCCTGAGTACCAATATTGATTCTCTCTTTGAATACACGGACATCATCCTCTGTCACGCCACCGCTGATCTCCGCATAATAGCACTTATCGACATGTTTTTTGGGCGATAACAGTCTATGTGCCAGTGCTCCATCATTTGTTATAAGAAGAAGCCCCTCTGTATCTTTATCCAGACGACCGACCGGAAATAAATCTTTACGTTTTTTCTCTTTTATGAGATCCAGAACTGTTTTATCTCTTTTGTCTTCTGTTGCAGATATCACACCAGCCGGCTTATTCAGCATATAATATTCAAATGTTTCATAAGCAACCGGTGCACCGTCAAACGTAATTTTATCTTCGTCTTCCCGGATCTTATATTCCGGCTTCTTTATAATATCTTCATTTATCTTCACGCGTCCCTGACGGATATATTTCTTTACTTCCTGGCGTGTACCGATACTCATATCTGCCAGATATTTATCCAGTCTGATCATTAGCAAAGCCTCCATCCCGGAAGATATTTATTTTTCAGCGTCTGTCCTGATAATTTACCAAATCCAAGCGGATAGCCGTCTACGCAAACCAGATACCAGCCTTTTTCCTTTGATCCGGTCATATCTTCTACATCCAGTGTCTCCCCTTTCAGATAACGTTTCACGCGCTCATCTGATACCGGGAAATCTAATACTTTTTTGTACTCGTCCTTTTTCAGGCACATAGCAAGCGCCTGACTTGGTTCAAACCGTTTTTTCTTAAGTTCGCCAAGCAACAGCCCTGTTCGCAGGAAACGAATGCCACATACATCCGGCAGATCTTCCGGCATGTAGTAAACCCTTTCTCCATGGACATCCAGCCTTGCTGCATCCAGTTCCCACGTAGTATCCTCAAGGAACACTTCCAGATCTTCCGGTAATTTCTTTTTGCTTTTCTTACCAGGAAGCAGTTTCTTATCGGTTGCAGGGAGTGGCTTTCCTTTTCTCAGAAGCGCAAGGTAGTGTCCTTCCCCTTTCATCTTATGAGGAAAGATACGGACTGTTTTTGCAAATTCTTCAGACTTTGAAGCTGTAAGCTCCGGCATCCCTTTTTCAAATCCTTCGTAGCCTTTTATACCTAATATCTCAAATTCCGGATATTTTTTCAATAAATATTCAATTGTCCCTTCATTCTCCCTGCCATCAAAGGTACAGGTAGAATAGAGCAGCATACCACCAGGTTTTAACATTCTCGCTGCCTGCGTAATAATACTTTTCTGGATATTAGCAAAAAATTCAGGGCCATGTTCTTCCCATGCCTTCACCATTTTTTTATCCTTCCGGAACATACCTTCGCCGGAGCACGGTGCATCGATCAGAATTTTATCAAAATATTCCGCAAAATAATCTTCCAGCTTTCCAGGCTCTTCGCTCAGCACCAGAACATTGCCAATACCAAATACTTCTATATTTTTCAACAATCCTTTTGCTCTGGAATTGCTGATATCATTGGCTATCAGAACTCCCTCTCCTTTTAGCTTTGCACCTAATTCTGTCGCCTTGCCACCCGGAGCTGCACAAACGTCCAGCACCTTATCGCCCGGTTCTACCGGCAGACGATTGGCAGGTGTCATGGCACTTGGTTCCTGAAGGTAATACAATCCAGCAAAATAATATGGGTGTCTGGATGGTGTTACCTTGTCTCCATCGTAATAAAACCCATTTTCAATCCACGGAATCGGCGTGATCTCAAATGGACAGATCTTCTTAAAATCTTCTACAGATATTTTATTTGTATTTACACGCAAGCCGTAATATCTCGGCTCATCATAGCAGGACAAATACTCCGGAAATTCATCTCCTAAAAGTGCCTGCATCTTTTCTTCAAATTTATCGGGCAGTTTCATGTCTTACCTTCCTTATGTTCTTTGCAAAATATACGCATAACATATCGCTGATTCATCATCCGTTTCGCAAATGCCTATACGCTTTTTTAGTATAACATATAACAATACTGATTGCAAAATCGGCACCGTCAAAAATGATATTTAAGCTTTTGTCGTTTGCATTTTTGTAAAATGTAATATGGATTTACACTGATTTCCATTCCTTTATCGTATTTATAAATTCCGACATGCAGATGTACTGGGAATTTTCCTGTTTTCCCCTCTTCCCCATAACCGGAATCCCCCATAAACCCAATCACCTCTCCCGCTATAACTGTATCCCCTCTTTTCTTATTGCCAAAGCTATGCAAATGTGCGTAGTAGTAATAAGTACCACTGTCAGAAGTTACGCCGATTCTATATCCGCCTTTTTCTGTCCACCCAAGATTCGTAATCGTCCCATCCGTCATACTTACAACCGGACGCGTTCCCGCTTTACTGTTCGCAACCATAAGGTCGCAGCCTTCGTGTCCTCTTTTCCCACCATAAGTGCGTTCCAACATCCAGGAGTTTTCAAAAGTGATTTTAAATTTTGCATTATCTACCGGTTCGGGCAGTGGAAAATACACCACTTCTTTTTTTACCTGTTTCGTCCACTTGTGGTATTTTTGCAGGACATCTGTATTTTTGCTACTGGATTTTTCAAGTTTTTCCGACGCGAATCCCGCGCGTATTTCTTCAACAAGCATATTCTTTTCTATGCTTTTATTCGCGCTATTATCATAGGTGGTTTTAATTAGAACCACTATCAGCATTATCAAAATATACATTCCCACTTTTCGGCAGTTATTTCTTTTTGTTTTGAATCTTCGTTTCATTTCGCATTTATTATTAGTTCTTTTTAATACCACTATATGTATTTTAAGCATATCATTATGCCCTGGCGTATCATACAACATAATTCTTTATATAATCTTCTGTTATAGCGACTCTGCTTTCGATTAATGATTGAAAAAGCAAAACACAGGCACTACAGATCGTTATGATCCACAGTGCCCGTGTTTTATTTTTCTTATTCAATTATTAAACTTATTAAACTGCTAATTAAACATCCTTCAGCGTTCTGTATTATTACTCTTCAGATACTGCGTATTATTTTAATTTCGCAAGAATTGCTTTCAGATAATCCCATGTTCTCTCTGTAGAAGCAATATCCAGTTTTTCATTGAAAGAGTGTACATCCAGCATATCCGGTCCCATAGATACGCAATCCAATCCCGGACACTTATCCATGAAGAAACCACATTCCAGCCCACTGTGCGTAGCAAATACAACCGCTTTCTTTCCATACATATCTTCGTATATATCAGACATCAATTTCTGTAATTTAGATTCCGGATTGTACTGCCATGCCGGATACTCTCCGTTGATAACAGCTTCCGCTCCGACTGCTTTACAGCACCGTTCGATTTCTGCACGCATCTCCTGCTTCTTGGATTCGAAAGAGCTTCGCATCTGGTATCTTACTTTTACATGATCTTCATCCGTGCTGACAACACCCATATTCAGGGAAGTCTCTACAAGACCTTTCAGGGAACGGCTGAATTCAACCAATCCGTTTGGCGAAATTATAATATATGTAATAATATGATCTGTTGCTTCATCATCAAAAGCATCCATCGTTGTCTGACCTTTGACTTCTACATCCAGTTCCAATGTTGGTTCTTCACCGACAAATTCAGCTGTCCAGATTTCTCTCATCTGATCTGTACATTTTTTTACTTTCTCAATATCACTCTCAGCTACAAGTAAAACTGCCTCACAATTCCGAGCAATAACATTATCCTTGGATCCTCCATTGATGGATACCATATGGAATTTAACTTCTTTGGAAACGGCATCCAGAAGACGTCCCATCATCTTATTTGCATTACCGCGCTGTTTGTCAATCTCCATACCGGAGTGTCCCCCAAGCAGTCCGTGAACTTTCACCAACACCTCTGTTCCATCCATCTTTTCTCTGTGGAATGGAATTCTTGCTTCAATGTTAATTCCACCTGCACATCCAGTTGTCAGAATGCCTTCAATCTCAGAATCCACATTGATCAGTGTCTTGCCTTTTAAGTTACTGAAATCTAAAGCAATCGCACCATACATGCCTGTTTCTTCATCAATTGTAAAAACTGCTTCGATTGGTGGATGTGGAATATCGTCACTGTCTAATAATGCCATTGCCATCGCAACCGCAATACCATCATCAGCACCAAGCGTTGTATCTTTGGCTTTTACAAAACCATCTTCTACATAAAGCTCCAGTCCATCTTTTTTGAAATCATGTGTACTTCCCGGTCTCTTCTCGCAGACCATATCCAGATGTCCCTGAATGATCACCGGATCGCTGTTCTCATATCCTGCTGTTCCCGGTTTCTTGATAATTACATTGTTCGTGTCGTCCTGAATGTACTCAAGATTTCTTTCTTTTGCAAACTCAACGCAAAAGTCACTGATCTTCTTCGTATCAAATGTTCCCCTCGGAACTTTGCTGATTTCCTCAAAAAAGTGAAATACTTTCTTAGGTTCTAAATTTTCTAATACTGCCATTTTTCTTACCTCTCTTTTCGACAAATTCTATCTATATTATGGTATACAAATCATAAAAAATCAACTTAATTCATAAAATAAATTAAGAATCTTCTTACGAAAGTCTGAATTATGGATTGTTATTTTTTTATCGTAGTTACAATTATCATTTTTTTCCTGATGCTGTTTTTTCCGCAGACTGCGATCTGTGGGGCAAGCCTTGGTCTGATGCTCTGGTTTCAGACAGTCCTTCCTGTATTGCTGCCATTTTTAATACTGACAGCCCTGCTTTTAAAAAGCAACGGATTCTTCTTGATCTCCAGACTTGTCCGTCCCATACTCCGTCCTCTGTTCGGTATCTCCGACTATGGTTCTTTCGCACTGCTTGTCGGTTTCTTATGCGGCTATCCGATGGGAAGTAAAGTCACGGCTGATTTAAAAAGAGAAGGTAAAATCACAGTAAACGAAGCCTCTTATCTGCTTTCTTTCTGCAACCAGACAAGTCCAATGTTTCTGATCAGTTACATTTTCTACATTCATTTAAAGCGTCCGGATCTTCTGTTCCCCGGTATGCTCCTGATCGAGGGCGTTCCTATCCTTATGAGTATTCCGTTCCGCAAAATATACTGCCCCGCTGTCACATCCAGCGCTTCTTCTCCTTCACCTCATTTTACCTGGAATATGCTGGATGACTGCATCATGCAGTCTTTTGAGACAATCACAAAAATTGGCGGTTATATTATTATCTTTTCCGTTTTTCTGCAGTTTGGTAAAGAATTGCCATTTACACATCCGTTGTTGACCTTCCTATTTCTTCCTTCCCTTGAAATTACAAATGGTATTGCTTTAATCTGTAATTCGGGAGTTCCGACAGACCTGGCTTTTGTACTTGCAACCGGACTGGCTTCGTTTGGAGGCTGGTGTTCCGTGGCACAGACGTACAGCATGATCCGTGGAAGCGGTCTTTCTATTGGCGATTACATAGCAAAAAAGCTGATCATCACAGGGATAACCAGCTTGCTTGCTTACATATATATCTTTTGTTTTTAAAACAGGATCTATATTATATTCTGTTTTATACAGAAATTATTCCTTGTATTCAACATTCTCTGCCTCTTCATAGACCGGTTCTTCTACTTCCGGAATCTCTTCCGCCTCTTCGTAGACCGGTTCTTCTTGAACCATATTCTGATCCGGAACTTCTAATTCTTGACGATTGTTATGTACGCGGTCATAACACTCCTGCAGAGAATTGACAAGCCCATCATATTTTGTAGTGTAGCTGTCCAGTGTATGTCCAATAATGCTCTCTGCATTGGCAAGCAGATCATCAGTATAACGGATCGCTCCGATACGGATATCATTCGCATCTCTTGTCGCATTATCCAGAATCTCCTGTGCCTGGTCAGTTGCTGCGGTTACGATTTCATTTGCCTGGGCATATGCCTGCTGCATGATCTCGTGCTCACTGACAAGTTCATTCGTCTGAATGTGCGCTTCCTCGATCATATTGTCTGCTTTGTTCTGTGCATCAGCAAGGATTGCATCTTTATTTGCAATAATCTTCTGATAACGCTTGATCTCTTCCGGCGTACGCATACGCAGTTCACGAAGAAGCTCGTCCATCTGGTCTTTATTTACAATAATCTTCGTTGTAGATAACGGCTGAAATTTACAACTGTCGATATACTCCTCAATTTCTTCAATAATCTGCTCAATACGGCTGCTCATTATTCACACTCTCCTTTTTTCGTGATCTTCGATTTTATTTTCTCCTCAACATGTTCTGGAACAAATTGAGATATATCCCCTCCAAAAGCTGCCACTTCCTTTACTATCGTGGAACTGAGATAAGAATATTCCAGACTTGTTGTTAAAAACACTGTCTCAATATCCTCTGCCAGCTTGTGATTCGTCTGTGCCATCTGCAATTCATATTCAAAATCTGTCACAGCACGCAAGCCACGCACGACCATCTTCGCTGACATCTCTTTCGCAAAATCGATCAGAAGTCCTTCAAATGGTACAATCTTCACTCCCGGCAGTTCTTTTGTAACTTCTTTTAACATTTTAACACGTTCTTCTACGGAAAACAACGGGGTTTTTGCCTTATTATTCAGCACTCCGACAATGAGTTCGTCAACAAGTCCGCTTGCTCTTCTGATCACATCCAGATGTCCGTTCGTCACCGGATCAAAACTTCCCGGATAAATTGCTCTTAACATACCGTTCCTCCTGTTTTCTCCAAAAATACATGTTTATTTGTCTTATATAATTTCTCCTTGATAATCGAATAACCGAGTGCTTCTACATCGTCAAACGTTGTCTCTTTGGACGCTTCTACGATCAGCAGTGTATCTTCATCCACCAGATTTGAATCATTCAGACTCGCAAGTACTTGTTTCTCCAGATTATGGTTATACGGCGGATCCATGAAAATAATGCCAAACGCACTGGTTCCGCGAAGTCTTGCCAGTGCACTTAATACATCTGTTGCCATTACCTGTGCATTGGAATCCAGTTTTGTATATTTTAAATTCTCTTTGATACATGAAACTGCTTTCGGATTTTTCTCAACAAACACGGCTTCCTTCGCGCCACGGCTTAAAGCCTCGATTCCGATACCGCCGCTTCCGGCAAACAAATCCAGAAACCGGCAGTCATAAAGGCTCGGTGTAATCATATTAAATAATGTCTCTTTGATCCGGTCGGTTGTCGGACGTGTGTCCATTCCTTCAATCGTTTTCAGTTGTAATCTTTTGGCAGATCCTGCTATTACTCTCATAACATCCTCACTTGCTTCGCTTATTATATAGTTCTTCTATTAATATTTCTTCTTTCAGCAAAATATCTTTTTCCCGTTCATTATACGTATTTACTATATAAAAGTCAAATCGGCACACAGCATTTTCTGCCATGCGCCGATTTTTCTTTTCCTTATTTACCGGACATCTGTTTTTCCTGTTCTTCGATCATTTTCTTAACCATATAACCACCAACAGATCCGTTCTGTTTTGATGTCAGGTCTCCGTTGTACCCGTCTGATAATGGTACACCAAGTTCACTTGCTACCTCGTATTTGAATTTGTCTAATGCTCCTTTTGCCTCCGGTACGGCGGCTCTGTTTGATGAACGATTTGCCATTTTATACTCCTCCTTTTAATCTCTGTGTTGTTCTGTAACCTTTTGTAATATTTGTTTTGGTTACAATCCTAGTATATGGAGGAATTAAATTATTACACTAGAAGTTCTTTCATAATCTGGAATTTTTTTCAACCATTCCGGATATTCTTCTAAAATCCAGTCTGCCGCTTCATTTGCCATTTGCAAGATTGCCGCATCCTGATAAATATCTCCGATTTTAAAATCCATAAGACCGCTTTGACGGATGCCAAACAGATCACCCGGACCACGAAGCTTCAGATCTTCACTTGCGATTTTGAAACCATCGTTAGAATGATTCAGAATATCCAGTCTTTTTTTCGTCTCTTTTGCATCAGAACCGGTCATAAAAATGCAATAAGACTGATATGCACCTCTTCCGACACGTCCCCGGAGCTGATGGAGCTGGGCAAGTCCAAAACGTTCCGCGTTTTCAATCAGCATAACTGTCGCATTCGGCACATCGATTCCGACTTCAATTACCGTAGTGGATACAAGGATCTGAATCTGATTTTCTGCAAATTGCTGCATGATCTCATCTTTGTATACCTGTTTCATCTTCCCATGCAGGCAGCCCACCTGCACATCTGCGCCCATCTCATCCTGAAGCATCCTGCTGTAGTCCGTGACATTTTCTGCTTCCATGTTCTCACTCTCTTCGACCATCGGACAGATAACATAACACTGTCTTCCTTCTGCGATCTGTTTTTTCATAAACTGATAGGCAGTCTGCCTGTATCCGGTATCTACGACGCAGTTTTTGATCGGGATACGATTTGCCGGAAGCTCATCGATCACCGATATGTCCAGTTCACCGTATAAAATGATTGCAAGCGTGCGCGGAATCGGTGTCGCACTCATAACAAGCACATGCGGTGTACCGCCTTTCTGCGCGAAACTCTCTCTCTGCTTCACGCCAAAACGATGCTGTTCATCGGTCACAACAAGCGCCAGATTATCATAATTTACCGCATCCTGTATAAGCGCATGGGTTCCGATGATAATCTTCGCAAATCCGCACTCTATCCGGTCATAGGCACGCCGTTTTTCCTTTGCGGTCATGGAACCTGTCAGGAGCACTGCTTTCACAGGAATATCATAGGTTTCCAGCATATTACATATTGACGCGTAATGCTGTCTTGCAAGAACTTCTGTCGGAGCCATCATTGCGCCCTGGCATCCTGAAAGCGCTGTATTAAAAAGCGCCAGAACTGCAACGATCGTTTTTCCGGAACCGACATCCCCCTGCACCAGACGTGACATGGTCATCTCTCCCGCCATATCTGTTGCAATCTCTTTCCAGACTTTCTTCTGTGCATTTGTCAGTTTATATGGGAGCTTCGCTATAAATGCATCTATATCCGGGTGTACCGGGATCACATATTCATTTTCCAGTTTTTCATTCTTATCTTTTAATTTTCGGATTGCAAGAATAAACTGAAGAAATTCTTCAAATACAAGACGCTTTCTTGCATGCATGAAAACAGCCTTGTCCTCTGGAAAATGAATTCCCCGGACCGCATAATTGTACTCTGCAAGTTCATAACGCATACGCAGTTCCTTCGGCAGACGTTCTCTGGTCAGATCCATCCCGTCAAGCGCCTGATGCATTGCTTTCATAATGGCATGATTGGAAAGTCCGGCTGTCAGACCATAGATTGGCTGCAGCGTATTTTTTTTCCCGTCATACTGTTCCGGCGGATAAAAGACCTCCGGATGTTCCATGACAAGTTCGTTTCGTTTTCGCACAATCTTACCGCGGAGCGTAACTGCACCGCCTTTTTGAAATGTATTACGAAGATACGGCATCCGGAACCAGATAACCTTAAGCGTTCCGGTCAGATCTTTCACATGCATCGTCGTCACCTGCAGGCTGCGGTTCCCGGATACCTGCACACGGCCAAAAATCATGCCGTTTACTGCCACTACCTGTCCTTCTCTTACATCGCTTATCGACACCGGCTCTTCATATATATCATAGCCTCTCGGATAATAACGGAGCATATCTCCTACCGTAGAAATACCAATCTTCGCAAACAGTTTTTCTGTTTTCTCTCCGATTCCTTTTAATTCTTTAATACTTGTTTCTGTGATCATAACTGCTCCTGCGTAGTAACATCAATAACAAAAAGAGGACCGCTTAAAGTCCCCTTTTATCCTGCTTTTTTTCTATTCAACTGCCAATACGTAATAATAGATCGGCTGTCCACCAAACTGCGCATCAACGTCTACATCCGGATATTTCTCCGTTACTTTCTCTGTAAATGCATCTGCATCTTCTTCTGATACATCAGCTCCATAATACAGGCTGATCAGTGCCGAATCATCATCTACAAGCTGCTCCAGCATATCCAGCGCTGTTGCCTCCACTTCCGTTCCAACAGAAAGGATTCCGCTGTCACCGATTCCCATGATATCTCCTTCATGGATCTCTTTCTCATCAATCTTCGTATCACGGACTGCATATGTGATCTGTCCGGTCTTAACATTCTTAATCTCTTCCAGCATCGTCTCTTCGTTGCTCTTCGCATCTGCGTCCGGCACAAAATTGATCAGTGCTGTGATTCCCTGTGGTACTGTCTTTGTCGGAATTACAATGATCTCTTTATCTTCCACAAGCGCTTTTGCCTGATTTGCAGCAAGGACAATATTCTTATTGTTCGGAAGGATAAATACACTGTCTGCATTCACTGCATCAATTGCCTTGAGCATATCTTCCGTACTCGGATTCATTGTCTGACCGCCTTCGATAATATAATCAGCTCCAAGTTCTTTGAAAATGGAATTCAGTCCTTCACCAATTGATACCGTAATAAATCCCATTGGTTTTCTAGGCTCTTTGGCCTTCTCTTCTTCCTGTGCTGCCGCAAGTTTCTCGGCATCACGGATCAGTTTTTCCTGATGCTCCTCGCGCATATTGTCAATTTTCATGCGGGAGAGCTGTCCGTATGTCAACGCTCTCTGAATCGCAAGTCCCGGATCATTTGTATGCACATGGATCTTCACAACATCGTCATCTGCAACACATACGATAGAATCGCCGATGGATGACAGATATGCTTTAAAATCATGTTCATCTGCTTCTGTAAATTCTTTCTCTGTAAGGATAATGAACTCTGTACAATATCCGAACTTGATATCTGCCGTATCTTCTGCATTCACTTTCGTTACAGTCACACCGCCGGCAGGCTGGATTGCACTGTAATCTACTTCTTTTCCAAGGAATGCATCATATGCTCCTGAAATCACTTCCAGAAGTCCCTGTCCGCCGGAATCTACAACGCCGGCTTCTTTAAGAACCGGAAGCATCTCCGGAGTCTTTGCAAGCACTTCTTTTGCATGTTCGATCACTGCCGGGATGAACTCTTCGAGATCATCTGTCTCCTGTGCCAGCTCAGAAGCCTTCTCAGCAATACCGCTGGCAACTGTAAGAATTGTTCCTTCCTTCGGCTTCATAACTGCTTTATAAGCTGTATCACGCGCTCTTGTGCATGCTGCTGCAAGTGCGATCACGTCAATCTCTTTCTCTTCGCGGATTGACTTGGTAAATCCTCTTAAAAGCTGTGACAGGATAACACCGGAGTTACCTCTTGCGCCACGCAGGGAACCGGATGAGATTGCTTTTGCAAGCTCTTTCATACCCGGATTCTCAAGTGCTGTTACTTCCTTTGCTGCAGACATAATTGTCAGTGACATGTTCGTTCCTGTGTCTCCATCCGGAACCGGAAAAACATTCAGCTCATTGATAAATTCTTTCTTTGCCTCTATATTCTGTGCACCTGCAAGAAACATCTTTGCAAGCATGTCCACATTAATTGTCTTTGTAGCCACTTCTTATGTTCCTCCTTAACTAATCGATGACTCTTACACCTTCGATATAGATATTGATCTTATCAACCGGCATACCTGAAAATTCTTCTACTTTATACTGTACATTGCTGATCAGGTTCTCTGTTACTGCAGAGATACTGACACCATATGCGACGATCGCATGAAAATCAAGACTGATGTGATTGTCATCAGAAATGTGAACCTGAATACCACGTGTCAGGCTCTCTCTTTTAAGCAAATGTACAAAACCATCCTTCATATTAACAGCAGCCATACCAACGATACCAAAGCATTCTACTGCAACGGTTCCGGCATATTTTGCAATAACCTCAGGATCAATTGTAATAATTCCAAGATCTGTACTAACGCATCCCTTCATACTGCAACCTCCACTTCTTCTATTTATCATTTTAAGTATAGTCTAATCTTCTATATTATACCCTGTTTGCTCATTTATTACAAGTCACGCATAGCAGACAGCGCCTGTTCTGTCATAAAAATGTAATTTTTTGTCATATAAAAAACTCAGATTCCAAATCGAACCTGAGTTTTTAATTCCAATCACATTCTTGATTAAGCACGTTCAACTTTGCCTGATTTTAAGCAAGAAGTACAAACATACATTTTCTTTGTAGCTCCGCCTTCTGTCTTAACACGAACTGATTTTACGTTTGATTTCCACATCTTTGGTGATCTTCTATGTGAGTGACTTACATTGTTACCAAAGTGAGCACCCTTTTCACAAATAGCACATTTAGCCATGACTGCACCTCCTAACGCTCATAATAAGTCTGTTCTCCAGACTCGCAACATTGACATTGTAACAGACTTGTTATCTAATTGCAAGTATTTTTTATAAAAATGTAATCTTAAGATGAAAATATGTTTTCAAGGCGGCAAAAGTGTTCTCTCCTGTCTGCACCGCCTGCTAGCAGCAGAACAGATTATACCCTGCCAGTATACATAAAATAATACAGATCACTTCTATAAAAGCATTCGGTAAGATCATAGACAGAATAAGCCCGACAGCAACCCAGAACAAAGCAAATCCGATTACTTTCTTCATAATTCTCACTGCCTTTATCAATTCTTTTCATATTATTTTATGCAAATTTGCCGGAAAACATTACAAAGTTCTCTGCCTGGTTATTCCTCGTCAAGAATATCCATAACATCTTTCTCCGTCATCTTGTCATCTTTATCGCCGGTAAACTTGTCGATGGCATCCGGAATCATATCCAGGATCTTCGTCATCGTATCCTGATTCTTGATATTTACAAGTTTTGTTTTACCATTCTGGATCACAAGCACCGCACACGGAGACATCTTACCGCCGACACCTCCTGCCCCTTTTTCCTTCTTATCGCCGCTGAATGCGCCGGCTCCGATACCAAAAGAGACATCTACAAGTGGAAGAATGATCGTATCTCCGATGTGAATTGCATCTCCGACAACTGTCTTTGATGAAACAACACTATCCATTCCCCGGAACAATGCTTCTACTGTTCCTTTAAAATTATTGTCTGCCATATTATTTCCTCCTGACTTTATCTTTCATAATTTTTTATATCCCGATAGGTCGTTCTGATATTCCGGTTCCAGAACAATACCCATGCAAGTCTCGCAAGATGATTTAACCGTAAGTTTCCTTTGCAGAGAAGGCTTCCTCCAAATACTGCCTGTTCAAAATCCGGATGCACTTCAAATGCCGACCCAAAGAGCGGATAAAATACACTTAATACAGCCAGCACTTCACCGGTATAAGCCGGATCTTCAAATCCAAATCTTATCTTTCCTTCCAGCTTCTTTGGTTTCCACGCTTTCAGAAAACGGAAAAGCTCTTTTTTAGCTTTTTCAAATGCAGCTTTATGCGTCTCGTCCCGAAGAAAGGACATCAATTGCTCTTTCTTATCCACAACTGTCTGCTTCTGCTCACGCATCTTATCGCGCGTTCTCTTTATCTTCTTTACAATCCTCTGAATGTAAGATTCTTTTTTATCCGGATTCTTCCGTTTAGATTTTTTCTTTTCAGTTTTTTCAGGATCTTCTGAAACTTGTCCAGATTTTTCTTTATCTTCTTCACACTGTACCGTCTGCGGAAGTTTCTTAACATCTTGTGCTTTTTCAGCCACCTGTAATTCTTCTTCCACTTCTGGCTCTTCATACGCTTCAACAGACCTCTTTTTTTCTGGCTCTTCATGCGTTTCATCAGTTTCTTCCACTGCTGTATCCGGTTCTTCGTTAACAGACCGTTCTTTTTCGTCATCTTTCTCATCGGCTTTCTCCTCCTTTATTTCTGCGCTTCGCTTCTTTGCAGATCTTCGTTTCCAGAACACAATCCGTAATTTCCATATCAGATGGCTATCCTTATACAGCAGATCGATTCTGAACAAATGTAAAAGCCACGTTATGCACACCTTTCCTTTCAAGCTGTCTGTAGTCCCTCTGCATACGCCCTGTGCTTTGTAACGAACAGGAACAAACAGCAGGATTAGAATCAGCAATAGCAGTATTCCCAGTATCACTGCGATTATGATTCCTATTATTTTCAAGATCAACAACAATATATGTAGCATCTTAACCTTCCCGTTCTTTTTCTAAAATATAGGAACGGATATCCGCACCTTTGGTTTCATTATACACTTCCTGTGTGATTCCTTCCACTATTTCCAGCGCATCCTCAAAATCTTTTGTAAGGCCCACGACAAGCGGCAGCTCCTCCGGATAATTTTTCTGCCTGCGGATACATGCCGGGAAAATATCCAGCTGGTTCTGATCTGTCGATGCAAGTGTGATCAGATAAACTCCGGGTAATAATTTCCCGTTTTTCAGTTTTTTAATCAGATTTTCTTTTTTCTTCTGCAGGCCTTCCGGCACATATAAATATTTATAAATATGCATATGCCGCCCTCTTTCTTTAATAATAGGCATCAAAAACTTTCCTTGCCACATTGACTGCTTTCGCATTACCGTCTGCTGCTTCGATCACAACGCTGACAACAAGATCCGGATCATCCACGTTCGACATACCGATAAACCAGGAGTGGTCTTTGTTCTTATCCGAACTGTACTCTGCTGTTCCGGTCTTTCCTGCTGTTGTATAACTTGTTCCGCTCATTGCTGATGCTGCTGTTCCGTATTTTGTTACACTGGACATATAATCCTTTAACATGGAAGCTTCTTTCGCTGTCATCAGTTCTGCATATTTTTCCGGTTTCGTCGAGCTTATCACAGCGCCTTTGTAATTTGTCACAGAATCCACAAGGTACGGCTTCATCAGTGTTCCGCCATTTGCAATTGCCGAAGTAATGAGTGCCATATGATATGGACTTACCTGTGTCTTTCCCTGTCCGATCGCTGTCATCATACGTTCCGCGATTCCTGCCTGGTCACTTAATGCAAAATGACTTTCTTTATAAGAAATATTCCCCGGAAGTTTTGAATCAAACAGCAGCTTCTTTGTAGTCTTCTTAAAATCTGGGATCTTCAGTCCCTGTCCGATATTACTGAAAGAGGTATTGCAGGAATAAGCAAGGCTGTCTCTGAAACTTACCTGTCCGTGCACTTTTCCGCCAAAGCAGTGGATCGTATTCGATCCAGCTTCGATCTGTCCCTGGCACACATAAGAATAATCATCTGGATTGCCATGTTCTCTTATATACTCCAGTGCTGTTATCACTTTAAATGTAGATCCTGGCGGATACTGTCCCTGTGTTGCACGGTTTAACAGTCTTGCCGATGAATCCGTATTGAGTGTCTGCCATTTGTCTTCCACTGTCTCCGGATTGAAGTCCGGCTTTGATACCATGGCAAGAACTTTGCCTGTCTTCGGATCCATGGCAACAACCGCACCCTTCCGGTCTCCCAGCGCATCATACGCTGCTCTCTGTAATTTCACATCCAGTGTTGTGACAACATTGTCTCCCGGATTCTTCTTATCCTGAAATTCGTTCGTTAGCTTCTCCAAAAAAAATGCATTTGACGACAGAAGTTCGGAATTCATTCTGGATTCCAGACCGTATTTCCCTTTTGCCGTATACCCGACTACATGGGCAAATTCTCTTCCATACGGATATTCCCTCGTCTCGCTTCCATCTGCGGAAGTTGTCGTCTGAGCAAGTACTTTCCCTCTTTTGTCCAGAATCTTACCTCTTGTAACACGTTTGGCAAGCGTATCTGATCTCCGGTTGTACGGACTGCTTATGAAATCTTTACTTTTTACAACATTAAAATAGGATATATATCCCATCATGACTAAGAAAAGTGTGACAAAAACATATGTTACTCTAGCGAACTCTTTGTTGCGGGCGCGTTTGCGCTTTGCGCGGCGCTTTTCTTCCCTGCGGGCGCGCCTGCGGTCTCTGGCGGTCATATGCCGGCGTTCTTCTCTGCGGCGCATGTTCCTGTCTGCTTCTCTTTGCTCGTAACCGTTCCTTCTTCTTTCTTTCAATGTCCTCTTCCTCGTCTTCTCTTAAAATATAAAGTCCCTGAATAATCGCAAACATGATCACTGTACTGAACAGTGAACTACCACCATAGCTGACCAGAGGAATGGTCACACCGGTGGATGGAATAAACTTGGTCACACCTCCGATGGCAAGAAACACCTGGAAAATATAACAGGTTCCAAGCCCCAGCGCTACCAGCTTGTAAAATCCGTTGTGAAGCTGCATTGCAATATTTAAAAACATAATATAACAGCTCACACAGATCAGTATCATACAAAGTCCGTAGATCAGTCCCATCTCTTCACCGATCGCTGCAAAAATGAAATCGGATACTGCAACCGGGATCGTATTCGGCACTCCCTCAAATAAACCAAGTCCGAACCAACTTCCGGTGCCGATTGCAAATAAAGACTGTGCTACCTGCTGTCCGCCGTTCGCGTATACAGCAAGCGGATCTTTCCATACGATGACACGCACACGCACATGGTTGAACAGATAATATGCCGCCACGGACGCCAGACTCCCGGCACCCAGTCCGGCAAATATATACAGAGGCTGTCTCGTTGCCACATAGAGCATAACGAGATATACAACAAATATGATGAGTGCCGCACCAAGGTCTTTGGATACAACCAGGATCAGCACATGGAATGCCGCCAGCGCTGTCGTGATCACAATATTCTTAAATTCCAGTGACAGCTTAAAACTGGAGGCAACAAAGAATACAAAAACAATCTTCACAAGCTCTGACGGCTGGATATTCGCAACCTTTGTTGAAAAGCTAAGCTTTGCACCTCCGGTAACTCCACCCCAGATAACAACTGCCGCCAGCGAAAAGATACCGATTACTGCGTAAAATTTTCTCCATTCTGCCAGAAACTTGAATTTCCGGATGATCACCGGTACAACCAGACTGCATGCAATACCTGCCGCCGCGATCATAAACTGCTTGATCGCGTAAGAATAATTCAGCCTCGTCAGCATGATAAATCCAATGCATAACAGCATACACATATTATTGACGACCAGTCTGGACACCTTTGGATATAACAATGTGTACAAAATGATCGTAGCTCCAAACAATACTACCTGCATCAGATAAAACGCCAGCATTTTGATGTCATCCGTCTGTAAATACATCACTGCAAATGCGATCGCATGCATCAGAAACATTAATATATTCTGTCGGCGCAGAAGATAACGTTTTCTGTCCGGGTCCTGATAACCAAATATGCTGAAACATAAGAATGTGTACATAATGATCAGCAGAATCATCACATATTTGGATAGTTGTACGATTATATTTACCAAACTCTCACCTACTTCACTCCTCGTTTAAAATGTCCTTTTGTATAGGAGGCTTCCGGAAGCTGTGCATTTCTTCCCCGTAAAAATACATCTCCATATACATTTATAATATCCCGCGTTTCTTTTCCGGATTCCATCGTGAAATCCAGCCGCAGTGCCGATGGCTGTAAATTCCGGATCTCTTTATGCTGTTTCATAAGCATAAGCGGAACCGGGTTATAAATAATATTATAGCAGAAACTGCACTCATTCCTTACCGGAAATCTGTTCTGATAACGGTCCGTCAAATATAAAAGTGACGGCTTTCTCTCACAGCTCCTCGTATTCTTCTGTATACAGTTTGCCGTGATCATCACCGGCTGGTATCCGTAAATACTCAGCATACCGCCCAAAAGACCGCAGTCTTTTAATTCTCTGCCATTGAGTTCAACAGATGCCGTAAACCGGGAAATGCCTTCCTGCTTCAGAAAAGCTTTTCCACTGTGGTTAAATACATACATATTGTAATCTGTCAGAATCTCATCCGTGTAATTTTTCTCTTTCAACCATGCAAGGCTCTCGAAATTGCGGATCATCACGCCATCAAAACTCTTCTTAAGTTCTGCATAGTACTGTTCAAACAGCTTAACTGCACGTTTCCGGAAAATATATGGCATAGCAAGATATAGTTTCTGATCATCAGAGAGCTTCTCTCTGAGATTTTTCCATTCTTTCGCCTCACAAAGTGTACTTTCTGCCAGGATCACTGCAACATCTTCTCTGCCTGCTGCGGCTTCAAACTGTTCCGGTGTGCATACGCGCACTGTAAATCTCTCATCCGCCGGAACATTATTATATTCGTGGCAGATCTCATCCTGTCTCTCAAAAAATGTTTCAACACATTCCGACGACTCTGAAGTTCTACGATATGGTTCTAATAATTTTTCTTCTAATAATCCCAGACTTTCCCGTCGCAGTTCATTGATTGCCTGCATTGGTAGAAAAATACTGCCTTCCGTATGGATTTCCAACTCATCAAATGTAAATGGCGTCTGACCTGTCTTGCGCATCTGCTTATCAATACGCTTCTCATCTAACGGCTGCTTCAGTGCTTTCTGCACTTCAGCGCCTTCACAAGAAACAGATACCTCCCGACAGCATAAGTCTATTTTAGCACGACTTCCTTCGGAAAGTGTGAAGACTCCCTTAATTTTTTCTTGCTTTTTTGAAAATTCCGGAAGCGTCTCTACCTGTTCTTCTCCTTTTGGCCGTTTTAGTGATAACATCGATCTGCCATTTTCGCATTGATAATAACCCTTCATATAGCCTCTTCTTCTGTAGGCATTCTCCAGAGTTTTAAGATCTTCCGGCTTCACACGGAAACCATCGCGCCCTTTCTGCAAATAAAGATTCACGTATTTGCGGTACATCCGTACAACCGTATAGACATATTCCGGCTGCTTCATCCTGCCTTCAATCTTAAAAGAGTCAATTCCAGCTTCGATCAGATCCGGGATCATCTCTATTGTGCACAGATCCTTAAGGCTCATCAGATCCTGCGGTTTCTTTCCCTCTACGGAATATGGAAGACGGCACGGCTGTGCACACTGTCCCCGGTTACCACTTCTTCCGCCAATCATACTGCTCATCAGACACTGGCCAGAATAACAGTAACACATTGCACCGTGAACAAAGCATTCCATCTCCAGACCTGTTCGTTCTTTCATCCGACGCACTTCCTCAAGACTGATCTCTCTTGCCGGAACAATACGCGTTGCACCCTTTCTGCCGAAAAATTCTGCTCCGTACTCGCCTGTCACTGTCATCTGCGTGCTGACATGCACCGGCAGATCCGGAAAAACCTCACGGATAAACGAAAAAACACCCAAATCCTGAACAATTACGGCATCCAGCCCTTGACGGTAATATGGCAACAGATACTCATACAATTCTGCAAGTTCATAATCCTTCAGCAGCGTATTCACCGTCATATAAATCTTCCTCTGCTGTAAATGTACCTCATCAATGGCACGCAGATACTGCTCTTCATCCAGATTGCCTGCATATGCCCTTGCGCCAAAACGCATCCCGCCGGCATAAATCGCATCCGCTCCGGCGGCAAGTGCCGCAGTCAGACTTTCATAGGAACCTGCCGGTGCCAGTATCTCTATATGATTGTGCCTATTCTCCGCCTCTCTGTTCATCCAACTACTCCTTGTTCTATAATATCTACCCTGCCAGATACTTCACATCTCATCTGAATATCTCTGGCAGCGAAGTTTCCTTTTAAACAAATAAATTGTGTCCTAGCATATTTCCGCACCGAGCGCGTTGCTGAGCGCCTGCGACGCTCATTTAGCAACTACCGGAGTGAAACGTAGACAGTTTACAACAATCTACCTCTTCGTGCGAGTGCGCATCCCGCCGGAGATTTTTCATGTAACAGAAAATGCACTTTCCTGTTACATGAAAAAGGCTGTCACTCGACAGCCCTTACTTATTTTTATTCTCTGTCTCCAACTGAACGATCTTAAGCTGAAGTTCTTTGTTCTCTTCTTTTAACTTATCCATCGCTTTCTCAGCATTCTCAAGCTTGATCTGCACGGATATCAAGTCATGTTTCAGTTCGTACATGTCCTTGTCTTTCTCCTCGATATCGTTTTCCAGTGAAGTCCCCTGCTTCTTTGCTTTGAAATAATCATCCGCAATATTAAGTGCCAGAAGGATACTTCTTGTCTCAGCGTTCTGCTTGCGATATCCGTCGCTTGCTCCGAGCTCGTCCAGTTTATGATTCAGATAAGTAGATACTTTCTGCAGATAGTCTTCGCTCTCAAATCCGCTCAGTGTAAATACCTTTCCTCCGATTAATACTTCTGTAAAATTCTTTGATGATGCCATAAATGCCTCCCGCATACATTCATAATCTTTTTACCATTATAAACTAATCTGTGCAAAAAACCAACCTTTTTTTCATCTGCTGATTTTTCTGCCGATTTTTCAGACTTCCATATTCATCTCAATGCCAAGATGTATATATGCTTTTTCTGTGACAATTCTTCCCTTCGGAGTACGCTGGATAAATCCATTTTTCAGCAGATACGGTTCGTATACATCCTCGATCGTTCCTGCATCTTCTCCGACAGAAGCTGCCAGTGTGTCCAGCCCTACCGGGCCTCCGGCAAATTTATTCACAATCGTAAGCAAAAGTTCCCTGTCTGTCTGATCAAGACCTTCTTTATCTACATCCAGAAGATCCAGTGCATAGTCTGCAACTTCCTTTGTGATATCTCCGTCATACTTTACCTGTGCAAAATCCCGCACACGCTTTAACAGACGGTTTGCCAGTCTCGGTGTTCCTCTGGAACGTCTCGCCAGCGCCAGAGCGCCCGCTTCATCGATTCCTACTTCCAGTACTCTCGCTGAACGCTTGATGATCGTCACCAGTTCCTCAGTTGTATAATATTCCATCCGGTGTACAACTCCGAAACGGTCCCGGAGCGGCGCTGTCAGCATACCTGCTCTCGTCGTTGCACCTACCAGTGTGAATTTTGGAAGATCCAACCGAATAGATCTTGCAGTTGCGCCCTTTCCGATCATGATATCAATCGCATAATCTTCCATCGCAGGATAAAGTACTTCTTCTACCTGCCGATTCAGCCGATGGATCTCATCTACAAAAAGAACATCCTTCTCCTGCAGATTATTTAAAATTGCTGCCATCTCACCCGGTTTTTCAATTGCCGGTCCGGATGTGATCTTAATATTCACGCCCATCTCATTGGCAATGATCCCGGCAAGTGTTGTCTTTCCAAGTCCCGGCGGACCATAAAACAGGACATGATCCAGTGCATCTCCTCGCTCTCTCGCCGCACGGATATATACATTCAACATCTCCTTCGCCTTTGCCTGTCCGATATAATCGTCCAGAAGCTGCGGGCGGAGATTGTTCTCGATCTTCGCATCTTCTTCCAGATTCTCTGTTGTTATGATTCTTCTGCTCATCTTTATCGATCCTTTACAGCATCTGTTTCAAAGCCTGTTTTAATACAGCTTCGACATCCATTGCTTCTGTTATTTCTATTTTCTTCACAGCTCTTAAAGCCTCTGTACTGCTGTAGCCAAGTGCTGTCAGCGCCTGAACAGCTTCGCTCTGGACTCCGGACGAATCTCCGTAAGAAATATCCCCGGCGTCTCCGGTCATCGTATGCTCTAACGCATCCTCAAGGCTTAGCTTGTCCTTAAGCTCTAAAATGACCTTTTCTGCTGTCTTCTTGCCGATTCCCGGTGCCGCACAGATTGCTTTCACATCACCGGATAATACTGCAAAACGCAGATCATCCGGGCTTAATACAGACAGTACTGCCTGACCGCCTTTTGGTCCGATCCCGTTCACACCGATCAACAACTTGAATACCTGCAGATCATCTCTTGTCAGGAATCCAAATAACTGCATCGCGTCTTCTTTTACATTAAGATAAGTATAAATACGCACCTCATTGCCGACCGGCGGCAGCTGGCTGATCGACTCTACCGGCATGAAAATACCATAGCCGACGCCACCGACATCTACGATCACGCGATCTGCTTCCACAACCGCAAGTTCACCTCTGATATATTGAATCATCTGTTCCTCCATTTACCTAAAACTGTATATTCACAAGCCTCTTAAGCATCATCTCCGCAACAATGCCGATCACAAGTCCGGTAAGCAGCCCTGCTACCAGAAGTACCGGGAAATAATAAGTAACGCTGAATGTCTCTACCACAACAGCCGCAACAATAAGCTGTCCGATATTGTGGAAGACACCGCCTGCAATACTGATTCCCTGCAAGCTGAATCCTCCCCACTTCTTAAGAAGCGCCATTACAGTCAGACTTAAAAGTCCTCCGGCAAGGCTGTATATAATGCTGAAATAATTTCCAAAAATAAATCCTGCCAGCAATATACGCACGACAGAAAGAAGATACGCCTCTGAAAGGCGCATCTTATATAAGGCAACAACAATGATCAGATTCGCAAGTCCAAGTTTCACACCGGGAATCCCGAGGTTGACCGGAATCAATGTCTCTACATAACTAAAAATCAATGCCAATGCCGTAAACACTCCAAAATATGCTACTCTGCTCTTCACGTACTCCTTATCTTCCTTCCTGCTACAATACCTTAATTTGATACAGCATCAAATTCACTGTTCTCACTGCTCTCAACTTCAACAACTACTTTATTCGGAAGACAGATAATGCTCTCATTGTTTTTTGAAATTGCTTTCTGGTTCACGCAGAGTTGATCCGGGCAGTCTGCCTCTTTCATCTTCGCTCTGTTGTTTTTGATCACAAGTGTATTCGTTCCACCATTGATGGAAATCTCCTGATCCTCTCCAAGAGAATAGGTTCCCTCAATCTTCCCGTCTACTTTCACCACAACGCAATTCGCACCTTTGGCGCCAAGAAGGTTATGGAGAAAGAAGGCAAGACCCGCTACAACAATGATAATCGCAATTAAAACCCAGTCTTTTTTCTTCAAATGCATCTTTTCTTTCATATACACCGTTCCTCTCTGCGTTACATTCTAACACAAGAAATCAAACACTGCAATCACATGTTCGATTGCATATCTTATTTTTCATGGTATAATAACTTAAGATTATGACTGCCGACCTGGAGGTGTATTATGAAACTAAAAAAAATCACGGCAGCAGCCATGTGTGTTTCACTTCTTCTGACCGGTTGTTCCGGACTTTCCGGAAAACGCGGGCTTACTTACAGTGACACATTATTTGACACCACAATTAAGGTGCAGATCCTGGATTCTGCCAATACTTCTGTCATCAAGGGCTGCGAAACATTATGTAAGAAATACGACGCTATGTTCTCACCGGACAACAAAAAAGGCGATGTATATAAGATTAATCATGCAAAAGGAAAAGCTGTTACCGTTTCGGACGATACGATCAGTCTGATCAAAAAAGGGCTTTATTATGGAAAGTTCTCGAAAAGTGAATTTGATATTACCATCGGTTCTGTTTCCCGCCTGTGGGATTTCCGTTCCGGCAAGAAAAAGGTACCATCTTCCGCAAAAATCGACAAAAAGCTTTCCCACGTCAATTATCACGATGTAATAATAAATGGCAATGCTGTTACGCTGGCAGACAAACATGCGAAAATTGACCTCGGAGGAATCGCCAAAGGTTATATTGCAGACCGCGTAAAAGACTATCTGAAAAAGAAAGGCGTGAAACACGCGACGATTAATCTCGGCGGCAATGTACAGACGATTGGTACCAAGCCGGATGGTTCGGATTATCACATCGGCATCCAAAAACCATTTGGGAAAAACGGCGAAGCGATCGCTTCCGTAAAGATTGATGATCAGTCTGTTGTCACCAGTGGCATTTACGAACGATATTTTGAAAAGAACGGAAAGATTTACCATCACGTGCTCTCGCCTTCAACCGGAAAGCCATGCAAGACAGATCTGTACAGTGTATCTGTTATCACAGATTCATCACTAACGGCAGATGCGCTGAGTACCATCTGTCTGATGATGGGATATGACCGCGCACTGAATATGGTAAACCAGTTAGATAATGTTGACGCCATTTTTATTACAAATGATGGCGAACTTCATTATTCGAATAATTTCCAAAAAAATCACTAGTAGCTGGTATTCTTTAGATGTTTCAGCTGACGATCACAGATAATGGAATAAAGCAAAAGAAAGACGATCACTTTACTGCGATCGTCTTTTTATTGCTTTATTCCATTCATATGTGCCACCAAGTATCCGCGAATGGCACATATTGTCGTCCAGTCTTGATTGTCCCAGCTACCTATACTTCTATATATTTACTGCAGGCAACCGCCATTGCTCCAGGACCGATATGACATGCCACGCTCAGAGATAATTTTTCTGTGCGAATCTCATAATCAGGAAATCTCACCTGTAACTCCGCGATCCATTTGTCTTTTTCTTCTTCTGAGCATGTATATGCAGCTTCCAGATGAACCTTTTCTCCTGCGAAACGGGAATGAATATCCTTGTCAATTGCATCCAGCATTGTCTTTTTTGCAGCCTTCCATCCGCGCACTTTTGCAAATGCATCCAGTTTCTCGCCTTGGATCTGGAGTACCGGTTTCAGATTCAGTACCGTTCCGATTGCTGCGGCAGCAGGTGTGATTCTTCCACCTTTTTTCAAATATTTCAAAGTATCAACTGTAATATAAATGCTGGATTCCAGCTTTTCACGCATCAGAACATCGACGATCTCTTCACCGGACATTCCTTTATCGCGCATCATCATGGCGTCTTCCACAGATTGGCGTTGTGTTACGGAAATACGCTGGTTATCCACAACATGTACTTTTCCTTCAAATTCTCTGGCGAGCATGATCGCGTTCTCGCAGGAACTGCTCAGTCCGCTGGACATCGGAATATGAATGACTTCATCATACTCCTCTAGCAGTTCTTCCCACAGTTCCATAACATCTCCCGGTGACGGTTGAGATGTTGAAATATCCGCACCGGTTTCCAGTTTTTCATAAAATTCATCCTGTGTCAGTGTAATATCTTCGTAATACAGTTCCCCATTGATATAAAATGGCATCGGCACAACACGGATTCCCAGTTCCTTTGCTTCTTCCTGTGTAATACCACTGTTGCTGTCTGTTACAATTGCTATTTTTCCCATTACCTATACCTCACTAATTTTTAAAGCTGTGGATCGGTGCCGGAATACGTCCTTTCCTGTTCACAAATGAACTGCAGTCGTATTCGTTTACCGGCATGATCGGTGCATAGCCTAACAACCCACCGAACTGCGCCACATCTCCTACATCTTTTCCAATAACCGGAATGAGACGAACCGCTGTCGTCTTCTGGTTCACCATTCCGATTGCCATCTCATCGGCAATGATCCCGGAAATGGTTGTTGCTTTTGTCTTTCCAGGTATTGCGATCATATCTAACCCAACGGAGCAGACACATGTATATTCGCACCGGCAATATAAGCCGTTACTTTTGCGATAATTCCGACATTGTCTTTTCCAACTACTGTAATGATACATTTCTTCATATGCGAGTCCTCCTTCAAAGCCTGTTCATCTCTTCCTACAGCTGAATAATGTTAGAAACGGATGTTCTTTTTGCAACTGTGATCGGAAGTTCTTCTCCCTTGTACGGATTGTCTCCCATCGTAACTTCCAGTTTCACAGTTTCATAAGCAAGACTTTCATAATTATTTTCCTTGCTCAGATGTCCGAGTACAACTGCGGACATATCATCATGCAGTATATCACAAAGAAGGCGCCCTGACAATTCATTTGATAAATGTCCTTTGTCGCCCATAACTCTTCTTTTCAGAGGATAAGGATATGGACCGACTTCTAGCATATGTATGTCGTGGTTCGCCTCCAGTACAATGCCATTCAGATTTTTAAGGTTCTCAATGGTATAGTCATCATATATTCCAAGGTCTGTTGCAACTGCAGCAGACTTACTGCCATTCTCAATCCGGTAACCGGACGGTTCATTTGCATCATGGGAAATTGCAAAAGGACGGATGTCCATATCTCCCAGACGAAATGTCTGATCTACCTGCACCTCATGCAGAAGACCTTCCGGAAGCCTGCCAATATTTTTATTGGCTTTGATTCCTTCAATCGTTCCATGAGTTGCATAAACAGGAACTGCATATTTTCTGCTGAATACACCCAGTCCCTGTATATGATCGACATGTTCATGTGTAATGAGAATCCCCTGTAGTTCATCTCCTTTGATCTCCAGCTCTTTCAAGCCTTCTTCAATTCTCTTTTTGCTGATTCCAGTGTCTACCAGAAGATGCGTAGTATCATCTCCTATGTAAATACAGTTTCCGCTGCTTCCACTGGCAATGCTGCATAATCTCATCTGTTATTTCCACCTGTTCTTTACAATGTTATTTTTTCTATTATGTACCGTCATGCTGTCTTTTAACTGTTACAGATTCTTTACGATCTGATCGATCTGGATCATTGTCTCGGCGAAAACACCATTATTGTCAATAACTCTGTCACATTCCTTCATAAATTGCTCTTTTGTAAGCTGGGAAGCCATGATATCATCAATCTTGGATTCCTTGTATCCTCTGGAATAAAACAGACGGTTCTTACGGACCTCTGTCTTCACATATACATACCAGAGTTCGTCATAGACCTCTTCATAATGATCTTCGATCAGAAGTGCAGATTCCAGAATAAACAGATTCGTATTCTTCCGCTCTTCATGACGGATTTTTTTCTTAATCTCTTCCTTTACAGCCGGATGCACAATTGCATTGAGTGCTTCTAATTTGGCTTTGTCTGTAAATACGATATCCGCAATTTTCTCACGGTCCAGCTCTTTCTTCTCATCCAGGATGTCTTCTCCGAAATAAGCAACAATCTGCTCATAACATTCTGTTCCTTTTTTCTGTAAATGCTTTGCGACTTTGTCAGCCTGACAGATGGTTGCACCATATTTGTCATTCAGATATTCCAGAATCTGTGTTTTCCCGGAACCAACGCCACCTGTTAATCCTATTATCTTCATGTCTTTTCACCTCTTATTTTGCTTCGTACCAATTCGTTCCAGTATGCATATCTATCTCAAGCGGCACCCGAAGGTCAGCCGCATGTTCCATCTCTTCTTCCAGAATTTTCTTCACTTCTTCAACTTCCGTTTCGTACGCTTCGATCAAAAGTTCATCGTGTACCTGAAGCACAAGTCTTGATTTTAAATGCTCTTCTTTCAGTCTGCGTTCCACACCGATCATGGCAATCTTCATAATATCTGCCGCTGTTCCTTGGATTGGTGCATTCATCGCCACTCGTTCTCCAAATGAGCGTTGCATGAAATTGCTCGATGATAATTCCGGAACCGGACGCCGTCTGCCAAACAGTGTTACTACATATCCGTTCTCTTTTGCATGTGCGACTGTATCATCCAGAAACTTTTTGATTCCTGGATATGTCTGAAAATAATCTTCGATGTATTTTGCCGCTTCTTTTCTCGTAATGCTCAGATCCTGGCTGAGGCCAAAGGAACTGATTCCATATACAATACCAAAGTTTACTGCTTTTGCATTTCTTCTCTGCAACGGTGTCACTTCATCGAACGGAATGTGAAATACCTGTGATGCGGTAATTCTGTGAATGTCTGCTTCCTCCCTGTATGCCTGGATAAGCTGCTCATCCTGCGAGCAGTGTGCAAGCACACGCAGTTCAATCTGCGAATAATCAGCATCTACAAATACATATCCTTCTTCCGGCACAAATACTTTACGAATCATTCTGCCAAGTTCCACTCTGACCGGTATATTCTGCAGGTTTGGCTCCGCACTGCTCAAACGCCCGGTTGCCGTCACTGTCTGATGGAACTTTCCATGGATCCTTCCATCTTCCTGAATGTACCCCGCCAGCCCGTCTGCGTACGTAGACTTAAGCTTCGTAAGCTGTCGGTATTCCAGTACTTTTGATACGACCGGATAATCCGGTGCCAGCTTGTCCAGCACATCCGCCGCAGTTGAATATCCGGTCTTTGTCTTTCTTCCGCCCGGAAGTTCCATTTTTTCAAACAGAATTACTCCAAGCTGCTTCGGTGAATTGATGTTGAACTCTTCTCCTGCAAGCTCGTAGATATCTTTTTCCAGTTCAGTAATCTTACCGACAAGCTGATCTCCGTAAGCTTTCAGCGCTTCTGCTTCCACTTTCACACCATTTTGTTCCATCTCATATAAGGTAAATACAAGTGGCATCTCAATGTTTTCAAAAAGCTCCCAGCTCTTTGTATCTTTTAAACGGTTCTCCAGCGGTTCTTTCGCCGCAAATGCTGTATATGCTTCATAGCAGGCTTTTGTTCTCCCGTCTGCTTTCTCATCAATCATAAGTCCGAGCTGTTCTCTTGCGACATCTTCATACATATAATCGCTTTTCAGTGGATTCAGAAGATACGCCGCAACTGTCGCATCAAAACAATTCGCCCTGTTTTCTATCGGCAGTTCAGCTATGACATTTTTCAGATCAAATACAACAAATTGTCCGGCTTTCCGCTGAATCTGCGAGACTTGCTCTAATAACCATTCTGCGGAAATCTCTCCACCTGTAAGAATTAACGCTGTCTTTTCCTGTGATGCACAGAATGCAACTCCTCCAAGAGCTGCCTGCATGGCAAATAATGGCAATACATTTTCTGTATCTTTATAAACAGCTGCGCCAACAACTTTTTCTCCCTCAAGCTTCTTCAGATATGTTTCAGCTTCCTTCTTTGTCTTGATCGCACAGAAAGTCTCTTCAATCGATGGCGCTTCTGGCTGTACATCAAAACGGGATAACAGGTTCTTAAACTGTAATCTCTGGAAATATGCATAAGCCTCTTCCGTATAGAGATTGCCAAGTTTTGCCTCTTCAAAATCGTATTCCACATCCGCGTGCACTTCGATCGTCGCCAGTGTCTTGCTTAAAACCGCAAGATCCCAGTGTTCATTTAATGCCTTGGATGCTCGTGGTGGCTTCAGTTCTTCCACATGCTCATGTGCATTCTCAATAGAATGATACTCGGTAATGATCTTCGTTGCTGTCTTCTCGCCGATGCTTGGAACTCCCGGAATATTATCGGCAGTGTCACCCATCAGCGCTTTCAGGTCGATAAATTCAACCGGATTCACCTGATAGCGTTCTTTTACATCTGCCGCATAATAATCTTCCACTTCGGTGCGTCCCTGCTTCGTCTTCGGGATTCGAATCTTCACATGCTCTGTCGCAAGCTGCAGAAGATCTCTGTCACCGGAAATCACAGATACTTCCATGCCCTGTTCTTCTGCTCTTCTCGACAGCGTTCCAAGCAGGTCATCTGCCTCCAGTCCCGGCTGCTCGATAATGCGCACTCCCATCGCCTTTAACACTTCTTTGATCACCGGAACCTGCTGACGCAGTTCCTCTGCCATAGGCTTACGCGTTCCTTTGTACGCATCGTACATCTTGTGACGGAACGTCGGTGCATGCACATCAAAGGCCACCGTCAGATACTCCGGCTTCTCTTCTTCTAATATTTTAAACATGATCGTCAGAAAACCATAAATGGCATTCGTATGAAGCCCCTCTGAATTTGTCAGATCCGGAAGCCCATAGAATGCCCTGTTCAATATACTGTGTCCGTCGATCAGAACTATTTTCTCGCTCATAAAAACAACACTCCATGTATTTTTTCGCTACCTTAATACTATACACCAAATCCTTTGATTTTAAAAGTGCTTTTCTTTTTCTTCTTTCTCTTCTTCCTCAGCCTGGATAAACATCAGGACAAATACAACAAAAAGCAGGATACACACGGTATATACAGATTTTGTGCCAACCCCCGTCGTCAATTTTGTACTGATAACTGCGCCGAAGATAAATGCTGCAATAATTCCGTAATACTGAAGACTGTTATTACGTACTTTCCGGTCTCTGTGCACACCGGAATAAAAAAGATTCTCGGTAGCTGTCCTTAAGTTTCCGGTACACATCGTTGTTGCGTATTTCTTTCCTCCGCCAAAAGCCCTGAAACTCTCTACCTGCATAGAGCAGACGAAAGAAACTGCCGTATTGACCAGATCATTGCAAATGCCTTCCGGGACAAAAGAAACTGCCAGCAGTACAAGAATCTCCAGTGCGATAACGATCTGACGCCAGTGGATCTTTGTGCTGTAGCGGAAATTCAGTTTTACAATTTCCGTAATCATAACTCCGACCATAAACGCAAGGATCGGTAAAGTATACGTTGTTATTTTTTCAAAATTCTGCTGTGCAATATGAATCCCGAGAAGGACGATATTTCCCGTCTGTGCATTGGCAAATACGCCGCCCCGGCTTATATATGTATAGACATCCAGATAGCCTCCTGCAATCGCAAGAAGAAGTCCTATGAAATAAGACTCTGAAACCTGTCTTTTTAACTGTAGCATGAACTTACTTTCACATCCTTTATTTCTCTTTTTTCTGTAAATATGCCGCTCTTCCCTCTTCGTAAAGGTTGTTTCCCTCGCTGTCTATCACGACAACTAACGGCATCTCTTCTACATATAATCTGCGGAGCGCTTCCGCCCCAAGATCTTCATAAGCGATCAATTCTGCTTTTTTGATACATTTTGCAAGAAGTGCTCCGGCGCCTCCGATTGCTCCAAAATACACACCGCTGTATTTCTTCATTGCTTCAACAACTTCCGGAAGTCTGGCACCTTTTCCGATCATGCCTCTTGCACCTACAGACATCATCGTCGGCGCATACGCATCCATACGACCGCTTGTTGTCGGTCCCGCAGAACCGATCACATGTCCCGGTTTTGCGGGTGTCGGTCCGACATAGTAGATCGTTGCGTTTTTGGGATCAAATGGAAGTTCTTCTCCTCTTGCAAGCGCCTCACACATCCGCTTGTGTCCTGCGTCTCTTGATGTATAAATGGTTCCGGTCAGATACACGGTATCTCCGGCATGTAATGTTTTTGCAAGTTCCTCTGTCAAAGGAAGTGTGATATGTTTTTCCATTTTAGATCACCTCCGTTTTATGTCTGGTCACATGGCAGTTGATATTGACTGCACAAGGCATACCTGCGATATGCGTTGGCAATGTCTCGATATTCAGCCCGATTGCTGTCGTACGACCGCCAAATCCCTGTGGTCCGATTCCAAGCTCATTGACCTTTTCAAGCATCTCTTCTTCCAAATCTGCATAGTATGGATCCGAATTTTTGGAATCTACCGGACGCATCAGCGCTTTCTTCGCAAGAAGTGCCGCTTTGTCAAACGTACCTCCGATTCCGACACCGATCACCATTGGCGGACATGGATTCGGTCCTGCTGTCTCAACGACTTCCAGAATAAAATCTTTGATGCCCTGCAGTCCTGCAGATGGCTTGAACATACGGATCTGGCTCATATTTTCACTGCCAAATCCCTTCGGGCCTACTGTGATCTTCACCTGTTCTCCAGGAACGATCTCCGTGTAGAGCATTGCCGGTGTATTATCTCCGGTATTTCCTCTGCGCACAGGATCTTTCACAACAGATTTGCGCAGATAACCCTTGTCATATCCTCTTCTTACGCCTTCATTTACCGCTTCTGTAAGATCACCGCCTGTCAGGTGTACATCCTGTCCGATTTCAAGGAAGACACATGCCATACCGGTATCCTGACAGATCGGTACTTCCTGTGCACCTGCAATCTCATAATTCTCTATAATATTGTCTAACACGCCTTGCGCAATCTCCCAGTCTTCACATGCACGGCACTTCTCGATTGCACCTTTCACATCTTCCGGAAGAAACTGGTTCGCCTGAATGCATAATTTTTCTACAACTTCTGTAATTTTTGCTACATCAATTTCACGCATTATGCAGTACCTCCATTGCATTTTTATTCACTTTTTCTATCATATTCTCTTTTGGCAGATTTTTCAATTCTTTTTTCAGATCATACCGGGTACTCATATGCCAGAAAAATTCTCCTGTAAATAAAACTTTATGCATCCAGTCTTCTTTAAGCCATGCTCCGATCAGCCGTCTCACGGAATAAATCCGTCTGCTGGCATCTATCTGTTCAAGCTGAAGTTCGTACGGTGTCATCTGCTTTGGATAATGTACCGTATTTCCATTATATTTTGCCCAGTTTCTATGTATCAGACGGTCTTTATTTGCCTCATATGCCGGTGTCCCCGGTACAAAATACATGCTCTGGATCAGTACGCCCTGAATATGATTGCGGATCACGAAATCCGCCAGTTCTTTTCCACAACCCTTTTTCTGATTGTCCGACCCAAGAATAAATAATCCGCGCACGCTCAGTCCATGTTTCTGGATATTGCGGATAGATTTTTCAATCTCTTTTCTTGTACTCTTTTTGTGATAAGTTTCAAAAGATGCATCATCAATAAACTCGATACCCATATCTAGCTCAAAAAATCCAGCTTTCTTTAACAGCTCTAACATCTCATCATCGAAACCCACTTCATATCTTGCCTGGATATTAAAACGATATTTGATTCCGCTGTCTATGATCGCATGCAGGACTTCCATTGCCCATTTCTGGTCAGCAAAGAAATTATCATCCGTGATCCACAAATCCTGCACAATTCTGTGATTTCCTTTTTCAAAAAAATCAATGGAATATTTAATATCTTCTATAATATTTTTCGGTGTACGTTTTCTGACACATCTGCCAAAATGTCTCACAAGCGCACAGTAGTCGCAGTTATGCGGACATCCTCTAGAGGCATGTACCTGCGGCCAAATCGTCATATGTTTTGTCATCTTCTTATAATTATGAATCAGACTTCTGTCCGGGATCACATCGATATTTTCCGGCGGAACCGGCTTTCCTGTGCTGTAAAATTCTCCCTCTTCCAGCCAGGCGTATCCAGCCGTATCCGGTTTCTTTTTCTCCTGTATCATTTTTATAAGTGGAAGAATCGTCTCATCACCTTCACCCAGCATCACATAGTCGCAATAGTTCACTGCTTCTTTCACATTCATGGATGCATGTAACCCACCCATCACAATGGTTGCATTCGTATGCTCCTTCAAATATGTTGCGATCTGATACCCGCGAACCGCCGCATAAGTAAAAATGCTGATAAATATAATATTCGCATCCTGAAGATCCTTCATCGGAATCTTAGAAATCGACTCACTGTACATATAAGTATCCGGATACTCCCGCTTCACAATCGTCGCAAGTGTATTTAAGCCCACCGACGGTGTGCGGATATAGCGGTCATATACGAAATAATTTAAAATTGTGGGTTTATACGGGCGATTGCCCGGCTCAATAAAACGAATTTTCATCTGTTTCTTTCCTCCACCCTGTCTTTTCTCGTTTGCCGTTATTATTATAAGCCTCTTTTCTATTTTTATAAAGAATTTTCTTGACATTCGTTTCAAAATACATTATCATAATTTTGTTGCTTTGAGTAACAAGTATGCGGATATGGCGGAATGGCAGACGCACAAGACTCAAAATCTTGCGAGGGTGACTTCGTGTGGGTTCAAGTCCCACTATCCGCAGGTATTAAGAAAGCAGTAATGATTTTGGTCATTACTGCTTTTTTTTAATTGTTAGGGTAAAGCCCTGTTTTACATTGTGAGTTTTTCGTTGATCCAAAAAACGGAACTTTGGAAAACAAATAAACCACCTGCTGTTGATATGATACCTCTAAAGTAGACAGATTAAATATAAAAATCTGTTACTTTGGAGGTATTTTTCATGTCCAGAAAAGCAAAGTTTACACCGGAAGAAAAAAACAGGCTGTTATAGATTATCTTGAAGGAAATAAATCTAGAACACAGATATGTGGAGAACTATGTATTTCTTCAAGAACCATTCAGGACTGGGCCTTGATTTATAACAAACATGGACTTGCCGGTTTTTCAAAAAAAATGCGAAATGGGTCTTATTCGAAAGAATTTAAAATGAAAGTGGTTGAGGAATATGTAAGAGGTGATGGCTCTTCCATTGATTTAGGAATAAAATATGATATCTCTTCCGGTCTTTTAAGAAAGTGGATTAGAATGTATAATGCCAATAGAGAGCTTAAGGATTACAATCCGAAACAGGAGGTCTATATGGCAGAAGCACGAAGAAAAACAACATTGGAAGAACGGAAAGAAATCGTTGATTACTGTATCAATCATAATCGTAACTATAAAAACACTGCTGCAAAATTTGACGTTTCTTATAGCCAGGTTTATTCCTGGGTAAAAAAATATGACACCGATGGTGCAGATGGATTAACGGATCGGAGAGGATGTCACAAAACAGATGTCGAAGTGGATGAACTAGAACGATTAAAGCGTGAAAATCTGCGTTTGAAGCGTCAGTTGGAAGAAAAGGATATGGTAGTTGAACTGTTAAAAAAGTGAAAGAATTCGAAGGGATGTGAAGCTTGGAAAGTTACGCCATGAATCAAAATATTTAGCAATCCGATATTTTTATACAAAGAAAAACTGGAGTATAGAATGGATGTGCAGACAGCTTGAGATATCAAGGGCTGCTTATTATAAATGGTTACATCGTGAAATACCGTATGAGGAACTTGAAAATATCAGACTTGCGGAACTTGTCAAAGAATACGATGAAGATGAACGTTTTTGCCATATCTTAGGATAACGTCGAATGACATCATGGATCAACCATTTCAATCATACATCGTACAGTAAAAACAGAGTCCACAGAATTTTGGACGCAACCTGTAAAAACAGCTTGTTTTAGGCAGGTTTTATTGACATGCAAAAAAACTCCTGTATAATGCAGATATGGGCAGAAACCCGGAAAATCGGCTCTGCCCATTTGTAACTATTCATAAATCTTATATCAGTTTTTAACGTTTACACAAAACTTGAAACGGTCTCATTTTATTTGCCCCGGATTATCATTTTCTTTCATATGTGTATAATCAGATGTCTTATGTCTGTTGTCGTAAACCGTGCCATTGTCGCCTTTTAAACTTTTCGTCGATTAGTTTTAAAACTAAATACAGTCCCCTTTTTTTCTTTAACTTGAAATTCAATTTCTTGCAACCCTGTCTCTGTATAAATACTGGCAGGTATGTTGTGAAAATATTATTTATTGCCTAATCTCATTTAAATATGTATATTTTTTATACTTTCAAATTCATCCTTTAACATCTCCAAAGAATTTTTCTTATTTTCATCTGATTGTTCATTTATATGTATACTAATAATATCTTTTTCAGGAATCATTTTAAGTAAATAATTATATACGTCAAATCCATTGTACTGCTTTAGCTCCATTTCTTGATTTTTATAATACCGAATAATCGTTTTTCCATCATTATATTCTTTTCCTTCCTTTAAGTAACATTGAATATCTGCAACAGGAATGGTTATATATTTCAATTTTCTTTCTTCAAAATTCTTTTCCATATATCGCTTCACATAACTTTCTTGAATTTCCGCTTCATAAATAACCTTATTGTCTATCCATACATGTAACGAAGAAATTTTTACTCCACTTTTAGGTTTATATCCCAATTCATTCATATGTTCATTCCACTCGAGAGCCAATTTTTCTTTTTCTCTGCTGATTTTTTCTAGCCTTTCTTTTTCTTCCTGTCTTCGTATTTTTAATTCATTTTGTTTTTGTATAGACTTATATTGATTTTGTTTAATTTTAATACATAACCATAAACTTATGCAAATAATCACTATAATCAATATAAACAACTTTAAAATTTGTATATTATTAGCATTTGTATATATTATTTTTTCATGCAATGTCTTGTCATATATTTTATAATAAGCAGACCTATAAGCAAATAAACTAGAAGTAGGCTCCTTACCTAACGCTATAACGCTTCCTTTTTCATCCTTCCCTATAAGTAATTTCAATGTATGTATATCTATATAATCATTATTAATTTTTAATTTTAAGTATTCTTTTCCAAAACAATCAAAAACTACTGAATATGATGCATTCCCATTTTCACTCGAATCTTCAGCCCCATTGATTTCATCTTCGCTATTCCATGTATAAACATTACATTTCCCATTAGAATTAAATTGAATTTGTTTTATATCTCCATTATAATTTATATTATCTTGTCCAAATTTTAAATCATTTTTTAAAAATGTAAGTATTTTTTCAGAACGAGCTTTTCTATTAAAATTACCATATATACATAAAATAACTATAATTATTAAAAAAAACAACAAACCAAACAAAGTTACATACTTTATATATGCCAATGCCTTTCTTTCAGCTTTTTTCATTTCAACGTAATTATTATCAAATGGGTATCCACAATTAGAACATTCCCTTATAGTATTTTCATATTTCCTTCCACATTCTGGACATGTTGTCACTTTTTCCTCCATTGCATTTCTACTCCTTGCACCAATATATTATTATTCTATTATTGTCATTATTAATTCCACATATAACCCACGAATACTGTTCGACATAGTACCATATGTATCCTTTTTTTATCTCCATATAGCTACTTTCATCTGAATCATATTCGCCATACAATTTATGCAGTCCCTTTACAATCTTCGCAATATTTTCTTTTCCAGCTTTATCATCTTGTTGCCACATCATTGCATTAATTTTATAATCCTCTGTTTTGCCAAGAATGCATGGCGCAAAAGATCCCTTACATCCAAATAACGATACATTTTTTATAAAATCAGCCATCTCTTGTGTATATTCTACTTTTCCTTCTTCATTACCCTGTTTTCCAATCAGTCTACTGGCTTTTGCTATTTTTTTTGTTTCAGAGATTGTCTTTGATTTAGTATTTTTTTCTTCTTTCACAATACTATTCTTTTTTTCAAAATAAATAGATCTTATACAAATTCCCACTATTACACTTAATACTAATAAACCAACGATAACAATCTTCTTTTTTGCTTTTGCTATTTTCCTTTTTAATAACATTTTTTTCAAATATTCATGGTGATAACATTTACATTTGGGACATTGTATTGATACATCACTTATCTCATGTCCACATTTGGGACAATTAATTAATGCCATTTTTTCTTCCTCCAATCAACAACAGCTCTCAGATTTTTTCTCCAAAAAACACACTAATCTTAATTATTACATAGCTATGTTCTCAAAATCTGACAATGTAAGTTTTTCCAGCTCATCATCTGATATATTTATATTTGCAGCAAGTCTATTTGCCTGATTAATCATTGCCATTTCAAAGAAATTTCTCACATCTCTTCCATTTGCAAAATTTTCATCACGAGTTATATAACGTTCTTCAAAATATTTATATATATATTCCGCGCTTTCATTAGAAATTTTATATCCGGACTTAAGACACATATTCTTTAAAATATCAACTAATTCTTCTGGATTATAATCTGCAAATTCAATAAATTTATTAAATCTAGAACGCAACCCCGGATTTGAATCAAGAAATTTTTCCATTAAATCTGGATATCCAGCAACTATAACCACAAAGTCTTCTCTATTATCCTCCATTCCTTTTAATAGTGTATCAACAGCTTCTAATCCATAATCATTTTCTCCTTTATTTGCTGTTAATGAATACGCTTCATCAATAAATAATATTCCACCTAACGCTTTTTGTATAACATCCTGTACTTTAATTGCCGTTTGTCCTACATAGCCTCCAACCAACCCAGATCTATCAACTTCAATTAAATGTCCTTTTGACAATACACCTAATTTATAATATATTTTTGCAAGCAAACGTGCTACTGTCGTTTTTCCTGTTCCTGGATTTCCCGAAAAAACTAAATGAAGTGACATTGGAGTTTGTTTCATCCCTCTTTCTTCTCTAATTTTTCTAATTTGAAGTAAATTAATTAACGAATTTACATCCTTTTTGACATCTGCCAATCCAGTCATTGAATTTAATTCATTCAATAAATCCTCTAAACTTTCTTCTAAGCTCTCATTTTCCTCTGTACTCCCGTTTTTCTTTAAAAAATTCTCTTCATTATTCAATATCTTTTCAGCTTTTTTGTTATAACTTTTTTTGCCTTCAGCCTCATTTTCAATATATGTTTTCAACATATTTAAATATATTGTTAAATCTCTAATTTCATTATCCGAAATATCATTATCACACGCCAAGAATTCTTTACCAAGCCGCTCATATATCCACAACAATAACTCACTTGACATCGTCTCAATATATCCATCTTGATCATATATCGTATTATCCGCTCTTACAAATATTTGCATAGATACAGGCACTTTTTCTTCAAAATCTGTACTGTAAATCTGATTTTCAACAATAAATTGATTTATTTCATCAGTCTGTAAATCATATCCTAAGTAATCTCTTATAAATTCAGCTTCTTGCCATGCAATTTTTCCATCTGCTGCTGACAAATACATTAAATATGAGCACAATTCAAATCGCACGCAATCTCTTAAAGTTTTATTTGTATTATGATACAATCCAAGTGTCCCCTCATCTAAAGTGTCTCCAAGTTCATACATTTTCTCAATCATATGTTTTAATTCATAGTTCATAAATTTCTTCCTCACATTTATTATAAATTTAGACATTACCAAACGCTGTACCATTTACAGATACTTCCCCATAGCGTTGCTAAATATCATACAAGCACAATCAATTAAACGATTCTGAACCTTCTCTCGTTAATCCAAAGTTCTTACCTCATATCCTATACGTTCCCATCTATCCCCTTATAAATATAATCATATATATTATACTATTCAGAAAATTCTAGTCAACTATTCAAAGATATATTCCACCAATCAAATATACATAATGTAGTACACTATCCAAAAGGAGATTTTGGTATGGTTGATTTTGGAAACACCTTAAAGACATTACGATTAAGAGAAAATATGACACAGGCGCAGCTTGCCCAAAAACTTGGTTTGACCAAATCCGTTATCAGTGCATACGAAACTGGTTTACGTCTGCCGTCTTATGATGTGCTCATCCATATTTCTAAAATTTTCAAAGTATCTACGGATTATCTGCTTGGTGTAGAATCACAGCAGGGGATAGATTTATCCGGTATTTCTGAAGAAGAAGTAACTGCTCTTAAGAATCTGATCAAAGCCATGCGCAACAGGCATTAAAAACTCTGCAATTTTAATATTCATAATACGAAATAAACCTCCCCGGAGTTACAACTCCAGGGAGGTTTATTTCGTATACCCATTGAATACTCATATCATTCTTTGCCTGACGGCAGTATAACATATGTATTCCGCCATTTCAAATTATATTTCATCTACATAGGGAACATTGCCGCATCCAGCGAAGTCAGATCTTTCTCCCGGATGGAATACACGCCATCATCGTCCTTCTCGATCTGGACTTTACGAACTTCCGCTTTCCCATACTCCGGATTTTTAAGCTTGTCAGCCATGAGATCATACATTTCCTGCAGCATCAACTCATTGAGCTTATCGTCTGACGGAATCTTCTTTAACGTCTTCATCTTCGCTTCCAGCTTCTTCGTCAGCTCGTCCTGTAATCCTGAGAAGCACTGAAGCGGTTTCACTTTTACTTTCACCGAGAACCCCTCGTCTGTTTTTTCGGCGCTCTGCACTTTGTAATTCGCGGCTTTTAAAATGTCCTGAAACAGCAGACGGAACTTCTCTGTCATCTTTTCGGAAGCACCTATACTGTCCAGACCACTGCTCTGCATCATCGTATCAATATTTTCCTGATATAAGTTCTTTACTTCTTTCTCTGTAGCATCTGTCTGCTTCTTGTATTCCTCGAACTTCCCTTTATAACTGGCATCCAGTGTTGCCGTCACATAGGCTTTTGCGTCTTTTTCACGCATCCCGCAGCCGGACAGGAGTCCCACAAGCAGTATGCAGACAATGAAAATACTTCCATATTTTTTAAGAACCATCTTTCTACTCATATCTTTTTCCTCCATTTTCCCGTAAGCTATCGCTTATAGCCTGTCTTTACGATACCTTACAGGATGGAAGTTTTCAATATGTATCCGTTTATTTTACCAGTTTTTTTCCGATATCAAAACAGTCAAATGTCGCAAAATAGTCCTTTGGTGTCTCAGCGCGTCGAATGAGCTGTGCTGTGCCGTCTTCTTTCAGTAACACTTCTGCAGATTTTAATTTGCCATTGTAATTGTATCCCATTGCAAATCCGTGTGCGCCGGTATCATGGATTACAAGCAAGTCTCCAATATCGATCTTCGGAAGCATACGGTCGATTGCAAATTTATCATTATTTTCACAGAGAGAGCCTGTGACATCATATTTGCAGTTGCATGGTTTGTTCTCTTTGCCCATAACTGTAATATGATGATAAGCACCGTACATTGCCGGACGCATTAAGTTTACAGCACATGCATCTACACCAATGTATTCTTTGTATGTATGTTTCTCATGGATTGCTTTTGTAACGAGGCAGCCGTACGGTCCCATCATGAAACGTCCAAGCTCTGTGTAAATCTCAACATCACCCATTCCTGCCGGTGTAAGCACTTCTTCATACACACGTCTTACGCCTTCTCCGATCACACGGATGTCATTTGGCTCCTGATCCGGGTTGTAAGGGATGCCGACACCACCGGATAAGTTAATAAATTTAATATGAACGCCTGTTTCTTTCTGTAATTTGACAGCCACTTCAAAAAGAACTTTCGCAAGCATCGGATAATATTCATTCGTAACGGTATTACTTGCCAGGAATGCATGAATACCGAATTCTTTCGCACCTTTTGCTTTCAAAATCTTAAATGCCTCGAAAATCTGCTCCGTTGTCATTCCATACTTGGAATCTCCCGGATTGTCCATGATGTCATTACTGATTTTGAAAAGTCCGCCCGGATTGTATCGGCAGCTGATCGTCTCCGGAATATGTCCGATTGCTTTCTCAAGAAAATCAATATGTGTAATATCATCCAGGTTGATGATCGCACCTAATTCTTCTGCTTTTTTGAACTCTTCTGCCGGTGTATCATTGGACGAAAACATGATGTCATTTCCTCTTGCTCCGATTGCCTCTGACAGCATCAACTCTGTATAAGAGGAACAGTCGCATCCGCATCCATATTCTCTCAGAATATTAATCAGGAATGGGTTCGGAGTTGCCTTTACAGCAAAATATTCTTTGTATCCTTTGTTCCATGAAAATGCTTCTTTTAATGCTTTTGCATTCTCGCGGATCCCTTTTTCATCATAAAGATGAAACGGAGTCGGATATTCTTTTACAATCTCATCAAGCTGTTCTTTTGTTACAAATGGTACTTTTTTCATCGCTTCTTATTCTCCTTCTTCATTGCAAGTAATTCTATTTCATTCGCCAGTGTACGTTTATATAACTCAACAAAGTTCTTCTGTCCGGAATAGAGGCATGTATTCATACTGCCTTCCCCATATTCTCCGGTCAGTACATACTTAGAATCTGTGATCACACCGATTGATGTGCCTCGCTGTTCACCGATATAAACCTTTGCTCCTTCGTAGTTGACCGGCTGATCCGTAACGATCACAACTTTTCTCTTCGCATCAATCAGCTCTTCTAACTCTTTTACAAATAGAAGCAGATAGTTACGTGTACAGGATACGTACACCCGTTCTCTGGCATCTTCCAGCAGGTTACGCATCTTATCCAGCACATTTTCCGAACCTTCGATCGTAATATATCCTTCGACATGCTCCTTCTCCAGCGGTCTGTGCTTGCACAGCCACTTCTTGTTCTCTTCCATATGCCGGATACGGTTCTTGCAAAACTCATCCAGCACAACCGGAACGTATTTCTTAGTTGTACCTTCTTCAACTAGATATGCCGCACCCTTCTCTGTCATGCTCGCCAGCGAATTGTAAGCATTCGACCGGGAAATTCCAAGCTGTTTCGCGACTTCATATCCGGTTGTTTTGCCTTCTCTTAGCAAGCACTCGTAAATACCGGCCTCCTGTCTGGTCAGTCCAAAATCCATTAATCTTTCAACAAATGATGTATGTTCCATAACTCCACCTTTATTCTTTAGTAGTTCTCCACAGGAACACTATATAGCATATTTTATCGTATGTCAACGGATACTACTGGAAAATTTTATCAAAAAAGGATAAACGATGGCGGTTACTCTGGTTACCGTCATTCGTTTATCCTTTTTCACTTCTACTTCTAAATATTTGTTATCTGAATACTTGCAGATTGCTTCACGCTTTGCTTAACTGCAATTTCCCACTTGTTCACATATAGAATAGAATATAATCTTAATCAATAATTGCAATACGCATCATATTACTGAATCCGCTCTTCTGTGCTCCAACATTTGGAGAAGGGATTCCTGCTGTCAGGATTACGATATCTCCTGTCTCTGCAAGCTGTTTTGCGCATACAAGATCAATCGCCCCTGTACAGATATCTTCTGTTGTCGCTACTTCAATAGATTTCAGTGGCTGTACACCCCAGTAAATCTGCATTCTGCGGAGAGTTGCCTCGTTCGGGCTTACACCGATAATATTTGTCTTTGGTTTGAACTTGGATACCACTCTTGCAGTTGCTCCGGATACAGTCGGAGTAATAATGCATTTTGCTCTTAAGTTCGTTGCTGTTGTAACAGTTGCATGTCCCAATGCGCTGGATGCACTCTTCATACGGTGTTCTTCAGCTTTTCTCAGAATAGAATCGTATTCCAGATGCTCTTCTGTGCTTTCTACAATATGGACCATCATCTGCAATGCCTCAACCGGATATTTACCCTGTGCAGTCTCACCGGATAACATTACTGCATCTGTTCCATCATATACAGCATTGGCAACATCTGTCACTTCCGCTCTTGTCGGACGTGGGTTACGGATCATGGAATCCAGCATCTGTGTTGCAGTAATAACCGGTTTAAAATTATCATTACATTTCTGGATCATCAATTTCTGTAAATACGGAACTTCTTCTGCCGGAATCTCTACACCAAGATCTCCACGGGCAACCATGATTCCATCTGCGCAGCGGATGATCTCATCAATATTCTTAATTCCTTCTGCGTTCTCAATCTTTGCAATGATTGGAATATAAGGTGCATTGCACTGCTTCAATACTGCTTTGATTTCCAAAATGCACTCTGCATTTCTTACAAAAGAAGCTGCGATAAAATCAACACCCTGTTCTACACCGAATTTGATATCGTCTCTGTCTTTTTCTGTAATAGCCGGAAGTCTGACCGGTACATTCGGCACGTTGACTCCCTTCTTCTCACCAAGCTCACCACCGTTGATGACTTTACAGACAATCTCATCATTTCCTTTGTCTTTAACTTTCAGTTCGATCAGTCCGTCATCGATCAAAATTGTGCTTCCGATCTGCACATCATTGACAAGTCCTTCGTATGTGATGTAAGTCTTTGTCTCATCTCCAACACATTCTGTTGTTGTCAGAGTAAATGTCTCGCCTTCTTTTAAATGTACTTTCTTACCGTCTTTCAGAACACCAGTACGGATCTCCGGTCCCTTTGTATCCAGGAGAATTGCGATCGGCTTGCCTTCTTCTTCACGGATTCTCTTCAGCATATCCATACGGAACTTCTGCTCTTCATGATCTCCGTGTGAAAAATTAAATCTTGCAATATCCATTCCATTGCGTACAAGTGCACGCATTGTATCTTCGTTATTTGTATTTGGTCCCATTGTGCATACAATCTTTGTTTTCTTCATAATAAACCTCTTCATCCTTTCCCATTTACTTCATTTACTAAATTTACTATTGTTCATTTACTGAACATGTATATGTGTGAACAAATGCTCCTGGCAATATTCATAGTTGCCGTGGCATTTTGAACAATACCGAAATTCAAGATTCGGATCATCTAATTCGGTCCGCCCGCATACTGCACATCTGTGCTTTGCACCACCTGTCGCATACGGATTCTGTGTCGAACGCGCCTGTCTTACATTCTTCTGAAAATCTCTCTTGCGTTTCATCTGCTTCGGGCTGTATGCTCTTGTCTTTCTTGAACTCAAGAAAAACAGCAGGAAGTTAAGAATCGACACAAATGCAGCAAGCGCATTTGCTTTATAATAAATGCCATAAACGGCATTTCCGCCATAACTTGGAATAAACGCCTGTGCAATCCCGTAAAGGAAAAATGCACCGTCAAGCCATGCAAGCCATTTTGCTTTTACCGGAATGACAAACCATACCAGGAACTGTACGTCCGGATACAGAAATGCGAATACAAAAAACAGCGACATATTCAGATACGCTGTATCAAGATGCATGGAAATACCTGTAATCAGATAGACAAGGATCGCTGCAATCACATGGAACAGTACTCCCGCAAAGAAATATACATTAAATCGGAACGCTCCCCATGCTGCTTCAAGCTGCTTTCCGATAAAATAATACAGCATTAATGCAAATGCCACCCAGATAAGGCTTGTACTCGGCGGATCAATAATAAATGTAATAACTCTCCACACCTGACCATGTAAAATTGCCGGAGCATCCAGGCTCAGCCATGTAGAATAAAATGTTGGATTCACCATGTCAAGTATAAACCCGAAACCATACAATATTACTATGTAAAGCATCAGATTGTCAATGGCATACCTGCCAAACTTTTTCTCTAATTTATCTAACCAGTTCATAATCTAATCTTCTATACTCCTTTTTCTTATCATGACTCTCATTCTAACGGCTTCAAAAATGTTTGTCAATTCTGTCATATAAGTTTCACAGCTTTTTTACAATTCTATAACATTTGTTAATTGTCTTTTTGATTTTTTTGTCGTATAATGTTACAGTCTATTAAGCTAACATGCATTTAATAAGAAAGAATACATATATTTAACTAGATAAGGAGTACATATTATGAGCCAAAACGAAGTATACACACTGGGAATCGATATTGGTTCTACTACCGTGAAGATTGCTTTGTTAGATTCTGATAATGAAGTAGTCTTTTCTGATTATGAGAGACATTTTGCTAATATCCAGGAGACACTGTCCGATCTGTTAGGACGTGCCATTTATAAAGTCGGACCTGTTTACGCATCCCCGGTCATTACCGGTTCCGGCGGACTGACACTTGCCAAACATCTGAAAGTGCCGTTCGTCCAGGAAGTTATTGCCGTATCTACAGCATTACAGGATTACGCACCACAGACAGACGTTGCGATCGAGCTTGGCGGAGAAGATGCTAAGATTATTTATTTTGAAGGCGGCAATGTAGAGCAGCGTATGAACGGTGTCTGCGCCGGTGGTACCGGTTCTTTCATTGATCAGATGGCTTCTCTGTTACAGACAGATGCTTCTGGTCTTAATGAATATGCAAAGAATTATCAGGCGCTTTACACGATTGCCGCAAGATGCGGTGTATTTGCCAAATCGGATATCCAGCCACTTATTAACGAAGGAGCCTCCAAAGAAGACCTGGCTGCTTCTATTTTTCAGGCTGTTGTCAACCAGACCATCAGTGGTCTTGCCTGCGGAAAGCCGATTCGTGGTCACGTTGCCTTCTTAGGTGGACCGTTACACTTCCTTTCCGAGTTAAAGGAAGCATTTATCCGTACTTTAAAACTGGATGATGAGCATACGATTGCTCCTCACCATTCACATTTATTTGCAGCGATTGGTTCTGCACTGAATTCAAAAAAAGACCTGCACGTTTCCTTACAGGAGATGCAAAAGCGTCTGGAAGGCAAGATCCAGATGGAATTTGAAGTAGAACGTATGGAACCATTATTTGCAACGGAACAGGATTTCAAAGAATTTAAAGAACGTCACGACAAAGACCAGGTACCGATGGGCGACCTTGCCTCTTATAAAGGAAAAGCATTCCTTGGAATCGATGCCGGTTCAACAACTACAAAGGCTGCTCTTGTCGGCGAAGACGGCACACTGCTTTATTCTTTCTATCATAATAACGAAGGAGATCCGCTTGGTACAACAATCCGTGCGATCAAGGATATTTACAGTAAACTGCCGGAAGGTGTTGAGATTGTTCACTCCTGCTCGACCGGATATGGCGAAGCGCTGATCAAAGCTGCTCTTCTGCTGGACGAGGGAGAAGTAGAGACAGTTTCCCACTACTATGCTGCATCCTTTTTTGAGCCGGATGTAGACTGTATCCTTGACATCGGTGGTCAGGATATGAAATGTATCAAGATCAAGAACCATACAGTTGACAGTGTACAGCTCAATGAAGCATGCTCTTCCGGATGCGGTTCTTTCATCGAGACATTTGCAAAATCATTGAACTACAGTGTAGAAGATTTTGCACAGGAAGCATTATTTGCAAGAAATCCGATCGACCTCGGAACCCGCTGTACAGTATTTATGAATTCCAAAGTAAAACAGGCGCAGAAAGAGGGCGCAGAAGTTTCCGATATTTCTGCCGGTCTTGCTTATTCCGTTATCAAAAACGCATTGTTTAAAGTAATCAAAGTTTCCGACGCATCCGAGCTCGGTGAGCATATTGTTGTGCAGGGAGGAACTTTCTATAACAATGCCGTTCTCAGAAGTTTTGAGAAAATCGCAAACTGCAAAGCCGTACGTCCGGATATTGCCGGTATCATGGGAGCATTCGGAGCTGCCCTCATTGCCAGAGAACGTTATGTTGACTGTGAAGGTACTACGATGCTTTCCATTGAGGACATTGAAGCGCTAGAATACTCTACAACAATGACTAAATGTCGAGGATGTACAAATAACTGCCGTCTGACGATCAATCATTTCAGCGGCGGACGCAGATTTATTACAGGAAACCGCTGTGAAAAAGGACTGGGCAAAGAAAAATCAAAAAATAACCTTCCAAACCTTTTTGCTTACAAATTAGAACGTTATTTTAATTATGAACCATTAAAAGCCGAGGATGCAAAACGCGGTACGATCGGTATCCCACGTGTACTGAATATGTATGAGAACTATCCGTTCTGGTTTACATTTTTCAATACATTAGGATTTTCCGTTGTACTCTCTCCTGCTTCTACACGTAAGATTTATGAACTGGGAATTGAGTCCATACCGAGTGAATCCGAATGTTATCCGGCGAAACTTGCGCACGGACATGTACAGTGGCTGATCAACCAGGGCGTACAGAATATTTTCTATCCAAGTATTCCTTATGAGCGCAATGAGTTTGAAGAAGCAAATAACCACTATAACTGTCCGATCGTAACCTCCTACCCGGAGAATATTAAGAATAATATTGATGCGATCGTCCAGGGCGAAGTGAATTTCATTCATCCGTTCCTTTCCCTGCAAAGCGAAGAGACGATCCGCTATCGTTTAAAAGAAGAACTCTGCGAAAGATTTGATATTTCCGGAGCTGAGATCGACACTGCTGTACATGCAGCATGGGAAGAATTAAAAGCATGTCGTGAAGATATGCGCAGAAAAGGCGAAGAGACAATTAAATTTCTTAAAGAGACCGGCAACCGCGGCATTGTCCTTGCAGGACGTCCATATCACATTGATCCAGAAGTCAACCACGGTATCCCGGAACTGATCAACTCCTATAACATTGCAGTTCTGACAGAAGATTCGATCTCTCATCTGAATCCTGTCGAGCGTCCATTAAATGTTATGGATCAGTGGATGTATCACTCCCGCCTTTACGCAGCCGCAAACTATGTGAAGACAGTAGATAATCTGGATCTCATCCAACTTAACTCTTTCGGCTGTGGACTAGATGCTGTTACGACAGATCAGGTTGCTGAGATCCTTACAAATTCAGATAAGATTTATACTTCTCTGAAGATTGACGAAGTAAATAACTTAGGTGCTGCACGTATCCGTGTCCGCTCTCTGCTGGCTGCGATCCGTGTCAGAGAACAGAGAAAAGACGAAAGACATATCCAGTCTTCCGCGATCAAGAAAGTTTCCTTCACAAAGGAAATGCGTAAAGACTATACGATCCTCTGCCCGCAGATGTCACCAATCCACTTTGAACTTCTGGAGCCTGCATTCCGTGCTTCCGGATATAACATCGAAGTACTTCCGAATGACAACAAACAGGCTGTTGACGTAGGACTTAAATATGTAAATAATGATGCATGTTACCCATCTCTGATGGTTGTCGGACAGATCATGGAGGCAATTCTTTCCGGCAAATACGATACTGAAAAGATTGCTGTGATCATCAGCCAGACCGGTGGTGGATGCCGTGCTTCGAACTATATCGGATTTATCCGCCGTGCCCTTAAGAAAGCCGGTTATGCACACATTCCGGTAATTTCCATCAACTTAAGCGGACTGGAAGGCAACCCTGGATTTAAGATTACACCTTCTCTCGCACTCCGTGGCGTATATGCGGCTATATTTGGAGATATTTTCATGAAATGTACTTACAGACTTCGCCCTTACGAAGCCGAAAAAGGTGCTGTAAATGCCATGCATGAGAAATGGAAGAAAGTCTGCATTGACTTCTTATCTTCCGGATATCCGTCCAGACGCAAATTCAAGAAACTGTGCCGTGAAATCATCGAAGACTTTGACAACAACATTAAACTGTTGGATATTAAGAAACCACGTGTCGGTGTTGTTGGAGAAATTCTTGTCAAATTCCTTCCGGCGGCAAACAACTATCTTGTAGAACTTCTGGAAAGTGAAGGTGCCGAAGCTGTTGTTCCGGATCTTCTGGACTTCCTGCTTTATTGCTTCTACAACCAGAACTTCAAGGTAGAAAAACTTGGATTTAAGAAATCCAAAGCCACACTCGGCAATCTTGGTATCAAGGCACTGGAGTGGTTTCGTGCACCGGCAACCGAGGCATTCAAAGCAAGTAAACACTTCGATCCACCGGCTAAGATCGAAAATCTTGGCAAGATGGCTTCCAAGATCGTATCTCTCGGAAACCAGACCGGTGAAGGCTGGTTCCTGACCGGCGAGATGTTAGAGTTGATCCACAGTGACGCACCGAACATTGTGTGTACACAGCCGTTTGCCTGCCTGCCAAACCACGTCGTAGGAAAAGGTGTTATCAAGGAACTGCGCAGACGCTACCCACAGTCCAACATTGTCGCTATCGACTTTGATCCGGGCGCCAGTGAAGTAAACCAGCTGAACCGTATCAAACTGATGCTGTCTACGGCTAATAAGAATTTAAATCAGTAATAAAGTTTCAATATAAAAACGACACAGAGAAAAATTACTTTTAATTTATTCTCTGTGTCATTTTTTATTTCCAATTACACCAGAAATTACGGCATCATACATATTTCAGTATATCCGCAACATCTGCCTCTACATAATCGGCTCCTGCCTGTGCAAATTCTTCTTTGTCTCCGAATCCATATAAAATGCCAAGACAGTCTATTCCAATCTTATGCGCGCCGATAACATCATATTCTCTGTCTCCGATCATAAGCACATTTTTCAGATCTGTAATGCCATTTTCACGAAAAGCATATTCTATCACTTCCGCCTTCGTCCCTCTGCCACCATCCAGTTCCATTCCAGCAACGTATGTGAAATACGGCGTAAGCGAGAAATGATCCATAATCTGTTTTGCATATACTTCCGGTTTGGAAGTTACCACCAGAGCTTTTTTTCCTGCTTGTTTAACGGCTTTCAGCACATCAGGTATCCTATCATACAGCTTACACTCAAAAATGCCTTTGTCCTGATAATACTCGCGGTAAGCGTCAACCGCTTTCCAGCTTTCTTCTTCAGAAAATCCATAATATTTTGTAAAAGAATCCGTAAGCGGCGGTCCGATAAACGCATGCAGTTTCTCACGTTCCGTCTCCTCGATTCCGAATTTCTTCAACGCATAAATAACTGAATTGATAATCCCTTCTGACGAATCAATTAATGTCCCGTCCAGGTCAAATAAAAATGTGTTGTATTCCATGAGCTTCTTCCCCCTGATTTATTTTATCATATAGCGGATCAGACATAAAATCAGCAAATGCACCGGATAAAATATATAGAAAAACCACCGGTTCCATTTTCTGAACTTTGTCATCTGATTTCCATTATAATAGCACAAAAGTATAATCCCGGACAAGGCGATTCCAAGTCCGTTTCCGCAGGCGAGGCATGCCGCTTTAAAAATTCCATGCGCACTTATATAGGTACTGAAATTTAAAATCATAAATAAAATTGCCACGATCACATAACTCTTTGCAAGCTCTTTTTTCCTACCACGATAACGGACAAATAAATACACGCCAAGTGGCGCAATTAATTTCCAACAACAAAAGAAACTGGTTGCAAAAATCAGAACCAGAGAAATCCTGTGCTCCCACTCTGCCATCGGGCGTTCCATAAGCTCCGGAACCGCCAGGCATAAAAGCAATGTAAACAGCATATTTAACTGTCCATCCCGAAACGCCATACTATATGGAATCTGCGAAAGGACTGCAAAAACAAGTAATCTTCCTGCATAATTTTTCCGGCTTCTCGTGTAATAATACCCTTCCACAAGAAAATAGCACATGGTCATTGCTGCAAAATATCCGATGTCGCTTAAGCTCTCATATAAAAAATTGCCCGGTGTCAAAAACATCCGGGCAATATGATTGCAAACCATTGTCAGAATTGCAATGTATTTACATGTATCACGGTTCATTATTTCACCAGTAAAGAAGCGCCATTCATCTCTTTTGGCTGCTCCATACCCATTAATTCGATCAGTGTTGGAGCGATATCAGCCAGGCATCCACCTTCTCTTAATTTGTAAGCCGGATCAGCATTTACAAGGATAAACGGTACCGGGTTTGTTGTGTGGGCGGTAAATGGTTCTCCTGTCTCATAATCAATGAGCTGTTCTGCATTTCCGTGATCAGCACAGATGAACATCTGTCCGTTAACTTCTTTCAAAGCTTCAACTGCCTTGCCAACACACTCATCAACTGCTTCCACTGCCTTAATCGCAGCTTCCTGTACTCCGGTATGTCCTACCATATCCGGATTTGCAAAGTTGATGATGATAACATCATACTTATCAGATTTGATCGCAGTTGTTAATTTGTCGCATACTTCGTATGCACTCATCTCCGGTTTCAGATCATAAGTTGCTACTTTTGGAGATTTAACGAGGATTCTGTCTTCGCCCTCATTCGGTTCTTCCACTCCGCCATTAAAAAAGAATGTTACATGTGCATATTTCTCTGTCTCTGCAATACGTGCCTGTTTCAGACCGTGTGCAGCCAGATACTCACCGAATGTATTTGTAATCTCTTCTTTGACAAATGCAACCAGTTTATTTTCGATCGTAACATCATATTCTGTAAAGCATACAAATGTTGTTTTTACTCTGTCACCTCTTTCAAATCCGTCAAATGCGTCATCACAGAAAGTTCTTGTGATCTCTCTTGCACGATCCGGACGGAAGTTAAAGAAAATAACAGAATCATCATTTTTAATCGTTGCAACCGGTTTCCCGTCTTCAACAACAACGGTCGGCAGAACAAATTCATCTGTTGTATCTTTGTCGTAAGAAGCCTTGATTCCTTCCGGTCCGCTTACTGCCTGCTCGCCTTCACCGCAGACAAGTGCACGGTATGCTTTCTCGACACGATCCCAGCGGTTATCACGATCCATAGCATAGTAACGTCCCATAACCGATGCAACTTTACCTACACCGATTTCTTTCATCTTAGCTTCCAGTTCTTCTACATATTCTTTACCGGATGCCGGTGGTGTGTCACGTCCATCCAGGAAGCAGTGTACATATACTTTCTCGATGCCCTGTTTCTTTGCCAGTTCCAGAAGTCCGTAAATATGTGAATTGTGACTGTGTACTCCACCATCAGATACCAGTCCAAAAAGATGCAGTGCGCTGCCATTATTCTTCACATTCTCGCACGCAGCAAGAAGCGCTTTATTTTCAAAGAAGTCTCCATCCTGGATTGCTTTTGTGATCTTTGTCAGATCCTGATATACGATTCTTCCGGCTCCCATATTCAGATGTCCGACTTCTGAGTTACCCATCTGTCCATCCGGAAGACCTACTGCCATTCCGCTTGCATTTCCTTTTACAAAAGGATATTCTGCCATTAATTTATCCATAACCGGTGTGGCTGCCTGCGCAACTGCATTACCGTTTGTATTCTCATTTAATCCATAACCATCCAAAATCATTAAAACTGTTGGTTTTTTACTCATAAAATATTGTATCTCCTTTCTCGTTTTTTGCAATTAAAAACTGCTTCGATTCCTGCATACAGAAATCGAAGCAGTCAAAATACTTATTATTTGTAATTTACAATCTTGCCAAAGTCAGCTTTCAGGGAAGCTCCACCTACAAGACCACCGTCGATATCTGCCTGTGCAAATAATTCAGCAGCATTTCCTGCATTTACAGATCCACCATACTGGATACGGATTGCTTCTGCTGTTGCCTCGTCATATACTTCAGCGATGCATGCACGGATTCCTGCGCATACTTCTTCAGCCTGCTCTGTTGTAGCTGTCTTACCTGTTCCGATTGCCCAGATTGGTTCATAAGCAATAACTGCTGTCTTAGCCTGATCTGCTGTAACATTCTGGAATCCGACTTTAACCTGCTGGCGAATGAAATCCATTGTTACACCCTGTTCTCTCTGCTCAAGCGTCTCTCCACAACACATGATCGGTGTAAGACCATGTTCAAATGCTTTGAGGACTTTTTTATTAACAGTCTCATTTGTCTCTGCGAAATATTCTCTTCTCTCAGAGTGGCCGAGAACAACATATTTAACACCAGCGTCTGTGAGCATTGCCGGAGAAATCTCTCCTGTGTAAGCTCCGCTTTCTTCAAAATACATATTCTCTGCTCCGACTTCAATGTTGCTTCCTTTACATGCTTCTACAACCGGAATGATATCAATTGCAGGTACGCAGAATACAACATCTACTTCTTCGTTAGCAACTAATGGTTTTAATTCTTCAACCAAAGCAACTGCTTCACTTGGAGTTTTGTTCATTTTCCAGTTTCCTGCTACAATTTTCTTTCTAGCCATTTTTATCTCTCCCTAATTTTATATTTGTAAGTCTTTACTTATCATTTGCAGCTGCAACACCCGGCAGTTCCTTTCCTTCCAGGAACTCTAAGGATGCACCGCCACCAGTAGAGATATGAGTCATCTTGTCACCGTATCCAAGCTGGTTAACAGCTGCCGCAGAATCACCACCGCCAATAATTGTAGTAGCTTCTGTATCAGCAAGTGCTTTTGCTACTGCTTCTGTTCCTTTTGCAAAGTTCGGCATCTCGAAACATCCCATTGGTCCGTTCCATACAACTGTCTTTGCGTCTTTTACTGCATCACAGAAAATCTTGATCGTTTCTGGTCCGATGTCAAGTCCTTCCCATCCGTCCGGAATCTCGCCACGTTTTACAACTTTGATATTTGCATCGTTAGAGAAATCATCTGCGATTACGTTATCTACAGGAAGAAGAAGTTTTACACCTTTTTCTTCTGCTTTCTTTTTCATGTCCAGTGCATACTGGCAGTAATCTTCTTCCAGAAGGGACTTACCAACTGTACCACCTTCTGCTTTTGCAAATGTATAAGACATTCCACCACCAATGATCAGTGTGTCAACTTTGTCAAGCAGGTTGTTGATTACAGAAATCTTGCTGGATACTTTGGCTCCTCCAAGGATCGCAACAAACGGTCTTGTCGGATTGTTTACTGCATTTCCGAGGAAATCGATCTCTTTCTGCATAAGATATCCTACAACTGCTGTATCCACATATTTTGTAACACCCACATTGGAACAGTGCGCACGATGTGCTGTACCAAATGCATCATTTACAAATACATCGCAAAGAGAAGCGAGTTCTTTGCTGAATGCATCCCCGTTCTTTGTCTCTTCTACTCTGTAACGGGTATTCTCAAGAAGAATAACATCTCCGTCTTTCATTGCAGCTACTGCTGCTTTTGCATTCTCGCCTACGACTTCTCTGTCTGCTGCAAATTTAACTTCCTGTCCGAGCAGTTCTGATAAGCGTACTGCAACCGGTGCCAGAGACAGCTCCGGTACTGGCTCTCCCTTCGGCTTTCCAAGGTGAGAACAAAGAATAACCTTACCTCCGTCTGCAATCAGCTTCTTGATTGTTGGAAGAGCTGCTACAAGACGATTCTCATCTGTGATCTTACCATCGATAAGCGGTACGTTAAAATCGCATCTTACGAGTACCTTTTTTCCTTTTACGTTGATGTCATCAACTGATTTTTTGTTAAGCATATCGTTTACCTCCTAATATTCAAAAAAAGAGGCCCGGTCCAATAAGACCGGACCCTTTTTTGAGTCATAATTAAGCTAATTCAGAGAAGTATTTGATTGTTCTTACCATCTGGCTTGTGTAAGAATTCTCATTGTCATACCAAGATACAACCTGAACTTCTGTTGTTCCGTTGTCTAATGGCAGAACCATTGTCTGAGTAGCATCAAATAAAGAACCATATCTCATTCCTACGATGTCGCTTGAAACGATCTCATCTGTGTTATATCCGAAAGACTCTGTAGAAGCTGCTTTCATAGCTGCATTTACTTCGTCAACTGTAACTGTTCCGTCAACAACTGCTGTAAGAATTGTTGTAGATCCTGTAGGTGTTGGAACACGCTGAGCAGATCCGATTAATTTTCCATTTAATTCTGGAATAACAAGACCGATTGCTTTTGCAGCACCTGTGCTGTTAGGTACGATATTAACTGCAGCAGCACGGGATCTTCTTAAATCACCTTTTCTCTGCGGTCCGTCAAGTGTCATCTGATCTCCTGTGTAAGCATGGATTGTGCACATGATACCAGATTTGATAGATGCAAGGTCGTTCAATGCTTTAGCCATTGGAGCTAAGCAGTTTGTTGTACAAGAAGCTGCGGAAATAACTGTGTCTTCCGGTTTCAGTTCTGTATGGTTTACATTGTATACGATTGTAGGAAGATCGTTTCCTGCCGGTGCGGAAATAACAACTTTTCTTGCTCCTGCTTTGATGTGTGCAGATGCTTTCTCTTTAGATGTGTAGAAACCTGTACACTCAAGGACAACGTCTACTCCGATTTCTCCCCAAGGAAGTTCCTCAGCGTTAGCCTTTGCATAAATTTTGATTTCTTTTCCGTCAACAATGATGGAATCTTCTGTAGCTTCTACTGTATCAGCCAGTGCATATTTTCCCTGTGATGAATCATATTTTAACAGGTGAGCAAGCATCTTAGGAGATGTTAAGTCGTTGATTGCAACTACTTCATATCCCTCTGCTCCAAACATCTGTCTGAATGCCAGACGTCCAATACGTCCAAAACCATTAATCGCTACTTTTACTGCCATGATCAATTCCTCCTAAAGTTTATTCTAACTATACTTTATTGTGAACGCTTTAACATTTTAAAGCACTCCCAACTGGCTTAATTGTACTAAATCTGGTACAAAAGTTCAAGTGTCTTCTATATTTTTATGAAAGTTGCTTAAAAACAGGCTTTCTTTGCTTAAATTCTGTATAATATGTAAAACCGCATGCCTGCAAAATGCCATTTGCCTTGTCAAAATCCCATGCAATATGCTCCGGACAGTGTCCGTCTGCACCGACTGTGATGATCTCTCCACCTAACTCCCGGTATCTTTTTAATACATCCGGGTGTGGGTGTGCATATGGAAGTCCATATTTTAATCCTGCCATATTGAGTTCAAGTCCTTTGCCTTTTGCAATGATATTTTTCAGGATCTCATCGATCAGCTCTGCATATTTCAGATACGAATATGCCTGTTCTTTATCTTTTCCATAACGGATCATATAATCCAGATGTCCGAGCACATCATAATCTTCATAAATACGGACATCTTCCAGCATCTCTTCCAGAACTTCCCGGTAAACTTCTTCATCTGTTTTTCCATCAAAGATCTCTCCGTGTGCGATATCCAGTTTATGTGTGGAATGTACGGATCCAATCACAAAATCAAATGGATATTTTTTTACAAATTCCCGGTAAAACGGTTCCAGATAAGGCTGAAGTCCGATTTCTACACCGATTCGTACATCAATCTTATCTTTGTATTTGTCCCGCAGCGGCGGCATTACTTTAAAATATTCTTCCGGCTTAAACACTTCTTCCGGTCCCCATGCAAAATCATCTTTGTCGTGGTGATCCGTAAAACAGACTGCCTGAAGCCCTTTGGCTATCGCACCAAGGATCATCTCCTCCGGTGTGGACTTTGAATCATGTGAAAAATTCGTATGCATATGCACATCTGCCCGCATCATCGCATTTCCTCCTGTCACTGTTTTTCATTTACTGTTTCGTATTCTCTAGCTGTCTCCGATGATCGTTCCACCGCCAAGCACATAATCCTGGTCATAGAGGACAACTGCCTGTCCCGGCGTAATTGCTCTCTGCGGTTCTTCAAATGTACAGAGGATCTCATCTTCCCCTGTTCTCTCTACCATGCACCAGGCGCCTCTGTGATTATAACGGATCTTCGCCCAGACGCGTTTCGGTTCTTTAAGGTTCTCCACAGACATGAAATTAACCGCATTGGCACGGACATAACGCGACATGGACTCTTCATTGGAACCAACTACTACTTCATTCGTCTCCGGTCTGATCTCAAGGACAAATACCGGATATCCGAGAGAAAGTCCGAGCCCTTTTCTCTGTCCTACTGTATAATGGATGATTCCTTTATGTCTGCCTACAACAGTTCCATCACTTGTCACGAAATTGCCCGGCTGTATCTTCTCTCCGGTATACTCTTCTATATAAGAAGCATAATCTCCATCCGGGACAAAACAGATATCCTGACTGTCTGGTTTGTGCGCCACCTGAAGTGCGACTTCCGATGCAAGCTCACGGATCTGGTCTTTCGTATATTCCCCGACTGGCATAAGTGTTCTCGCAAGCTGGTCCTGCGTCAGATTATAGAGTGCATAAGTCTGGTCTTTTGCTCCGGTTGCGGATGTATGAAGCGCATAGCGTCCGTTTGGAAGCTGTTCGATCTTCGCATAGTGACCGGTTGCGATATAATCTGCTCCGATATCCAGGCTTCTCTTCAGGAGAGATTCCCATTTTACATATCGATTACAGGCAATACACGGATTCGGTGTCCTTCCGTTTTTATATTCATTTACAAAATAATCAATGACATGTTCTTTGAATTCTTCCTTAAAATTCATAACATAATAAGGGATACCGATTGCTGCTGCTACGCGTCTGGCATCGTCTACGGCGCTTAAACCGCAGCATCCGCCATTCTCTTCCTGGACAAATTCATCTTCATCCTGCCAGATCTGCATCGTTACCCCTACTACATCGTATCCCTGTTTTTTTAAAAGCCAGGCAGCCACGGAGGAGTCAACTCCTCCTGACATGCCTACAACTACCTTCTTTTTATCCATGCTTTTTTCCATGTTTGTCTCCCGGCTTTAATATTCCTCTTCTTCGTCCTCTTCACCTTCGTGAATATCAGACTTTGGTTTCTCTAATCCTTCGATCGTAATACCATTTTTTGTTGCATAGTCCCAGAGTGCTGCATGAATTGCTTCTTCTGCAAGAAGTGAGCAGTGTACTTTTACCGGCGGAAGTCCGTCCAGCGCTTCCATTACGGCTTTATTTGTTACCTCCATTGCTTCCTGGATTGACTTTCCTTTAACTAGTTCTGTCGCCATACTGCTTGTTGCTACAGCAGCTCCGCATCCAAATGTCTTGAATTTGACATCACGCACGATCTGGTTCTCATCGATATCAAGATAAATTCTCATGATATCTCCACATTTTGCATTACCAACTGTTCCTACTCCGCTGGCATTCTCTATCTCTCCGACATTTCTCGGATGCTGAAAATGATCCATTACTTTTTCTGAATACATATTAAATTCCTCCTGTATCTTATATCTTGTCTGTGTCTTGTTATTTATTTCTGTTTCTTTACAAAATCTTCATATAATGGTGACATATTTCTTAAGTGTGCCACGATCTCTTTCAGATTATCCACAACGTAATCAATGTCTTCTTTTGTGATCTCTTCGTTGATTGTCAGTCTCAAAGAGCCATGTGCGATTTCATGAGGCAGTCCGATTGCAAGTAGTACATGGGAAGGATCAAGAGATCCGGACGTACATGCAGATCCGCTGGATGCACAAATTCCTTTCATATCCAGCATGATCAGAAGAGATTCTCCTTCTACAAACCGGAAACTGAAGTTGGCATTGTTTGGAAGTCTGTCAGTTCTGTGTCCATTCAGACGGCAGTATGGAATTTCTTTCAATACACGATCAATCAGATAATCTCTGACCTCGGTCTCTTTTGCCACTCTCTCTTCTCTTGTATTTGCAGCACGCTTTGCAGCTGTTCCGATTCCGACAATTCCAGGAACATTTTCTGTACCTGCACGACGTTTTCTCTCCTGTGCTCCACCATGAACGAAAGAACGGATCTTCACACCTTTACGGATATAAAGAAAACCGATTCCTTTCGGTCCGTTAAATTTATGTCCACTTGCACTGAGCATGTCAATATGACACTCGTCTACATTAATTGGGAGCTGTCCATATGCCTGTACTGCATCTGTATGAAATAAAATACCGTGCTCTTTGGCAATCTCACCGATTTCTTTGATCGGCTGGATCGTTCCGATCTCGTTATTTGCAAACATAACAGAAATCAGGATGGTTGTCGGACGGATTGCTGCTTTTAATTCATCCAGTTTTACTTTTCCGTCTTCATCTACATCTACATAAGTAACTTCAAATCCTCTTTTTTCCAGATACTGTGCAGTGTGAAGGATCGCATGATGCTCGATCTTTGTTGTAATAATGTGATTGCCTTTCCCTGCATATGCTTCTGCTGTTGCTTTCAACGCCCAGTTGTCAGATTCTGAACCACCTGCTGTGAAATAAATTTCATTTGCACTGGCTCCAAGTGTATCAGCAATTGCTTCTCTCTGTTTGCTGATCATTTCTTTATTACCGGACGAAAAGCTGTAAACGCTGGAAGGATTTCCATAATGCTCTGTAAAATAAGGAAGCATTGCATCTACGACTTCCGGTGCTGTTTTTGTTGTTGCTGCGTTATCAAGATATAACAGTTTACCCATGATAAATTCCTCCATTTTCTATTCTGAATGAGTACACTTCGTATGATCATATACACCGTGTGGATTCATTTCTTTGCTTTCTTTTACCAGTTCATCTAACATCATCTCATCAACTGCATGATTGATGCTGTCGTTGATCCTCTGCCAGACATATTTGGTTACACAGCCTTCAGAAGCCATACATCCTTCTTCCGAAAAAAAAGCTGCACATTTGACCGGTTCCAGACTTCCTTCGAGTGCCCGCAAAATATCTCCCACTGAAATCTCACTGGAATCTTTTGCCAGTACATACCCGCCGGAGGCTCCCCGGATACTCTTCACCAGACCTGCTTTCTTCATCTTAGCCACGAGCTGCTCCAGATACCGTTCGGAAATTCCCTGTCTCATTGCAATACTTCCAATAGAAACCGGTTCCTCTTCACTGTATCTGGCAAGATCTATCATTGCCCTTAAGCCATATCTGCCTTTCGTGGAGAGCTTCATCTCATCACCTTCTTTAATTCCTACCAATTCAATTCCCACTAAATTACTAGGATTTTTCCTTTTGTAGAATAGCACCCTCTTAAAGTTCTGTCAAGGACTTCATTCAAATATAATATAATAATATTTTCAGCGGTTTTCCGACCGAAAGGAGTCTGTTTATGACAGAGAAACATATCATCCTGAAAGGAACCTTTGTTCTGACCCTTGCCGCTTTTATATCACGATTCCTCGGTTTTTTCTACCGTATGTATTTAAGTCACACCTTCGGTGAAGCAAATGTCGGGCTGTATCAGCTCATTTTCCCGGTCTATACACTGGGGATTGCCATAACATGCGCCGGAATCCAGACTGCGCTTTCCCGACATGTTGCCGGTTACGTTGCTAAAGGAAAAAAAAAAGAAACAGACCTGCTTCTTTTTACTTCTATGATTTATACTGTTTTTCTCTCGGTGATTCTTATGCTTTTTACGCAGCACTATGCGCATGACATCGCATGTACGCTGTTGAAAGAACCGGCATGCAAATCCCTGCTGCTCCTGCTCTCTTACTGTTTTCCTTTTGCTGCCATCCACTGCTGTATCCTCGGCTATTATTTCGGTATGAAACAGGCTAAAATTCCCGCCTGGTCTCAACTTCTGGAACAGTCTGTCCGAATTCTTTCTGTATATGCAGTCTATTCTTTTGGCATCCGACACGGGCAGCATTTTTCTGTCTCCGTTGCAGTACTTGGAATGATCGCAGGCGAAGCTGCCGCAGCATGGTATTGTCTCCACAGTTTAAATTCATATTCCGAGACATTATCATCCCGCAAATCAACAGGCATCCTTTTTCTCCGAAGGCTGTGCTGTCTGGATAATTTAAAGGCATTTCTTTCACTGCTTCGTTTTTCAATTCCGCTTACCGTAAGCCGGATCATGCTTACACTGCTGCAATGTCTGGAGGCATTCTCCATTCCATGGAATCTACAATATTACGGTCTGGATCGGAATGAATCTCTTCGTATCTACGGTGTACTGACCGGAATGGCACTTCCGTGTGTCCTGTTTCCAAGTGCGCTGACCGGATCTCTTGCAACAATGATCCTGCCATCTGTTGCACAGATTGAAGCAGAAAACAATACCCCAAAATTACGTCGTCTGATACGTAAAGTGACAACTACGTGCATTTTGCTCGGAAGCACATGTTGTATCCTGCTTCTACTTTCAAGCTCTTTTATAGGAGTATGTCTCTTTCACAGTCCTTTAGCATCCAGATACATTTTTACACTCGCATGGATCTGTCCATTTCTGTATACGAACACAACATTTATCAGTATTTTAAACGGAATCGGTAAAGCTGGCATATCCCTTTTCATCAATATGTTTACAATACTCATCCGTATTGCAAGTATTTATCTCAGCATCCCGGCATACGGAATCCGAGGATACCTGACTGGACTACTGTTAAGCCAGATATTTATGTTTTGTTTCTGTTTCATTTATCTGCATTATCATTACAGATTCAGTGCGAACCGAAGGACAGCTGGGCTCACATAGCATTCCAGGAAAATACCGATAGCATACAAAATTAACACACCAGTTGTCTTATTTATATTCCAGCGATTTACACCAGGATAATTCAGTAAATAGATCAATATTGCCACATATGCCACGACATAGAAAGGCATATGTGGCAGCAGTGCCAGCACGCAGATAAATATTCCTTTTATTCCAAGTTGTAAGACTGCTGCGCAGAACAATACGCCTGCCAGAAAACCTGTCCATAGAAAAAACAGTACCGCACTTGTCTTTTTCCATCTTGTTGCCCCTGCAAGCGTAAGAATGCAAAGAGGTAACAGGCGCATACGCACAATGTACCATATATATTCCAGTCCAGGTACGCACACTTTCACACTCTCTGTTAAATGATTTTCTGCAAATATTCCCATCTGCATGATGGACTCCTGCGCAATCAAATTCGCATACAGGATTCCTGCCATCACTCCCACTGCATATACTGCTACCCAGATTTTTGTATGTTCACGCATTGCCACGCCTCCCGACCTAAAGATAATTTATTATATGTCAGGATTCTTCTTACTAATGACAGTGTTTTTTAAGAGGCTTATCTAAAATAAATACATTTAATGACAGTATTTGGATTCGTATGCCAAAATTGAGGCGATTGTCTTGGAATCTTCAATCTTGCCGGTAAAGATCATCTCCCTTAACTCCTCCAATGTATATGCCTTCACCTGGATAAATTCATTCTCATCCAAATGTTGTTTCGCAGGTTTGAGATCCCTTGCAAGAAAAATCTCTACCTTTTCATCACAAAATGCAACCGTTGTACGCAGATCCATAAGCCACTCTATATTCTCCGCCCTGTAGCCGGTCTCTTCTTCCAGTTCTCTTCTTGCGCATTCGATTCCAGGCTCTCCTGGTGCATCCAGCTTTCCTGCCGGGATTTCCAGTGTATCCCGCTCCAGTGCATTACGGTACTGTGTGACCATCAGAATCTTGCCGTCATCCATAACCGGAATTACGGCAGCCGCTCCGTCATGGTGAATAAAATCCCAGTCTTCATGATTGCCATTAGAAAATTCCATACGGTCTTTGTATATTTTTAGAACTGTTCCTGTATAAGCCAGTTCTCTGCTTACTCTTTTTACTTCGTTGCTCATAATTTACCTCCTTGCCACAACAGCAACCAAACACACTTCGCGAGTTTTGTTCACTGATTAGTAGTCAGCAAATGCTACCATTCAAACATGGCGCATTTTCCTTGTTGCCATAACAAAAGGCAGAACCGATATTCACCGATTCTGCCTCTATTTTATCTTCTACTTGGCATAGTCTGTAACACGTGATTCACGGATTACATTGACTTTGATCTGTCCAGGATATTCGAGTTCAAACTCGATCTGTTTTGCTATATCTCTGGCCATTAATACCATATCTGCATCAGATACTTGTTCTGGAACTACCATAACACGAATCTCTCTACCTGCTTGAATTGCAAAAGATTTATCAACACCCTTGAACTGGTTGGTGATATCTTCTAATTGTTTTAACCTGTTTGTATATGTTTCTAATGTTTCTCTTCTCGCACCCGGTCTTGCAGCAGAAATCGTATCTGCAGCCTGTACAACACATGCAATCAGAGTTTCCGGTTCTACATCTCCATGATGTGCTTCGACAGCATTAATAACCGTTGCAGATTCTTTGTATTTTCTACAAAGATCCACACCAATCTGAATATGCGATCCTTCTACATCATGATCTATAGATTTACCGATGTCGTGCAGAAGTCCTGCTCTCTTAGCAGTACGGACATCCAGTCCGATTTCCCCTGCAAGAAGTCCAGATAACTGTGCAACTTCCATAGAATGTTTCAGCGCATTCTGACCATAACTTGTTCTGAACTTCATACGTCCAAGAAGCTTGATCAGTTCCGGATGGATTCCGTGAACACCGACTTCTAACGCTGCTGCTTCTCCTTCTTCACGAATCATCGTATCGACTTCTTTCTGTGCCTTTTCCACCATCTCCTCAATTCTTGCCGGATGAATACGTCCGTCAACAATTAATTTTTCAAGTGCAATACGTGCAACTTCTCTTCTTATTGGATCAAATCCGGATAAGACAACTGCTTCCGGTGTATCATCAATAATCAGTTCAACACCTGTCATCGTCTCCAGTGTACGAATATTACGTCCCTCTCTACCAATAATTCTGCCCTTCATCTCATCACTTGGAAGCTGTACTACGGAAATCGTAGTCTCAGCAACATGATCCGCGGCACAGCGCTGAATAGCAGTTACTACATATTCTTTTGCTTTCTTGTCCGCTTCTTCCTTTGCCTGGGCTTCCAGTTCTTTTACCATCTTGGCAGTGTCATGTTTCACATCTTCTTCAACAGTTTTCAACAAATATTCTTTTGCTTGTTCGGAGGTAAGTCCTGAGATTCTTTCTAGTTCCTGTACCCTTTGCTTACTCAGCTCGTCTACTTTAGTTTCACGCTGTCTGAGCTGTTCTTCCTTTGCTGCAAATCCTGCTTCACGCTTTTCTATAGCATCTGCTTTCTTGTCCAAAGTCTCTTCCTTGGAAAGTACACGCTTCTCATAACGCTGTAATTCAGCTCTGCGTTCCTTTGTCTCTTTTTCAAGTTCATTCTTGTTCTTGATAGACTCTTCTTTAATTTCCAAGAGAGACTCCTTTTTCTTTGCCTCAGCCGTCTTCACTGCATCATCAATGATCTCACGCGCCTTTGATTCTGCATTTCCGATCTTCGATTCTGCATTCTTACGCAGATTCGAAACTGTAACAAAATGACTGATGATTACACCTGCTATGACAAGCACTACTGTAACAGCAATCATAATTCCGTCCGGCACAGGAGCACCTCCTTATTTAATTTTTATTGTAAAAATACAACGTACAAATACAACACTTAAATTTTATACTGTTTTACCAAAGATGTCAAGCGCTCCCCTCAGAAACTTGTATTACTTGACGTATGTCTTCATAGCGGAATCCTTTTCTCGTCAGATAGCCCAGTATTTTACGGGTTTGCACATGATCCGCCGTCTCCGGGTCATAATGCTTCTTTGCAAGAAGCGTCATGATCGCATGTCTGGCATCTTCATGCCCGTAACACTCTTCCATCGCCTCGTCAATCTCATCTCTTGCGATTCCCTTCTCTGCCAGCGCCGCATAAATCTCTCTCTTGCTCTTTTTATCCTTCCTGCTGTCGATAAAGCTGCGGGCATAAGCCGCATCATTGATATAGCCGAAAGACTTCACATAAGCAATCACTTCCTTCACGATATCATCCGGATAGCCTCCACGCTTAAGCTTCGTACGGAGTTGCTCCTCCGTTCTCCCCATATCTGTCAGTAAATGCATGGCTCGAAGCTTTGCACGTTTCAGTACAATCTCACTCCGGATCTTCTGATATATGTCTTCTGCTATCTCCCGGCTCTCTGCCAGATGATACCGCTTAACCTCTCCCTGATAGAGAACAAATGCCGGATGTTCATCTATATAGATGCGGAACTTTGTCTTTGTCAGTGGTTCCACTCTGGTGACTGTCATTACTCTTTCTCAGCTTTCTTTGGAGTCTCTGTCTGTTCTTCTTCCTCTTCACCGTCTTCAAATGCATAGTGCTTGCGGATCTTGTGATCCAGTTCCTCCATGATATCCGGGTGTTCTGTCAGATAGTTCTTGGCATTCTCACGTCCCTGCCCGATCTTATCACCGTTATACGCAAACCAGGATCCACTCTTGCTTACCAGTCCAAGGTTTACTGCGAGATCAAGGATGTCTCCTTCTTTTGAGATTCCCTTACCAAACATAATATCAAATTCTGCTTCCTTAAACGGAGGCGCAATCTTATTCTTCACAATCTTCACTCTTGTACGGTTACCGATCATCTCACCACTCTGCTTCAATGTCTCAATTCTTCTGACATCCATACGGACAGATGCGTAGAACTTCAGTGCACGTCCGCCGGTAGTTGTCTCCGGATTGCCAAACATAACACCGACTTTTTCACGCAGCTGGTTGATAAAGATCACGACGCAATTGGACTTGCTGATTACAGGTGTCAGTTTACGCAACGCCTGAGACATCAGTCTTGCCTGCAGACCAACGTGTGAATCTCCCATATCTCCTTCGATCTCCTGTCGCGGTACAAGAGCCGCTACCGAATCAATAACAATAATATCCATAGCTCCGGAGCGCACCATCGTCTCCGCAATCTCCAGCGCCTGGTCTCCACTGTCCGGCTGTGAGATATAAAGCTCATCAATATCTACACCGATATTCTTTGCATATACCGGATCCAGCGCATGCTCTGCATCGATAAAACCGGCAATACCGCCCTGCTTCTGCACTTCTGAAATCATATGAAGCGCAACCGTTGTCTTACCACTGGACTCCGGTCCGTAAATTTCCACAATTCGTCCCTTCGGCACACCCCCCATACCGAGCGCGATATCCAGACTCAGAGATCCTGTCGGAATTGTCTCAACTGCAACCTGTGCTGCCGGATCTCCCAGCTTCATAACCGTACCTTTACCGAAATCCTTCTCCAGCTTTGCAATGGCTGCATCTAATGCCTTCTTCTTATTCTCATTCTTTGTATCATTACCTGCCATAAAAGTTATCTCCTTCTCTCGCGACGAACGCATGTTCGTTTTTCTGTTTACAATAGTAGTACACTTGTTCTGTTTTGTCAATATACTTTCGTCTCTCTCTGTGAAATAATCCGGCGAAGTGCCGATGTTGAATTACAGAATGTATTTATATATTCAGCATGCTTAAATACATTTTTACTCTAGCATACTCTCCGGAACAAGTCAAAGAGAATTTCTGATATCGCCACACTTTATTTACACACGTCGATCCATTTCTTACACTGTCCGTATCGCTCCAGTTCCGGAATCGTAAGTTGGATCATGCTGTTGCCGCTTCCTGCTGCCGGATAGACCGTTTTATAAGCTTTGAGTGATTCATCCAGATATACCTCTACGCCTTCATTGACAGCAAACGGACATACGCCGCCGACTGCATGACCTACCAGCAGTTCTACTTCCTCGAATTTCAGCATATGCGCTTTGCTTCCAAACTCTGTACGGTATTTTTTATTGTCAATCTTCTTATCTCCCGCCGTTACGATCAAGATTACTTTTTCATCCAGATGAAAAGACAGTGTCTTAGCGATTCTTCCCGGCTCGCAGCCTAATACATCTGCTGCCTCTTCCACCGTTGCACTGGAACTGTCTTTCTCCATGACTCTGTCTTCCATCCCATAATTCTTAAAATATGCTTTTACTTTTTCAATTGCCATGTTTTTATTCCTCGTTTTCTTCTTTTGTCATATGTAAAACATTATACTTTTTTCTTTTCACAAGCGCAACCGTCCCATATGAAATCCTTTTACCTGCAAAACCTGCCACTGATTGCTCCATCCTAATGCTATGGTGACAAAAACAGCTTTTTCATAACAAACGCAAGACATCCTCCCGGGGAACGGGCTTCTACCGTTTCATCTGCAATAACCGGACAGGCACACACGGCTTTTCCGTTAAGGAAATACTGTACTTCACCAATCTGTTCTCCCTTTTTTACCGGCGCATGCAGATTCTTCGGAATCTTCTTTTTTACTTCCAATTTTTCATCTTTTCTCATCAGGATTTTCTCTGTTTCTTTCTGGATATGTGCCGTCAGATGTTCCCCTTTCTGGTATGGATTTCCTTTATTTACAGCATCCTTTATATATACCTGGATTCCTTCTTCATCCGGAAACTCTGCCTTTTGATAATTTTTCAGTCCATACTCCATCAGTTTTCTCGTATCTTTCCATTTATAAGAACGGTTCCCTGGCCACCCGCAGGCAAGAAGTACTACAATAAATGTCCGGTTATCACTTTTTAACGCTCCGATATAGCAGTATCCTGCTTTCGCTGTAAATCCCGTTTTTCCGCTTAGTGCCCCATCCATCATTTTCAAAAACGCATTATGATTCCGGCAGGAAAATGTCCTTGTCTGCTCGATGTTCTGGAACGAATACATCTCCTTTCGTGTAATCTCAAGAAACTGTTCTCGTTTTGGCGATTCTGTGATGCAATATCGGAAAATCCGTGCAAGATCTTCTGCTGTCGTCCGATGTGCACCTTTTTCATCTGTTCCATCCAGACCGTTCGGTGTCACAAAGTGCGTATCTTTGCATCCAATCTCTTTCGCTTTTTTATTCATTTCCACAGCAAATTCCTGTACACTCCCAGCAACGTTTTCCGCAACCAGCACTGCACTGTCGTTATGGGACTCCAGCATCAGCGAATATAACAGATCTTTCAGTCTGTAATTTTCTCCTTTCCGCACGCCGAGACGGACCTGTGGCTGCCGGCATGCCTCTTCTGAAACTTTTACTTCACTGTCTGTTTTTCCTTCTTCCAGTGCCAGAATACACGTCATAATCTTCGTTGTGCTTGCCATCGGGCGCACTGCATTTCCTTCTTTTTCAAATAAAATACGCCCACTATCCGCATCCATCAGGACTGCCGACCGGGCGTATAACTGTTCTGCAAACTGTTCTCCCTCTGCTTTAACTGCAACCGGTTTCCGGCTCCACCAACTCACAAGAAAAACGATAAGCAAAATACATGCTCTGTTTCTTCTATTTTTCATATTGCACCGCCCATACATTACTATCCTAAATGTATGCAGACAGTCCAGAATCTATACATCTAATTTTAGCTGCACTTCTTCTTCCGCTTCTGATTTGAAATGCTCCACCTGTTCCGGATTCAGAACCGGAAGATCATCTACAGACTGGATACTGAATCTGCGCAGAAATTCTTCTGTCGTTCCAAACAAAATCGGTTTACCCGGCGCATCCAGCCTTCCCACTTCACAGGCAAGGTTATATTCCACCAGTTTGTTCACTGCATGATCCGACTTCACACCTCTGATCTTTTCAACCTCCAGCTTCGTCACCGGCTGTTTGTACGCAATAATTGACAACGTTTCCAGCAGGACATCTGTAAGCACATACCGTCTCGGCTGTTTGGCGATACGGATCAGATAATCATAATTTTGCTTTTTCGTACATAACTGGAAAGAATCCTCCAGTTCTACGATTTGGATTCCACGGTCTTCTGCCTGGTATTTATCCATCATCTGATGGACGATCTTTCTTGTTGTCTCTTCATCGTGTTCAATGGCAGATGCAATCTTGCCAAGTTCCACAGAGTCTCCCATTGTAAATAAAATTGCTTCTATTGCGCTTTCTAATCTATTGATCTCCACTGTCTCCATACCTTTCTTCTCCTACATGCGAAGTGATCAGAATGTCATCAAACGGCTGTTCCTGATTGATACTGATCTGTCCTTCCTTCATCATCTGCAAAATCGCAAGAAATGTTACCACAACCTGTGTTTTTGAACTTTGCTTTGTCAGAAGACTCCGGAAACTAAAGTTTCTGTGTTCCTTTGCATACTCATAAACATAGCCAAGCTTGTCTGTCAGCGTCACTTCTTCTTTTTCAATTTTACCAAATTTGCTCCGCACCGGATCGACTTTGTCCACCTGACGTCTCATGACATCTTTGAAAATACGGTTCAGTTTTGCCAGCGTAAGATCTCCTAATAGCTTGTCCAGATCGACCGGCTCCACATATTCCATGACTTCTTCCGGAATAGTTGCTTCCTTGTACAGGATTCCTTCCGAATCTGTCTCTCTGTCCTTCAACTCATAGGACATGAATTTATACATTTTATATTCCAGTAACTGTTCTACTAATTCCTGTCTCGGATCTTCCTCTTCCCCGTCTTCCGTCACTTCTTTTGGAAGTAGCATCCGGCACTTAATATCCAGAAGCGTAGCCGCCATAACGAGGAACTCACTCATAATATTCAGATCTTCCCGTTCCATGGCTTTGATGTAGTCCATGTACTGGTTTGTGATCTCTACGATTGGAATATCATAAATATCTATTTTATTTTTGTCTATTAAATGTAAAAGCAGATCCAACGGACCTTCAAACACCTGTAGTTTTACCGGAATTCCCATTTCTCATCCTCACATTATTTTCATATACCGCAACTAATTTATTATACAGAATTTTCCTGTTAATTACAAGTTTTCAAATGCAATACGATAAATTCCGCCGGATTCCACAGACGGATATGAAATGTATGCGTTCCAAGACCTTTGCTTACAACACTGATTTTGTCGCCATCCCGGTACAGATCACCTGAATATTTCGGAAATAGTTCAAATGCCGGAGAAATAACCCCTAAGATTCCCGGTATTCTCACCACACCTCCATGCAGATGTCCGGACAGCACAAGATCCGCCCCCCACTTCTGATATGTCTCCATATAAGTTGGATTATGTGCAAGCAATACCTCGTATGTTGTCTCATCTGGCTGTCCGATCCGTTCGATTATTTCTTCCACAGTAAGCGTACCTTTCCGGAAACGCCGATAACAGGATAACGGAATCTCCAGCCCGCGAAGTGTGACATTATACTCCGCAAAACGCACTGTTTCATTTTCCAGAAAATGTACTCCGCAAGCCTCTAATACTTCTTTGTATTCCACATAAGAATATTGATAATCTTCCGGGTTCTCTTTCATACGCTGCTCGTGGTTACCACTCGCACAATAAACCGGGCAGATCCCGGTTATTTCTTTTACAAAAGAAAGCGCCGGCGCATAATCGGTATCTTCTTTTCCGATCAACATATCACCGCCAATCCAGATAAAATCCGGATCAGACTCACGGATCGCTTTTACAAGGTTCTCATTATTCTGTCCGTATTGCTGATTATGAAGATCACTTAAAAATACAATTTTCTTTTCTTTCCCTTCCGGAATATTCAATTTTTCAGATACGATCGCATAATCGGTTCTCTTAAAACAATGTACTTCTCTGTAAATCTCGATTCCGGCAAGAATAGCCAGAACGAGAATAATTTCTGCTATGATCTGCACGGCTTACTCTCCTTTTGCCCTCTTAAATGCCTGCAACAGTGTACGAATATCTGCGAATGCATAATCCGGCATATATTCTGTCTCTTTTAAGTCTTCCGGCTTTGCTTCCCCTGTATAGACGAGTGCCGTCTGCACTCCGGCATTGATGCCACAGGCAATATCCGTATACAAACGGTCTCCGACTACCAGCACTTCTTCCGGCCTGGCATTCACCTGTTCCATACACATCCGCACAATCTCCGGATTCGGTTTCCCGACATAATAAGGCGTCCGGTCAACCGTCACTTTTAACATTTCACAGATTCCACCACAATCCGGCACAAAGCCGAACGCTGTCGGACAACGGTAATCTGGATTTGTACCGATATAATCCACTTCCGTGCGAAGAAGCAATTCACAGGCTGTCTCGATTTTTCCATAATGAAGCGTCCGGTCAAATCCTGCCACAACACAGGCAACATCCGGCTCTACCTGCTCTGTTACAAACAAGCCACATTCTTCTACTTCTTTTCTGAAAGATGGTGTACCGAGAACGAAAAGCTTTTTTCCGGCATAGTGCGCTTTCAAATACTCACAGGTTGCATAAGATGCTGTCATAAACTGAGATGCCTCCGCCCGGATCCCCCAGCGGGCAAATTTTTCTATATAATCTTTTCTGCTTTTCACAGAATTATTTGTGATATAAAAGGATTTCCCTCCAATTTTCTCTATATAATCCAGCAGTTCTTTTGTTCCGTCATATAAAGTCTCGTCCACTGCCAATGTTCCGTCTATGTCAAATAAAAAATATCTTTTGTCTTTCAGCATATATGTTCTCCTTCATTTCATTCAGTAACAGTATATAATTAATGTCAGGACTTTGCAAACAGAAAAGAAGTCGCAAACTCCCGGATAACATCAAATAATCTCTGTCTGCCGATACTTTCTTTCGATACAACCGGAACGGTTCCAATCGACTTTCCATCCAGTGTATATTCTATTGTTCCCACTTTGTCACCTTTCTTCACCGGTGCATGCAGATTCTTCTTTATATGAAGAGAACGCTTGATTTTGGATATATCTTCTCCCTGTGACAGGACATAGGAAAACCTTTTTTCCGTCATAATTTTAAACATATCTTTTTTGCCGCGTATCAGTTTTATCTCTTTTAATTTCAGATTTTCTTTCTCCCGGTATACTTTGCATGAGCCGAATCCATATTCCAGAAGAGAAATGGCATCTTTCATCCGCTTCTTACTGTCATCTGCCGCCATGATCACTGCGATCAGTTCTACATCGTCTTTTTTTGCAGTCGCAGAAATGCAGAATTTTGCTTTTCCGGTAGAACCTGTTTTCAGTCCGGTTGCATATGCATAATGCCTGATCAGTTTATTCGTATTGCTAAGTCCGAATGTTGTCTTTCCTTTTTTCGTCTCGTGTGTAATGTCTTCCATCCAGATTTTGCAATACTTTTCAATCTGAGGGTGTTTACGCAGCATCTCTCTCGACATTTTTGCAATATCTCTTGCTGTTGTCTCATGTCCGTCTGTATCCAGACCGTTACAGTTCTTAAAATGTGTATGCATCATTCCCAGCTCTTCTGCTCGCTTATTCATCTGTCCGACAAACACTTTCTCACTGCCTCCGACATGTTCTGCCATTGCCACTGCCGCATCATTGGCGCTTGCCACAGCAATACATTTGATCATCGTCTTAACGCTCTGTGTCTCTCCCGGTTCAAGAAATACCTGGGAACCGCCCATAGATGCAGCATACTCAGAAACGGTCACCGGATCTTCCAGTTTTATTTTTCCAGCATCCAGTGCGTCAAATACAAGCAGAAGTGTCATAATCTTCGTTACGCTTGCAGGCGGGCGTTTCTCATCTGCATTCTTTTCATACAAAACTTTCCCAGTCGATACTTCCATTAAAAGAGCAGACGGAGCCGATACCATTTCTTTTGTATCCTCTGTCTCCTTCTGCTCTTTTTCTTCATTATCTGTATTTTCTGTAGTTTCCCTTTCTTCTTCCGCCAGACTTAAGATACTGCTCTGGCAGGTCATCATAACAACCGCTAGCAAAAACACTATCCCTTTTTTTATAATCTGTTTCATCCGGCATCCACCAATTTTATGTAGTTACTACTAATATAATAAATGCTTACATAAAATATGAGTAAAATCTATTTTTCCTCCGGGTTCTCCTCTTCATACTTTTCTTTGTTTGCTCTTGCTGTTTCTATCGCTCTCTTGAAATAAATGATACTGCATCCAACCGTTATCACTATTCCAATACCTGCCGCTGCAATTCCTTCTACACCACCTGCTTTAATTCCATTTATTACAGCACCTGCGCCAACAATCCAGATCATCCATGCAGCTACCATAGTTGCATAAAACAGTTCTACTTTCTTGCTGGAATGTCTGAGATTTTTTTCTGGCAGGTAACGTTCCAGATAGGAACCACACCACATGAACACTATAATAAGACCAATCAACAATATGCTTCGTCCTTTTAGTAGCAATACATTTCCTTCTGGCCAGAACAGTACATTCAATATCCATACCGGATCCCCCCATAATATCGGCAATAATATTAATACAAGTGGTAAAGTCATCAACAGATAAATAATCAGCTGAAACCTGTGCATCGTATTTTCTCTTACTGTTCCCATAAGCATCTTTTCGGTCTCTTCTTTATAATGCTCCGGTTCTATCTTTTTCCCGGCCAACAGTTCACTTACTTCGATATCCAGCTCTCTGCAAATCTCCTCGATCAGATTCACATCTGGAAAGGACCTTCCGTTTTCCCATTTGGAAACTGCACGGTCTGTCACATTCAGCCTGTCTCCTAATTCTTTCTGTGTCAGATTTTTTTCATGTCTGCACTGTGCTATAAATTTTCCCGTCTTCCGTACATCAATCATATTCTGTACTCCTCTCTGATTCACTGCCCATATCATAACATAATTTCTTATTTTTCTCACCACACTGTCAGTTGAGTTATATTTTCATCCTTCAAATTGTGTATTTCGCATGATTTTTTCTTGAAAATACAAGTTTTTCGTGTCATAATATAACACAATACATCTATAAGGAATGCTTATCATTAGAGGAGGTTTTAACATGCAAAAAAGAAGTAGTTTTTCCGGCAAGCTCGGTTTCGTACTGGCAGCCGCCGGATCTGCGGTAGGACTCGGTAACATCTGGCGATTCCCCTACCTCGCTGCAAAATATGGTGGAGGAACGTTTTTATTTATTTACCTGATCTTGGCAGTCACATTTGGTTTTACACTGATGACCGCAGAGATCGCAATCGGACGTAAGACAGGACTCAGCGCCATTGGTGCTTTCACTATACTTGATAAAAGATTCAAGTTTCTCGGTATTCTGGCATCAGCAGTGCCGATCATTATTTTCCCGTATTATTCCGTTATCGGTGGATGGGTTGTCAAATACTTTTTCGTATTTGTCACTGGTTCCGGTCACGCAGCAGCGGGCGACAGTTATTTTACAGATTTCATTGGAGGAACATTCGAACCGATCGGATGGTTTTTCTTGTTTATTGCAGTTACAGCAGTTATCGTTGGTTTTGGTGTAGAGCAGGGTATCGAAAAGGTCAGCAAATTCATGATGCCGATCCTCGTTCTTCTGACTCTGTTCGTTGCCTTATATGGACTGACGATCGACGGTGCCATGGACGGACTTTCTTACTATCTGAAACCACATATGGCTGACGTATCTGCGAAGACAATCCTTGCAGCTATGGGACAGCTCTTTTATTCCATGTCACTTGCCATGGGTATTATGATCACATATGGTTCCTATATGAAGAAAGAAGATCATCTGGAAAGTTCTGTACGACAGATTGAAATATTCGATACCGGTGTTGCTTTCCTTGCAGGTCTTATGATTATCCCAGCAGTATTCGTATTTTCCGGTGGTGACAGTTCTGCACTGCAGGCAGGTCCGGGGCTAATGTTCATTACACTTCCAAAAGTATTTGGCAATATGAAATTTGGCAATGTTGTCGGAACAGTATTTTTCCTGCTTGTGTTCTTTGCGGCGCTTACTTCCGCAATTTCACTGATGGAGACGATTGTATCAATCTTAAGAGATAAACTTGGCTGGACAAGAAAAGGAACCTGTGTGTTTGTAACAATTCTGGCACTTGTTATGGGTGTTCCGTCTTCTCTCGGATTCGGTCCACTCAGTTTCATTTCCTGGATGGGAATGTCTGTACTTGATATTATGGACTTTGTCAGCAACAGCGTACTAATGCCGATCGTAGCATTCTTCACCTGTATCTTTATCGGTTTTGTAATTAAGCCATCTACGATCGCAGACGAAGTAAAAGTGACAGATGGAACGTTTAAAGGCGAAAAATTATTTGCAGTTATGATCAAATGGATCGCTCCGATCTTCCTTGTGCTGATCCTCTTAAGTTCCGTAGCAAGTGCATTAGGAATCTTTACTCTGTAAGAAGTATATTGCAACCACAGGAATACATTATACGCCAACATCAGAATATGATAATTGGGGACTTTCTTCCCAAGATAAAACGGACAGGATTTCAGTTAATATTTTCTAAAATCCTGTCCGCTGTTTATTTAATTACCAGAAGCTCGTAAAAATCGCCATTGAATGACTACCTTTTGAATCTTTCCATCCATAGACTGTCTGGCAAGATCTGAGCAGGCTTCTTTGCCTATCTCTTTCCACCCATATGGAACACCGCCAGTACACCCGGACCGGTATGGCTTCCAATCACGGTTCCGATATTATTGATAAGAATATTCTCCACTCCCATCTTCTCACGGACAACTTTTGCCAGATATTCTGCATCTTCCGGGCAGTCTCCATGTGTGATCATGATAATCTCATTATCCCATCCTTTTGAACGCTCTACAGACATATCTACAATTTTCTGGATAGAACGTTTTCTTCCTCTCTCTTTACCGATCACCTGCAGCTTACCTTCGTCATCTACATGGATGATCGGCTTAATCTGTACCATTGTTCCGAGAACTGCCGCTGTCTTTGACACACGCCCGCCTCTCTGCAGATGATGCAGGTCATCTACTGTGACATTGTGGCAGACATGTAATTTATTCTGCTCTACCCAGTCTGCAAGTTCTTCAACGGACATGCCTTCCTTCTTATGTTTCAGTGCATAATACAGAAGAAGTCCTTCTCCCATACAAGCACACAACGTGTCAATCACGATGATCTTACGCTCCGGATATTCTTCTTTCAGCTCTTCTGCCGCAATCCGCATACTGTTATATGTACCGCTGAGTCCGGAAGAAAATGCCAGATGAAGGATATCTTTTCCCTCTCTTACAATCTTCTCCAGACCTTCTTTTGCCTGCTCCGGGTTTACCTGTGTCGTCACAGCCATCTTTCCTTCTCTTAACTTTTGGAAAAATTCCTTTGACGTAAGACCTGACATATCATCATAAGTTTCCTTATCTATCGTATATTTTAACGGAATCACCGGAACAGCTCTCTCCTCAAGCCATTCCTTTGGTAAGTCAACTGTACTGTTGACAGAAATTACATATTCACTCATCTTTCAAATCCTCCTATTTCTTAGGTTGGCTACATTATACCACCTGGAAACAGGATATGCAAAACATAATACTACACCAACTTACACCAAAATTACACCAAAATTATTACGGTTTGTTCACATTTTCCGGCGTATCAGTTTAACCGTATATGCAGATAACTCCACCCGGACAATGTCTTATTAAAACAGATACTACACACCACAACGATACATCCGATCAGAAAACCGATCCAGTTAAAGAGAGCAGTCAATATAAGCAATTGAAGCCGCATAAATTTGAGTGCATAGCCAAGTTCAAAATTCGGCTGGGTGTAATTAGCGACAGCCACAAAAGCCATGTATAACATTACCTCACTGTTAAACCAGCCGGACTTTACGGAAAATTCTCCCATCACAAGACCTGCGATCACGCTGAGCGGTGTGCTTAACATACTCGGTGTATTAAGAGCTGCAAGTCTTAATCCGTCAATTGCAATCTCCAGAATCAACAATTGGAAAATAAGCGGAATATTTATCATATCTTTTACTGCCACAAACGCAAACATTTTCGGGAGCCAGTTCAAATTCTGCATAAACAGAAGAAACACCGGTGTTAAAAAAATCGTCAAAAAGCTAATCAGCCCTCTCGCTGATTTCAGATACACTCTTGTAAGTGTTGGAAAATAATAATCATTTGCTTCCTCTATGACATCCAGGATCGATGTCGGCAAGATCATCGCTGATGGAGAATTATCTACCAGCAGAACCACTTTTCCTTCAAAAAGACATGCCGCAGCCGTATCCGGTCGTTCTGTAAACTTAAATTTCGGAAATGGATTGTACCATTTTCTCTTCATCAGACATTCTGCAAGACTCTGTTGGTTCATTCTGAGATCATCGGTTCGGATTGAAAGGACTTTCTGTCTTAAATCGCAGAGAATCTCCTTGTTCACCCGGTCTTTCATATAGCAGATGGCAATATCTGTGCGCGAACTGTCGCCAACCTCCTGCATCTCCATTACAAGATGCTCGCTCCTTATCCTTCGTCTTATCATTGCCGTATTGCTGACAACGGTCTCGACAAAACCATCTCTGGAACCACGAAGTGATTTATCTTTATCCGGCTCTTCCACACTTCTTGCCGGATAAGTACGGCAATCGATTGCGATTGCTCCCTCATAGCCATCCACAAAAAGACAGGTAACACCGGAAAACAGATTTTTTAACACCTGGTCAAAATCTTCTATTAGCTCTACTTCCGTATAGGGAATCGCCATTTCCATAAATTGCAGAATCCCTGCCGGCATATCTTCTTTTTTGATCTTTAAAAGTGCATCCATCAGCTTTAACATATCATCGTCTTTATTCAGACCATTGATAAAATAAAAAGAAGCCATCCTTTCGCCGATCATCAGATCGCGCTGAATCAAGTCAAAGCTCTCCCTCATCGGGAGAGTCTGATTCATATAGGATGTGCTTTCTTCTCTTGAAGCGGTAATCTTTTTCCCGTCTTTCATATATGTTCACCCTCCACTGTCTTACTGACAGTTAGGATGTCCTTTTTCTTTTATCTTATTCACTCTTTGTGGTGCTTCCGAATCCTCCGTTGCGTACTTCTTCTACATCATCATCGACGGTAATTCCATATTCAACGAAAATTCCCTGCATAAATCCGGTACCTTCTTTTAATTCGACTTCTTTCCCTTCTTTTCCGTCATTTGTCAGCTTTGCGAAAATATGTCCCTCATTATCGGAACCATAATAATCGCTGTCAATAATTCCAACTGTATTATTAAGCTGCAGACGGTATTTGAATCCAAGACCACTTCTCGGATAGCATTTCAGTACCCAGTTTTCATCCATCTTCACACGAATTCCTGTCGGAACTTTTAATGTCTCCTGCACTTTTAATGTCTTCGTCACAGGCATGAAGAAATCATATCCTGCCGAACCTGCTGTTGCTCGTCTTGGAAGTTTTATTTTTTCATAAATTTCCCGGATTTCTTCATCCGAAACATCTCCGAATGCATCTTTGTATCCTTCTTTAAACTGTACAAAACTTACTTTTTCAAACTGTGCAATTCTCTTAGCCATATCATAATTCTCCTTATTTTGATCAACTATCATATAGCATACCATTATTTAGTTCCCACATTCAATACTGATTTCATTAAACATTGTAAGAATATCATCAATAGAGGTTGCTTCTTTTTCCTCTTTCTTCTTATCTAAAACAATTTTTCCCTGATGCATCATAAGAAGTCGGTTCCCATACTCTACTGCATAACGGAGATTATGTGTTACCATAATCGTTGTAAGATTTTTCTCCTTTACGATTTGATCGGTCAGTTCCATGATAAGGTCTGCCGTCTTTGGATCTAACGCTGCCGTATGCTCATCGAGGATCAGATAATCAATCGGTGTCATCGTTGACATCAGAAGTGCCATCGCCTGTCTCTGACCACCGGACAATACACCGACTTTCACACTCATCTTATCTTCCAGTCCGAGATTCAGTCTGGATAACTGTTCTCTGTAATAAGAAATGCGGTTCTTATTTGTTCCCCGCAAAAGTCCATACATTTTTCCTTTGTTGTCGGCAAGTGCCATATTTTCAAGGATCGTCATGGAAGGACAGGTTCCCATCGCTGGGTTCTGGTATACTCTTCCAATCCGGAGATTTCTTTTATATTCTTTTTCTTTTGTAATATCCTTTCCGTCCATCAGAATACTGCCTTTTTCCGGTGAAATACTGCCACAGATCAGATTCAGCATAGATGTCTTGCCGGAGCCGTTGCTTCCAACTACGGATACAAATTCACCTTTTCCAATCTGAAGTCCAAAATCATCAAACAGACACATCTCATTGACTGTTCCCGGATTATAATATTTGTGAATTCCTTTTAATTCTAACATCTATTTCACCTTCGTCTTTCTTTCCATACTGATGACCAAAATGATCAGGAATAATACTGCTGTGATCAGCTTCATTGCCTGCGGTTCAAAGTTACGGATTGCAATCGCCACACATGCTTTGTAAATGATCGAACCGATAATGACCGCTGTTGTCGTCTTTACAAACGAGATTTTCTTGAAAATACTTGTTCCGATGATTACACTCGCAAGTCCGATAACGATTGCACCTGTTCCCATGGAGATTTCAAACACACGCTCTTCCTGTGCGAATACACATCCTGCCAGAGATACAAGTCCGTTTGCAATTGCAAGTCCTAATATTTTCACATTGCCCTGATCTTTTGCAAGTGCAGTTACGACTGTCTCATTATCTCCGACTGCACGGAGCAGGTATCCGGACTTTGTATTCATATAAAGATCCAGAATGATCTTACATACAACCGCAAGGATGAGTACAATAATCAGCGTCACATAACTTTTCATACTCTCCGGTACAATTCCTGTCAGAAAATCATTTTTAAAAATACTGTCCTGAGAAAAAAGCGGTACATTCGCTGTACCTGCAATGTAAAGATTTACAGTCCACAGTGCCGTCATCATAATAATTCCGGACAGCAGATCTCTTACTTTACATTTCACATGAATCAGTCCGGTACATACACCTGCCAGCACTCCTGCCAAAAAGGAAACGGGCAGTGTCAGATAAGGATTCATCCCTCTTGTAATGAGAGCAGCTGTAACAGCTGCTCCCAGTGGGAAACTTCCATCTACTGTCAGATCTGGAAAATCCAGTATCTTATAAGTAATATATACACCCAGCGCCAATATTGCATATATCAGCCCCTGTTCTAAAATCGTTACGATAAAATCCATGAAACTTCCTCCCAAAACATTACTTTCTTAATTCTTCTTATTTATCTGTCTTTTTGCTTGCTGTGATCTCGTCAAAACTCTCTACTGCACTCTTGGATAGTTCATCCGGAACTTTGATTCCAAAATTAGAAGCTACTTTTTTATTTACATAGAAACCAGGTTTTTTAATGGTTTCATAGTTCATTTCTTCTGCTTTCTTTTCACCTTTTAATACCTGTGCTGCCATCTTACCTGTCTGCTCTCCAAGTGCAATGTAATCCAGTCCTTCTGCTGCAAGGCATCCAATCTTAACCTGTTCGATCTCACTTCCGAATACCGGGATCTTCTTTGCATTTGCTTTGTCAAGAATTGTCGGCAGGGAAGATACGACCGTGTTGTCTGTCAGGTTTGTAATGCAGTCCACTTTGCTTAACAGATCATCTGCAGCAAGTGAAACATCTGCTGTTGTTGAGATTCCTTTCTTCACAAGTATAAATCCATAATCTTTTGCAAGGCTTTCATATTCTTTGATCGCAGATACAGAATTTGCTTCACTCGTTGTATACATGATTCCGATCTTTTTTGCATTCGGTAACATCTTACGGATCATTTCCAGCTGTTCTTTTATCGGAAGTTTGTCAGATGTTCCGGTTGTATTTCCTACGGCTTCGCCATCTTTGTCTGCAAGTTCAGCACTTACCGGATCAGTAACGGCTGTATAAATAACCGGAATGTCTTTGTCCATTGCTGCATTGTATGCACTCTGTGCACTTGGTGTTGCGATCGCACAGATCAGGTCCACTTTATCTGAAACAAAACTGTCTGAAATCTGTCCGGCAGTTCCCATATCTGCGGCTGCATTCTTATACTTAACTTTCAGATTCTTGCCTTCTTTGATTCCTTCGTCTTCCAGTCCTTTTAAGAAACCTTCCCGGCAGTTGTCCAGTGAACCGTGCTCTGCGAACTGTTCAATACCGATTGTGTAACTATCATTCTTTGCTTCACTCTTTGTCTCTGACTTTCCACATCCTGCCATCATCGTTGCTGCCATCATTGTTGCTAATACTGCTGCTAATACTCTTTTTTTCATTGTCTTTTTCTCCTTTTTCTGTGTTTATTGATTTTTGTTTCCTGTTAGGAGAGAAAAATGATCGGGACCGACTGGCAGATAAGGAAGTCTTATAAAATAAGAAAACCGCCTCAAACCTATCGGTTTGAGACGGTAATATTATTCTGAAATATTATCGCGGTACCACTCAACTTGACGAATCGTCCACTTTTCTCATGTACTAACATACACTCCTGATTGATAACGGGTTCGGTTCCCGACAAGCCCTACTCTCAAAGATTTCAGACTGCCCTCGAAAGGCCATTCAATTATCCATTCCATACGATGTTCCACCACCCATCGCTCTCTGTAATGTCATCAGATAATCTACTACTCTTTCTCAACGGTTTTGCTTATCTACAATCACTACTTTACTTCATTAAAGTATATTTGTCAAGAACAACTTTGATTAATTTTGTAACTCAAATTTTTAACTAATCTTTAATAACCGGAATTGGTGTGTCATCTTTTGCGTCGAGATCGTTGATGTATTTCTTCGTTTCACTGACGATAACATTTGACAACAACAATACTGCCACAAGGTTTGGTATCGCCATCAGCGCATTCAATGTATCTGCGATCAGCCATACAAGATCCAGCGCTACAACCGGTGCGATAACTGCAACTGCCACATACAGGCAACGATACAGTAATAATACTTTTTTGCCGGCAAAATATTCTACACAGCGTTCTCCGTAATATGCCCATCCAAGAACAGTAGAATATGCAAATGAAATAATACCAAGTGTCAGAATGATCGGTCCAAGAACCGGAATCTGACCAAATGCAAGAGATGTCAAGACACCACCATCCGGGATCTCATCTGCATTAATCGATGGGTTCTTCATAATTGTTGTTACAAGTACAAGACCTGTCATTGCACATACAACAACAGTATCCCAGAATGTTCCTGTAGAAGATACCAGAGCCTGACGGACCGGATTCCTTGTCTGTGCTGCCGCTGCTGCGATCGGCGCAGATCCAAGACCGGATTCATTGGAGAAAAGCCCTCTTGCTACACCAAACCGGAGTGCCATCATAATTCCGCTTCCTACCAGACCACCTGCTGCTGCGCCTGGTGTAAATGCAAGCCGACATATGACTCCAAGTGCTGGAATTATGTAATCATAATTCATACAGAGAATCACGATACATCCCAGTACATAGAAAATTGCCATAAATGGAACAAGCTTCTCACATACATTTGCAATCGCTTTGATTCCACCGAAAATAACAATTGCTGTTAATATTGCAACTACCACACCTACCAGCCATCTTGGAATGTGGAAGTTTGTATAGCAGACTGTTGCAATTGCGTTCACCTGCGTTGCACATCCGATACCGAATGAAGCAAATCCTCCGAAAATAGCAAACAGAAAACCTAACCACTTCATATTCAATCCACGCTCCAACGCATACATAGCACCACCCTGCATACGTCCATCGTCTGTCTTTACACGATACTTCACCGCGATCAGTGACTCTGCATATTTTGTTGCGATTCCAAAAACGCCGGTAAGCCAGATCCAGAGAACTGCCCCCGGTCCACCAAGAGCGATTGCTGTTCCTACACCTATAATATTACCAGTTCCGATTGTTGCCGCCAGAGCAGTCGTAAGCGCACCAAACTGTGATACTTCTCCTTCTGCTTCCGGATCCTTTGTTACAGATAACTTGATTCCTTTTGTTACGGACTTCCACTGGATGAATCCTGTCCGGAAAGTCATATAAAGATGAGTTCCAAACAAGAGTATGATCATCGGCCAGCCCCATACAACACCATTAATTGCGGTAACGACAGAATTAATTGCTTCTAACATAATGTGCCCCCTTTTCATGAATTCTCTGTCCTTAAGTTACTGTACATGTACTTTCTATACCGGTTATTTAGTTATTGAATACATTTTAACCGAACTTATTGAACACATCAATAATTGTTATATAATTATCGAATAATTCGGCATTTTATCTAATATTTTCAGAAAATCTCTTTTCAAATAAGTTGTCCTTGCATGTATTCGTCAATACACACTGGTATGTTTTATCCGCTGATTAGCGTTCGAGGATGCACTTGCATAAGTGCGTGTATTTTTCTCTTTGCCATAACAAAAAGACTCCGGGGAAATTCCATCCTTGGAGTCTAATTTTCGCACAACTTGTATTCATTAAACCAATTTACAAAATTATACTACCATATTTGGAATTTGCATGCAAGTATTTTTTGTATATTATATGTTTTAAATATTCCGTATATGACTACAATTTAAGAAAAAAGAAGACAGCCAAAGTAGTTTTATTTTCTGTCAATGTCAGTCTGTAAAACAAGGGTTTCCAAACTGATAAATATTATCACTCTTCAAACTGGCATGGTTATTTTTGCAATAACTGGTTCTTTATTTCAATCCAGTTTCGTTGTAAAGTTTCTACAACAAAACAAAAGAAATGAGGTCTGATAGTTATGAATTCAAATCTGAAAAAAATTGTTATGACAGCTTTATTTGCTGCTTTATCGTGTGTAGCAACCATGTCGATTCACATTCCTACTCCTGGAACCGGCGGATATATCCATCCGGGTGATGCAGTTGTGATTCTCTCCGGTGTGATCCTTGGTCCGGTATACGGACTCCTTGCCGGCGGTATCGGTTCTGCAATGGCTGATTTGATTGGCGGATATTTTATCTATGTACCGATTACATTTGTGATCAAAGGTCTGGTTGCTCTTGCAGCAGGACTGATTTACCAGAAACTTGGACATTCTTCCAAGACAAGATTTACAGCCGTTATCCTTGGCGGAGTTGCTGATATTGTACTTGTTGCCGGCGGCTACTGCCTCTGCGAGATTTTCCTTTACGGAGCTTCCGGAGCACTTGCAAGTGTTCCGGCCAACATCATTCAGGGTGTCGGCGGACTGATCATTTCCGCAATCTTATATCCGGCTCTGATCGCTATCCCAGACGTGAGACAGCTTGCCGGGGAAAAGGCACATTCATAAATTAGTGACATTATCATTTTTTGTTCAGATATTTGCCCCTCACAAAAGAACCAGCACATGAAATCATGCGCTGGTTCTTTTTAACTACTTATGTATGTTTTCTTTTTAGACGTTTATATTATATTTTAAACTTTTCACCTTATATTTATAAGATGATTTTGAGTTCTTAACAATTCGGATGAATCTTAAGTTGTTTTTTCTGTCCTTGCACAAGAACGACCTTTTTTGCTGAATCTGCCGACGCAGTTATGCAAGTTCGTCCAGATGCAAGACCTCCCACAACCAATGCAGAGAGCATGACAAGCAGGCAGCTTTGTATGACTTTTCTTTTGATATTTTCATTTTCCTTCTCCTTTTTCTACCGAAAATCCGGTGTTCATAACATAATATATTTCCCAATATATTAATCAAATTACTGCTTTTTTACAATCTTTAACTCATATCCTAATGCATTTAATAAATTATTAAATGCCGTTATAGTAGGAACTGTTTCCTTGCGTTCTATCTTTGAAATTGTCTGTTGTCTTTTACCGGATAATTTTGCTAATTCTTTTTGTGTTATATTTTCTTCCTTTCTCAGCATAATCATTTTTTCTATTAATTCATACTCCGCACGAGATTCATCCCATGCTTCTCTAAATTCACTGTCATCCTTTCTTTTTTCTTCAATTTCTTTTTTTATATTTGCTTGTATGAATGGCATATCTTTCACTCCTCTTTTTCTATATTTTTATATAAATTTCTTTCCCAATGCCTTTCCCAATTCTTTTGCTCTCTTTTTTATTATTTTTGAATCTCCCTTTTCCGTTTTGTTTTTTTGCTTTCTGCATGCATGTAATAAATAAATATTGTCACCGTCTGGGATAATATAAAATATGCGATTGTGTTTGTAAAAATATACTTCGTATATTTTTTTCTCCCATCTTTTAATATTCAGTTTCTCGAATTCTCCATTCTCCATTTTTTCTCTGACACTATATCCATCAACCATTTCAGGGATTGTCAAAGAATCAATATATTCTTTAATTACATTCCTTCCAGAAGAAGTTTCATAATCATGTAGTATCATAATTACATATTCTCCTTTCTTCTTTTATATTACACATAATACATCATATATGTTGTATTCGTCAATGTAAAACATCTGTTTATATTATTTTTGCATTAAAAAAAGGAATGCCTTAATTGGCATTCCCATTTTTTAACAATTTTTCTATTTCTGTACACCATTTCTACACAATTTTCGTAATAAATTATACTAAATCATAATAAATTACGTGATATATAGGACACTCGTAATCCCCGTAAAATCAACGAAAATCCGGTGTTCCGATCATATCATACGGCGTTGCCTGATATACGTAATAATTCAACCAGTTTGTATACAGGTTATTCGCAGTCGCTCTCCACTTAAGGAGCGGTGTCTTTTCCGGATCATCATCCGGATAATAATTCTTCGGCATTGCGATCTCCAGGCCTTTGGAAAGATCACGTTTGTATTCGCCATCCAGAGTTACCCGGTCATATTCCGGATGTCCCATTACGAAAATCTGTCTGCCGTCATCTGCCATAGCAAGGAAAAGTCCAACTTCATCGGACTCAGCAAGCACAGTAATTCGCTCGTCATCCCTTACTGCATCCATCGGCACTTCTGTATGTCTGGAATGTGGTGCAAGGAAACAGTCATCAAATCCACGGACAAGTGGAATCTTACGGTTGAGTACTTTATGCCAGAATAATCCAAAAGCTTTCTCCGGCAACGGCTTCTTATCAATTCCGAAATGATAATACATACCTGCCTGCGCACCCCAGCACAGATGCAGTGTTGAGGTAACATGCGTCTTTGTCCATTCCATGATCTGCTTTAATTCTTCCCAATAATCTACTTCCTCAAATGGGATCTGCTCTACAGGAGCTCCCGTAATGATAAATCCGTCAAATCTCTCATCCCGAATCTCGCCAAAACGATTATAAAACTGGTTTAAATGACTGGTCGGTGTATTCTTTGCTTCATGACTGGATACCATAACAAACGTTACATCCACCTGCAACGGTGTATTGGACAGCGACCGGAGGATCTGAAGCTCCGTATCCTCCTTAAGCGGCATCAGATTCAGAAGTCCGATCTTGATCGGACGGATATCCTGATGCATCGCACGGTGTTCATCCATTACAAATATGTTTTCACTCTCTAAGATCTCCTTTACCGGGAGATCATTCTGCACACGAATCGGCATAATTAAATTCCCCTTTATTTGTTATCTTTTTTATGATTCTCTTCCTGATTATCCTTTTTCTTTGGTCTAATTTTTGCATCAAAGGTTTCCATATGACCAAAATGCTCCATATGTACTGCGGAATGTTCCGGATACTTATATTCCTGCGTCGCATGCACATGCTCCTGTGAAGAATGTACATACTGTCCTGCATTGTCTACATAACTGTACTGATCGTAAGCTTCCGTATTTTTAGGAAGCATTTTTTGTTCCAGCTTGCTGCTTACAAGCATCTGAACAATGTAATAGATCACAGCAAATGTCGGCACTCCCATAAGCATACCCGGGAATCCGAACAAACCTCCCCCGAGAAGAATTGCAACGATTACCCAGAATGCAGACAATCCTGTGGAATTTCCAAGGATCTTCGGTCCTAATATATTACCGTCAAACTGTTGCAATACCAGTATAAATATCAGGAAATACAGTCCTTTTATCGGACTATCCAGCATGATCAGGATTGCACTCGGAACAGCTCCAATGTACGGTCCAAAGAACGGGATGACATTCGTCACACCGACGATCACACTTACTAATAACGTATATGGCATATTTAAAATTGACAATCCAAAGAAACACAGTACTCCAATAATTGCAGAATCTATGATCTTTCCAATAATAAATCCACCAAATATCTCATTACTTTTCGTTGTCAGATGCAGGAGCAGATTAGCATGTCTTATTGGCAATACTGCATAAACAATCTTCTTGCACTGTTTTGCAAACAGTTCCTTACTGAATAAAATGTAGATGGATACAATCACTCCGATCAGGAAGTTCACAACTTCACCAAGAAAATTGAGCACTCCGACTGTCAGATTCGACATCAGTTCATTGACCTTTCCAAGAAGGTCGTTGCGCAGCCAGTTCTGAAGCATTGTTGTTCCCTGCTCAATCGCTGTCTTTACAATGGAACCGGTTGTAGAATCATCCATTTTGATATTATTCAGTGATGACACCATATGGTTGAGCTGTCCCGGTAATGTATAGATCATATCACGGATACTAACATATAATTCCGGTATCAGTAGGTTGCATAAAGCAGATATCAATGCGCCCAATATAATCAGCGATGTAAACACACCGACAGATCTGGAAATATTCTGTGCTCTTCCCGGTTTTGTAACCTTTTTCTCTAATACAGGGATCAACCTCTTGTCTACTCTTTTGACAATTGGGTTCAGCAGATATGCGATCACGGCTCCGTAAATAATCGGTTTCAATACGTCGTATACCTTCCACAGCACGTTAAAAATATGCCGGAAACGCAACAGTGCAAAATAAAATGCAAGCGATGCCGCTATCACAAGAAAATATGTCATTCCTCTGTTAAACTGCTGTCTGATTTTCGAAGGACCATTTCCGCCAAGTCTTGGTTTTGAATTGTAATATGTTTCCCGTTCTTTCTTTTCATTTTCACTCATATAATTATTCCTCTTCTTTGCACAAATGCGCATAAAATAATTATACTCTCCGATCTTTTATGCGTCAACTATAAAGGCGTAACAGTAAGCAATCAGCGGCACAAAAGGAAACTCCCGGAGAAAGATCTCCGGGAGTTTCCTTTGTGCTATGAGAGGCACGCTTATTTTTCTTATCTGCAGCTGCAATCAAATGTTGCACATTCTGTCTGCCCACATGTGCAGGCGTTTCCACCTTCCACGCTGATCTTACCAGCCTGACAGGAACAGTTGTTATTATATTTACATTCTGTTGCCTGGCAGTCTACCTGGCTGACCGGCGATGCCTGTTTTCCTGTGCTGTTTGAATATCCGTCTTTACGTTCTTCAAAACTGTCGCAACAAGTGTCCTTCGGTGCAACTGCGGCGTCTCCGCCCACTGTGATCTTGTCAAGATCACAATAATAATTCTGATTGTGCTTACATGTCTGTACGGTACACTTTAATTCCGGCATATTATACCCTCCTTTTCTATCCTGTTACTAGATCAAAGTTAGTATATCCGGAAATAAAATTTTTACCCGTTTGATATCATAAAAGTTTTAATCTTCTTTTTCGACTTCGCGGATTGTTTTTGTATCGATCTCTTCTTTCAAAGCATCCATAAATGCTGTCAGATCTTTCTGTCCTTCGTCACCTGCAAAACGACTTCTTACAGATACCACACCTGCTTCTTCCTCTTTTGCTCCCACAACAAGCATGTATGGAATCTTCTGCATCTGTGCTTCACGGATCTTGTATCCAATCTTCTCTGCTCTGGAATCAATTTCTGAGCGGATACCTGCATTGTATAATGTATCCTGTACTTTCTGTGCATAATCCATGTATTTATCGGAAATCGGAAGTACTTTAACCTGTACCGGTGCAAGCCATGTCGGGAATGCTCCTGCAAAATGCTCGATCAAGATACCAATAAATCTTTCGATAGAACCAAATGCAACTCTGTGGATCATGATCGGACGATGTTTCTCTCCGTCAGCTCCTGTATATTCTAATTCGAATCTCTGTGGAAGCTGCATATCAAGCTGGATCGTTCCGCACTGCCATGTTCTTCCGATAGAATCTGTCAAATGGAAATCAATCTTCGGTCCATAGAATGCTCCATCCCCTTCATTTACAACATAATCCAGTCCAAGATCGTCTAATGCTCCTCTTAAACCTTCCGTTGCAAGTTCCCAATCTTCATCGCTTCCCATACTGTTGTCCGGACGGGTAGATAACTCTACGTGATATTTGAATCCGAACAGGCTGTATACTTCGTCGATCAGTGCTGCAACACCTTTGATCTCATCACGGATCTGTTCCGGCATCATAAAGATGTGCGCATCATCCTGTGTAAAGCAGCGTACACGCATCAGTCCGTGAAGCTGACCGGATTTTTCATGACGGTGTACCAGTCCAAGTTCACCGACACGGAGCGGAAGATCTTTATAAGAACGAGGCTCTGCTTTATAAACAAGCATTCCACCCGGACAGTTCATTGGTTTGATTGCAAAGTCTTCATCATCGATCACGGTTGTATACATATTTTCTTTATAGTGATCCCAGTGTCCAGATGTCTCCCACAGATGTCTGCTTAAGATGATCGGTGTGGAAACTTCCTGATAACCACAGCGTTTATGCAGTTCTCTCCAGTAATCGAGCAGTGTATTCTTTAATACCATTCCCTTTGGAAGGAAGAACGGGAATCCAGGTCCTTCTTCACACATCATAAAAAGTCCGAGCTCTTTTCCGAGTTTTCTATGGTCACGTTTCTTCGCTTCTTCCATCATATGCAGGTATTCATCTAACTGTGCTTTCTTCGGATAAGCAACACCATAGATTCTTGTCAGCATCTTATTCTTCTCATCTCCACGCCAGTAAGCACCTGCAAGGCTTGTCAGCTTAAATGCTTTTACTGCCTTGGTAGACATCAGATGTGGCCCTGCACAGAGATCTGTAAATTCTCCCTGTTTGTAAAAACTGATCTCTGCTCCTTCCGGAAGGTCTTTAATCAGTTCTACTTTATATGGTTCCTCCTTTTCTTCGAAAAATGCAATTGCCTCTTCTCTTGATTTTGTAAATCTTTCCAGAGGAAGCGCTTCTTTTACGATTTTTTTCATTTCTTTCTCGATTTTTTCAAGATCTTCTGCTGTAAATGCAGTTTCACGATCCAGATCATAGTAAAAACCGTTAGCAATAGAAGGTCCGATTGCCAGTTTTGTCTCCGGATACAGACGTTTTACAGCTTGTGCCATAATATGTGCTGCTGTATGATTAAATGCACCATTTCCGTCTTCTGAATCAAAAGTAAGAATTTCCAGTTCGCAGTCTTTGTCAAGTACAGTACGAAGATCTACAATATCTCCGTCTACTTTTGCAGATGTTGCTACTCTTGCAAGACCTTCGCTGATTGATTTTGCAACATCAAGAACGGACATTTCCTGTTCAAATTCCATAACAGATCCATCTTTTAATGTAATTTTCATAATGTTTTCTCTCCTTTTATTTTATTATTTCGCTTTTTATTCGCTGGTAAGGGGTTAAATAGAATGTGCGAGTACACATCCTGCCGGAGGCTTTTAAAATAATAGGAAATGCGGTTTTCTATTATTAAAAAAATCCCTTACAGCAATCACTGTAAGGGACGAGTTCTCTCGCGGTTCCACCCTGTTTGAAACGATCATACTTGTATGTTAAAAATATCTCTGATCGAAACCACTTCATTCATGATGATAACGGAATCACCGGGCTGTTTTACAGCCACTCCGAGGTAGTCTTCAGAAGGTTCCAAAATAAGAAGCTTGCAGCCGGTGACTTCTCTCTCTGCTATTCCTTTCCCAACTTACTCGTCTCATCTACGCATTTGGCATATGTCTTTCATATACGCTTTATATTATATCACTGTCTTTTTCTTTGTCAAGCCAGAACTTCCACATCGCCGGAACCTCACGCATCATATAATTCAAAAAGAGACTTCCTTTACATCCGGCAGAAATCGGATACACATGTGGATATCCGAGTCTATTTGCAAGAGCACATGACCTGTGTAAATGGAAATTATTTGTCACAATTCCAACCTTTACAATCTCCGGTGTAAATAATGCTTTGGAAAATCTTAAATTCTCTCTCGTCGTTGTCGATGCCGTTTCCTTTAAAATCCGTTCTTTCTCAATGCCATGCTCCCATAGATAGATCTCCATCGCTTCTGCTTCTGTAATATCTTCGCCCTTTCCCTGACCTCCGGAGACGATGACTTTAGTCATCGGATGTGATTTCAGATATTGCTCCGCTTTTCTGATTCTGCGTTCCAGTGAATCACTTGGTACCCTGCCATTCACATGCGCACCCAATATGATCAGATAATCGCATGCATCATTTTCTTTAACAAACATCGTATACAGAATCGGTATACAGGTCAGTATGATCAATACACAGATTGCCAATATTGCCAGCATCATTACATGTGGCAGACGTCCTCTCCATTCCAGATAGGAAAAAGCCAGTAACAGGATTCCTGCTACTGGCCAGACTCTTGCAAATGTTGAATTCCATCGCCCGGTTGCCAGTCGAATCACTCCATAATAGACCAGGCACAAAACTGCGAGCATTAGCAATATTATTTTCCACAACATTTCTTATACTTCTTTCCTGAACCACACGGGCACGGATCATTACGTCCGATCTTCTTGCCTTTGCGGATTGTTGTAGACTCTTTCTGCTCTTTGTATAACTTTTTCAGTTCAGACTCAGAAAAAATCTCTTTCCACTGTGGAAGTTCATACAGCCAGTCGGCTCTCGCTGCAACCATGTTTTTGTAAAGTTTTTCCTTGTCAAACACAAGATTCACAACGGTATCTTCGTCCATTGTATCGATTGGGTTTGGCACAACCAGACTCTCGTCAATACCATCCAGAAATCCTACCATTGTCATGACATCCTGTCCATATCTCTCAGCCAGCTCTTTTACAGTTCCTCTGACTTCTTCATCCGGATTAGAAAGAAGCTTTTCATAAATCTCCTTCTCAATCTGAAAATAGCTTCCCCAGAAGTTCTGAAGCTGTCCTCTGTCAGCAGTCTCATCATAAGCGATGTCTTTCCACTGTTCTAATAATGTACGACTCATATCTATGTTACTCCTTCTTATGTTTCTAGTTCATTTCTCTTATATATACATCTCGGCGAACGCCCATGCAACATTCACAGGAATGGTAACTTCCATCTTGCTACTGTTCTCAGGGGCATTCTTTTTCTGTCTTTTTCTCTTGTCTAAATACTCTTCCATCGATATCACTTCCTGATATTCTGAAGTAGTTTTCTGATTCATAAGTATACCTCCTTCTCGGTCATTCTTACTCCCGCCTTACTATTATATTCACAGATTGCTCTGTATATGACGTAATTCTTAGCGGTAAAATCATCTTATCAGCAGAATGTGTACATCCTGTGGCAGATTTCTAAAGATAAAATAACACTTTTCTTAAGAGGTATTAAGAATCTTAATTATTTATTACGATAAATAATGTCTTCTCTTCCAGGTCCGTTTGATACCATTGTGATCGGATAACCAATCTGTTCTTCTACGAACTCGATATACTTACGGCAGTTCTCCGGAAGGTCTTCATATTTCTTGATTCCACGGATATCACAGTTCCATCCCGGCAGTGTCTTAAATACCGGTTTTGCTTTCTCAAGAAGATGTGTCGGCGGGAAATCTGTTGTAACTTCACCGTCAATCTCATATCCTACGCATACCGGAATCTCTTCCAGGTATCCAAGGACATCCAATACTGTAAATGCAACATCTGTTGTTCCCTGCATACGACATCCATATTTGGAAGCTACACAGTCAAACCATCCCATACGTCTCGGACGTCCGGTTGTTGCTCCGAACTCGCCACCGTCTCCGCCGCGGCGTCTTAACTCGTCTGCTTCTTCTCCGAAGATCTCACTTACAAATGCACCTGCTCCAACTGCACTGGAGTATGCTTTGCATACTGTCACGATCTTCTGAATCTCATACGGTGGAATACCTGCTCCGATTGCTCCGTATCCAGCCAGTGTGGAAGAAGAAGTAACCATTGGATAAATTCCGTGATCCGGATCCTTCAGAGAACCTAACTGTCCTTCTAACAGAATATTCTTTCCTTCTTTTAATGCATTGTGCAGGAACAGGGATGTATCACATACAAACGGCTCAACTTTTGCTTTGTACTCCATCAGCTCTTCATAGAGATCATCCGGATTGATCAGCGGTTTGTGATACAGATGCTTCAGAAGAACATTCTTCTGCTCTGCAACTCTTACTACTTTTTCTTTTAATAATTCATCATCAAATAACTCGCTTACCTGGAAACCGATCTTTGCATACTTATCTGAATAGAACGGTGCAATTCCGGACTTTGTAGATCCGAAAGACTTGCCTCCGAGTCTCTCTTCTTCATATGCATCAAAATCTTTGTGGTAAGACATTACCATCTGCGCTCTGTCAGATACAAGAATCTTCGGCATCGGAACATTTCTGTCAACGATAGACTGTACTTCCTTGAAAAGTACCGGAATATCTAATGCAACACCATTTCCGATGATACTTGTTGTATGATCATAAAATACCCCTGACGGTAATGTATGAAGGGCAAATTTTCCATAATTATTAACGATTGTATGTCCTGCATTGGCTCCACCCTGGAAACGTACGATAATGTCAGCTTCCTCAGCAAGCATATCTGTAATTTTTCCTTTACCTTCGTCTCCCCAGTTAGCACCTACGACTGCTTTAACCATATCAATTCCTCCTGTGTTATTATCACATATCATTCTTCATTCGGGTGTCCTAAGACACCATTCGTTATTATACTATATTTCCGTGTTTCTGTAAAACAAATTTTGTACATTTTCACTGTTTTTCTACGTTTTTTTCTATTTTTACATAAGCGGCGCTACAAGTTTTAATACCTGTCCGACAATCTTGGTCAGCAGTGACCGATTCTTTACTTCCATCAGCGTCACTTTATGACATTTCTCCAGTGTTTCCTGAAAATCACGTTCAATTCTGTCAATTTCTGAATTATTGTAAATAAAGGCTCCGCATTCAAAATGCAGATATAGGCTCCGGTAATCCAGATTGATCGTACCTACACTTGCCGTATCATCGTCTGCCACAAATACCTTTGCATGAACAAACCCCGGCTCGTATTCATAAATCCGGACACCGCCCTCTATCAGCTCTTTGTAATATGTCTTGGCCACAGCAAAAGCATACCACTTATCCGGAATATGTGGCATGATGATACTGACCTCCACGCCACTTTTTGCCACACGCGTCAACGTCGTGATCATCTCGTTATCCAATATCAGATACGGGGTCATAATATGTACATATTTTCTCGCATGGTTCAGAATATGGAAATAAACCTCTTCGCCTACATTTTCATCATCATACGGACTGTCTGCATAAGGAATTATATAGCCGTATTCCCGGTGCAATTCCCGGCGTTTTGGTGTCAGATAGCGATGATAGTTTTCTGAATATCGCTCATCTACATTCCACATCTCCAGAAACATCATTGTAAAGCTCTGTACCGCATCCCCCTTTAACATGATTGCTGTATCTTTCCAATGGCCGAACCGTTCTTTCCGGTTAATGTACTCATCTCCAATGTTGATTCCTCCTGTAAATGCTGTTTTTCCGTCTATAACACAGATTTTCCGGTGATCTCTGTTATTCTGTGTTGTAGACAGAAACGGCTTTACTGCATTTGCCATTTTACATTGGATTCCATAGTGTTTTAATTTCTCCGGATAATCATACGGAAGCATGGAAATCGCACACATTCCGTCATACATAAAACGAACTTCCACACCTTCTCTTACTTTCTGGATCAATATCTCCAGAATCTGATCCAACATGTATCCTTCTTCGACAATAAAATATTCCATAAAAATAAATTTTCGTGCTTTCTTAAGCTCCGCAAGCAGGCAACGGAATTTGTCTTCCCCCAATGGGAAATAACGAACCTGCGTATTCCGGTATGTCGGAAAGTTCAGCTGGTTTGAAAGATAATGCGACAGCCTTGCATTCGCTGATCGGCTTGCCCATAGTGCATCTACTGTATCTTTATCCTGCACCATATACTGGGACATCTCTGCTTTGAGTGTACTAAGTCTATGCTTCAGAAAGCGTGTCCCCACCTGCAGCTTCACATAAATATAAAACAGCGTTCCTACAACCGGAAACGTGATAATACACAAAATCCATGTCATCTTAAATGCCGGATTGCCCTCCGAATTGATTACGTAAATGATTACTATAACTCGCAGGCAAAGCATGATTCCGCTGATTGCTGTCGAATATGCCTGCAGCCGGAATGTAGTTATCGTAAAGACTCCGATCTGCATGAGAATCAGCAGGAGCATAATACCGGAACGACTGAAAACAATACGAAACAATCCTTTTTTTGCTGTTTTTTTTGGTTCATGTTTTTTCATAAACTAACTACCAATCTCCTCTTTTACTACACTTTCTTCAAAAAATATATTTTACAGTGTATCACAATTTTGTCAAGTTTTATAGTATTTTTATAAGTCTATCCCTTTCTTTTTCTTCTGAAAAGTATTACAATACATCTATTAGAACAACACGACGAAAGGAGTATTTACTTATGAATAAATTATGGAAACGTTTATTCGGACTCGCTGCGATCGGCAGTGCTGCCGCAGGTATTTTCTATTACTTTAAGAAGACAAAAGCTGACGACGAGGACGATTTTGACGATGATCTCGACGATATCTTTGAAAATGAAGGCTTTGATCTGGACAATGATCTGAAGCCGGTCTCTGACAGAGGTTATGTACCACTTACCCCAAAGACTGACAGCGAAGAAGATGCTGACTCTGATGAGGATAACTCCTCTGATAACAGTACTGAAGCTGATATAACAGAAAACGTTGACACTTCCAGCGAAGGAACTGAAACAGAAAATATTGATCCGGATAAGGAAGAACAGAAATAAATTTTCAAATCAGCATTCATTTAATAATAAACACAGATTTTGTTAAATGAGCAAAAGGGCATTACACAAATTCTAAATTTGTATAACGCCCTTTATTTTATGTCTGTGCTCTATATGTTCACATCTTGTTCATTTCTGCCATGGCAGTAACCGACAGCCGCTGAAGCTTTTTATAACTCTGTCCAGCACTGGTTCAGAAGGTTTACTGCTTCTTTGATATCTTCTTCAGACATATTCGCATATCCAAGAAGAATTGTCGCCGGCTCTTCTGTAGTTTCGATACGGTACTGGGACATTCCGTACACACGGACGCCGGCTTCCTTTGCCTTCCGGATCAGAAATTCTTCTGATGTACCATCCTTGAAATTAAGTAGCAGATGCACACCTGCATGTTCCCCGGAAATCCTGCATCTGCCAAGCAGTGGCTTTAATGCCTCAATCAGCACGTCATGCCGGTTCTTATATAACGCTCGCGTCTTGTTCAGATGGCGCTCATAATATCCTTCTTCAATGAATTTCTGCACGATCAGTTGATCCACCTTCGATACGGTAGAATTAATGAACCGGTAATTTCCCCTGTATTTTTTTAGAAGCGGTACCGGCAGAACCATATAGCTCAGTCGGATCGCCGGCGCGATCGATTTGGAAAATGTTCCCAGATAAATAACTTTCTCATCGGAATCATATCCCTGTAATGCCGGAATCGGTTTCCCTTTATACCGGAACTCACTGTCATAATCATCTTCAATAATGAAACGTCCTTCCTTTTCATTTGCCCATCGCAATAATTCCAGACGGCGTTTCAATGGCATGACAATCCCTGTCGGATACTGATGAGACGGCGTTACATAAGCAATGTCAGCATTTTCCATTTTCAAAGCATCCACACGCAGACCATTTTTATCTACCGGAGCAGGCACTGTCTCGTATCCCAGGCCGGAAAGTACGTGGTATGCCTGTTTATAAGTCGGATCTTCAAAAGCAATCCGGTGATTCTTTCCTAAAATGATACTTAACAACATCAGAATATAATCACTTCCGGCTCCGATCAGAATCTGCTCCGGCGTACAATGCACTCCCCGCGCCTGATACAGGTAATTACAGATTGCATTGCGGAATCCATATTCTCCCTGCGAATCCCCGCTTCGGAATAATTCTGTCCGATCATCAATCAATATATCTTTGGAAAGCTTTCTCCAGACATTATACGGAAAACTCTTAAGATCTACACCATTTGGTGTAAAATCAAACCGATATTTTTCTTGTTTTTCTTGTTTTTCTTCCACAACTGCAGGCTTTGCTGCCGACAACTGATACAATTCTTCAATCTGTGCTACAAAATAACCGCGGCACGGTTCTGATTCCAGATAACCTTCGGACAATAACTGTTCATAGGCTAGTTCAATCGTGCTGCGGCTGACTTCCAGATGTCTGGACAGCGCTCTCGTAGAAGGAAGCTTCTCCCCATAGGAGAGCTTCCCTCTGCGGATCTCTGTTTTAATATGTTCGTAGATCTGCTCATAAAGCGGAACCTTACTGTGTGTTTTTAGATCAATCGTTAATTCATTCATATCCTTTATTTTGGAAGTTTAAACGAACTCTTCAGTGAAACAATCCGGTTAAATACGAGCTGCTCCGGTGTAGAATCTTTGGAATCTACGCAGAAGTAACCATTTCTTACAAACTGAAAACTGTCAGACGGACCTGCCTCAGCGAAGCTGTCCTCTACATAACATCCCTTGCGGATCTCCAGTGAGTTCGGATTTAAATTAAGAGAACCATCTTCTTTGTTATATACACCCTTCTCTTCATCGATCAGATTCTCATAGAGACGGATCTCTGCCTGTTTCGCAAGAGGTGCATATACCCAGTGGATCGTTCCTTTCACTTTTCGTCCTGTAAATCCGGTTCCACACTTCGTCTCCGGATCATAAGTTGCATGTACAACTGTTACATTGCCATCCTCATCTGTCTCATAACTTGTACAAGTCACAAAATATGCATGCATCAGGCGTACTTCATTGCCAGGGAACAAACGGAAATATTTCTTCGGCGGCTCGATCATAAAATCGTTACGCTCAATATATAATTCTCTTCCGAATGGAACTTTACGCATGCCAAGCTCCGGATTCTCCAGATTATTCTCAACATCCAGATATTCTACTTCTCCTTCCGGATAGTTGTCGATTACTAATTTGATCGGATCTAACACTGCCATCATACGTGGTTTCTTCATCTTCAGATCTTCACGGATGCAGTACTCAAGCATTGCATAATCTACAGAGCTCTGGGATTTGGAAACGCCACATAATTCTACAAACTTACGGATAGATTCCGGCGTAAATCCACGTCTGCGCAGAGCTGCAATAGAAACAAGTCTCGGGTCATCCCATCCATCTACGATTCCATCCATAACAAGCTTCTTGATGTAACGTTTTCCCGTTACAACATTTGTCAGGTATAATTTGGAAAATTCGATCTGTCTCGGTGCCGGATCAAATTCACATTCCTTTACAACCCAGTCATATAACGGTCTGTGATCTTCAAACTCCAGTGTGCAGATGGAGTGTGTGATCTTCTCAATCGCATCTTCGATCGGATGTGCAAAATCATACATCGGATAAATGCACCACTTATCTCCTGTATTGTGGTGTGTCATATGTGCCACACGGTAAATAACCGGATCACGCATGTTGATATTCGGTGATGTCATATCGATCTTCGCACGGAGAACACGTTTTCCGTCTTCAATCTTACCTGCACGCATCTCTTCAAATAACTGTAAGTTCTCTTCTACGGAGCGATCTCTGTACGGGCTATTCTTTCCCGGTTCTGTCAGCGTTCCACGGTATTCACGGATCTCTTCCGCACTCAGGTCGCAGACATATGCTTTGCCTTTTTTAATCAGCTTGATCGCGCATTCATACATTGTATCAAAATAATCGGATGCGAAATAGAGATGGTCTCCCCAGTCAGCACCTAACCACTTTACATCTTCTTTGATGGACTCTACAAATTCCATGTCCTCTTTCATCGGGTTCGTATCGTCAAAACGAAGGTGGAATGTTCCTCCATACTCCTTTGCCAGACCGGAATTTAAAATGATGGATTTAGCGTGTCCGATGTGAAGGTATCCGTTCGGTTCCGGTGGAAAACGGGTACATACTTCCTGATAAACGCCCTCTTTCAGATCTTTATCTATCTCTTGTTCTATAAAATTCTTAGAAACTGTCTCTTCTCCCATGTTCTTCCTCCTAGTGATTATTCTGCCCCTTATCTTACCATAAAACATATGGACGAACAAGGTTTAAAACAAAAGAAAACCTCTGAAAGTCATGACTTCCAGAGGTCTTTATCTTTTGTACAAGCTGCCTAGCGGAATCGAACCGCCGACCTCCGCCTTACCAAGGCGACGCTCTACCGACTGAGCCAAGGCAGCACGCATATATGCTATGCAACGTTAATACTATACAACACATACGCTATATTTGTCAATATGATTTTTCGTCACTCTTTAAGATTTTTTCGGTCTTATTTTTGATGCGCTGCAGTGCATTATCAATCGTTTTCGGGCTCTTATCCAGAAGCTTTGCAATGGTCTTATAGTCTGTTCCCCGAAGGTGCAGATACAATACTCTGCTTTCCAGATCACTGAGTGCTTCTTCCAGACGGCTCTCAATAAGAGTCGCATATTCCTGGCTGATAAGCAGCTCTTCCGGATTGTTCTGACCTTCCGCTTCTACTGTTTCAATCAACGGATTCTGGTCATCCGCACCGGTCTCATACAGAGAAATGTACGAATTTAACGGGCTGTGTTTTTTTCTCCTGGATGCCGTTATTGCTGAATACAACTGTCTTGTAATACATAATTTTGCGAAACTGTAAAAGGATGAATTCTGATCCGGTGCATAGTCACGAACAGCCTTAAACAGACCGATCATCCCTTCCTGAATCAGGTCATCTGTCTCACCGCCGAGAAGATACATTGCATTGGCTTCTTTGCGGACAAGATTTTTGTATTTTTCCATAAGAAAATCAATGATCTCTTTCTCACCGCCGCGCAGCTTCTCAATCAGCAGTTCATCTGTCATCTTCTCATATTTCATGTGCTTCCATTCCTTTTGATTCTTATGACATTCTCTGTCTTACAATCTCATAAGCAAGGACACCGGCTGCCACAGACGCGTTCAGTGAATCGATATCACCGTGCATCGGAATGCTTGCTACATAGTCGCAGGTTTCTTTTACGAGGCGGCTGACTCCCTCGCCTTCGTTTCCGATCACCAATCCGATCGGTCCTTTCAGATTAAGATCATACATCTTCTCGCCACCCATATCGGCACAGACAAACCAAAGACCTTCTTTTTTCAGTTCTTCCATTGTCTTTACCAGATTCGTAACTTTTGCTACCGGTGTATAGTTCAGTGCACCGGCAGATGTTTTTGCCACGGTTGCTGTCAATCCGACTGCTCTTCTCTTCGGGATGATCACTCCGTGTGCACCGGCAAGATTTGCCGTACGGATGATCGCGCCAAGATTGTGCGGATCTTCAATTCCATCCAGAAGAACAAGGAAAGGATCTTCTCCACGCTCTTTTGCAAGAGCTAACATATCCTCTACTTCTGCGTATTCATACGATGCAGTATAAGCAATCACACCCTGATGTCTTCCCGTCTCAGAAAGCTGATGCAGACGCTCTTTTTCTACAAACTGAATGATCGTGTCGTGTTTCCTTGCTTCTCTTATGATCGTGCGCACCGGTCCGTCCTGGCAGCCGTCCAGAACAAATAATTTGTCAACCGGTTTTCCGGAACGAAATGCTTCCAGAACCGCATTTCTTCCCTCGATTTTATTTTCGTTTGTTTTCTTATTATAATCTTCGCTCATGTCCGACTCCTTATTGTTCCTCTTCAAGGCTCTTAAGTCCCATTTTCACCAGTTCCATCATTCTTGCGTAATCCTTTTTCAGATACAGATATCCCATCACTGCTTCAAAACCGGTCGCACGTCTGTAATCGGTCACAGACTGGTTCTTCGCAGGTGATACACTCTTGGAATTCCGTCCCCTTTTGTAAATGCTGTGCTCTTCTTCTGTCAGTTCTTCCTGCAGAACACGCATCATTTTAGACTGTGCTTTTGCCTGCACATAGGTACTGGTTTCTTTGTGCAGTTTCTGTACCGGTTTGTTGCCCTGGTTTACAACTAACGTCTTCATGATCAAATCGTAAATACTGTCACCGATATACGCCAGAGTAAGAGGTGAATATTCTCTTATATCCACCTCTTTTAACCGGAACGTTTCCTGCATGCAGGAGTCAAACTCCCAGTTTATGCTCTTTTCCATTGTACTCCTTCTCTTGTATCTTTTAAAACGATACCTTTTTCTAATAACTCGTCACGGATTGCGTCTGCTCTTGCGAAATCTTTGGCTTTTCTTGCTGCCTGACGCTCTTCGATCAGTTTTTCAATATCTTCATCCAAGATGTCTTCCTTCTTGTCAACGAGCAGTCCAAGTACATCTGTTAATTTTACCAGAAGATCAAAGAGTTTGCCAAGGTATTCTGCTGAGCTCTCACTGTCTGTATTACTGTTTGCAAATTTAACAAGGTCAAATACTGCTGCGATTGCATCTGCTGTATTGAAATCATCTTCCATTGCTCTCTCAAAATCAGCAACAAATGCATCTGTCTGTGTAAATAACTTGTTCTCTTCCTCTGTCATCTTTTCATCTGCAGCATTTTTCTTTAAGAATTTCAGATTATCTGCCGCATTGACAATACGCTCCAGACCATTCTTGGATGCTTCCATAAGATCTGCGCTGAAGTTCAGCGGACTTCTGTAATGTGCGCTTAACATAAAGAAGCGAAGCACCTGCAGATCATACTGTTCACTGATTTCACGGACAGTGCGGAAGTTTCCTAATGACTTGCTCATCTTGCGATTATCGATATTTAAAAATGCATTGTGCATCCAGTATTTAGCAAATTCTTTTCCGTTGGCAGCTTCACTCTGTGCAATTTCATTCTCATGATGTGGAAATACAAGATCTTCTCCACCGGCGTGAATATCGATCTGCTCACCCAGATATTTTTTAGACATCTCTGAGCACTCAATGTGCCATCCCGGACGTCCCTCGCTCCACGGTGCTTTCCAGAAAGGTTCTCCTTCTTTTTTCGGTTTCCAGAGAACGAAATCCAACGGATCTTCTTTTTCATCTTCACCGCTTACAAGGAGTGATCTCTCACCGGATCTTAAATCATCCAGATTTTTATGGGAAAGCTTTCCATAGTCTTTGAATTTTCTTGTGCTGTAATATACCGTTCCGTTTTTCTCATAAGCATAGCCTTTGTCGATCAGTGTCTGGATCATCTCGATCATTCCGCTAATCTCTTCTGTTGCAAGCGGATTCTTTGTTGCCGGCTCGATGTTCATTCCATCCATATCTTTCTTACACTCTGCAATATAGCGTTTGGAAATCTCATCGGACGAAACGCCTTCTTCATTAGCTTTCTTAATGATTTTATCATCTACATCTGTGAAGTTGGATACATAATTAACATCGTATCCTTTGTACTCAAAATAACGTCTGACCGTATCAAATACAATCATCGGTCTTGCATTTCCGATATGGATAAAATTATAAACCGTTGGTCCGCAGACATACATCTTAACTTTGCCTTCTTCCAGCGGGGTAAATTCTTCTTTTTGTTTTGACAGTGTGTTATACAGTTTCATCTTTGTCTCTTCCTCTCTTTTCTTATTCTTCTCTGGAACTTTCTATGAATTCCATTTTTTCTATTTCTTTGATCAGTTCCTTCTTATCTTTACGCAGGCATTTCATATTCTTCTCCATTGCACGGATTTCTTCTCTCATGCGGAGATTTTCTTCCTGCAGGTTCTGGATATCTGCGCTGATCGGATCTGGTAAATGTACCTGATCTAGATCCATACGCGGAATCTTCTGGTCATCCATCTTCACAATTCTTCCCGGCACACCGACAACTGTACAGTTCGGCGGTACTTCTTTTAATACAACCGCTCCGGCGCCAATCTTGGAATTTTCTCCGATGGTGAAGGAACCAAGTACTTTTGCGCCGGCACTTACCATGACATTATCTTTAAGTGTCGGATGCCGCTTTCCCTGTTCCTTACCTGTTCCACCAAGGGTGACACCCTGATACAGTGTAATATTATCACCAAGCTCTGCTGTCTCTCCGATGATCACACCGCTTCCGTGGTCGATAAAAAGTCCTTTGCCGATCGTAGCTCCCGGATGGATCTCAATACCGGTTTTGCGCACGGCACGCTGTGACACCCATCTTGCCAGAAAATAATGTTTCTTTAAATATAATTTATGTGCAATTCTGTAATGTAAAATTGCCTTGAAACTGGAATATAAAAAAACTTCCATATTGGATTTGATCGCAGGATCCCGTTCACGAACAACCTGAATCTCCTCTTTTACGTAAGAAATAACTCCCATATCTATCGCTCCTTCATTATAAAAAACGCCTCTTGCTTTCGCAAGAGGCGTATATATCGCGGTTCCACTCTTCTTCCAGAATCAGACCTTCCTGCTGAAATGTCCCCCCGCTTAAGGAAAATCTTCTTCTGCTTAAGTACACGTAACGTGTGTAATTCCGTACCCGGCTACCCATCTTATCTGAACGCATCAGACTACGCTCGCCGGATCAACTCCCGAATGCACTTCACGATGCTCTTTTCTGAAAACCGCTTTCAGCCGGTGACGGTTTCTCTCTGACAGTTGCAAGTATCGCTACTCTTTTCGTTCATCGTCTTTTCATATAGAATATACTATATGCGAATTATCGGCATTTGTCAATGGGAGACAAGCGGAAATCTCAATGTTATTTTGAAAAGATCTGCTTCTGTCTCAATATTCAGATGTCCTTTCTGCAATTCTGTAAAACTGCTTACAATGGCAAGTCCCAGTCCGGAGCCTTCGGTTTTCCGGGATTCATCTCCCCGCACAAACCGTTCGGTCAGCTCTTCTGGTTTTACATGCAGTTCTTCTCTGGAAACATTCTTCATATGCACAACCGCTTCTCCATCTTCTTCACGGATGGAAATATAGGCTCTCGTATGCGGCATCGCGTATTTTGTAATATTAACAAGCAGGTTTTCAAAGATCCGGTATGTTTTCTGGCTGTCCAGATGTACGATCAGCCTTTCTTCCGGAAAATCGCAGCGGAACTCCACACCGGATTTCCGGATCTGTTCATCCAGTTCCAATTTTACCTGTTTAAACAGATTTACCATATCCAGATCCAGCAGGTTCAGTTTGACAGCCTGGCTGTTCGCTTTGCTCACTTCAAACAAATCTTCGATCAGTACTTTCAGTCGCAGTGATTTTCGTTCCAGAATCTCAATGTACTCTTTCTGTTTTTCTTCATCTTTTTCATTTTTCAGAAGATCCACATAAGTAATGATCGCCGTGAGCGGTGTCTTCAGATCATGCGAAACATTGGTGATCAGCTCTGTCTTCATCCGCTGGCTCTTCACTTCTTCATCCACTGCCTTTTTAAATCCGCTCTGAATCGTTCCAAGTGCGTCACCGATCGGCTGGAACATCCTTAGATCCGTACCTATTTCTGCATCCAGATTGCCGTCTGCGATTGCTTCTGCTGCATTCAAAAGCTGCATGTATCTGCGTCTCATTCTGCGATACCAGATATTTAATACAACAAATAAAAGGACTGCATCACACAGAAGAAACCACAACATATCCCCCTGTCCGACTATAAAACAAGGCACTAATAATATGGAATTAATAAGAACAACCTTTAACATATAACGCTGTCCTCTGTCTCTAAAATCAATCTTTTCCAGCATATAGAGGGTTTTTCTGCCAGCACTTTTCACGGTGCCGCAGATTTTTCCGAAAATATTCTTTATCGTCTGCCGTTTCCTGCAGCACAGTGAATATTCTTTTATATATCCTCTGACTCCACAGGTCCAGATATGTCTGAGATTCGTCACGATCCAGTAATCCACAGCAAATACTGCCGCCCACAAAAGCGTTTCCGTGCCTTCTGACTGCAAACCGTCTGTAACACGTGCCCGGACAAGCGACGGCGCACACGTAAGCAACACAATGAATGCAGGCACAGCTACTTCCACAGGAGCCTGGAAAATCCGTTCTTCTCCGGTCTGAAAGCTCTTCACTGACGGATAAACACATGCAAGAAGCGCAACTGCAGCAAGCAGTGCATAGATCATCCTGTCTGCTGAATCCGGTACTTCATCCTGTTCACTGAAATCCATTTCCGTGCTGTCTTTTAAATAAGCTTTCAGATTTTTCTCTGTAATTCCATAACGGAATGTGCAATTCTCCGGATTCTTTAATATCGTATTTGTTTTTCCGTCTGTCTGCGTATCTGCTTCATCATCTTCATAAAGAAACGCCTCATCCGGCTGTGTACTTACATCGTTCAATGCCCGCCTGAGCGCAAGAAGCTGTTTGCTTTTGTTACTTCCGGATAAAATCTGCGCCATTGGTTTTCCATTTTTATCATACTGGATAGTAAATGAAAATGCATATTTCGTCATATCATCTTCCATCGCCTGTTCACCTGTACTGACAGAACTTCTTGCTATGACCTCACCTTTTTCATTTTCTATTTCGTAATCAATATATGGATAGAGCATTTTGTAATTTGTAAGCCATTCCCAGTATGCATCCTGATCCAGCATATCCCGTAACTTCGTGCGTTCTTTTTCCGTTCCGTTTTCATTTGTATACATAATATATCCATTCTGAACGAATGGCATCATAAAATCTTCAGATGACTCGTGGCTTCTTTTTTCCTTTTCTACGTTTGCCTCAGCCTCTCTCTGATAGAGCTGATATCTTCCGACAACCATCACAGCCGGTATCCATATCGTAAAAAAGATTAGTATGCACGCCAGTTTATGCCTGTTTTTCAATTTTGTATCCAACTCCCCACACCACCTTCAAATATTTTGGTTCTTTCGGGTTAATTTCTATTTTCTCCCGAATATTTCTCACATGCACCATAATAGTGTCTGTATTCACCGCCTCTTCTTCCCATACCCATTCATAGATTTCATCAGCGGAAAATACTCTGCCTGGATGTTTCATTAACAGCAGAAGAATCTTATACTCTGTCGGTGTCACTTTCACGTCTTCCCCGTCTACGCTCACTGCTTTGCGGTCCTCATTCAGTTCCAGTCCACCGATTGTATAAATATGTTCCTTTTCTTCTTTTTCCTTTAATCTGCCCATAAAATTCCGGTATCTGCGAAGCTGGGAATTAACTCTAGCCAACAGTTCCATCGGTGTAAATGGTTTTGTCACATAATCATCCGCTCCCATATTTAGTCCCATAATCTTGTCTACTTCTTCTGATTTTGCGGATAAGAAGATAACCGGGAAGTCATATTTTTCTCTTAATTTTACCGTCATTGTAATTCCATCCATGCGCGGCATCATAATATCTACGATCGCGAGATGGATTTCTTCTTTTTCTATCACCTCCAGACCTTCGATTCCATCTTCTGCCTGGTACACTTCGTATCCCTGGCTTTTCAGATAGATCTCAATTCCCTGACGGATCTCCTTATCATCTTCCACTACAAGTACGTGATTCATTTCCATTTTCTTTCTCCCTGCTTCTCTCTTAAATATCATGTCGGGGCAAACCCGACTCCGATACCTACGGATTCTTCCGCATTATTCGGTATCTTAAAAAATGTGTGGATACAGTTTCTTTTTCTCTAACCTTTGTATCATATCACATTTTCTGATTCAAAGTATAAAGAACTTTTCTTAAGAGCCGCCGGATGGCTTTCTAAAGATTTTCTAAAGAAAATACCCGGAGCAGCTTTTCTTGCATACACAATATTTTTCTGTTATTTCTTACAAGAATAACAGTGATAAGCGCGATTGTCACCAACACCTTTCCTATAAAAAGTCTATATTTATTATGATTTTCTATAAATTGTTTCTATGTATTTTCACCTTGACATACAAATAAACTACCGATATAGTAGATTAAGTACTTTCTATATGTACCACAGAAAGGAGGCATTTTCAGATGTCTTTAAATGCGAATAACAGTAAGGAATTACAAAAGAAACAAAACACCATCACCTTCATCAATGCTGCGACAGAGATGATCGAAGAATTGGGGATTGAACATATTTCGATTCGAAAGATTGCAGAGAAAGCCGGATTCCACAACTCAACCATTTATCTTTATTTCAAAGATCTGGATGAGCTTCTGCTCCTCGCTTCCATGAAATTTTTTCAGGAATACAGTCACTCTCTCAGTCTTTTGAGCAAGACAGCTACTACATCCAGTGAGACTTTCATCAAAATCTGGGATTATTTCCTGACAACGGTTTTCAAGTGGCCAAATCTGTTTTTTAATTTTTTCTACGGAAAACGGAGCGACGACCTGACGCCTTATATGAACCATTATTATGAACTCTATCCGGAAGAACGGGAAGAATATACGGACGATATCCGCAACATGTATTACGGCAAGAATATTGAGGAACGAAGCAGCAACCTGCTCAAAACTGTCCTGAATGAAACAGATAAGGTGACTGCAGATAATATGGATATGGTAAATGAGATTATTGTCAGCTACTGCAAATACAAGCTGGAGCAGAAACGAGCGAATATGGATCTTGACAATACGAAGTTAAAAGACGAATGTCTGCATGTCATCTCCTATGTTACAGGCGTATAAATGCAGTTCATTGTGTAAGCATAAATCTGTACCTGGCTCATCGTATACCTGCAGAACTTGCCATCGGCAGCTTCCTCTGGATGCTATGGCAACACAAAAAAGTCAGCTTTCCCAAACCGGAAGCTGACTTTTTTATTTGTTATGGCGACAAGGAAAATGCGCCCTGCTTGCATGGCAGCATTTGACGACAGCTAATCAGCGATAAAATTCGCAGAGCGCGTTTTATCGCTGTTATAGCGTCCGGGAAATAACTCCCTTATTTTTTCAGAATTAATGCTGCAAATACAACATCTTCTTCCCCGTCGTTGCGGATCCCGTGTCCGTCTCCGTCCTTACAGAAGAATACATCTCCCGGTTTTGCCGGAATCTTCGTGCCATTATCTTCGTAAATTCCTTCACCTGACAAAATATAATACGTTTCCGTCTCTCCATGATGTTCATGGTGCCCGAGCTCAGAATGTGGCGGCAGTGTCACTTTACTGAACATCTTACAGTGCGCACCAAGTTCCTCTGCACCAAGCAGTGCCTCCTTCAAAATATATCCTTCTCCACCACTTGGTTTTTCAACTTTTACGATCTCTCTTTCGCCTTCTCTTGTCATTTTCGTTCTGCCTCCTTCTTACGATTGCCTCTGTACCTGCTATGAAAACAGTTTTCTCAAAACTCTATAAAAACAAGATACAACCGCAGAGCCGATCCGTCAATCCACTTTTTATCAAAATACTGCTCCTTTTCACAATTTAATTTACGATCCTGTAATATTCTTTTGCAGTAAGGCTGTATACGATTGCATAAAATACAGCAAACACACCAATTGTTGTAACCGTACATCCCGCAAACAGAGCTCTGTTACTTAAATTCAGTACACGCAGAAGTTTCACCATGATCGGGAATGCCACAATTACATGCAATATTGCCATAAAAAGCGGCAGGAAAAATACACTTAAGATCTGGCTTCTGATGGAACGACGCACTTCGCGCTTACTCATTCCGACATTCTGCATAATCTGAAATCGTTTTCTGTCTTCAAAGCCTTCGGATATCTGTTTATAATAAATGATCAGCACCGTTGCGATCAGGAACAGGATTCCCAAATAAATTCCAATGAAGAACAATCCGCCATAGAGACCATAGAAACTCTCCCTGCTCGTCTCTCTGCTTTCCATTTCTGTATAAGGCACTTTGTTTAGCCCTTTTTGTAATTTTTCCAGTATCTTTGCATTTTCTGCATTCTTTCCATTCAGGTCAAATGCTGTATAATAGCGGAGCATCTGCTGATTTTTCTTAAAAGCTTCCGGTACATTCTGCCCAGAATAATTCTGCATCTGCAAAATTTTTAAAATCGCATCTGTGTTTTTGAAAACAATATAATAATTACCATATACCGACTGTGTTTTCTCCACCTCTGCTTTCAATTTCCTGATCTGTTTTTTCACATGAAAATTCTCTTTTGCAATTTTCAGATCATAATAATTATATTTTCCATCCGGACAGTACAACAGAATTTCGTTTTCGTTTAATGTTTCTGTTTTTCCTTCCATGTGATTATAATCTTCCAGCGGAAGCAAAGTCAGATAGCAGATTTTTGATGAATTATATGCATCCGCATTTATTTCAAACTGTTCGTCTTTCTGTGATGCCATAAGCTGACCGCATCGGTAAGAAATCTGTGATTGTCTCTGTAAATGCAGACGATCACATTCTTTTTCAAGGGCTTCCTGCAATTGATTTCTGGATTCTCTGCTAGTCTGATAATTTGTTACTGCCACTGCTTTCGGGAAACGTGTATGTAAAACGTCCTCCATTCCTGCATACAGTGATGTTGTTGTAGATATCATTACAAGCACCATCGTACTTAAGATACAGATATTTGCAAGCCCGACTGCATTCTGTTTCATCCGGTAGATCATCCCTGATATGGTTGTAAAATGTCCCTGTCTGTAATAATATTTTTTGTTTTTCTTTAAAATCTTCAAAAGCGCAATACTACCTGCTGTAAACAGCGCATAAGTACCGATGATGACAAGAACCACCGCCAGAAAAAAAGTTAATAAAGCTTTTAACGGCTCTTTTGTAGTCAGGGCGATATAGTATCCGCTTCCCAGTGCCAGGACTCCGACAAGGGCGAGCAGCCATCTCGTCTTCGGCTCTTTCTCTCCCTGACTGCTTCCACGCAGAAGTTCCATCGGATTCGCAAGCTGCACCTGCAGAAGGTTGTAAATAAACGTAAGCATGAAAATGATCAGAAATAAAACGAGGCAGTCTTTTATTGCCGCCATGCTGACCGCAAACTTCATTTCCACTCCGCTGTGCAGGATTTTAAGCAGGATCAGATACATCATTTTTCCGAATATAATTCCAAGGATCAATCCTCCGATCATGCTGACTCCTGCAATGATCACCGTCTCTACTGCCATCATTTTCGCAATATGCCGTTTTCCCATTCCGAGAACATTGTAAACACCAATTTCATTTTTTCGCTGTTTCATCAGGAAACTGTTTGTATAAAAGAGAAAAATCACAGAAAAAATAACCATCACGCCTGTTGCGTACTGCAGGCAGAGCCGCAGCGTTTCCATTCGCAGGTCTTTGCTTTTTGTCAGTGCATCAAACATATAGAACATCATAACCATCAACATAGAGGTCAATATATATGGCATGTAAGTCTTCCGGTTATTTTTCAGGTTTGTGACGGCAAGTTTTGCATAAATGTTTCTAGCCAATGTGCTCACCTCCCGTTGCAAGAACGCTTAAGGTGTCTGAAATCTTCTGATACATCTCATCTTCGCTCAGATTTCCACGATATAACTGATGAAACACCTCTCCATCCTTGATGAAAAGCACTCTTTTCGCTGTGCTTGCCGCACGCACACTATGTGTAACCATGACGATCGTCTGTCCGTCCTCATTGATACCGGTAAAGAGATCAAGCAGTGCTTTGGAAGCCCGAGAGTCCAGCGCTCCTGTCGGTTCGTCCGCGAGAAGGAGCTGTGGTTTGGTAACCAGCGCTCTGGCAACTGCCGCACGCTGTTTCTGTCCTCCTGATACCTCATATGGATATTTGTCCAGAAGCTGCGTGATCTCAAGCTGCTTTGCAACCGGCTGCAGCCGCTCTTCCATTTTCCCATATTTCATTCCAGACAATACAAGTGGAAGAAATATGTTGTCTCTTAACGAAAATGTATCCAGAAGATGAAAATCCTGAAATACAAATCCGAGATTTTGTCTTCGGAAAGCTGCCATTTCTTTCTCTTTTATCCCGGAAAGGTCGCGTCCTTTCAAATACACCTTTCCTTTTGTCGGTCTGTCAAGTGCTGCCAGAATATTTAAAAGTGTTGATTTTCCGGAACCGGACTCTCCCATAACTGCTATATATTCTCCCGGTTCAACTGAAAAATTAACGTTTCGCAGCGCCTCTACCTGGTTGCCTCCAAATCTGGTCGTATATACTTTTTTTACATTTCTTACTTCTAATAATGCCATTTGTTTCACCCTTTCCATATCATCTGTTTTACATCTATGATTATAGAAAAAAGGAAAATGTACAGCCATCGATTCAGGTTACATTTTCCTTCCTGTTTCTTACATTTTTGTAAGATATCTCATTTTACTTCCAGATTCTCTTTTGTATCTATTCAACCGGTAATTTTTCTCTGGACAAATCCATGCAGGCTCTTGTTCCTTTCCCCGCTTCCGATTCCAGCCACAATCCATGCTGAAGCTTATCCATTACCGATTTGCATAAATAAAGTCCGATGCCTGTCGATTTCTTATCATTTCTGCCATTATAGCCGGTAAATCCGCGTTCAAAAATCCGTGGCAGATCTTCTTCACGAATACCGATCCCAGTATCTTCCACAACAAGCATCTGACCTTTTTTATAAATATGCACACTTCCGTTTTCTGTATATTTCAAAGCATTGGAAAGCAGCTGCTCCAGAACAAACGACAGCCATTTTTCATCGGTTAATACTGTTTCCTGAATCGGCTCATATACCAGTGTGATTTTCTTTAAAATAAACATCTTGGAATACTTGCGCACTACTTGGCGGATAACCGTATCAAGATCACAGACTGCAAAGGACAGATCCGCTGACATATCTTCCATACGCAGATAAGTTAAGACCATTTCTACATACTGCTGGATTTTAAATAATTCCATCTCCAGTTCTCTTACCAGAACCGGATGCTCCTCTTTTTCTGTCTGAAGCAGGAGATTCATCGCTGCGATCGGAGTCTTGATCTGATGCGCCCACATACTGTAATAATCCAGCATGTCCTGCCGCTCTATTGCCTGTTCCGACTCAGTCTCATTGATCTGCGTATATAATTTCTGTACCAGTTTCTGATAATCCTGTTCCAGAAGTGTGGTTCCTTCTGCAAATTCCAGAATCTGCTCTTTCTCACCTTTTATAACATTCTGCAGTTCTCTGTGCGTTCTTCTGTATCTTACAAATCCAAGAACCGCATAAAGCAGGCTCCACACACCTGACAGTAGAAATGCATATTCCACACATGCCAGATCGATATGATACAGATCAAATATAACGAAAAAGATTCCATACGCACCCAGATACATACAGATCTGCGTCCGATGTTCTTTTATATATGCTCTTAAGATTTTCATAGTTCCACCAAATATCCAATTCCTTTTTTCGTACGGATCACATCTGTCATTCCGATACTTTCCAGTTTTTTACGAAGTCTTGTCACATTAACTGTAAGTGTATTATCGTCCACAAACGAATCATTTTCCCAGAGTCGTTCCATGATCGTATCTCTTGAAACAATCTTTCCCGCATTTTCAAGTAATATCTGTAAAATTCTAAATTCATTTTTTGTCAGCTCGACTCTCTGCTCCTGATAAGTCAGCACTGCATCATTCAGATTCAAAAGAGCACCTTTATATTCTATCGCATTTGTCGTTCCGCCAAAAGAATAGGTTCTTCTAAGCAGTGCCTGTACTTTTGCAGTCAGAACTGTCAGATCAAATGGCTTTTCAATAAACTCGTCCGCACCCATATTCATCGCCATGACAATGTTCATATTGTCATTTGCTGAAGAAAGAAAAACAATCGGTACTTTCGACACTTCACGAATCTTCTGGCACCAGTAAAAGCCATTAAAAAACGGAAGCATAATATCCAGGATCACAAGTTCCGGTTCAAAAGCCAGAAATTCCTGCAATACATTTTTCAAATCTTCTGTCGTTTTTGTTTTGTAATTCCATTTTTCCAAATGCATTGCCACTGTCTGTGCAATCGTCTGGTCGTCTTCTACAATTAAAATCTTATACATCTTTTTCCCCACCTGCCGAGACTATGGTAGCCATCCCGCTCTGATTAGCGGTCGTCAAATGCAGCCATGCAAGCATGGTGCATTTTCCTCGTCGCCATAACAAAATGAGCAGAAACGTCCCGCCTCTGCTCTTACATCCTAATACCTTGTCCGGAAGTTGTCAATTCCAGAAATAAGACTTTTTTGCTCTATCTCTTAGTGGAAATAATGATCACCGATCTTCTTTCCGGAGCCTCCCTGATTAAAATACAGACATCCATTTATCGGATCTTTTCCTTTTAATGCATCCGCTGCTGCTTTCCAGGCGGTTTTGGTATAACTTTTATTCTGCAAAACACGATTCAGCCATCCGCTACCTGCCGGTCCGAACTGTCCGCGCTGATAGATAACTTCCTTCATAGAATCCGGATAAGTTTTGCTTTTTATCCGGTTTAAAACAACCGCTCCCACAGCAACCTGTCCTTTATACGGCTGATTTCCCGCTTCACAGAATATAAGTGCTGCTAACAGCTCCTGCTGTTTTTTCAGTTTCTTTTGTTCCTGTTTTTTTCTTGCTTCTCTTTTTGCACGGATTTTCTGTCGTCTGATTTCCTGCTCTTTTTCCAATACTGCCTGCTTTAATCTGATCTTTTGTACTCGTATTGTCTCCCTCGTCTGAACTGCAATCGATCTGGAATGTCTGACGTTTCCCTCCACCGATGCCGCTTTCGCTGTAAATCCAGTCATACACACGGTACATATCAAAGCCGCTAAGAATAATACAATCTTTTTACTTCCCTTACCTACAGAACCTGCCACTGGCAACTTCCTCCGGATGCTATGACAATTCATAAATATAATACCCTCCTATATGTGCTAAACCATTTTCTTTACATAAATTATACTCATTCATTTCAATTTCATTACAAATATTACAAAAATGTTACGCACAACGTCTGGTATCATATCATAATCTGGCTGTTCTGTCAAATATTACTCGAAGAATAGAAAAATCAAATAAGACAAAATTCCTAATATGTAAAAAACCTGCTACAGAATCCTGTAGCAGGTTTTATCTTGACATTTTTAAATTGTAGCAATATCGATCAATGTCAGTTTCTTAATATCTGTATTCTCCAGACTGGATACAAGCGCTTTTGCTGTATCAATCGCTGTCAGTACATTCACACCTGTCTCAATCGCATTTCTACGGATCACAAAACCATCTCTGGAATGTTCTGCTCCCTGATGCGGTGTATCGATAACAAGGTCGATCTTATGTCCTAAGATAAGATCCATCAAGTTCGGAGATTCCTGCTCGATCTTATTTACTGCATTTGCTTTCACTCCTGCTTCTTTCAGGATTTCCGCAGTTCCTCTCGTTGCAAAGATCTTATATCCAAGTTTCTCAAATCTGCGTCCGATATCGATTGCTTCTTCCTTATCTTCATCACGAACAGTCATGATCATATTCTTATGCTTCGGCAGACGGATTCCGGCTCCGATAAATGCCTTATACAATGCTTCGTCAAATGTCTTCGCAATTCCCAGACACTCTCCGGTAGATTTCATCTCAGGTCCTAAGCTGATATCTGCACCACGTATTTTCTCGAAGGAGAATACCGGCATCTTAACAGCAAAATAATCTGCTTCCGGCTGTAATCCTGGTGTGTATCCGAGATCTTTGATCTTTGCTCCGATGATGACTTTTGTTGCAAGCGGAACGATTGGGATACCGGTTACTTTACTGATATATGGAACCGTACGGCTGGAACGAGGGTTTACCTCGATGACGTACACTTCTTCACCACATACAATAAACTGGATATTGATCAGTCCGATAACGTGCAGTGATTTTGCAAGTCTTCTTGTATATTCTGCGATCGTCTGCTTCGTCTTCTCGGAAATGCTCTGTGCCGGATATACGGAAATACTGTCTCCGGAATGGATTCCTGCACGCTCGATATGTTCCATGATACCTGGAATCAGGATATCTTCGCCATCGCATACTGCATCAACCTCAATCTCTTTACCCTGCAGATATTTATCTACAAGAATCGGATGATCCTGTGCAATCCGGTTGATGATGCCGATAAATTCATCAATATCATGGTCGTTGATCGCAATCTGCATTCCCTGTCCGCCAAGTACATAAGAAGGTCTCACAAGTACCGGATACCCCAGTCTGTTTGCAACTTCTTTTGCTTCTTCTGCTGTAAATACAGTACCACCTGTTGGTCTTGGAATCTTACACTCTTCCAGAATCTCATCAAACAGCTCACGGTCTTCCGCTGCATCTACATTCTCGGCAGAAGTTCCAAGGATTGGAACGCCCATTTTCATAAGAGACTCTGTCAGCTTGATCGCTGTCTGTCCACCAAACTGTACGACTGCTCCGTCCGGTTTTTCAAGATCAACAATACTCTCTACATCTTCCGGTGTCAGCGGTTCAAAATACAATTTATCTGCAATGTCAAAGTCTGTACTTACTGTCTCCGGGTTATTATTTACAATGATTGTCTCATAGTCTTCTTTTGCAAATGCCCATGTACAATGCACAGAACAGAAATCAAACTCAATTCCCTGTCCGATACGGATCGGACCTGACCCAAGAACAAGTACTTTCTTCTTGTCATTCGTCTCTTCAACTTCGTTCTCGCTGCCAAATACAGAATAATAGTACGGTGTCTCTGCGGCAAACTCAGCCGCACACGTATCAACCATCTTATATGCTGCCGTAATTCCATATTCATGGCGCATATCGTGAATCTGGCGCTCTGTATTGCCTGTTAATTTTGCAATAACAGAATCTGGAAATTCCATACGTTTTGCTTCTTTTAATGTCTCTGCATTCAGTGTTTCATTCTGCAGCTTCTGTTCCATCTCAACAAGAATTGCAATCTTGTCAATGAACCATTTATCAATCTTTGTGATTGCATGAATCTCATCATAGCTGATTCCCTGGCGGATCGCTTCTGCAATCTTCCAGATTCTTCTGTCATCTACAACTTTTAACTCTTCTAACAGCTCCTCACCTTTCAGATGTGAAAAATCGTAAGACATCAGGCTGTCTACATGCTGCTCCAGAGAACGGATTGCTTTCATAAGTGCACCTTCAAAGTTATCACAGATACTCATAACTTCTCCGGTTGCTTTCATCTGTGTTGTCAGTGTACGTTTTGCACTGATAAATTTATCAAATGGAAGTCTCGGGATCTTTACAACGCAATAGTCAAGCATTGGCTCGAAACTTGCATAGGTCTTCTTCGTAACTGCATTCTTAATCTCATCCAGTGTATATCCAAGTGCGATCTTTGCAGCAACTTTCGCAATTGGATATCCGGTTGCTTTGGAAGCCAGTGCAGAAGAACGGCTTACACGCGGATTTACCTCGATAACACAGTACTCAAATGTGTCAGGATTCAACGCATACTGTACGTTACATCCTCCGGTAATATTCAGCTCGCTGATAATGTTCAGCGCAGAAGTTCGCAGCATCTGGTACTCCTTATCACCCAGTGTCTGGGAAGGTGCAACTACGATACTGTCACCGGTATGCACACCAACCGGATCTATATTTTCCATATTACATACAGTAATGCAGTTTCCATTACTGTCACGCATTACCTCATACTCAATCTCTTTCCATCCGGCAATACAACGCTCTACCAGTACCTGTCCGACACGAGAAAGTCTGAGACCATTTTTCAGAATCTCAACTAACTGTGTTCGGTCGTGGGCGATACCACCGCCGCTTCCACCAAGTGTGTAAGCCGGACGAAGTACAACCGGGTATCCGATCTTCTCCGCAAATGCAATACCATCTTCCACATTCTCAACAACGAGGGAAGCTGCACATGGCTCGCCGATCTTCTCCATCGTCTCTTTAAATTCCAGACGGTCCTCTGCTTTCTTGATTGTCTGGGAAGTAGTACCGATCAGGCGTACGTTATGCTCTCTTAAGAAACCATTCTCTTCCATCTCCATGGCAAGGTTCAGTGCTGCCTGTCCACCAAGCGTAGGAAGTACACTGTCCGGTTTTTCCTTTAAAATGAGCTGTTCTACAACTTCAACGGTAAGTGGTTCAATATATACACGGTCAGCAATATCTTTATCTGTCATAATCGTTGCCGGGTTAGAGTTCAGAAGAACAACTTCAAGCCCTTCTTCTTTCAGTGAACGGCATGCCTGTGTACCGGCATAATCGAACTCTGCCGCCTGTCCGATTACAATCGGACCGGAACCGATTACTAATACTTTTTTGATATCTTTAATTCTTGGCATTACTGTACCTCCTTCATCATATCCATGAATCTGTCAAATAAATATCCTGAGTCCTGTGGTCCCGGGCAAGCTTCCGGATGAAACTGTACGGTAAAGATATTCTTTCCGACATAAGACAGACCTTCATTGGTTCCGTCATTGACATTTACAAATGCTTCTGTTGCGATTGATGAATCCAATGTAGAAGCATCTACTGCATATCCATGGTTCTGAGAAGAAATGTACACACGGTTATTACTTAAATCTTTTACCGGGTGATTTCCACCTCTGTGTCCATATTTTAACTTATATGTCTTTCCACCATTTGCGAGTGCCATAAGCTGATGTCCCAGACAGATTGCAAAGATCGGAATATCACTGTCATATAACTTCTTCACTTCTTTAATAATAGAAACACAGGTCTCCGGATCTCCAGGTCCATTTGAGAGCATGATACCATCCGGTTTAGAATCAATGATTTCTTGTGCAGATGTATGTGCCGGATAAATGGTCACTTCACATCCACGCTTATTTAAAGAACGGGCGATGTTATTCTTGGCACCAAAATCCATCAATGCAACTTTTGGTCCATCACCTTCCAAGATATAAGATTTATCACAGGTTACTTCTGATACAACGTCTCCGACTACATATTCCTTTAACTTCGGAAGGATCTCATCCAGATCGTAATTCTCATTCGTTGTGATCATACCGTTCATCGTACCTTTCTCACGAAGAATCTTCGTCAGCGCACGCGTGTCAATTCCTGCAATTCCCGGAATGTCCTGCTTTTCAAGAAAATCCTGAATTGTTCCTTCACATCTGAAATTGCTCGGTACTCTGGAAAGTTCTCTGACGATATAACCTTTTGGCCAGGCTTTCTTCGATTCCATATCCGGTGTAATTCCATAGTTGCCGATCAATGGGTATGTCATAACGACTGCCTGTCCCGCATAAGAAGGGTCAGTTAATACTTCCAAATATCCTGTCATTGAAGTATTAAACACAATCTCGCTGATCATATCTTTTTTAGAACCTATGCTGGTTCCGGTAAAGACGGTTCCGTCTTCTAATATAAGAAATGCTTTCATATATCCACCTATTCCCTTCCTGATTATCCTATTGTATCCGTGGGTTTCCAAGGTATCTTTTTCCGCCAGAGTTTTAAGCAAACGCATTCCCCGGCTTGTCGCCTCCATAAAAAAAGCAGTCTGCGTATGCACAACTGCTCTGTTATGACACTTGTTCAGACGCCTTCGTCTCCACAAATTGTAAAAATTATACTACATATTTTTTTTAATTTCAACCTCATTCCCGTAAAAATATTCATATTCTTTTTCTTATCCGCATACATTATACATGACAAAGTATTTTGAGGTATGATCCCATGCCAGAAAACGACCGTATAAATACGTCTTTGCCGGACAATTCTGCAAAAGGCAGTCTGAAAGTCAGTCTTACTTCCTCTCTCACTGCCGCCCCGGTTGCAAATGCTAAAGTATCCATCTCTTACACCGGTATACCAGACAGTACTCTGGAAGAACTGATGACTGATTCTTCCGGTCAAACAGAATCTCTTACATTAGATGCACCGCCTCTGGAATACAGTCTTGATCCCGCCTATGACGAACAGCCTTACTCTGAATACACACTCCGCATAGAAGCCGAAGGATATGCGCCAATCAGTGTTGCCGGTGCAGAAATTCTTGCATCGACGCTCTCTCTGCAAAATCTTGCGCTTGCACCCCTTGGCGCTGAAAACAATGATTCCGTCTATGTTATTCCTGCGCATACTCTATATGGAGAGTATCCGGCAAAAATTCCGGAAGAAGAAATAAAGCCTGTTCAGGAATCCGGGGAAATTGTTTTAAGCCGGGTTGTTGTTCCTGAATATATTGTTGTCCATGATGGAAGTCCGAGAGATTCCACCGCTAAAAACTACTATGTGAAATATAAAGATTACATCAAAAATGTTGCTTCCAGTGAAATCTATGCGACCTGGCCTGCCGCCACAATCCGCGCAAATGTGCTGGCGATCATGTCTTTTACTCTGAACCGTGTCTACACAGAGTGGTATCGCAATCAGGGCTATGACTTTACGATTACTTCCTCTACGGCTTTCGATCACAAATGGATTCCGAACCGGAATATTTTCGATTCAATCTCTGTCGTAGTCGATGAGCTGTTTGCCGACTACCTCTCCAGGCCAAATGTCAAACAGCCGATCCTGACGCAATACTGTGATGGGCGTCAGGTACAGTGCCCGAATTGGATGACGCAGTGGGGATCTAAATCACTTGGAGATCAGGGTTACACACCAATCGAAATCCTCCGCTATTATTATGGAGATGACATGTATATCAATACTGCTGAAGCAATTTCCGGTGTTCCGGCATCATGGCCGGGATACGATCTTAGTGTTGGTTCTTCCGGTGACAAAGTACGTCAGATGCAGGAACAACTCAATGTGATTGCCGGTGCCTATCCTGCGCTTCCGAAAGTAGATGCCGATGGAATTTACGGCACAGCTACGGAAAACTCAGTTCGGAAATTCCAGTCCATTTTTAATTTACCCCAAACCGGAGTTGTAGATTATAAAACATGGTATAAAATTTCTGAAATCTATGTCGGAGTCTCCAGAATTGCTGAATTAACATAATTATATTTTCAAAAAGCTGTCCAGGAGCAATATCATTTTCACTTCATGATATTGTTCCGGACAGCTTTCTTTTATCATCCGGGATAATAAGCACTACCTTCCGTCTGTGACGTTCTGCTAATACCGTATAATCCTAGAAAAATATTCTCTTTACATCATTAAACAATACAAACACCATCAAAAGCATCAAAAGCACGAATCCCAGTCCATGCACATAGCCTTCTTTCTCCGGTGGAATCCTCTTTCTCCGGATTGCTTCTACAAAGAGAAACACCAGTCTTCCTCCGTCCAGTGCCGGAAGTGGCAGCAAATTCATAACTCCCAGGTTTGCCGATAATAAAATTTCGATATAGAGAAACTGTTCAATTACAACAATCGCTCCATAGCTCTTCGTCTGTTGGTATGCATCTGCTACAACATTTACAATTCCGACCGGTCCGGATAACTGATCCATTCCTATCTTTCTCATAACTAACATTTTCAGGCTGTCTACCGTCGAACAGATCCAATATTTCACTTCATAAACACCATACTGGAGACTCTCTGCAAAAGAAGCTTTTGTATTACCGGCCCCAGTGATTCCATAACGATAATATCCCAGCTTCTTATCCATCTTCGGAGTCAGCTTTACAGTATAGGTTTTCCCATTTCGCTCATAGGTAACTTTGGCAGCCTCTCCCTGATGAAACTGATTGTAAGAAGTAACTTCACGAAAAATGTGAATCTTTTTATCTCCGATTTTTACAATCTTATCTCCTGCCCGAATGCCTGCCGCAGCAGCTGGATACCCCTGTTCCACAGAAGCCGCTACCGGAGCGTCATATCCTACCATCATAATCAATACTATTGATGCGATAAATGCAAGAATAAAATTAAAAACCGGTCCTGCTGCAATAACAGAAATTCTCGCCCACACAGATTTATTATTAAAGTTTCCCGGTGCATCTGACGCTTCGTCATCTTCTCCCATCATGCACAAGCCGCCAATTGGAAAAAGTTTCAGACAATATCTTGTTCCCTTATACTCTTTTGAAACAAGATTCGGTCCCATTCCGATTGCAAACTCTTCCACATCAATTCCATTTTTTTTTGCCAGTGTGAAATGTCCCAGTTCATGAAAAATTACAATAAAACTGAAGACCAGTATTGCAAATATAATACCTACTATATTACTCAATCTAATTATTACCTCCTGCTTTCGATTCGTTCATACGTCTCTGCTTCGGTCTGGAGAATCTGTTCCAGTGACGGATTCGCTATATTCTTATGTGCATTCATACAGTCTTCGATGATTTCCATAATTTCCAGATATTTGACTTCACGTTTCAGGAACTTGCTTACCGCCAACTCATTTGCCGCATTGAGCACGGTCGGAAGACTTCCGCCTTCTCTTCCTGCCTTATATGCGAGTTTCAGACCATAAAACGTATCCATATCCGGCTTTTCAAAATCCAGTTTTCCCATTTCCCAGAAATCCAGTCTGTCACCCGGCAGATATCTACGCTCTGGATAATAAAGCGCATACTGAATCGGCAGTTTCATATCCGGTGTTCCAAGCTGCGCCATTACGGCTCCGTCTTCATATTCAACCATGGAATGAATGACACTCTGTGGCTGTACAACAACCTGGATCTGATCCACATTTACATCAAACAGCCATTTCGCCTCAATCACTTCCAGTCCTTTATTTACCATTGTAGAAGAATCGATGGTAATTTTCTGTCCCATCGACCAATTTGGATGTTTCAATGCATCTTCCACACGGATATTCAGAAGATCTTCTTCTTTTTTTCCGCGGAATGGACCGCCGGATGCCGTCAGAAGTATCTTGTGGATCGGATTGCCTTTATTTCCCTGAAGAGACTGGAAAATAGCACTGTGTTCACTGTCTACCGGTAAAATACGGACATTATATTCCTTTGCCATCGGCATGATCAGATGTCCGGCTGTTACCATCGTCTCTTTGTTGGCAAGCGCAATGTCTTTTCCTGCCTGTATCGCTGCGATCGTCGGACGCAGTCCGATCATTCCTACAATTGCCGTCACAAGAATCTCTGCCTTTTCAAGCGTTGCGATCTCAATAAGACCCTCCATTCCTGTTACAACTCTTGTATCTGTATCTGCAATTTTTACTTTTAACTCTTCTGCTTTGCCTTCGCTCCATACAGCAACACACACCGGATGGAACTCCCGGATCTGTTGTTCCAGCAGTTCGATATTCTTACCGGCTGCAAGCCCAAGCACTTCAATATCTTTATTTTCTCTAACTACTTCGAGTGTCTGTGTTCCAATCGATCCGGTGGAACCAAGAATTGCTATTTTCTTCATAAAATCCCTCTCTTTAATCCTATAACCACTGTTTTATTTTACAGATTGCCGGCGAGAAATGTTGTCAGGAAATAAATAACCGGTGCTGTAAAAAGAACACTGTCAAAACGATCCAGAATACCGCCGTGTCCCGGAATCAGCGTACCATAATCTTTAATATCATGATTTCTCTTAATGGCAGAAGCTGCCAGATCTCCAATCTGGGAAATCGCTCCTCCGGCTCCGCAGATGATTGCATAATGCAACACATTTGCCTGTGCTCCGGCAAAATGATTCATTGCAGCTGCAAATATCGCGCCAAGCAACGCTGCACCTACAATGCCTCCGATTCCACCTTCTACCGACTTCTTCGGGCTTAACTTCGGCGCCATCTTATGTTTACCGATCAGCATACCGACGCAATACGCACAGGTGTCACATCCCCAGGAACTCAGGAAAATGAGCCATACTACAATGCCACCATCCTCTAACATTCTTGTCTGATATACATAAGACATCATCATTGCCACATAAAATACTCCAAAAAATACTGTTGCAACCTGATCTGCTACAAATGCAGGATACGAAAATACATAAACTGCCATCAATACGATCATAAATCCCATGATCAGTAGCGGCAAACGATTTAACTGATTCGTATACAGAAGTGCATAATAAGCTACTGCTGCCAGATAACCGGCAAATGCAATTGGTTTCTTCTGTACATCCACTACCTTATACAATTCTGTCATACCGATCAGACTGATTACGCCAAGTACGCCAAAGAGAACTTCTCCTCCGCATCCAACTGTAGCGATCAGGATGATCACCAGAACAATTCCACTTAAAAGTCTTGTTTTAAACATCTTTTTTCTGTTCCTCCTTCACGCCTCCGTAGCGGCGGTCTCTTCTATTATATTGTTCAATCGCCTTTTCCAGTTCTGCTTTTGAAAAATCCGGCCACGGAACATCTGTAAAATAGAATTCCGTATATGCAAGCTGCCAGAGCAGATAATTGGATAATCTGAGTTCCCCACTTGTACGGATCAGAAGATCCGGGTCCGGGATTCCATGTGTATCCAGATAGCCTGAAATAACTTCTTCTGAAATCTCTCCCGGCTTTAATTTACCTTCTGCACAGTCTGCGGAAATTCTGCGGACTGCACGCATAATCTCATCTCTGCTTCCGTAATTCAATGCAATCTGGAAATTCAGTCCACCGTTATCTTTTGTAGCTTCTTCCAGTTCCTCTATACGGTTTCGGATGTCATCATCCAGTCTGGTCTTATCACCGATTACACGGACTTTCATATCATTTTTCGCTGCTGTTTTCAGGCAGGTCTTCATATAACTGCGCAACAGCTTCATCAACGCGTTCACTTCATCTGCCGGACGGTTCCAGTTCTCTGTCGAAAACGCATATACAGTCAGATATTTGATCCCCATTTTCCATGCTTCTTCACAGATTTTCTCAACATTCTTGCTTCCCTGTACATGCCCATAATTACGTGGCATTCCTTTTGCTTTCGCCCAACGTCCGTTTCCATCCAAAATAATCGCAATATGCTGCGGTACATTCATCTGGTTTCTCCTCCCACGAATGGGGGACAGTTACCAAAATCTCTTTGGCTTCTGTCCCCTCATTTATTAAACCGTCATTACTTCTTTTGATTTTGCTTCAACTGCTTTGTCAACTTCTTTGACATATTTGTCTGTCAGTTTCTGAAGATCATCTTCCATATCCTTAATCTCATCTTCAGATACATCAGAACCCTTCAGTTTCTTGAATGCATCATTTCCGTCACGACGAATATTACGGATTGCAACCTTTGCTGCCTCTCCTTTTTTCTTAACATCCTTTACCAGTTCTTTTCTTCGTTCCTCGGTCAGTTCCGGGAATACCAGACGGATACATGTTCCATCGTTTGTCGGATTGATTCCAAGATCTGAAGTCATGATCGCTTTTTCGATTACTTTTACCATCGACTTCTCCCATGGCTGGATCTGGATCATACGCGGCTCCGGTACAGATACGTTTGCAACCTGCTGGATTGGTGTCGGTGTTCCATAATAATCTACCATGATTTTATTCAAAACATTTGGATTGGCACGTCCTGCACGGATTGCTCCGAGCTCTCCATCCAGATTACCCATTGTCTTGGTCATCTTCTCTTCGTATGCTTTTAATTTCTCGTTCATAAATATTTCCTCCTATTATTATACAGTTACTTTTGTACCTGTAAATGTTCCTGTCATCGTCTCAACGATACTGTTCTCCTCATTCAGTCCGAATACTAGCATCGGCATCTTATTTTCCAGGCACATGATAGATGCTGTCAGGTCAACTGCCATCAGCTTCTTATCGATGATCTCCTGAATCGAAATCTCATCATACTTCTTCGCATCCGGATTCACCTTCGGATCGCTGTCATAAATTCCATCAATTGCTTTTGCCAGAAGCATTGCATCTGCTTCGATCTCGATCGCACGGAGAACAGCTCCTGTATCTGTTGAAAAATACGGATGTCCTGTACCGCCTGCAAAGAATACAACCTTTCCTTCATTGAGTGCTTCTACTGCTGCATCTTTGGAAAAAAGCGATGTAAATGCACCACATACAAATGGTGTGAAAATCTCTGTCTCCATTCCGACATAACGGAAAATATCAGATACATAAATACAGTTCATAACCGTTGCAAGCATACCGATCTGGTCAGCTTTCACACGGTCAATCGTCTCACTGGTTCTTCCTCTCCAGAAATTACCGCCTCCGGTTACGATTGCAACCTGGATGCCATCGTCTACCAGTTTCTTAACCTGCTTTGCAACGCCTACACATGTAGCTTCATCAAATCCGGTTTTTTTATCTCCTGCGAGTGCTTCCCCGCTGAGTTTTAATAATACTCTTTTCATCGGTTTTCAAACTCCTTATCTTTTCTCTTTTTATGTTTTCACATACTTGTTGTAATTATAACATAGGAATTTCAAAAAAGGAATAACTATCGCATTTCTTCTGCTTTTTGTACAACAAAAAGCTTATTTCCTTCTTTTGCTATATAATCCAGATTCCATCCGGTGCTTGCCTTTTCACCTGCTGCTCTGTACAACAACGCTGCATCGTAGCTGTATGCAACCTGATGCAACTTATAAAAAAGACGATTTGGTGCAGTCGCTGCATCCTGCATAAATCCGAACGCTGCATCATAGTCCTTATTTGCCATTGCCCTCCGGAAATTATTGCATGCACACAAATGTGCAAAAAGAGCCTGTCCTTTTTTATTTTTAGAAAGTTTTCTGCGACATGCCTGTTCCAGCTCCGGAACTTGCTGTCCCATGTCTCTCTGAAAATAGATCATGGATAATAACAGATAATAATTCAGTGCGAATTCTCTTTTTAATTTTTCTGGATTAATCGCCATCAGCGTATCATATGCTGCATCTATATTTCCCTGATAGTACCTTGCGACTGCAAGATTACAATTCACACGATCTTTGAAAAATGGCTGCTTTATACGCATTGCACATGCCTCATATAAAAACGGATCACATTCCTCAAATAAAATCTTCTCTATTTCCAGTTTCCCAAATGCTTCCAACAGACATGCCAGAACAGCAATTGCGGCATATGCTGCAAAAACAGCCACATATATCAGGAAAGTTCCAAATATTCCAAATGACCAGGAACATATATCCAGATCCAGTTTGAAAATCACCATGTAAATCAGAAACAAAATATCTATTGCAATGGCTCCATACGAAGCCCACATCTTCTTATGATATTTGTGTAACCTTTTCTGAATCTCGTTTTCTAATTCTATGTCCATCTTAAGTCCTCCATTCTTGTCTTTCTTCTTACTATTATAGAAGATATACCGGAAAATGCACTTAATTTTTTCTGAATATTTTGTGAAATCTGCTTTTTATATTCTTTATTTCCAATGGAAGTGAAACATGAATGAAATTATTCCATAAAATAAAACAACACACAGGGAGCAGTTCGTCCTGATAAACGATACTGCTCCCTGTTCTTTTCCACACAAGCACGAAAAACTCTTCGTAGCCACTTAAAGTCGATTCATAAACCCAATTTTTTTCATGGAATATCCATATTTTTTTAACAAATCGTCATAATAGCTAAATGCATTTTTTACACTTTCGGATGTCTTTGGCCATGCCCACTCTCCCGGCACTCCTTTGTCAGGATCTTCTTCTTCTCTAATAATTTCATAATACGTTAAGTCCAGACCTTTTTTGTTTTCATCACAGTTTTTCTCAACCTTGCCCTGTATGCGGGTAATAATGTCACTGTAACCGTCTTCATATACATATTTTAATTGTCCGGCCTTATCTTTTGAAACATCCAGTTTTATATCCACTCTCGTTAATTCATCCGGTTCTTCCAGATCCTCCTTAAACGCAAATTGCATCTGCCATTTTTTCGGATACGCACTTATTATAACTGTACGATAATTTTCTACGTCATACTCTTTTATTTTCATTGATATGCGTCTGACATCCGATGAACCTTTTGCTCCTTTTTGTCTCACAAGCATATATAAATTTCTTCCATAATATTGCTGTTTGGAAACAACTTCCACCTTACACTTTAACTTTTTGCCCTTTACTTTTGCATAAATTGTACATTTTCCCGGCTTAACTGCTTTTACTGTACCTTTTTTACTGACTTTTGCAATTTTTTTATTACTGCTCGACCATTTTACTTTTGCCTTTGTATGATTCACTTTCAACTTTTTGCTCTGCGCCACGTACAACATAACACTTTTTTTATTGAGCTTTGGTTTCGCTGCCGCCTCTACTCTACATCCCTGTACTCCGGAAAATACAAAAATTGCTACCATTGCAACCGCCAAAAAGTTTTTTCTTATACATCTCCATATTTTTTTATCCATACGCTTTCCTTTCCAGTTATCCCTAACTTAAAGAACACATTTTATAAAACTTCCTTTGCTTCCGGAAGCAATGTCAGAAGCATTACAAACACGATCACAAAATATCTTCGTTTTCTTTCATATTTATCTCCTCCTTTTCCTTAAATTTGTACATAGGATCTCTAATTCTAGTTTCAGTTTAACAGAAGAAAAAAAGTATAACATCCCTCAAAAGAGTATGTTTTTATATTTTTTCCCTTTCTAAAATCCCCGTATCACAATTCCGCTTTCTCTTGCCATTACCGCAAGCTGTGTCCGCGTTGTAAAACCAGTTTTCTGTAGCAGTGTTTTTACATATTTTTTTACTGTATGTATTGAGATATGTAATCTTTTTGCAATTTCATCATCCGTATCTCCGCTGGTCAGTTCCCGCAATATTTCCAGCTCTCTTGCCGTAAATTCTTCGCTTGTTGCAAGTCCGATCTGCAATACAGGCAGTTTATCCGGATAAACAGATTCTCCTCTCATCGTCCGATCCATGACATCCAGCAAATGTTCTGCCGAAGGATCTTTATACCAGAAACTTTCTACTCCACTTTTTCTTGCACGCTCCACGAAATCACACTCCGGCTGACTTGTCACAATAATAATTTTCTTCTTTGGATAAATCTTTTTAATTTTTGCTGCCGCTTCCAATCCGCTCGAGCGTAGCGCTGTACAGACATCCATTAAAATCAGATCCACTGTGCTCGTCATACAGTAAAATTCTGCAAGAGATGCACTCTCAATTGCCGCTGTAACTATATATCTGTCACTTTCCTGCAAAATAATCTCAAACAATTTTCTTGCCATTGGATCGTCTTCCACAATCAATACATGTATCATTCTCTCTTCCTTCCCCTGCTTTTGGCAGCCGTATTTTCAAGGAAAATACATTTTCAGCTGTAATTTTCATAGACCCGCCTGCCAGTTCTGTTTTCTGACGAAGCGTTGACAACCCTCCGCCCTCTGTAATTTTTTTCTGTGGAATCACTCCATCATTTGAACAAATAAAATATATTTCTCCCTTTTCGGTTCCTGTCTCAATCCACAAATTGTCCGCCTTTCCATGGCGAACAGCATTTGTCAAAGCTTCCGCCCCCGCTGCCAGAAACAATTCCTGAATACTTCTGTCATCTGGGATTTTTCCTGTTACTTTAAGTTTTATTCCTGCGGATGCTGCTGCATTTTTCAAATAATACAAGGCATCCTCTTGCTCTTCCTTTGTCTCTTGCTGTAAAAGCGAAATGATATGATGCCATTTTTTTAATAATTCATCCGTTTTATCTTTTACAGTTTTGCTTGAAAGAAAATATCTGGTTTCCATAAGTATTTGTCCGAACGTATCATGAATCCGGACTTTTGTATCAAGTCTTTGACGCGCACGCGTAAGTTCTTCTACCCTCTGTGCATACACTTCCAGTCTTTTGTTGATACTTTTCAGTTCTTCATTTTCTTCTTCCTGCCTCTTCAGTAATTGATATAGCATCGTTCTTTCTGAAGCTGTCACCTGTATCATTTTCTTTTTTCTCACATAGATTTCTTCCCGGTCAAATTGCCAGACTGTTTGATCCGCCATTTGAAAAATCATTGGACTCTTCCTGGACAGGCGCTTACATCCTGGCACCAAACTTCCTTCTTCTAAAAACTCCCAGAAATCTTCACCGTTTACAATTGCTTTTCCACGCAATTTATGTCCCAATTGATTCATTCTCTTATTTATAAGCTGAATCTGACCATTTGTATCATAAAAGCATAGTCCCATTGGTAACGTATCTGCAGCTTCACGTATTGTATTATTCGTTATTTCCGTTTTGCTTCTGCAAATTTGTCGGTAATAAACCTTTCCTGCCACTACACTTGCCATAGCAATATAGAGAAATATGTATATTTTCGGAATCCCAAGTACCACATTTTCTATCGCTGAAGTGGTGCTTTTATCTGCCAGCTTCTGTGCCCCTGCCGCAAATATAATTAACAATCCCAGATTCAATAAACTGCTGACTAAAAGACCTGTTCTGACTTCTCGTCTGCTCTTTTCTTTCAAAAATGCATTTGCCTGTAAAAAGAAACAAAGAAACAATAAACTACATATCATTGCGCTCATTTTTTCCTATCTCCTTTCCGGCATACAGTTGTACCTGACATTCCTGATTCTGTATTCTTTTCCTGATTTGTATACTCCCTGCCACTGCAATATCTCTTACATGAGACAGGCATCTGGTATTTCCCGCTATATTCAATTTTAATACCGCCTGCCTATTTGCCGACTGTAAATGTAACAGCACTGCATCCACATCATCAAGGATCTGTTCCATCAGCTTTTCATATGTTTCATATAATGCGATCAAATCTTGTTTTTTCAAAACTCCTTCACATTTTCCGGATAAAGATACTGCTATTTTGCATACTTTCAGATTTTCCACCGACTCCCTCAAGCAATACTCCAATTCTTTTGCCGGCAAAAAATCAGATTCTTCACAAAGTAATATTAAATTACTCATCCGTTTCACATAGGCGGCAAGTACACAGATTTTTTTCAGATTTTCCCATTTCTGTTGCTCATTTTTACTGTTTTCGAGCCAGTATTTAATCTGATCGATCTGATCTTTTGTATACTCTGTAATTTTATTACAAAACTGCATCTGCTCATCCAGTTTGCTTTGTTTTTTCTTTAAATCCACTTCCGCCTGCAAAAGACTGCGGCTGGATTCCAGTTGTTCCGCATTTGCTTCTAATTGTTTTAATACACATCTGATATCTGTTACATCTTCACACCATACAACCGCTCCTCCTCTGACCGGTGCAAGAAGCAATTGTTCTTCCCCAAGATCAATCGGTCTATTTTTTGCCTCTTCCAGTACATTTTCTGATATTTGTTTTGCATTTCCAGATGCAAAACAAACTTCCTTATTCTGATTCAGAATCTGTGCTCCGATTGTAGTTGCTTCAAACAGTTCTTCATATCCTGTATTTGACGGGATCAGACCGCTTTTTATACATCCTTCACAGATAGCAAGGATCACAAGAATCATCATCACCGTCAGATCTCCTGCATAAGTCCGAAGAAACGAAATTCCGGAAAGGTACAATCCTACATATAGAATCCCCACGCCCAACGGAATCATTGGCAACCAGATTCGTTTTTTTCTTCCGGGCACATGACTTTTTATAAACAACAATACAAAAAAGATCAAAACTTCCATACTGAGCCACGCAAGAATCATTTTGTATCCCCATCCGTAATAATAATTTCCATCACTGGAAGGCACCCCATTTTCAAAGCAAAACACACACTGATGGATATGATTCGTCAAAACAAGAAGACAGAGCACAACTGCCGGGAAAACAAGACTATACAAATACTTTGGTAACCTGTAATGCTCTGGCTGTCCAAGGCAGACTGCCAGATATAGTGCAAATAATGGTATAAATAACATCGGTATATAAAATCCATACCAGCACAGACTTTTCAGGAAATCCATATTTCCCAGGAAAAGATACTTTATTGTACGTATAAACAACCAGAAAATAAGAAGGTAACCGATCATCAACAAATATTTCCGAACTGCACTGTACAAGATCCTTTTTTTCACAGATGAAATCCAGTACAGAACCAGTTCCATGTAAATTGCAGAACGTAATACATCCAATCCCATAAAGACATCCCCTGGGAGTAAAATATTCCGTGGGAGCAGGCGAAAGACATATCCGCACAAAATTGCCAAAAAAAATATCACATATGAAAATTCTGCTCTTGTGCTTTTTTCCATCTGTCTCTCCTCCATACAATTTTTCTACATATTTTTATTATAACATGATTCCTGGATACCGTATATGAAAGAAACTTCTTTCCTGGAATGACATGTCAGGAACAATCATACAACAAGAGCTATGACACCTGCGGTTTTATCGCCTGCGTCAAAGCTCTTGTCATCCTTTTATAATATAGATATTTTTGCTACCGGAAACCTTTTATCTCGCACTTTTTCTCTTCCGAATTACACAGACGCCAGCAAGTCCTGCTGCCCCTGCCATAATTCCAATCAACAGTCCTGTCTGCGCCGGATCACCGGTCTTCGGCAGGATTGTAACTGTTTTTACCAGCTTCTGTGGCTGGTTTGGTTTCTGCGGGTTAGTCGGTTTCTGTGGATTTTGTGGTTCCTGCGGCTTCGTGTACACATTTGTAAATAATACTTCGTCCGGCGTTGTCTCGACCTTCGCCTGATAAGCGCCCTGCTCATTATCCGTCACCGTTATTTTGTACGTGTATACAGAAGTGTCATAGGTAATACCTTTCGCCTGCTCATGCTTCTCATTTACTGTATAAATATACGTGCCCGCACGGTTAAATGTTAATTTATCAAATGTCACTCTTCCGGACGCATCATTTTTCACCGTCTGCATAACCGCGCCATTTACGTCTTTTAATTCAAACGTAAATTCTCCTTCTGCGAGCAATCTGCCTTTCAGCACTTTCACAGCGCCCGGAACCACTTCTACCGGCACTGCCTGATACTGATTGGAAAATGTCGGAATATTCACAGCATCTCCAGCATATGCATACGATGTCTCTGCTTTCAGATATCCTCCTGCATCCGTAACCTCCACTGTCACCCCATAAACAGTCTCATCATACGTAACACCACCGGAAGTTCCTTTTATTTCTCGCATTGTATAGCGGTAAATTCCTGCTTTTTCATAAGTCATTGCAGGGAATATGACATTTCCGTCTGCCTGGTTTCTGGCTTTTGCAACAACTGTTCCATCTTCATTTAACAGCTCAAACGAAAATTCTCCACTCTTCATATCACGTCCATGCAACGTTTTTTTAGCGTGAATGATATTCTTTCCTTCCAGTGTTACCGGATTCGGCGCGTACTGGTTGTGGAATTCTGGATACTTTCCTTTCTGTCCGTCCGTATAGACTTCTGCCTGTAATATGCCGTCCTGATCTGTAACGACAACTTTCACAGTTGCAACATGGGAATCGTACGTGTACCCTGCCTTACCTTCCTGAACTTCAGATACCTGATAAATGTACGTTCCCGGATGTGTATAGGTAAGCTCTCCAAAATGAAAACTTCCACCCTGGCTGTTTGTAACGGTTTCGTCTACATTTTCTGCCACTGCTTTTACTGTATCATTTTGCAACTCTTCCTGCACTTCTTCCGGAATATCTTCGCTGATTGATTTCAGACGGAACTGAAACGTTCCTTCTTCCAGTGTCCTGCCTGTCAGTTCTTTCATTCCCTGTAAAGTAACAAGTACTTTGTCCGGGTTGTATTTGTTCGTAAATAAAATGCTATCCGCTTTTTTCTGTCCTTTTTCATAAGTTACCGTTGCTTCCAATTTGCCGTTCAGATTGTCTTTTACCGTCACGATTACCGTTACCGGAACTCCGTCATAGCTGATTCCGTTTGCATTTTCCTGTTTTTCACGGATTGTATACACATATGTTCCACTTTCTGTGTACCGCATAGTATTTTCAAAACGGAACTGTCCGTCTGCATCATTTTTCACTGTGCGTGCAGCCTCTGACAATGCTTTCACCGGATCTGACTCTGGATTATTTTCAGCAGTTTCCAGTACAAATGTAAATTCTCCGCCTTTCATTGTAAACATATTATTTTCACTTGACTGTATCTGCTTTGTGCCGCGTATACCGGTTTTAAAATCAGCCGGAACAACCGGATCTGCTTTGTAGCGGTTCATAATCTTCAATGGATTTCCGTCCGGATAAATAACTTCTGCCTTTAATGCTCCTTTTCCATCATCTGTTACTTTTACTGTCACTTCGTATTTAACTTTATTATAACGGATACCCGGAATCGGATGCTCCGTGTACTCCACTTCTTGAATCGTATATTTATAAATCCCTGCCTTCACATAAGACATCTGGAAATGGAATTTTCCGTCTACATCGTTTGTTACAACCGTTTCACCCGGAAGTGGCGCATCATTTTCTGCCTTGATCCGGAAATGGAACGTATCATCTGCTCTTAAGTCTCTACCCTCCAGCACTTTCTTTCCATGAACAGATGTCTGCACCGGTTTTACTTCGTACCGGTTCGTAAATGTCATCACACGGTCTCCTGTAATCGACACGCCGTTTCCTTCTGTCTGATATCCGGAAGGAAGTGCTTTTGCAGTCAGTGTTCCATCCAGATTATCAGTCACGACCACTGTCACTTTTACATTTCCGTCTGCATAAGTGACACCCGGAAGACTTCCTTTTCTTTCTTTTATAACCAGTTTATAAACTCCCGGCTCTTTAAAGACGATATCACCAAAATGCGCTTCCACACCATTTTTTACAGTAATTGCTTCCGGAAGCTTTACATCTTTTGCTGCATCTGGATTGTCTTTATCCCATCCGATTGCAAATGTAAACGCATCCTCCGACATCCAGTCCCGTCCGGTAAGTTCCTTTTTCACTTTCAGATTTGCTGCGCCCTGAAGTGTCACCGCATCGGTCTCATAGTCATTCTGAATCCTTGCAATCTGATCTGCAACTGCAAGATTTAATTCCGCGCCTTTATCATCCTTTTTCTGCCACATCGTTAATTCCGCATGCAGATTCCCATTTCCGTCATCTGTCACTTTCACAACCACTTCATAGAGTGCCTGCGAATATTTCACACCACCGGCACGATTATTTTCTGCCGGTATCTGTTCCCGGATTTGATACTTAAATGTACCCGGTCTTGTAAATTTAATTGTTCCGAACCCAATGTTCTGTGCATTTGTTACATTTTTTGTCATGCACCGGACACCGTCTTTTTCTGTCACCTGCGCTCCTTCCGGGAACGGCGCATTTTTCTGGTCACTGCTCAGCACAATATCAAAAGACAGTCCCTGAAATGCTTCCCAGTTCGGAAACTGCTTCTGTACGCAGAAAATTCCGTTTGCAAGTTCTGCCGGATCTGCCCTGTAAACATTATGAAATACTGCTTCCATCGTTTTTCCTGCATTAATTTTTCCATTTTCTCCTGATTTTTCATCCAGCGTATATCCTCCCGGCAGATTCACTTCCTCGATGCTGTATGCCGCATTTGCTTCCAATCCGTAAATGCAGAGAGATTCTCCGTCTTTTAAGACAATGTCTGCTTTTCCATTTGCAAATGTAAGTGATCTCAGATTGCCAGACTTCTGTCCATTCTGATATTTCTGCACCTGGAATGTCTGATTCGTTGCAGATGGAATCTGGATTTTAAAATGGAATTCCGTTTCACCGGCTTTTTCCGGTCCTGTAAATCCTTCTGCCACTTCCGCACATTTGCTGATCAGAAGCGCTCCCGGACACACAACCTGTAACTTTCCGTTATTACCGAGTTCTTCTTTTATCTCAGAGGCATCTCCACTTGTCCTCTTTGAACTCCAGACATTTTTTGCGGTTTCTGTCACATTTTCCTGCTTTGTTTCAGTCTCATTCTCCGCCTGCCGGTAATACGGATTTTCAGATGCAGGTGTAAATATGCACGTTGTGTCTCCGTTATTTTCTCCTTTCGTATAAACATTGCTGTAAAATGATACAATTCCATCCTTCTGGTTTTCTGCCAGATAAGACAGCATATTCTCATCCGGAACTGCCATTTTCTCTTCCACACCATCTTTTAGGCTTACACCATAACAGATGGATATTGGTGATGCTTCTTCCACTGTCACGTTCTCTTTTCCGTTCACTTCGTTCACCTTGAAATTCAAAAGTGGCAGCAGCGATGCCGGAATCTTCACTGTGACAAGATCTCCCGTTTTTAAATCATTTGATTTTTCTACCTGAATAATCAGGTCATCAAGACTGGCATTTTCATATAAAGCATTCGCCGAAACCGTGCCGGAGAAATGATAGACATCCTTATTTCCGCTGGTTGTCTTCTCTTTCAGATCAAATGTTTTTCCTGCACAGACAATATTTGCAAAGCGATCCACTTTCATATAATCCCCAAGCCGATCTGTAAATATAACATAACCGTCTTTACTGCCGTCTGCCTCTCCTAACTCTGTTGGTACACCACTTGTTGACTGACTGATATCCTGCGCGATTTCATCGAAAATCTTATTCAGTTCCGCCACATTGGATGCCGCCTTGTAATACTGGCTGTCTTTTGCTCTGTTGCCGAGGTTCTGATAACTCTGTGCATCCGGATAGTTACTGGAAACGCCGTGCATATATGCATTAAATGAATTTCGCGTATCTGACGGATCTGCCGAATCGAATACACCAATCGTGTAGATCCTTGTTCCATCCTTTTTCAGATCTTTCGCATAAGAAATCGCCCGATTTGCAACGTATCCGTCAAATCCGCTAAAATGATTCGGTTCTCCGTCCGTAAACAGGATGACGATCTTCTGCGATTTTTTCCGTTCTATCTGATCTATAATCTTTTTTGTATATTCCATTCCATAATCCGCTGCCGTACATCCGCTGGCATTCAGTGCATTTACATCCGCTTTCAATACAGATGCATCATCCGTCAGATTGCTGAGAATCTGCGTATGATTATACTTATAACCATTGGAAGTATATGTGGTATTTCCAATTTTATCGGATTTATTACCTGCATATTTTACAATTGCAATCTTATGTTTTTTTGATGCATCCGTGATATTTTTATTGACTGCATCTGTTTTATCAATGAAATCATTTACCGCTGTTTTCAGCGCAGAAAGTTTAGAAGTGCTTCCATTCAGATTATCGCTCATAGATCCGGATACATCCAGTGTCAGCACGATATCTAACGGCTTATCCGAAACTGTTTTCCTGTTGGACATAGAAGAAAGTGCAGATAATGCAACGAGGAAATCAGATCCGTCATTTGATACCGTGATCTTTTTTCCTCCGTTTTCTATTTCCAGATTTTCTGTTGTAACTGTTTTGTCTGACCAGATCTTACCGGTATTTTCTATCAAATAGTTCCCGTCTCCATCCGTCAGTGCTTTTTTCCAATTAGCAATACTGGACGCATCTGCCATCGTACCCTCGCTTTGAGAGGTCACTCCTGAAAGTGTACCCTCTGATGTCTGTTCTTCCGCCTGTACTGCCATACCAGAAGATAACATTCCCCAGACCAGTGCCATCATCAGCATGATCGTCAGAACTCTTCTGATCGTATTCTTACATCTGCTTCTTCCCAAAAACTGCCTTTTCATTGCTCCACTCCTTTCCAGCTTATTCTTTCTCTGGTGTGGATCATAAACTCTGCCAAAGCAGAGCTTCATTTATCATGGCAGTCTTTCAGGCTGCTTTTTGTAAAGTACTGTAATTATATACGATTCTTATTATTGTGTCTATATCTCATTCTATTTAATTATATTTTTATTTTAGTCAGATTATTCCATTTTTTGTCAATATTTATACTATCGTCAGCTTTTTTGTCGATTCCTAAGATTTGACGGTATTCCTTTTTATAAAAATAGCTGTCACCACCAAATAAACCGCTCCCAATATCAGAATGCTCGCTGCCATAACAGCAATCATCTCCTGCGTAGAAACAACTTCGCCTCTGAACATCGGACGGCAGTCCAGACTTTTTGCAATCTCTGTGACACTCTGTTTTGGAAATCCATCCTCTTTCATCTGTGCAAACACGCCTCTTAACATATGATTTTTCAGCAGAGATGTTCCATACGTACCCGGAAGGTAAGATAATAATTTCTGTAATCCGTCTCCGAAATTGGACACCGGCATATACGCACCACAGATAAAACCATATCCTGCGCTGACAATTGTTCCGACTGCTGACATCTGCCCCTGTGTCTTTAACGGATAACAGATAATGCTGGATAACACTGCTCCAAACAATACCAGAAGAAGTACATCCAGAACCATCCACGCAAGATCTGTTGCTGATAAGTACCAACCCATTTTCCCTATATAAAAAAGACACAGAACCAGTGCCAGTACATTTACCATTAGGGAATTGAACACAGTTGCGCAGAAATATCCCAGATAGAGAACCGGTCTTTTTACCGGTGACACATCAAAATCTTTTCTTGCGCCACTTGCTTTATCCTGCACCATCGTAAGATTCACGCAAAACGTAACTGTTACACAGCTGACAGCAAGAAGCGCCGCACCAAGCTGGGACGCCACCGCACCATCGATCAGTTTTTCAGATACATGCAGGATCTTCGGCAGGTAAGACGTAAATGAGTCTTTATATACTTTTGCAAGGAACGTAGCATAAAGCACAATCAATATAACTGGTGTAATGAGCGAAGAAAATAACATTCCTCTGTCCCGGAAAAATAATTTTCGGTTACGGTTTATCAATGCCTGTAATGTTTTCATACTTCATCCCCTCCCAGTCTCTTTCCGGTAACTTCCAGAAATACATCATCCATACCACCTTTTATCACTTCATAATCCTGGAACAGTTCCGGATGTGCCACAATCAGCTCTGTCGCCTCTTTTGTAGACCGCACCATGATCTGATAACCGTCCCGGATTATTCTATACTGTTTTCCAAGAAGCTGCACCTGTTCTTCTGTTACTCCATAAAGTGCTATCACATCATCCGCATACTGATTTTTCAGATCATGCGGTGTCCCTTCCGAAACAATACTTCCACTGTCCAGAATCACTACATAATCCGCACTTGCAGCTTCTTCCATATAATGTGTTGTCAGGAACACGGTCATCTTTTCTTTTTTCCGCAGGTTTTCTATAACATTCCATAATATCTTACGCGTCTGCGGATCCAGTCCGGTTGTCGGTTCATCAAGGATGAGTATTTCCGGGCGGTGCAAAAGTGCTCTCGCAATATCTATTCTTCGTCTCTGTCCGCCGGAAAGCTTACCAACTGCACGGTCTGTATAATCTGCAAATCCTAACAGTTTCTCTAACTCCTGCAATCTGTTTTCAAAAGCTTTACCTGTAATTCCATATAGTGCTGCCCGGCTTTTCAAATTCTCCCGGACAGTCAGCGGTTTATCTAACACACTGTCCTGAAATACCACTCCCAGCAGATACCTTGTGTCCTGCCCGGCATGCGTCTGGTCTGCCCCGTTAATTCTTACTTCTCCGGCATCCTTAGATAGCTGCCCGCACAAGATGGAAATCGTTGTACTTTTTCCTGCTCCGTTTGCACCAAGAAATGCAAACAATTCTCCCCTTTTCACCCGGAAGCTTAAATCCCGGACTGCTTTAACTTTACCAAATGCTTTATGTAAATGGCTGACTTCGATTACATTCTCTTTCATAGTTTTCCTTTCTTCACAATGCTATTTATAATACGAAAACGGCAGGATAGACGATCTTCCTATTCTTCTCCTGAATGAAATATATTTTGTCAAAAATTGCACACCCCTGATTTAATACATGCTCTTTAACAAATGCGTTCCCGTTGAAGTACGGAAAATATTTTTGCACGTATTTTCAATTACTTCCTCAGAATATCCGCTTTCATCGGCATTCACCAGAAAATCCGCCTCCAGCAGGATCTGATGATCCGCGCTCTTTACATCTGTATATGTATGATGATGCTCAACCAGCCATCTGATTCGTTCTACCTTCTGCTTCTCAACCGGCAATTCAGCAAAAAATGCGTCTACCAGCGGCGCGCTTTCTTTTTCCTGCATTTTGCCATTTGCATTACCGTATTTTTCTCGGCACAACGGACATGCAATATCATGTACAACAGCCGTTAATTCCAGAATCTCCTGTGTATCCTCATCCAGTCCTTCCTTTTCTCCGATCGTCTTTGCGAACGACCAGACTTTAAGAAAATGATTGATATCGTGTCTGTTTCCCTTATAAAAATCAATCATTTTTTCAATTGCAGTCGCAACCAGCATTATATTATTTCCTCCCAGCGTATATTTTTACTTGTATGATGTTAGGGTCAAAAGATTCCATACCGTTTTAGGCTTTTACCCCTGGCATCTTTATATGCTATTATAATATTACCTTCCGCCGTATTGCAAATACGATTTATCGCCCTTCTTTTCTCGCCACAACATACGCAACCCCTGCCGGCGCCTCCATCTGACACCCTGGATTGTACTTATTATATTCTGCTGTCTTTTCTAATTCTCTTCGCTCTTCCACATCATCGTAAATCCACTTTTTCCATACCCTTGTCTTTTTAATTCCGGAGTAATACAAATCGGTCCCATAGTCATAAGCCGGATCATTTCGAAGCTGATGCAATACATAATGTTCATGTTACTTTTTTTCAAATTGAAGACTGAACCACAAATATCAGAAAACCGAGGACTGTTCCCCGGTTTTTCTTTTTCGCTTAACTATTTATAGTCCTCTTACAAACTTAACCGCATTTTTTATATCTTCTTCATCTGGATGCCCTTTGGCAATACCACCCACCAGTTTAAATGGACCAAATGTGTCATAACCCTTGCACCCGAATTTTCCTATCACTTTAGAATGCTTCTTGTCTAAAATCTGCTCTATGGATTTATAATTCGCATTCCCACCATAAGTACAGATCAGAAATATCTTTTTGTCATCCGGTAGATTCTTCTCTGCAAATCCCAATATCGACTGATGAAACTTTGAAAAATAGATTCCTGATGCAAACCCAATTATATCATAACTGCTCAGATCTGCATCTGGCTGTTTCACAGCATCAATCAAATCCACCTGACATTCTTCTGCTATCCTCTTTACTAATTTTTCTGTATTTCCGTGATGCACAGATGCGTATACTATCGCTGTTCTCATTTTTCTTCCTTTCTGCCTGTTCCATCAATTAGGTCATAGCTCATATCCAAAAAGTCTAATGTCTTTGCTTCACTGACTGAACCATCCAGTAAAATCGTAATCCAGTGCTGTTTATTCATATGGTATCCTGGTAAAAAACCGTAAGTCTGAATAATCATACTGGTCATTTCCGGATCGCACTTTACGTCCATGATGTCAACCAGATCATTTTCCTCTAATCCCAACTTAGATTTCTCAACTGTCATGAGTACAGCATACCATTTCCCATTTTTATGACGAAGTACAGCACTGTCTGGCGATTTACTCCATAAATATTCCGGAACTGTGCCGTACTGTTTCTGCACATATTCAAAAATTTCTTCTTTCTTCACAATCTATTCAACTCCAGATTCTTCTGATATCCTGCCCATAATCATACCACATTTTCGTATCCCGTACTACCTGCCAAATTTTTTTGCATTTCTCTTATTCTTCTGACTTTAGCTAAATAACTTGTCAGTCGTATAGATTCATAGCTTTAGGTGCATATATAATTGTAAAAAAGCATTGACTCCGACGTTACGTAATAGTTTATGCTTAGAACACAAAGTTAGATAGGAGAAAATATTAATGATGACAGTGTATGAAGTGAGCAAGCTTACCGGAGTGAGTATACGCACTCTACAATATTATGGTTCGTGATTGTCAAGATTTTCTTTTTGCTTATATTATCTCTTTTTATAAATCACCAGCTCCGGATTTTTACCATCCTTCTCATATGTACATACGAGAATAAAATCCATACCTGCCAGAATACCGAAGCACCTGTCTCCTCCAAATTCAGATTCCAGTTGATTCCCCAGATAGGTTTTCTGATCATCAAGAAATTTTACTTTTTGACCATTAGGCAGAGTATATTCCAGATTCACATATTTCCCCACAAGTGCATTTAGTTTGTCTACCCTTTGAAGTCCGTCTATATGCAGATCATTAATTTCATTTATCAATTGTTTTTTAAACTCTTCAAACTGCCCATTATCACTAAGTTCATCATACCTTTTCCAGTAATCTAACTTTGGAAGCATTTCTTTCAGATAAGTGCATGCCTGTTCTTCGGTAAAGTTTTCACTTACCATATTCTTTACACACACATCAATCAATTCATCCATATCATTATATGTGTATGTTCCATCTGCATAGCACCATTTACAATACTCCTCATTTAATGTGCCATCCTTATCACGTCCCAATATAGAATCATCATCAATTGGCATCCCGCAGCACTGACAGACCAGCTTTCTGGGTTCTCCCAAAAGCGTATTGATTGAAACATCAAATTCTTTCGATAAGAGCTTAAGTGTATCCGTATTGGGAACGGTATCACCATTTTCCCAGCGTGATACCGCCTGCCTTGTTACCATAATTTTATCTGCCAACTCGTATTGTGACATTCCTCTTTCTGTACGAAGTTTCAAAATAATATTTTTTGTTTCCATAGTCATCACCTCCATAAGCATATCATATAGATAAATTCATGTTCCGAAAAGCAACCTGCTGTTGCCATACCCTGTCTATATGATTTAATTATCACTCTTTGGTCATGACTCTTTTACAATAGAAATTAATCTTGCCATATGATTTCCTTTCCGGCATAAGAAAAACCCTTGAAAACACTGGATTTTCAAGGGTTTTATGGATCTTATTAAAGAGCAGCAAATATCAGATTATTTACCCATCTGAGCTGCAACTTCTGCTGCGAAGTCTTCGTTCTTCTTCTCAAGGCCTTCACCTGTTTCAAAACGAACAAATCTCTTCACGCTTAAGTTAGCTCCGTTCTCTTTTCCAACCTTCTCTACATATTTAGCTACAGTAAGGTCGCTATCCTGAACGTATGCCTGGTCTAACAGACAAATCTCTTTCATCTCTTTGTTGAGACGTCCGATGATCATCTTTTCGATGATGTTATCCGGTTTGTTCGGATTCTCCTGTTTAGCCTGAGCAAGAAGAATCTCTTTCTCATGGTCTAAGAAGGACTGATCTACTTCATCACGGGAAGTATATTTTGGAGACATAGCTGCTACCTGCATAGCTACGTTCTTCAGACAAGTTTTGATCTCGTCATTGATAACATCTGTATCTGCTTCAACAAGAACACCGATACGTCCGCCACCGTGAATATAAGATACTACACATCCGTCAGTAACAACTTTCTCAAATCTTCTGATGTTCAGTTTCTCTCCGATAACAGAAATCTTCTCTGTCAGAGCATCCTGTACAGTCTTAGAAGCATCTTCGTTCCAAGTTTCTGCCATAAATGCTTCCATATCTTTGGACTCAGAAGCGATTGCCTGATTAACAACAGCTTTAACAAATCCCTGGAATTCTGCATTCTTAGCAACGAAGTCTGTCTCTGAGTTAACTTCTACGATTGCTGCAGTCTTATCATCTTTGACATCAGCCATAACAATACCTTCTGCTGCGATACGTCCGGCTTTTTTAACAGCCTTAGCTTCGCCATTCTTTCTCAGATATTCTACTGCTTCGTCCATGTTTCCATCTGTTTCATTAAGAGCTTTTTTGCAGTCCATCATTCCTGCACCAGTCATCTCTCTTAATTCTTTTACCATCTTAGCTGTAACTGCCATTTTTTTATCCTCCATCATTAAAAAGAATGAATCCTACTCTTCTACTACCTCTGCTTCTTCAGCAACTTCCTCGTATACTTCATCAGCATCAGCTGCTCCCTGATTAGCTTCTACAACAGCGTCTGCCATCTTGGAAACGATCAGTTTTACTGCACGGATAGCATCATCGTTACCCGGAATTACATAATCTAACTCTTCCGGATCACAGTTTGTATCAGCGATTCCGATAAGCGGAATACCAAGTGTATGTGCTTCCTGAACACAGATTCTTTCTTTCTTAGGATCTACTACGAAGATTGCATCCGGAATAGTCTTCATTTCTTTGATTCCGCCAAGGTTCTTCTCAAGTTTCTCCCATTCTTTCTTAAGCTGGATAACTTCTTTTTTCGGTAATACGTCAAATGTTCCATCTTCAGACATTCTCTCGATATCTTTCAGACGAGCGATTCTGCTCTTAATTGTCTTGAAGTTTGTAAGCATTCCTCCAAGCCATCTCTCGTTAACATAGAACATTCCACAACGCTCTGCTTCTACTTTGATAGCATCCTGAGCCTGTTTCTTTGTTCCAACGAACAGAATGTTTCCACCTTCTGCTGCGATATCTGCTACTGCCTGGTAAGCCTCATCAACTTTTCCTACAGATTTCTGTAAGTCGATGATGTAGATACCGTTTCTCTCTGTGTAGATGTACGGAGCCATTTTAGGGTTCCATCTTC
>OLRL01000014.1_pt1 | contig 161826 bp, 161 predicted proteins | sample 1643201 | NCBI WGS metagenome assembly OLRL01 (sample SAMEA3136649, study PRJEB25190) | human gut metagenome | biome: human gut; feature: human-associated habitat; material: faeces | place: Austria | collected 2013
AAGCGTTAGCGCTGAATCGGGAAATAAATTCCTGCAATTCTTTGATTTTTTCTTCCTTCTTCTTGTTGGCTTCTTTCATCTGACGGATCAGAAGCTGGCTGGATTCATACCAGAAATCATAGTTACCGGCATACAGTTTGATTTTTCCATAGTCGATATCTGCGATCTGTGTGCAGACTTTATTCAGAAAATAACGGTCATGGGATACAACGATGACTGTATTGTCGAATCCGATCAGAAATTCTTCCAGCCATGCGATCGCATCCAGGTCTAGGTGGTTGGTCGGCTCGTCGAGGAGCAGGATATCCGGGTTGCCGAATAATGCCTGTGCGAGAAGCACTTTGACTTTCTCAGGACCTGCAAGATTTTTCATTGTCTCATAGTGAAGTTCTGTCCCGATTCCAAGACCATTTAATAAAGTAGAAGCGTCAGACTCAGCTTCCCATCCGTTCATGGAAGCAAATTCAGCTTCTAATTCACTTGCCTTGATACCATCTTCATCAGTGAAATCTTCTTTCGCGTAGATGGCTTCCTTTTCTTTCATGATTTCGTACAATCGAGCATTTCCCATCATGACCGTATCCAGTACCGGAAATTCATCGTATTTGAAATGATCCTGCTGCAGGAAAGAAAGACGCTCACCCGGAGTGATGATGACTTCTCCCTTGCTTGGTTCAAGCTGTCCGGATAAAATCTTAAGAAAAGTAGATTTACCGGCTCCATTTGCACCAATCAGACCATAACAGTTGCCTTCTGTAAATTTGATATTTACATCTTCAAATAATGCTTTTTTACCCACACGCAGTGTAATATTGCTTGTGCTGATCATATTTTACATTCTCCTTGTTATTTTGATTATCTTCTTATTATTAATTTCATTGCATACAAAGCCTATCTTATCAGAGTTGGTGGAAAATGGCAAGGAAATTTAAGCTGGACGCAGAGGTTGTTTTTCGGGTTTGTTGTCGCATAGGGGTTACGTTTCCTGAAAAATCATGTTATGATAAGCAGTAACCGGAATATCATAGAACATACAGGTTGATGATATTGAGACAGGATAGTAACTGGAAATGCTATAGATATACTGGTTTACAGAAGGGATGATATTAAAACAGACTGCAACTGGAAGTGCTATAGAATATACAGATTTACAGAAGTAATGATATTAAGACAGACCGCAACTGGAAATGTTATAGAATATACAGGGCAAGAGAAGTTTGCTATTAAGACAGGCTGTAATCAGAAATACTATAGAGCATAGAAAGTGACAGAATCGAGCTATATAAAGAAAAGGAGCGTGGAATTTATGATAAATGGAACACTTGTATTAGAAGGCGGAGCTACGAGAGGTGTATTTACATCAGGAGCACTGGATTATCTTATGGAGAAAGATCAGTATTTTTCTCATGTGATCGGTGTATCGGCAGGCTCCTGCAATGCGGTGGATTATGTGTCGAAACAGCCGGGACGCACGAGAGACTGTATGATTCATAAAGATAAAGAGTATAGCTATTATTATGGCTTCCGTGAGTTTATCAAAGAGAAGAGTATTCTGGATATGGACATGGTATTTGACAAATATCCGAAGGAAATCTTCCCGTTTGATTATGAGACATATTTCGCATCAGATATGACATGCGAAATCGTGACAGTAAACTGTGAGACAGGAAAAGCAGAATACATGACGGAAGATCATGATTTTGACAGACTGATGAAGATTTGCCGTGCATCCAGCAGTATGCCGCTCGTATCTCCGATTGTAAATATTGACGAAGTTCCGTATCTGGACGGTGGAATTGCGGATTCCATTCCGCTACGCCGTGCGATGGAGCTTGGCAATAAGAAGATTGTTCTGATACTGACAAGGAATCCAGGCTACCGAAAGAAACCAATTTCCAAAGGAATGGCAGGAATTTACCGGAAAGCATATAAGAAATATCCAAATCTGGTGCGAGCAGCGATCCGCAGAAATCATGTATATAATCAGACAATGGAGCATGTAGAGAAACTGGAAGAAGAAGGAAAGATTTTCGTGCTTCGCCCACTGATCCCGACAGTTTCCCGTCTGGAGAAAGACTATGATACATTGATGAATTTCTATAATCATGGCTATAAGCTGATGGAAAAACAGTACGATGCAATGATGAAATATCTGGAGGAATAAAATGGATCAGAGAAGTCTGTTAGAATTTATGACGATTGCGGAGAAATTAAAATGTAATCTCCGCCATTCTTGTACGAGCAGCGGACGTCCGGAGAGTGTGGCTGAGCATACGTTTCGGCTGATAATGTTTGCGTGGCTTGTGGAGGATGCATTTCCAGAGTGTGACAGTGACCGCATTATGAAAATGTGTCTGTTGCATGATATGGGAGAAGCAGTGACAGGAGATGTTCCGGCATTTGAGAAGAAAGAAGAAGACCGGATGACAGAGAAGGATGCGATTTATCAGATTGCAGAAGTGCTGCCGGATAAAAAACGAAAAGAATTTCTTATGCTTCTTGAAGAACTGGAAGCAAGTGAGACGATGGAAGCGAAGATTGTGCATGCTTTGGATAAGATGGAAGCTATAATCCAGCATAATGAAGCGTCGATTGATACGTGGCTGCCACTGGAGTATGATCTGCAGCTGACTTATGGGCAGGAGCAGGCAAAAGCACATCCTTATCTGGAACGGCTGCGGGAACTGATACGTCAGGATACGTTGGATAAGATTGACGCTGCTGTAGATGAAGCACTGGATGAACAGATGGGGCTACAGGATAAAAAGGGTTTCTATAAAATGTAATGTGAAAATAATCTTGCAGAAGAGAAAAATGTAACGTGAAAGTAACTATGTAAGAGATACACTATAAAGTAATAAGGACATAAGATAAGAAAAGAGTACTGCAAAATAGAAGAGATATTCTAATTGCAATACTCTTTTGTTATTTAAGTCTCCAGAACTATATCTCGCCCATCGTTGGTGCATTGCCGACCGGTGCAGCATATTCAATATCCTGCAGATATAATCCTTTCGGATCGCACGGGGCACTTGCATCAGCAGTGCCGTCAAAGATTGCATCGATATCATCAAGACTTCGTGTGCCAAAACCGATATCCAGAAGTGTGCCGATAATGATACGCGCCATGTTATGAAGAAAATCATCGGCGCGGAGTGTGATCTGCATTTCTTCGATATCGTCATAAATCTCAATGTTTGTAACTTCACGGATAGTAGATTTGGTCTTCTTGACGGTTGAAAAATTCTTGAAATCATGTTTGCCGATCAAGTGCAGGGCAGCCTGCTGCATGCGTTTCTTGTCCGGAATCTTATAGCAGTGGTAAGTTGTCTTGCGGTCGAATACACTCGGCACATCGGAAATCGTCATGCGGTATACATAAGTCTTGTATCTGGCATTCAGCTGTGCATGAAAACGGTCATCGACTTCCTCTACATCTGTAATCGCGATATCCATTGGAAGATAGCGGTTCAGATAATGTTTGATATCCTGTACATCCATCGTGCTCTCAGTCTTGAAGTTGACAATCTGTGCATAGGCGTGCACACCAACTTCTGTACGGCATCCACAGTAGAGATCCACAACAAATTCACCGGTCATCTTCCGCAGAACTTCCTGAATCTTATTGAAAATTGTATTGCTCGATTCATTCTTGCCAAGTCTTGTCCAACCCTGATAACGGCTGCCATCGTATTCTATCGTAAGTTTTATATTTCTCATGTTTAAATGCTCCTTTTGTATGCTTGTAGTGTTAGTATAACAAATCTTGTGGTATAATAAAAGACACGAAAATAAGAAAGAGAAGATTATTTTATGAAGGCAGAAGAAAGAAAAGTATCTGAATCAGTCGTTGAGACAATCCATATTGTGCGTCCAAACCATCTAAACGGTGCAGATCGTCTGTTTGGTGGAATCCTGATGCAGTGGATCGATGAAGTGGCTGTAGTCGCGGCAAAGAGACATGCAAGAATGAATGTGATCACAGCATCCGTAGACAATCTGAAGTTCCTCCACGGTGCGTATCAGAAGGATGTTGTGATTATTATAGGAAGCGTAACGTATGTCGGAACTACTTCCATGGAAGTAAAGGTAGACACCTATGTAGAGCATATGGACAGTGAACGTACACTCATCAATCGTGCATATTTTACAATGGTTGGTCTTGATGAGAATGACAGACCGGCGCACGTTCCGGGACTCGTTCTTGAGACAGAAGAAGAGAGAGCGGAATGGGAAAAGGCAAAGAAGCGTCGGGAGATCCGTATGCTCCGCAAGGAAGAAGGGTTTTAGAATGCTATTACTTTATATAACCTTTTATCATCTGTACCATCTGATCAATATTCTGTTTCGCCTGATCCGATTTCCCGTCTTTCAAGATCTCAAGGATCAGGGAAAATTCATCCGGAGTGAAGCGGATTCCTTTCTTTCCGGCACTGGATATAAGAGCCATCATAACCGGAGCAAGATCCTTCCCGGTTTTATTCCCTGCATTGGCGGCAGCAGTGCGGATCAGCTGTAATTTGATCGGATCGAGATTTTTAAGATCCGGGTGATTTATCCATTCATTTGCCATAGATAAACACTCCTTTCATTTTCCAAAATCTTTGTTTAACGCATCATCAAACATCTGACTGTATGCAGCAAATTCTTCCTGCTGTGTATCTGTAAACATTCCATTTAAAATATCAGAAGGATTAAAGTCTGTGTCATTTTCTGACATGGAAAACATCTGCATCATCATTTCCAATTGGCGGAATTTGTCTGAGCTGTCCGGATCCATGTATGGAAGAAGTTCGGAGACAGACTGCAGGGAAAATTCTTTCCGGGCAAATCCCTGAAACGTACGCAAGGTATAGGAAAGTTCCAGATATTTAATAAAAATGGCAAGTAATTTCTGCATATGTGCGGGGATGAACGGCAAAAAAAGTTTCAGAAGATATAAGTCCCCGGGCATGGTCAGTTCATCGAACGGCAGTAATGATCTGGGTGTTTTCTTTTCCATGGCAGTTCCTTCCTTTTACGTTGTAAATATATATGAGGAATAACGTGGAAATATACATAAAAAAGGAGATGGAGTATAAACTCCATCCCGAATCATATCGGAAACAGTGTGAAGGATGAATTAGCAGCATCCGTTTCCACATCCGCAGTTGCCGAAACCACCGCAGCAGCATAAGAGAAGGATGATCCACAGGCAGCTGTCATTGCCACAGCCACATCCGTTGTTGTTGCCGCATCCGCCACAGCAGCATAAGAGAAGGATGATCCACAGGCAGCTGTTATTGCCGAAACCACATCCGCAGTTGTTATTGTTGCCGCATCCGCCTCCGAATCTGTCAGCGTCACATCCGCAGCCACAGTTTGTAGCACTTAAATCACTCATATTAAAATCCTCCGATGAAATATTTACAGTAATAACATATGCGAATCCGGAGGATGTGTGAGTAAAGCACCGGCTAATATTTTAATAATTTCCTGACAGTATGTTCATATCTGGCAGCAGCGTTCTGGGCTTTTAGCTTTTCAACCATGCTGCGGCTTGATCTGATATGGGTGTCATAGAGCGCAAGCAGATAAGTAACAGTATAGTTTGGATTCTGGTAAGACGTAAAAAGTAGCCAGTTCATAATATCCGGATGCCAGTAGCGTTCCGGGATCTGCGCTTCCCGCAGTGTGATGATCGGGCGCAGGGCTCGGATGGCAAGTGCAGTCAGTCTGCCTTTAGCCTCCCGTTTGTGAAATAACGGTTCACTCTCCAGAACGATATCATATAATGTATTTGCTGCTTTCCAGTAAACGACAAATCCGGTGTCGCCGCTCGATTCTTCTTCTATATCGAACAGATCAAAGGTACGCATAACGGCTTTCCGCCCGGTTAAGGAGCGGTCGTATGCCTTGCGGCGTGCCGGATCTGAAAGTACTTTATATGCTTCGAGAATTTCCTGCATCCGGCTGGTTGTATCAACGCCGTTCTTCATATTTGCATCGGGATGGTATCTTTTTGCCAGTTCGTTCTTCGCCGATGTGATTTCTTCCGCAGACGCTTTCACAGAAACACCCAGAATGTCATAATAATTTTTTGATTTCATAGATTCTCCCCTTATATGTCTATGTAAATAGAACATATTTATATTACGACAGTTTTTATAGGAAATCAATTTGAAATTCTGGAAAATTTTAGCGGATAATATCTGCCGGAAAGCATACCGGTGAATATGCTGATAAAAAAGGTGATAATCATATGGACAACGTAAAGCGCCAGATCGGATATGCATGTCCGGATACAATAAATGGAAGGATTACAGGAAGAGGTGTGAGAGCTGCTGTCCTGGATACAGGTGCATATCCACATCCGGATTTTAAAGGAAGAGTCATTGGATTTGCAGATATGCAGCATGGACGATGCGGACTTTATGATGACAGCGGGCACGGAACACATGTGGCAGGAATTCTTGCCGGAGACGGGAAAATGTCCGGTGGAAGGTATGCAGGGATGGCACCGGGAGTGAAACTTCTGATCGTGAAAATACTGGATGAAAAAGGGGAAGGAAATGCCATGCATATTTTACGGGGAATGGAACATGTAAGAAAAGTGAATAAGAAAAATAAAATTGCACTTGTGAATCTGTCACTTGGCGCCGGCGTGGGACTTGATCCGGTCAAGGAGAACCGCATTACAGAAGCTGTGGAGGAACTGTGTAACTGTGGAATCACGGTCGTTGTGTCTGCCGGAAATTATGGAGTGCAAAGCCGGAAAGTAAGTGTTCCGGGTACAAATGAAAAAGTACTCACTGTCGGAGCTTACAGGCGCAGTGGCATGGGCAGATATTGCAGCGGAACAGGACGGGAAAGAATCTGTGTGTGGAAACCGGATATTTTTGCGCCGGGAGAGGGAATTGTATCCTGCGGATATGAAGCGGTAAATGGGGAAAGCTGTTTTCAAAGAAAAGAGTTTTTTCCTTATATAAGAAAGAGCGGTGCGTCAATGGCGACACCTGTCGTAACAGGTGCGCTTGCACTTGCAAAAAGCAAATATCCGGAACTGGAAGGTGAGGAGCTGAAGAGATATTTGCTGAAGCGGTGCGGCAGATCACTGCGTGTGGAACAGCTGCTTGCATAAAAATGAGACACGAAAGAAGTAGGAAAAATAAGAAAAAAGGAAGAAAACCAGGGTGTCAAGAAAAAATACTTGACACCTGCGCAGCTATCGTGTATGATAACACAGGTGATAAACATGAATGAAATTCTTGAACAGGCTTTATTGTTTGACTTCTATGGAGAATTGCTGACAGATCATCAGAAAGAGATTTACGGACAGTTCATTCAGGAAGATCTGTCTCTTGGTGAGATTGCAAGAGAGGCAGGCATCAGCCGGCAGGGAGTACACGATCTGATCCGACGATGTAATCAGACATTGAGCGGATATGAAGAGAAACTTCATCTGGTAGAGAAGTTCATGGCAATAAAAGAGAAGACAGGAACGATCAAGGAATTGCTGGATGGCTATGAGAAAGAGCGTGCAGAAGAGATCGTGAAAGAGATCCGTAAGATATCGGATGAGATTATAGAGGAGTTATAGATATATGGCATTTGACAGTCTGACAGAAAAACTTCAGAATGTGTTTAAGAATCTGCGGAGCAAGGGTAGACTTACAGAGGCAGATGTAAAAGAAGCATTAAAAGAGATCAAACGTGCATTGTTAGCTGCGGATGTAAACTTCAAGGTTGTAAAGGAGTTTATCAAGAATGTCCAGGAGAGAGCCATTGGACAGGATGTCATGAATGGATTGAATCCGGGGCAGATGGTGATCAAGATCGTTAATGAAGAGCTGGTTAAGCTGATGGGCTCTGAGACAACGGAGATCAAGTTACAGCCGGGAAGTGCAATCACTGTCATTATGATGGCAGGACTTCAGGGAGCAGGTAAGACAACAACGACCGCGAAACTGGCGGGCAAATATAAATTAAAAGGCAAGAAGCCATTACTGGTAGCGTGTGATGTGTACCGTCCTGCTGCAATCAAGCAGTTACAGGTCAACGGTGAGAAACAGGGAGTGGAAGTCTTCGCAATGGGAGAAAACCACAAGCCGGCAGATATCGCAAAAGCTGCGATCGAGCATGCGAAGAAGAATGGCAACACGCCGGTGATCCTCGATACTGCAGGACGTCTTCATATTGATGAAGATATGATGGCAGAACTTCAGGAGATCAAAGAAACCGTAGAAGTACATCAGACGATTCTTGTAATTGATGCGATGACCGGTCAGGACGCCGTGAATGTGGCAAAGGATTTCAATGATAAGATCGGCATTGACGGTGTGATCGTTACCAAATTAGATGGTGACACAAGAGGTGGTGCTGCACTTTCTGTTAAGGCAGTTACCGGAAAGCCGATTTTGTACGCAGGTATGGGAGAGAAACTTTCAGATTTGGAGCAGTTTTACCCGGAACGTATGGCATCCAGAATCCTTGGTATGGGTGATGTGCTGACACTGATCGAGAAGGCAGAGTCACAGATTGATGAAGAGAAAGCCAAAGAGATGTCCAAGAAGCTTAAGAAGGCACAGTTTGACTTCGAGGATTATCTGGAAAGCATGAAGCAGATGAAAAATATGGGTGGACTTTCCAGCATCATGAGCATGCTGCCGGGACTTGGCGGTATGGGAATGGGCAAGATGAAAGGTCTTGATGATGAGCAGACAGCGCAGGCTGAGAAGAACATGGCGCGCATGGAAGCAATCATTTATTCCATGACTGTGGAAGAGAGAAGAAATCCGGATGTTCTGAATCCTTCAAGAAAGCATCGTATCGCAAGAGGCGCAGGTGTGGACATCAGTGAAGTGAACCGTATGGTCAAGCAGTTCGGTGAGATGAAGAAGATGATGAAGATGATGGGAAAAGGCGGAAAACGCGGCAAGTTTCGCATGCCGTTCTAACATTGATATAAGGCGTGATTACGCATTATATATAGAAATCAAAAAATATTTATAAAATTTTATTTGGAGGTAAACAAAATGGCAGTAAAAATCAGATTAAGAAGAATGGGACAGAAGAAAGCTCCTTTTTATAGAATCGTAGTAGCAGATTCTAGATCACCAAGAGATGGTAAATTCATCGACGAGATCGGAACATATGATCCGAACTGTGAGCCAAGCGCAATCTCAGTTGACGAAGAAGCAGCTAAGAAATGGTTAGGAACAGGTGCACAGCCGACAGAAACAGTAAGCAAGATTTTCAAAGCAGCAGGCATCGAGAAATAATTAATACCCTGGAGGTGCACAGCTATGAAAGAGCTGGTAGAAGTTATCGCAAAAGCTTTAGTAGATGATCCTGACAGTGTTGTTGTAACAGAACGTGAAGATAAGAAAGCTACCGTTTTGGAAGTGAAGGTTGCAGATTCCGACATGGGAAAAGTAATCGGAAAACAGGGACGTATTGCAAAAGCAATTCGTTCTGTGGTAAAAGCAGCAGCTGCAAAGGAAGATAAGAAAGTAATCGTTGATATTTTAGATTAATTACCAACGGATGCTTACAGGACAGGTCTGTAGTAGTACCTGTCCTTTTTTAAAGCAGTCAGAAGGAGATTTGTAAATGGAAGATATGCTTCAGGTAGGCGTGATCACGCAGACACACGGCGTGCGGGGAGAAGTCAAAGTTTTTCCGACTACGGATGATGTGAACCGCTTCAAAAAGTTAAAACAGGTCATTCTTGATACAGGAAAAGAGACAATGCCGTTAGAAATTCAGAGTGTAAAATTTTTTAAACAGTTTGTAATCTTAAAATTTAAAGGCATTGATAATATAAATGATATTGAAAAGTATAAAAGATGTTCGCTTTATGTAACAAGAGAACATGCAGTAGCGCTGGAAGAAGACGAATATTTCATTGCGGATATAATCGGCATGGAAGTATGCACAGAAGATGGCAATATATTCGGTACATTAAAAGATGTGATCGAGACAGGCGCCAACGATGTTTATGTGATTGAAAATGCGGAGCACGGCGAAGTGCTTGTTCCTGCGATCAAAGAATGTATCCGCAGTGTAGATATAGAAAAAGGGCAGATGATGATCCATCTGATGGATGGACTGATCTGATTGCTTACAGGAAGGAATCATAACAAATGCAGTTTTATATTATGACATTATTTCCGGAGATGGTGATGGGCGGTCTTAAGACAAGTATTATCGGACGTGCGATAAAGAATGAACTGCTTTCCATCGAAGCAATTAATATCCGGGATTATGCATTTAACAAGCATAACAGCGTGGATGATTATCCATATGGCGGTGGTGCAGGAATGCTCATGCAGGCAGAGCCTGTATACCAGTGTTACAAAGCACTGGAAGACAGAATTGGAAAGCGTCCGCGTGTAGTCTATCTGTCGCCGCAGGGACAGACATTTAACCAGAAGATGGCAGAAGAATTTGCGGAAGAAGAAGAACTCGTATTCTTGTGCGGTCATTATGAAGGCATTGACGAGCGCGTTCTGGAAGAGATTGTTACGGATTATGTATCGATTGGAGATTATGTGCTGACCGGAGGAGAACTTCCGTCAATGATCATGGTAGATGCGATTTCCAGACTTGTTCCGGGAGTGCTCCACAATGATGTTTCCGCAGAGTTTGAAAGTTTTCAGGATAATCTTCTGGAATATCCGCAGTATTCAAGACCGGAGACATGGCATGATAAAAAAGTTCCGGAAGTTCTGATGTCCGGTCACCATGCCAATATTGAAAAATGGCGCAGAGAGCAGTCTGTCATCCGTACAGCGAAGAACCGTCCGGATCTGCTGGAAAAAGCAGAGCTTACAGACAAGGAGAGAATCCTCGCAGCGCAGATACAGAAAGAAATTACAAAAAGCGAATAAACTTCTTGCTTTTGGGTTAGGATTATGGTAAAATGCTATATGTTGTGAAGAAAATAGATGGTCCTCTGGTACGAAGCGTATTAAGAACATCCAAGTAAACAAGGAGGTCACACAATGAACGATATTATTAAGAATATTGAAGCAGAGCAGTTAAAAGAGAATGCACCGGAGTTCCACGTTGGTGATACTGTAAAAGTTTACGGTAAGATCAAAGAGGGAAACCGTGAAAGAATTCAGGTTTTCGAAGGTACAGTTCTTAAGAAACAGGGCGGAAGTACAAGAGCAACATTTACAGTTAGAAAGACTTCTAATGGAGTAGGTGTTGAGAAGACTTGGCCGCTTCATTCTCCAAACGTAGAGAAGGTTGAAGTAGTAAGAAGAGGTAAAGTAAGAAGAGCTAAACTGAACTACTTAAGAGACCGCGTTGGTAAGAGAGCGAAAGTTAAAGAATTAGTAAAATAAGAAACAGGTTTAAAAAGGACAAGTACATATTTGTAGTTGTCCTTTTTCTGATATAAGGGGATCTTATGAAAAGAAGGAGAAGGGCGCTTTTTAAAGGAAGACATTTGCGGAGAAAAGATTTTAAAAGCAAAAAATATCGAAGCAGAAGGTACAGGAGAAAACAATTCGGACAGAAGAAGTTTTCTTTCAAACCGGACCGTTACATCGTTGCAGGCGTTTTCAAATGGATCTTTCAGATTGCAGTAGTCTGTTTGCTGGCATTTGTATCGGTATGGTATTTTGGACAGCGTGTCAGTGTAGTTGGCGATTCCATGAATCCGGTTCTGAAGAACGGAGATGTTGTACTGGTTAATCGGATTGTGTATAATGCTACGACACCGAAGCGGGGAGATATTATTGTCTTTAAACCAAAAGGAAATGAGAACGATCATTATTATACGAAGCGTATTGTCGGATTGCCGGGTGAGACGATCCAGATTATCGAGAATAATGTTTATATAGATGGAAAGAAACTGGAAGAAGATTACAAGACATCGAAGATCAGTGATGTCGGTATCGTAGGTGAGCAGATGAAACTTGCTTCCGATGAATATTTTGTCCTCGGAGATGACAGAGAGAACAGCGATGACAGCCGTGATGCAGATATCGGTAATGTGAAGCGCAGTTATATTTACGGAAAAGCGTGGTTTGTTGCGTTACCGAGAAAACATTTTGGATTTGTGAGGTAAAGATATATGCATTTTCAGTGGTACCCTGGTCATATGACGAAAGCAAAGCGTATGATGCAGGAAAATATTAAATTAATTGACCTTGTGATTGAGCTGGTAGATGCCAGAATCCCGATTTCCAGCCGGAATCCGGATATCGATGAACTAGGAAAGAACAAAGCAAGACTGGTTTTACTGAATAAAGCTGATCTTGCAGAAGATAAATGGAATGATGCGTGGGCAGAATATTTTAAAGCCAAAGGATACTCTGTTGTGAAGGTCAATTCCAAAAAAGGCGGCGGGATCAAGTCCATCCAGGGTGTGATCCGTGAAGCCTGCAAAGAAAAGATCGAACGCGACAGAAAGCGAGGAATCTTAAATCGTCCGGTACGTGCGATGGTTGTCGGCATCCCGAATGTCGGTAAATCTACATTTATCAATGCACTGGCAGGAAAAGCCTGTGCAAAGACAGGAAATAAACCGGGTGTCACAAAAGGCAAGCAGTGGATCCGCCTGAACAAGCAGGTGGAGCTTCTGGATACTCCGGGAATCCTCTGGCCAAAATTCGAAGACCAGGCAGTCGGACTCCGTCTTGCATTTATCGGCTCTATGAAGGATGAGATTTTAAACACAGAAGAACTGGCGGCAGAGCTTATTAAATTCCTCGGAACATATTATCCGGATGTTTTACCGGAAAAATATGCCGTAGAACCGGATGAAGATCCTTATGTAGTACTGCATCAGATTGCGAAGAATCGAAACTGTGTTGTCAAAGGAAATGAATTAAATACAGAGAAGGCAGCCATGCTGTTGTTAGATGATTTCCGTAACGGACGTCTTGGCAGACTGACACTGGAATATCCGGAGGGCGTATGTTAGATAATAAAGAAGAGAAGAAAAGCACAGGACGTTCATTAATTGGATGGCTTTTATATCTGTTAGTGATTATCGGGCTTGCATATCTCATCGTAACATTTGTAGGACAGCGTACAAAAGTCAGCGGACCTTCCATGCAGAATACACTTCATAATGGAGATAACCTGATCGTAGATAAGTTATCGTACCGTTTCCATGATCCGGAGAGGTATGATATTATTGTATTTCCGATCAAGTTTGAAGAAAATACATTTTATATCAAACGTATCATCGGACTGCCGGGCGAGACAGTGCAGGTAAAGGATGGTTACACATATATTAATGGAAAGAAACTGACCAGTGATATATACGGCAAAGAAGTGATGGATGAACCGGGAATTGCCGAAGAACCGGTAAAACTTGGAAAAGACGAGTATTTCGTGCTGGGAGATAACCGCAATGACAGTACGGACAGCCGTGATCCGGATGTCGGCGTACTGAAGAAAAGCGATCTGATGGGAAGAGCGTGGCTTCGGATCTATCCGTTTAACAAGTTCGGACTGCTCCGGCACAAGTAGCATATCTGCTGAAAACTGCCGACAGAAGGTTTCGCGGACAGATAACGGATGGAAGTTTTTTAGAAAGAGAGCATCCGGAAAGGGGTTTAAAGAATGGCAAAAGGAAAAGAAAAGGAGCGTTCAAAGAGCATGTTAAGAACGATTCTTGGGTATATTTTATACATATTAGTGATCATCGGACTGACTTGGATGATCGTAACATTTGTAGGACAGAGAACAAGAGTCAGCGGACAGTCAATGGAGACGACACTGCAGGATGGAGACAATCTGATCGTAGATAAGATATCTTATCGTTTCCATGACCCGTCGCGCTATGATATTATTGTATTCCCATATAAATATGAAGAAAATACATTCTATATCAAACGAATTATCGGACTGCCGGGTGAGACTGTCCAGGTAAAGGATGGCTATACTTATATTAATGGAAAGAAATTAACCAGTGACATTTACGGAAGAGAAGTGATGGATGAACCGGGAATTGCCGAAGAACCAATTAAGCTGGGCTCTGATGAATATTTTGTGCTGGGCGATAATCGGAATCACAGCCAGGACAGCCGTGATCCGTATGTTGGAGTATTGAAGCGGAGTGATCTGCTTGGAAGAGCATTTGTCAGAATTTATCCGCTGAATAAGTTCGGAGTGATCAAGCATGAATAAAAGAGAAGAAGAGAGACTGCGCAAGAAAGAAGAGAAGCATAGAAAAGAGCTGGAGAGACTGGAAGTCATGTCCGCATACGAGAAAGAATATGCGCAGTATACGCATATCTGCGGGATTGATGAAGTCGGACGCGGACCGCTTGCAGGTCCGGTAGTGGCATGTGCAGTTGTGCTGCCAAAAGATGTTACGATATTATATCTCAATGATTCTAAGAAATTATCTGAGAAAAAAAGAGAATTACTCTATGATGAAATTATGGAAAAAGCTGTTGCGGTCGGGATCGGCGCGGTTGGTCCGGCAAGGATCGATGAGATCAATATTTTGCAGGCAACTTATGAAGCAATGCGGATGGCAATTGAGGATCTGACAGGAAAACTCGGAAAAGAGCCGGATCTGTTGCTCAATGATGCGGTGACGATTCCGGAAGTGGATATTCCGCAGGTGCCGATCATCAAGGGGGATGCGAAGAGTATTTCCATTGCAGCGGCAAGTATCGTAGCGAAAGTCACAAGGGATCATCTGATGATCGAGTACGACCAGGTTCTGCCGGGGTATGATTTTGCAAAAAATAAAGGCTATGGAACAAAAGCGCATATTGCAGGCTTAAAAGAACTTGGAGCGACACCGATACACAGGAAAACATTTATTACACATTTTGTATAGGACAAAGATGAGGACAAGATCTGTTTATGAGAGAGAATAACAGAGCAATCGGAAGCAAATTTGAGAAAGAAGCCGGTGCATATCTTAAGAAGCACGGATATGAGATACTGGAATACAATTACAGATGCCGTGCAGGCGAGATTGATATTATCGCAAGAGACGGTGAATATCTTGTCTTCTGTGAAGTAAAGTATCGGAATGGTTCGTCCGGCGGACATCCGCTGGAGGCTGTTGATGTAAAGAAGCAGAGGACGATCGCACGATGTGCAGGAATTTATCTTATAAACCACGGATTATCTGAAGTACCATGTCGGTTTGATGTGATTGGAATTATGAATGACGAGATCTGTCTTGTAAAAAATGCATTTGAGGCGTATTAGGAGGAGCGATATGCTGGGATTCAAATATAAAAATGACGAACATATTTTTAATGAAAAGATAATAAATGATGTGCCGTTTCTTTCGTACCCGCTGTTCGAAAATACTGGGATTGTAAATCATGGATTTTCTACAAGACTGGGTGGTGTCAGCAAAGGATGCTGGACATCTATGAATATCAGTATCACAAGAGGCGATGATCCGGAGGATGTGGAAATCAATAAGGAACGTATCGCAGGTGCAATCGGTGTACATAAGGAAGACTTTACCTACACACACCAGACACATACGACGAATGTTGCACGTGTCATGCCGGAGGATAAAGGCAGACATTTTATGGAGACAGACGGACTGGTTACAAATGTGCCGGGAATCTGCCTTGTAACATTTTACGCAGACTGTGTACCGCTTTTCTTTGTAGATCCGGTGAAGAAAGCGATTGGACTCAGCCATTCCGGATGGCGTGGCACAGTCGGCAAGATGGGAAAAGTGACAGTAGAGAAGCTGGTGAAAGAATTCGGCAGTGACCCGAAAGATATTCTCGCTGCGATCGGACCTTCGATCTGTCAGGACTGCTATGAAGTGAGCGAAGATGTAATTGAAAAATTTAAAGAAGCTTTTGATGCGTCACTCTGGGAAGAATTATTTTATAAAAAAGAAAATGGAAAATACCAGTTAAATCTGTGGCGTGCCAATGAGGCAGTCTTTGAAGAAGCCGGTATTTTAAAAGAACATATAGCGGTGACAAATCTCTGCACACACTGTAACCCGGATCTGCTGTTTTCACATAGAACAACGGGCAATGCGAGAGGCAATTTAAGTGCGTTCCTGGCATTACAAGAAGTGTAAGAGAAAGCATATGTAAGAAAAAGCATATATAAAAATATGCAGGAGGATAACAAAATCTATGGATGACACAACAAAAACGGTAGAAGCCGCAACAAAGACGACACAGGATACGGTTAAAGAAGTCAGTCAGTTTACGACATATCTGCAAAATCATATTCCCGATTTGATCTCTTTTGGAATAAAAGTAGTATTTGCACTTGTGTTTTTCTTTATTGGAAGAATTGTAATCCGCTGGATTCGCAAACTCGTACGAAAATCCATGCAGCGCTCAGGTGCTGACAAAGGTGTAGAACAATTCGTTGATTCACTTTTAAAGTTTTCATTATATTTTCTTCTGTTATTTATGATCGGAACGAAATTTGGAATCGATGCTTCTTCTGTAGCGGCATTGATTGCATCCGGTGGTGTGGCAATCGGCCTTGCCATGCAAGGAAGTCTTTCCAACTTTGCGGGTGGTGTATTGATCCTTCTCCTGAAGCCATTTGAAGTCGGAGATTACATTATTGAAGATACGAACAAAAATGAAGGAACTGTAAAAGAGATACAGATCTTTTACACGAAACTGACAACGATTGATAACAAGACAATTGTCATACCGAACGGGATACTGACGAATAACAGTCTGACCAATGCGACAGCGAAGGACGAGAGACGTCTGGATCTCAAGGTAGATATTTCCTATGATGCGGATCTTAAAAAGGCGAAAGCAATGATCATGAATGTGTTAAATGATGATCCGGCAGTGCTCCGAGAAGATGAGATTGTCGTATTTGTAGATGAACTGGGTGAAAGTTCTGTTGTTCTGGGTGCCCGTGCCTGGACGAAGAGTGCGGACTTCTGGCAGGCAAAATGGCGTATACTGGAGAACATTAAAGAGAAGATGGATGAGAACCAGATTGAGATTCCGTATCGCCAGCTGACCGTTCATATGAACAAAAACGCATAAGGACGAAGTCTGGAACAGATTTAAAAATTAGACTGGTTTGAAAATGGAAAAGCCGATTTGAAAATCAGTTTGAAATCGGTTTCGTAAAAAAGTTCTTGCAAAAGTAAAAAAATCAGGTATAATATAATTTGTGACTGCGAGTTGATGCAGTCCATGCTGGAATAGCTCAGTCGGTAGAGCACTTCACTCGTAATGAAGGGGTCGTCGGTTCAAGTCCGATTTCCAGCTTTTTTTATTATTTATTTTCAGAAGACTTACAGAGAATATATTTCAAAAACCAGAATATGCGATTCAGGAAGAATTTGCGTGTTTGTAGAATAAGATATGTAGACAGGACCGTCACGTAGCAGTGAATGGTCCTTTTTGGTTGTTCTAATAACGGCGCCTGCACCGCCTCTCCAGAAGATTGATGAGCGAATAGAGGATAGTGGCAAGGATGCAGAGCAAAAGAATAGACATTAGAAGCCAATCCATTTTAAATACCTGACTTGCGTAGATGATCAGGTAACCAAGCCCTTCTTTGGCGGCAAGAAATTCGCCGATGATAACGCCGACCAGACAGAGCCCGATGTTGACTTTCATATTACTGATGATGGCAGGCAGTGAGCAGGGGAGAACGACTTTATACAGCGCATGGAAGCGGCTGCCGCCAAGTGTGTAGACCAGCATCAGTTTCCCGGCATCTACGGTGTGGAAACTTGTATAAAGATTTAAAATACTCCCGAAGATGGCAACAGACATTCCTGCAACAATGATCGTCGTTTTATTTGCACCGAGCCAGACAATCAGAAGCGGTGCAAGAGCAGATTTTGGAAGGCTGTTCAGCACGACCAAATAAGGATCTGCAATTTCTGAAAGCTTTGGGCTGAACCAGAGAAGAACTGCCATCAGGATACTGATGGCAATGACGAGCAGGAAGCTTAAAAGTGTTTCGTAAATCGTGACACCGATGTGCAGGAAAATGCTCTGGTCAGCAGCCATGCCGGCAAAGCACTGTACAATCTTTGACGGACTGCTGAAAATAAAAGAATCGATGATGCCGACATTTGCAGTAAATTCCCAGATAAAGAGAAAACTTAGAAGAATCAGTATTCGGGAAATGTGTACAATGTGTTTATGCCTTCGTATTGTCCTCAGATAGTCTGCATGTGTTCTGGATATTTCATACATTTGCATTCAGCTCCTCCCAGATCAGATTAAAATATGTTTTAAATTCGGGAGCATTGCGTCTTGCAAGCGGTGTATCCCGATCAAGGTCAAAGATAAGTGGAATTGTCTGCTGTATCGTTGCCGGTCTTCCGGATAAGACGATCACCCGGTCAGCAAGGGAAATTGCTTCTGAGAGATCATGGGTGACCAGAATGGCAGAATTGCCTTCTTTCCGTATGATCTGTCCGATATCATCCCCGACCTGGAGTCTGGTCTGGTAATCCAGCGCGGAGAATGGTTCATCCAGAAGCAGAAGATCCGGATCCAGTACGAGTGTGCGGATAAGAGCGGCACGTTGCCGCATGCCGCCGGACAGCTCAGAAGGTCGGGAATTTTTGAAATTTCCAAGACCGTAAAGATCCAGAAGTTCTCCGGCTTTCTCTTTTGTCTTTGCAGTCAGCATATGCTGTACTTCCAGTCCGAGGATGACATTATTGAAAATTGTCCGCCACTCGAACAGCTCATCATGCTGTAACATATATCCGATATTTGTCGTACTTTCCCGCATGTATTTGCCATTGATACGGATCAGCCCCTTTTCCGGAGACAGAAGACCGCAGATCACGGATAACAGGGTAGATTTGCCGCAGCCAGACGGTCCGACGATGGCGATAAATTCTCCTTTGGAAAGAGAAAAAGAAATATCGGCAAGCGCCGGTGTCTCTCCTTCCGGCGTGTGATAGGAATAATAAATGTGTCGAAGTTCAAGCACTTGTTCCATATTTTACAGACTCCGCACAGGAATTTAATATTAGTTTATGTAAATATAAGAAATAAGTGCAAGTATTTACTTGTCATAGGATTTCAGAAAAGCTATAATTTTGTAGTATGTTAAAACAACAGAGAGAAGGTAACTTATGAATTATCAGAAAGAACTGGACAAGACACTTGAAAAACTGACGAAGGAGGAGAGAGTTCCAAAACTTCTTCTGCACAGCTGTTGTGCACCATGCAGCAGCTATGTGCTGGAATATCTGAGCCAGTATTTTGAGATCACGGTTTTTTATTATAATCCGAATATTTATCCGGAGAGCGAATATACAAAAAGAATCTGGGAGCAGCAGAAGCTTATTGATGAGCTGCCTGCGAAGCATCCGATATCCTTTATGGCAGGTCCTTATGATAAGGAACGCTTTTATGAGATGGCAAGTGGTCTGGAGCATGTAAAAGAAGGAGGCGCACGTTGCATGAAGTGTTATGAGCTGCGCTTAAGGGAAGCGGCAAAGATCGCTAAAAATGCCGGGTTTGATTATTTTACAACGACACTCAGTATCAGCCCGCTTAAGAAAGCGGAGCGTTTAAATGAGATTGGACAGCGGTTGGGTGAAGAATACGAGGTGGAATATCTGTTATCTGATTTTAAGAAGAAAAATGGATACAAACGTTCCATCGAATTATCGAAAATATATGGACTATATCGACAAGATTATTGTGGATGTGAATTTTCCATGGAAAACCGTGACAAAATGTGATAAAATTATTTACAATATTTTTGTGAAAGGAAGTAGAGCTGATGGCACAATTATGGGGCGGGCGTTTCACCAAAGAAACAGACCAGCTTGTATATAACTTTAACGCATCGATTTCTTTTGATAAGAGATTCTATGCGCAGGATATGAAGGGCAGCATGGCACATGTCAGAATGCTGGCAAAACAGGGAATCCTGACCGAAGAAGAGAGAGACCAGATCCTTGATGGACTGAATGGAATTTTAAAAGATGTAGAAGAAGGAAGGCTTGAGATTACCTCTGAGTATGAAGATATTCACAGCTTCGTAGAGGCGGTACTGATCGACCGGATCGGTGATGCAGGAAAGAAGATGCATACCGGACGCAGCCGTAACGATCAGGTCGCATTAGATATGAAACTTTACACGAGAGATGAGATCAAAGAGCTTAATCATTTGGTGAAAGAGATGATGGAAGTACTTCTTGAGATCATGGAAGCACACCTTGACACTTATATGCCGGGCTTTACGCATTTACAGAAAGCACAGCCGATCACACTGGCACATCATATGGGCGCATATTTTGAGATGTTTAAGAGAGATCATGAGCGACTTATCGATATTGCGAAGAGAATGAATACCTGCCCGCTTGGTTCAGGAGCACTTGCAGGTACTACATACCCGCTGGATCGTGAGTATACAGCAGAACTGCTTGGCTTTGACGGACCGACACTTAATAGTATGGACGGTGTTTCCGACAGAGATTATCTGATCGAACTGTTATCTGCATTGTCTACGATCATGATGCATTTATCCAGATTTTCAGAGGAAGTGATCATCTGGAATACCAATGAATATAAGTTTGTGGAGATTGATGATGCATACAGCACCGGAAGCAGTATTATGCCGCAGAAGAAGAATCCGGATATTGCAGAACTTGTAAGAGGTAAGACTGGAAGAGTGTATGGAGCACTTAATTCGTTCCTTACAACGATGAAGGGAATCCCGCTTGCATATAATAAGGACATGCAGGAAGACAAGGAATGGGTATTTGATGCAATCGATACAACAAAGGGCTGTCTTGCTTTATTTACAGGAATGTTAAAGACCATGCAGTTCAATAAAGAGCGCATGGCAGAGAGTGCAAGACATGGTTTTACCAATGCGACGGATGCGGCAGATTATCTGGTAAATCACGGAGTTCCGTTCAGAGATGCACACGGTATTGTCGGAAGACTGGTACTTCTGTGTATCGAGAAGAAGATCGCACTGGATGATCTTCCGTTAGATGAGTACAAGGAGATCTGCCCGGTATTTGAAGAAGATATTTATGAAGCTATCAGCTTAAAGACTTGTGTAAATAAGCGTCTGACGATCGGTGCGCCGGGACACGATGCGATGGCACAGGTAATAAAGATCTGTCAGGATTATCTGTCAGCATATGAAGATGGTGTAAGTGAATAGAGAGAATTAAAGAAGGAGAGAAAAGATGGAACAGAAGTTAAAAGTAGGAATCTTAGGAGCAACAGGTATGGTAGGACAGCGCTTTATTTCTCTGCTGGAAAATCACCCTTGGTTTGAAGTAGTAAAAGTGGCAGCAAGCCCGAGATCTGCAGGAAAGACATACGAAGAGGCAGTTGGCGGACGCTGGAAGATGGACACACCGATGCCGGAAGCAGTGAAGAAACTGGTTGTTGCCAATGTTAATGAAGTGGAGAAAGTAGCTGCTGATGTAGATTTTGTATTTAGCGCTGTAGATATGACAAAAGACGAGATCCGTGCGATCGAGGAAGCATATGCGAAGACAGAGACACCGGTTGTTTCCAACAACAGTGCACATCGCTGGACAAAGGACGTACCGATGGTAGTACCGGAGATCAATGCAGCTCATTTTGAACTGATCAACGACCAGAAGAAACGTCTTGGGACAACAAGAGGATTCATCGCAGTAAAACCAAACTGTTCTATCCAGAGTTATACACCTTGCCTTGCAGCATGGAAAGAATTCGGACCGAAGGAAGTTGTTGCAACAACATACCAGGCAATTTCCGGAGCAGGTAAGACATTCAAAGACTGGCCGGAGATGGTGGAGAACATTATCCCTTATATCGGCGGAGAAGAAGAGAAGAGTGAGCAGGAGCCGCTTCGTGTTCTCGGAACATATGAGAATGGACAGATCACACTTGCCGAGTCACCGAAGATTACATGCCAGTGCTTACGTGTACCGGTTCTTAACGGACATACAGCAGCAGTGTTTATCAATTTTGAGAAGAAGCCTACAAAGGAACAGCTTATCGAGAAGCTTGTAAACTTCAAAGGATTCCCACAGGAAGCAGAACTTCCGAGTGCTCCGAAGCAGTTCATCCAGTATCTGGAAGAGGACAACCGTCCGCAGGTAAAAATGGACGTAGATTACGAGAATGGAATGGGCGTATCCATCGGGCGTCTCAGAGAAGACAGCATGTTTGATTATAAGTTTGTTGGTCTGTCTCACAACACAGTCAGAGGAGCAGCAGGTGGAGCTGTGCTCTGCGCAGAAGCACTTACAGCCAAGGGATACATTCAGGCGAAATAATGATACCAGAGCCAAAAAGTCTGAAGCCACAGGAGCTTGCTCATAAGTGGCTGTAAGACTTTGGGGCTCGCCCCAATATGAGCATAAAAGTGGGATTTTAATCCCGCGATATGCGAATAGTGGGTAGGATTACGGGAGTGCGTTAGCACATAGTAATCCGTTGGTATCATAAGATATACCAGAGATGCATAAAAGGAAGGCGAGCCGGGACACAATCGGGCTTACGCCTTCCTTTCTTGTCCGTCCGGGCAGAATGTGGTATGATAGAAAACATACGAAAGTAGGATGTAATCTTGTGGGAGCATGCAGAATACAGAAATAATCACGCACAGACAGGAAGGGATGAGAGGACATGAAAAAAGAAATTTTGAATTATACACAGAACCGGGAGCTTTCCTGGCTGGAATTTAATAAACGGGTACTGGAAGAAGCAAGAGATATTACCGTTCCGCTTCTGGAGCGAATGAAATTCGTAGCGATTTTCACAAGCAATCTGGATGAATTTTTCATGATCCGGGTCGGAAGTCTGTTTGACATGGCACATACAGATGCGCAGGCAACGGACAGCCGGTCCGGCATGACACCGATGGAACAGCTTGAGAAGATTTACGCTGCGGTGGCACCGCTTTACAAAGAGCGTGATAAGACCTATGCTGACATCAAGAGTCAGTTGAGTCCTTACGGTGTGTGCGGGCTGGATTTTAAAGAGTTAGACCAGCAGGAAAGAAAATATGTGAAGAAATATTTCAAAGAACAGGTTCTTCCGGTATTGTCTCCGCAGATTGTGGATGCGAATCATCCGTTCCCACATCTTCTGAATAAAGAAATCTATGTAACGGCAAGTCTTACACAGAAAGACAAAAAGAATAAAGTGCATATGGGTATCGTTCCGGTTCCGCAGTTTATTTCCGATATTTTATATTTACCAGGCAAGGATATCCGTTATATCCGCATGGAAAAAGTGATTATGGAATATCTGGATCTTGTCTTTACCCGGTATGACATTTCCGATGCAAACTACATCTGCGTGACAAGAAATGCAGACGTTGCGCCGGATGATGAGGCACTGGAAGTAACGGACGATTTCCGCAAACTTATGAAGAGCACCCTGCATAAGAGAAGAAAAATGGCAGTGGTACGCCTGGAAGTAGCTGAGAAATTAAGCGAAGATATGCAGGCATTTTTCTGCGAGAAATTCCAGATCACTCCGGATCAGATTTTCCGGACAAAGATGCCGATGAAGCTGTCATATATTTTTGCAATTAGCGGAAAATTGCCGGAGCCATTGAAGAAAGCGTTGATCTATCCGCCGTTTTCACCACAGCCGTCTGCGGCAGTAGAAGATGGCAGTATCATGCGTCAGATCCGGAAGAAAGACCTGTTATTATTCTATCCATATGAAAGTATGCAGCCGTTCCTGAATCTCATCAAAGAAGCATCGACAGATCCGAATGTGCTGACGATCAAGATTACGATCTACCGTCTGGCAAGTAAGGCGAGACTGGTAGAATATTTGTGTGCTGCAGCAGAGAATGGCAAAGAAGTTACCGTTCTCATTGAGTTGAGGGCAAGATTTGACGAGCAGAATAATATTGACTGGTCTGAGCGTCTCGAAGAAGCCGGATGCCGTGTAATCTATGGATTTGAAAATTACAAAGTCCATTCCAAAATCTGCCTGATCACTTACCGGAACCGTGGAGATATCCAGTATATTACCCAGGTAGGAACCGGTAATTATAACGAGAAGACAGCAACAATGTACACCGATCTGTCTCTGATAACAGCAGATCCGGCTATTGGAAAAGATGCGTCTGCATTTTTCAATAATATGGCGACGGGTAATCTGGATGGTCATTATACGTATCTGATCGTCTCACCGGCCAGTCTGAAGCAGAAAATTCTTGTAATGATGGATGAGGAGATTAAAAAAGGCGTAAAAGGACGCATCGTGATGAAGATGAATTCCGTCACAGATGTTGATTTTATTAAGAAAGTATCTAAGGCTTCCTGTGCCGGTGTAAAAGTAGATCTCCTCGTGCGCGGTATCTGCTGTATTCTTCCGGGTGTACCGGGATATACAGAAAATGTGCGCGTGATGAGCGTTGTCGGACGCTTTCTGGAACATCCGCGCATTTTCAGCTTTGGAACCGGAAAAGAACAGAAGATCTATATCGGTTCGGCAGATATGATGACGAGAAACACAGAAAAACGTGTGGAAGTTGCGTGTCCGGTGTTGGATGAAGAGATTAAGAAAATTATTAATCATGATTTGAAAGTGATGTTAAGTGATAATATCAAAGCGCGTATTTTACAGAAAGATGGCACTTACAGAAAGAGAGAACTGACAGAACCATATATTGATTCACAGGCAGTTTTCATGGACGAGATGATCCGGGCGGCAGAGAAAACAAAAGAACGACCGAAGAAGAAAAAAGGTCTTTTATCAAAGATAAAAAATATATTTCACTAGGAGTTAGATAAGATATATGGGGAAATCATTATATATCGCGGAGAAACCAAGTGTGGCGCAGGAATTTGCCAAAGCACTGAATATTTTTGCAAAGAGAAAAGACGGATATCTGGAATCGGAAGAAGCCGTTGTAACGTGGTGCGTTGGGCATCTCGTTACAATGAGTTATCCCGAAGAGTATGATCCGTCACTGAAAAGGTGGAGCCTTGAGACTCTGCCTTTTATTCCGCAGGAATTCAAATACGAAGTAATCCCGGGTGTTGCAAAACAGTACCGGATTGTGGCAGGGTTACTAAACAGAGCGGATGTGGATACAATCTATGTCTGTACCGACTCCGGGCGAGAAGGAGAATATATTTACCGCCTGGTGGAGCAGCAGGCACAGGTGACCGGCAAGAAAAGGCTTCGTGTGTGGATTGATTCGCAGACAGAGGAAGAGATATTAAGAGGGATCAGAGAAGCAAAAGACCTCTCCGAGTATGATAATCTGTCGGCGTCCGCTTATCTTCGCGCGAAGGAAGACTATCTGATGGGAATTAATTTTTCCAGACTGCTGACACTGAAATACGGGAACAGTATTTCCAGTTACCTGAATACAAAATATTCCGTGATATCGGTAGGACGTGTCATGACGTGCGTCCTCGGAATGGTCGTGCGCAGAGAGCGGGAAATCCGTGAGTTTGTGGAGACGCCATTTTACCGTGTGCTCAGTGCGATCGGGGAGAGCGGACAGACATTCGAGGGAGAATGGCGCGCCGTGAAGGGCTCCCGCTATTTTGAATCCTTTGATCTTTATAAGGAAAATGGTTTCAAAGAAAAAGACAAAGCAGAGGCGCTCATTCAGTATTTAAAAGAAAATAATGAACCACTGACCTGTCAGATCACTTCCATTGAGAAGAAAAAGGAAAAGAAGAATCCGCCGCTTCTCTATAACCTGGCGGAGCTCCAGAATGAATGTTCCAAAAGATTCAAGATCAGCCCGGATGAGACACTCAGGATCGTGCAGGAATTATACGAGAAGAAGTTGGTTACATATCCGAGAACGGATGCCCGTGTCCTCTCAACAGCAGTGGCAAAAGAGATCCACAAGAACTTAAACGGGCTGATGAAATATGACGTTGCCGTTCCATATCTGAAAGAAATCGTATCCTTCGGTTCCCATAAAGGACTGGAGAAGACAAGGTATGTAAATGACAAACAGATCACAGATCACTATGCAATAATTCCGACCGGACAGGGTATGGGGGCGTTGAATGGTTTATCCCATCTGTCCAAACAGGTGTATGAAGTGATCGTGCGACGTTTCTTGAGTATTTTCTATCCACCGGCTGTATACCAGAAAGTTGCGATTGTGACGAAAATCAAGGAAGAGTCCTTTTTCTCCAGTTTCAAAGTACTGGCAGAAGAAGGGTATCTGAAAGTCGCAGGCAATCCGGCGAAGAAAAAAGCAAAGACAAATAACGCTGACAGTCCGGATGACGGACAAAACGATGGACAGATGGAGGCGGATGTAAACTTTTTTGAGAAGATCAAGACGTTAAAAAAGGGTATGTCTCTCCCGGTACAAGCGTTAGACATCAAAGAGGGAAAGACATCACCGCCGAAGCGTTACAATTCCGGTTCACTGATTCTTGCAATGGAAAATGCGGGGCAGTTGATCGAAGATGAGGAACTGCGTGCACAGATTAAAGGAAGCGGAATCGGAACAAGTGCAACAAGGGGAGAGATTTTAAAAAAATTATTTAACATCAAATATTTATCTCTTAATAAAAAGACGCAGATCGTAACTCCGTCCATGCTCGGAGAGATGGTATATGACGTTGTGCAGAATTCCATCCGTTCACTCCTTAACCCGGAACTGACCGCAAGCTGGGAAAAAGGACTCAACTATGTTGCGGAAGGTGACATCACTTCCGAAGAATATATGCAGAAGCTGGATCATTTTATCGTCAGTCGCACCGAGGGTGTGCGCGGACTCAGAAATCAGAGCCAGCTCAGAAACTGCTATGATAAGATCGCGCAGTTTTATAAGAAGACGAATAAAGGTAAATGATTTGCCAGCTACTTAAGAACGTGGTATGCTGATACAAAAGAGAGATTACTGTAAAGGAGAAAAGAAACAAATGAAAGAAATAACAGTGAAGGAGTTATACACACTGGATGAGACAATCGCAAAAAATCTTTTTGAAGGTGTGACATATCCATGGGAAGTGCTGCCGAAGATCAGTGCTTTCATTCTGGAACTGGGAAAAACATTACCGGAAGAGGAATATGACAAAGTAGGAGAGGATGTATGGATCGCCAAATCAGCGAATGTATTTCCATCTGCTTATGTACACGGACCTGCGATCATCGGAAAGAACGCAGAAGTCAGACACTGTGCATTTATTCGTGGAAATGCGATTGTAGGTGAAGGCGCGGTTGTCGGAAACTCTACAGAGCTTAAAAACGTTATCCTGTTCAATAAAGTACAGGTACCGCATTACAATTATGTCGGTGATTCGATTCTTGGCTACAAGTCCCACATGGGAGCCGGTTCTATTACATCCAATGTAAAATCAGACAAGAAACTGGTTGTTGTGAAGACACCGAAAGAAAATATCGAGACCGGAATCAAGAAATTCGGCGCTATGGTCGGAGACGAAGTAGAAGTCGGATGTGGATCCATCCTGAATCCGGGAAGTGTGATCGGAAGCCACACCAATATTTACCCGCTTTCCAGCGTGCGCGGTTATGTGCCGGCAAACAGCATTTACAAAAAGCAGGGTGAAGTGGTTGAGAAATACGAAGATTAATGATAAGGAGGACCAGATATGGACGACAGATATGTATCATTTGAAATTGCGAAAACAAAACACATTGCACTGGTAGCACACGACGGAAAGAAAAAAGAAATTGTAGATTGGTGTGACAGAAATAAAGACATTCTGAAAAATCATTTCTTATGCGGAACAGGAACAACAGCCAGACTGATCGCAGAGAAGACCGGGCTTCCGGTGAAAGCTTACAACAGTGGTCCGTTAGGCGGAGACCAGCAGATCGGTGCCAAGATCGTAGAAGGACAGATTGACTTCATGGTATTCCTCTGGGATCCGTTAGAGGCACAGCCGCACGATCCGGATGTAAAGGCATTGCTTAGAATTGCCGTTGTTTATGACATCCCGGTTGCAAATAACCTTGCAACAGCAGATTTCATGTTGCAGTCCAAATATATGTCTGAAAGCTACAACCGTACGGTTGAGAACTTCAACAAGACGATTCAGGACCGCGTGAATCAGATGAAGTAATGATATGAGCATGAAAGTGGGATTTTAAGACCACGATATGCGAATAGAGAGAGAGATTGTGAGAGTGCGAAGCATGGAACAATCTACAGGTATTATAATTATAGTGTAAAGATTATATAGAATAAAAAACAGCCATCATGCAGGAAAACATTGTTATAAAAACAATATTACATGCAAGGTGGTTGTTTTTTACTGCCATAGTATCTGAGAAATCTGCCAGTATCAGGTTTTACAGGTATTGATAAGGTGAAAGAGAGAAAATTTATTGACAAGTACACAGTTGCTGTGATATCCTATGAAAAGAAATTAAAACTTTAATGCTTTAAAGCGTTACGCTTTAAAGTGACAAGCGAAACGGAGTTAGTAAAAAAAGGTGAAAGATAGGAATTGAGAAGCTAACCTCTGCTTAAAAAGGAACGAGAGAAACAAAAGTAAAAAGAAAGATGAGGGTTTATTATGGGAATCAAGATTGTACTTCTTGTATTATTCTTCGCTGTGATGGTGGCGGTAGGTGTATACTCAAGAAAGCATGCAACCAGTGTTGACGGATTTGTTCTTGGAGGAAGGTCAGTAGGACCGTGGCTGACTGCTTTCGCATATGGAACATCCTACTTCTCGGCAGTTGTATTTGTCGGCTATGCAGGACAGTTCGGATGGAAATACGGACTTGCAAGTACATGGATCGGACTTGGCAATGCGATTATCGGAAGTCTGCTGGCATGGGTTGTATTGGGAAGACGAACCAAAGTTATGACGCAGCATCTGAATGTCAAGACAATGCCGGATTTCTTCGGAGAGAGATATGGAAGTAAGGCACTGAAAATTACTGCATCAGCAATCGTATTTATTTTCCTTGTACCGTATACAGCGTCCGTATACAACGGATTATCCAGACTGTTCGGAATGGCATTTAACATTCCATATACATACTGCGTTCTCGGAATGGCAGCATTTACAGCAGTGTATGTTATCCTCGGAGGCTATATGGCGACAGCGATTAACGATTTCATCCAGGGAATCATCATGTTAGGCGGAATTATCGGAGTTATCGGAGCTGTTCTTAGCGGACAGGGAGGGTTTATCCAGGCCATTCGCAAGATGGCAGAGATTCCAAGTGATGTACCTGTGACGATGGGACAGCCGGGTGCATTTACATCCTTTTTCGGACCGGATCCGCTGAACCTGTTAGGCGTTGTAATCCTGACATCCCTCGGAACATGGGGACTGCCGCAGATGATCGGTAAATTCTACGCGATCAAAGACGAGAAAGCAATCAATACAGGAACTGTGATATCCACATTATTTGCAGTTGTGATCTCCGGAGGATGTTATTTCCTCGGAGGATTCGGACGATTATTTGACAATGCATCTATTTACGATGAGACAGGAAATGTCGTCTTTGACAGTATCATTCCGTATATGCTGTCTACGTTACCGGACATCCTGATCGGAATTGTGATCGTACTTGTCTTATCCGCATCCATGTCCACGCTGGCATCACTCGTACTGACATCCAGTTCTACACTGACACTGGATTTCTTAAAAGACAATGTTATGAAAAATATGAGCGAGAAGAAGCAGGTGCGGACGATGCAGGTACTGATCGTATTCTTCATCGTGCTTTCCGTAGCGATCGCATTAGATCCACCGACCTTTATCGCACAGCTTATGGGAATTTCCTGGGGCGCACTAGCCGGAGCATTTCTGGCACCGTTCTTATATGGATTGTATTGGAAACGAGTTTCCAAAGCGGCTGTATGGGCAAGCTTCGCAGCAGGTGTCGGTATTACCGTATCGAACATGTTTATCGGCTACATTGCTTCACCAATCAATGCAGGAGCGATCGCGATGATCGCAGGACTTATCATTGTGCCGATAGTGAGCGCATTATCACCGAAACCGGATACCGGAAAGGTGGATCAGATTTTTGAATGTTACGATGAAAAAGTCGTGATAACGAAAAAACGCTCTTTGGAGGCAAAATAAGACACAATCTAATACAATAAATTAAAAAACATCAAGGGAAGTGATTAAATTTACCACTTCCCTTTTTAATGTAGCTGTGTTAGTATAAGTGAGTGTTAAAAATAAACAACTAAATTGATGATTATTATTCAATGAGTTTTGTATAGAAGGAGAGGTAATACACATGAAAAATTATGAAAAATATCAGCGGTCTTATTTTATGCCGCCGGAGGTCACATACGATTGGGCAAAGAAAGATCACATTGAAAAACCACCGATCTGGTGCAGCGTTGACTTACGTGACGGTAACCAGGCACTGATCGAGCCAATGAGTCTGGAAGAGAAGTTAGAGTTCTTCCAGATGCTTGTAGATATCGGATTCAAAGAGATTGAGGTTGGATTCCCGGCAGCATCTGAGACAGAGTACCAGTTCATGCGCACATTGATCGAGAGAAATATGATTCCGGATGATGTTACTGTACAGGTACTGACACAGGCAAGAGAACATATTATCAAGAGAACATTTGAAGCAGTTAAAGGTGCTCCACATGCAGTTGTACATCTTTATAATTCTACATCTGTTGCACAGAGAGAACAGGTATTTAAGAAAAGCAAAGAAGAAATTAAGAAGATTGCAGTAGATGGTGCAGAGTTATTGTTAAAACTGGCAAATGAGACAGATGGTAACTTCACATTCCAGTATAGCCCGGAGAGTTTCCATGGAACAGAAGTAGATTATGCAGTAGAAGTTTGTAATGCAGTATTGGATGTATGGAAACCTACAGCTGACAACAAAGCAATCATCAATATTCCGACAACCGTAGAGAATGCGATGCCACATACATTTGCATGTCAGTTAGAGTATGTAAATAAACATTTGAAATACAGAGATGATGTTATTCTTTGCTTACATCCACATAACGACCGTGGATGCGGTGTTGCAACAGCAGAGCTTGGAATGTTGGCAGGAGCAGACAGAATCGAAGGAACTTTATTTGGAAATGGAGAGCGTACCGGTAACGTAGATATTGTAACTATGGGTATGAACATGTACTCACAGGGTGTGGATCCGGGACTGGATTTCTCTAATATGAAAGAGATCCGCGAGACATACGAGAGACTGACAAGAATGCACGTTTACGAGCGTCAGCCATATGCCGGAGATCTTGTATTTACAGCATTTTCAGGATCTCACCAGGATGCGATCGCCAAAGGAATGCAGTGCAGAGAAGAGAGCAAGAGCAATCTGTGGACAGTTCCGTATCTGCCGATCGATCCGAAGGATGTCGGAAGAGAGTACGATTCCGATGTTATCCGTATCAACAGCCAGTCCGGTAAGGGTGGAGTCAACTACATCCTGAAACAGAGCCACGGCATCAACCTGCCACAGCAGATGCGTGCAGAGGTCGGATACCTTGTAAAAGACGTATCCGACAAGGCGCACAAAGAGTTGAGTCCGGAATGGGTATATCAGATCTTCTCTGATAACTACATTAATACAAAACCAGTATTCCATGTAGACGAGTGCCATTTCAAACAGACGGATGGAATTACTGCAGAAGTAACGATCAATCACCAGAATGAGAACCGCACGATCACAGCAATGGGTAACGGACGTCTGGACGCTGTCAGCAACGCACTGAAACAGTATTTCAACGTTAGCTATGAACTGAGCTTCTATGAAGAACATTCTCTGACAAAGGGATCTTCTTCCAAAGCTGTTGCTTATGTCGGAATCCTCTGCAACGGCAAGCCATTCTGGGGCGTTGGTATCGATGCAGATATCATCAAAGCATCTATCGAAGCGCTGACAGTTGCAGTCAACAAGCTGGAAGATATTGGGAGCGCCGATACATGCAAAGATGCAAGAATGATCGAGATTATGAATTATATTCAGGCAAATTATATTGATGTGACACTGGATGATCTGGCAGAGAAATTCTACCTGTCTAAGCCATATATTTCCAAATATATTAAGGAAAAATCCGGCATGACATTTGGCGAACTGGTAAAGAAAATCCGCATGAAAAAAGCAAAAGCATTACTCAAGAGCAGCAATATGACCGTTGAAAATATTGCACTCACAGTCGGCTATCAGAATGTGGAGCATTTCAATCGTATGTTCAAGAAAGCTTACAACATGACACCGATTCAGTTCCGCAATCAGAAATAATTAAGAAGAGAATAAAATGAGAAAATAAGATGAAGCACCGCTTTCAGTTGTTCCGTAAAAGGACATGGGAGAGGTGCTTTTTAATTGTCATAGTATCCGGAGGAAGCTTCCAGTGGCAGATTCCGTAAGTAAAACTTCCAAATGCAACAAAACTTTGCTATACTTACAGTAATGATAAGCTTTAATCAAAGAAAGATAATAATATAAGCAGCACGACAGCAGGGCGATTTCTGAATACATGAAACAGAATTTCCCTGCTGTTTTTAAAAACTTTGAAATTATATGTCACAAAGTGGAGCTGTGGATTGTTACTATATATGTAAGATAAATTATCCGGACGTGGTTGGATGAAAGAAAAGGGGTGGTAATGTTCGGAACTGAAGCTAGTTTATAAAAGAGATCTCTACAAAATCAGGTAAAAGTGAAACAAAAAATTACAGAAGTATAATTTGACGGGATATTCACTTTCATATACAAAAAAAGATGATTTCGATAGTGTTGAGAATATTTTGCGTAGAATAACTGCACATTTTGAGAACGGCTATATTATAAGCAAGTAAAGGGGGAAAACAAATGATAGATATATTATATTCATACCCAACATGGGTAGTAATTATATCCACATACATTATAGTAGATTTATTATATCTATTTATATTTAGCAAGTATCTAAAGAAGACGAACGGAATAATTGCTAATAAAAAAATATTTTGGACAAAATGTGTAATCACTAATATAGGATCAGCGTTTTTACTTCCTATATTAATGACTTCAGTGGACATTTTTGGCTATGTTGATATTTTGAATGATAAACTAATGAATCTTTGGTATATAAATATAGAATATCCAATTGAAAGCTACTACATATATTTTAAAGCTGTTACATTTGTATGGGTTCTTATAGGATTTGTAATTACTATATTTGTTATTTACCGGATTGCCAGACGCTGGATATTTAATAAACTAAATATAGAAAAAATGTTGATTAAAAAATATGCATTAACATTTGCTATTGTAACTGCACCGTGGATGCTGTTGTGTCCTGAATTTGTAACCAAAGTGCATAATGCTTGGTGTGATTTATTTAATTTGGATGGAGTAAATCTTATGTATTGGCTTATGGATTTGTCTATATAAGCAATAAGACAGCAGGGTGATTTCTGAATATATGGAACAGAATATCCCTGCTGTTTCTAAAAACTTTGAAATTATATGTCACAAAATGGAGTTGTGGATTGTTACTATATATGTAAGGAAATTATCCGGTATGCGATAATATTCTATTACGAGAGGCGGTGTCTTATGAATTATGGAGGAATGATAGTATTTATTATATGTGTGCTGTATATTATCTTAAGCACATTTGGAATGGCACATTATGGAAAGAGAAGCGGAAAAGGAAATTGGAAAATCTGGACGGTCTTTCTTGTAACCAATATTATTGCAGTTAATTTAATTATAAAAAGCATGTCTGGCTCTACGATGACACAAATCAGTGAAAAAGCAGTTTCAGGAGAACTAGGTATAGAAGTAGATATTCTGGAAAATGAAGGTACGGAGTTAGCGGCATTTGATGGAAAGAATCATTATTATCGTGAAGGTAAAAAGATATTTTCTCTGGAAGATAAGAAACACATTGTGACTGTGCCAAATGAGTGCCGTAATTTTTCCGTGTCTGAAAAATATGTATACTGCGCAGTAGCCGACGGAGTGCTGCAATATGACAAAGCGGGAAAACTTCTTCAGAAAAGGAAAATCAGTCAGGGTATATCGGAGATATGGCTTTATACAGGACAGAAGAATCTGTATTGCTATGTGAAAGATTTAAAAGGAATACGGTATGTGTATAGTTTTGATCTGGACGATGTGGCAAGACCGGGCAAAATGTCTTCGGAAATTTTAGATCAGACAACAGACTATTCGGCAGATGGGAATAAGATGTTAGAAGAATACCGGGCAGTGGAATTACCGGATTTATGGCTTATTGTTGACCGGTCGGACAGCAAAGTGCAATGGATGGACAAAGAGAAAGCGTTGAACATAACCGGTAAAATCGCTGGAGTTGCATTTGTAGACAAACATGAAAAACGGCTTGTATTAACAGAGAATATGGTAGTTAATTATGATGGCAAAGATTTATATGTCCGTGATGATTTGCTGAAAATATCCGGAGAAAACAAATGGAAAGATTATGCAAATTGTATTACGGACAAGTACAGCATCGTGTCGGCGGATGTAAAGAAAAATACTGCCCTTGTGAGATTTATATCTTATGGAGATGATGGACGTGGCGTGAACCGAACAGGTTCTTTAGCCGAATTTGAAGGCAGTGGATTTGCTGGGATTGATTTATCAACAGGAAAGATTTCACATAAAGTAATCAAAGACAAAGAGCAGGTGCTTGCAGTATCAGATAACTATTATTCGACATTTTGCAAAGGAACTGTAAAACGTTATCAGGTGAAAGATGATAAATGTATCAAAGAAAGCAAAGTGAACGGCTATAAGCGGAATAAAGAATATACGGTACAGACTTGTGGAAATATTGTCTTTGTGTTTGTGCGGCAGCAAAATGGAGATATGAAGCTGTTAGATGCGATAGAGATTTGATTTACAGAACTGTACGATAGTTAAAGAGAAACAGCAGGGCAATTTCTGAATATATGAAACAGAATTTCCCTGCTGTTTCGAAAAACTTTAATATTATATGTCACGAAATGGAGTTGTGGATTGTTACTATATATGTAAGAAAATTATCTGAGAAAGAGGTGAATCTATGTTATATGAATTATCATTTAACTACTGGAACGACGATCCGGCGAATGATGACGAGATAATCCTGGCAGTGTACTCATCCGAAGAGCAGTTAAAGAAAGGGCTGGAGAAATTCAAAAAGCAACCAAGATTTACAGGAAAAGAAGCCTAAAATGGCGAAATATTGAATGATGCTGACAGGATCAAGTGCAAGAATAAGCCTTAGATGAGATAATCTGAAATAAAGTCAAAGAAATTAAGAAGTATTCTAAGCTAAAATTGAAGAAATTCAAGATTAAGTCAATAATTAGCTAGAATAGCTAAGCTTCATTAAAAAAAAACCGACATTGAGTCAAAAAGTAGGTAATAGAATAAGTTTTTGATAAGGAGATAATAGTTGGAACCACTGAAAAAGCTACTTATAAATATTTTTGGACCGAAGTCAGATTCATGGACACATGCGAGAGCACTTCGGATAGGTAAGAAAATTTTAAAAGGAATATTTATATTAAATATTGTGTTTTTTGTTTTGGCTGTAAAGTACGGAGGAGATGCGACTTTTGCACTGTGCGGCTGGTTTATAGTCGCAAATTTGATGGTTGTAATAATAATAAAGTTCAAAGATTACAATTTCATTGCCGAAGTAATCATAAATGGAAATGATATTTGTTTTGAATTGCCGGAAGAAGTAATTGTTGTATCAAAAGATGATATAAAAGAAATGATTTATATATTGTATGAAGTGCGTGTTTATCTGAAAAACGGGAAAAGGCTCTATGCCGACCGAAAATTTTGCCCGCCATATGTTGTTGCAGATGGCAGAAAACATCAGGGAATCAGAGCAGAAGACTTTGTGGGTGTAAAATTTATCATGAGGGAAGAAGATACAACGTTTAGAAGATAGTAGAGGTTAGAGAGACAGTTTCCGACTGAAAGCAGAGGAGAAAGCCAATGAGTTTTGTATATAATGATAAAGCATGGCAGATTGTTGAATATAAGAATTTGTATTATATTGAACTGTATACGCGTTCGATCCGTGTTTATAACCAATCATTTGATCAGATATTGAAAAGAGATAATCCGCAGTATTATTATGCGCAGATTTTAGTTGTAGAAGATACATTGTTCGCGATGGGGAAAGATACAACATTTATTGATGTGCTGAAAATACCATCCTTAGAATTAGTGAAAAGGATCAAATGGAATGAGGAACGATATTTTGTACGAAGTGAATCGACAAATATGATATACAATAAGCAGGAACAACTTGTATATTCAGGCTTGTATTCTGATAAAAAAGACACTGCTGTTTTAACGATAATTCATATAAATGAAGATTACAGGGAAGAGGTTGTCTGGCAATCAGAGCATACATATTTATTGCAGATTCTTTATAACAAGAGAAAAAAAGATTACTTGCTGTGTTATAGAAAGATATACGAAGAAAATAGGAGAGAAGTATTCTGGGAGGAGCTGGCATGGCTTAAAAGCGGGAAAATGTTCATGCGCTATGAAATGGAGCAAGATCAGGATTTTTGGGATTATGCATTTGACAGAAAAGAAAAAATTTGGTTTCGTGGATGTTTTGCGCCGGCTTGGAAATCGTATCTGGTAAAATTAGAAGATAGCAGAAAAATGGATAGCTTTAGAAAACTGACCGAAATAAATGATTTGCTTGCATTTTCCGAGGATGGGAAGCGATGCGCTTATGTGATACCGGGGAAGACCTCAAAAGTATACATTTATTCTCTCGAAAAAGAAGCATGTGAGCGGGAAATTACTTTGAAAGATTCAGAGCTTAGCTGGTGTGAAATTCAATTTGTTGGGAATCGGTATATAGCAGTCAGAGGCTGTGATTATATGTTCTGGTATGAGATATGATTCTCCGGTTGTACAACCTGTATATTCCAGCTATAATAAAATTATAGGGAATCCTTTGATATTTTACGGGAATGTAATCCGTTTGCTGTGGATATGCTGATGAACATATTCGTAAATGGAGATGGAGCAAAGTTACAATGGAAATTAAAGGATAAAAAGGGCTGGACAGGAGATGTCTTTGGCAGCATAGAAAATTTTGCAAATTTTGCCAGATTTAAAATTGATTATGCAGTCAAAGAAGAAGATCTGCCAGATTCCATGATCTGTTTTGCTAAGACACTTCAGAAAGCAAAAGAAAATTTATCCGAAAAAGACAGAGAAGAAGTGATTGGATTTCATACATTCTAGCCGGGACTATGGGATGACTCTTGCGAATATAATCAGTATATTGCGGAAAGTGTGTTTACACAGGGGAGTTCTGCATATGAAGTGAAAGAGATTATCCGCCAATATGAAAATGTTACAGTTGAAGAATTAAAACAACTGGCAAATGAGATATTTACGCCGGAAAATATGAGCATCAGCGTTGGCTATGACAGTTGGTACACGAAGAAATCAACTTTGGAAAAGAAATGCCGGAAGATGCGAAAAATACTGGGAGGACAATACTTATGATGAATAAAATATCAATTATCACATTTGTAGGAATGATTATTACCGGACTCATATCAGTCACGGTGTTTCTCGCGCCGGTAAGTGGTTTCCTTATGTATCCGTTTTTTGCGGGCTTCGCAGCACTGCTTGGGATTGTGAGCGCACTGCTTGCAAGAGAACATAAGATTTTGCGCGTATTTGCTATTCTTATAGTGGTAATCATGGTCGGAACAATATTATGCGATGTAATATTTGTGATTCGTTTTATGACTGGGATGTTTTAGGGAATAGAAAGCTTAAATTGAAAAAATTTCGAAATTAAGCCAAAAATTTTCAAAAAACAGGCTCCGGCGGGAATCCGCCGGAGCCTGCAATCAATATATGCAATTCTACTATGCAAACAGCTTAGCTGGCAGTCAGAAAATCGTGTAGCCAGGGAAGCCTCGCAGTCAAAGCCTAGATTGCTCTTGTGTATTCTTTGAGCCATTCTCTTTCCTCATCTGTAAGGTGCGGTCCGATCTTCTCATATACGTCTTTGTGGTAGGTGTTGAGCCATTCTCTCTCGGATTTGGTCATCTCTTCCGGATCAATTCCGTCAAGGTCGATCGGAGCGAAAGTGATTGTCTCGAAGTGCATGAACTGACCATATTTGTTCAGCTCACCTTTTCTTACGATAAATTCATTCTCGATACGGATACCGAATTTACCATCTTCGTAAATACCAGGCTCGTCTGTGATAACCATACCTTCTTCTAACTGATGATGCTCGTTCTTGCTTGGAACAACATACCAGCGGAAGCCTGTCGGTGGCTCGTGAACATTTCCAAGGTATCCGACACCATGTCCGGAACCGCACTGGAAGTCAATGTTCAGATCCCAGATCGGCTGTCTTACGAGGACATCCAGGTTGTAACCGTGGCATCCGTAGAGGAAGTTTGCACGGGACAGGTTCATCATAGCACGTACAACGGCTGTGAAATATTTCTTCATATCCTGATCGATAGAACCAAGGATGAAAGTACGTGTAATATCTGTAGATCCTTCATAGTATCCGCCGCCTGTATCATTCAGGAACATTGCGCCTTCTTTTAATACAACGTCTGTCTCTTTACTCGGAGAATAATGCATCATAGCTGCATGATCTGCAAATGCGCACAGAGGTTCAAAACTGTCGCGGATATATCCTTCCTGAGCTGCTCTTAAGCTTGTCAGCTTGTCAGCAGAGCTTAACTCTGTAATATCTTCTTTGTCGTAACGAGTCTTGATCCAGTACATGAATTTTGTAATCGCAATACCATCTTTGATATGAGCTTCTTTGATGTTCTCCAGCTCAACATCATTCTTCATGGCTTTCATAAGAATTGTCGGGTTGGCAGCTTCTACGATCTTGCAAGGAATGTTCTTGTAAAGTGCGTAGTTCATCTTCATCGGATCGATGAGGGCAGTCTCGGAAGCATCCAGTTTCTTAATGTCTTCGTAAATGTCATTGTACGGATGAAGTGTAACATTTACTTTCTTGAACTCTTCCAGAATACGGTCATTTAATTTCGTCTCATCAACATAGAGGTCTACACTATCCATTCTTACGATAGAGTAAGAGAGCAGTAATGGGAAGAAATCAATATCATCACCACGGACATTTAAAAGCCATCCTGTATCGTCCAGAGATGCGATAATATGTACTGTTGCACCATTGTCTTTCATGATTTTGCGGACACGCTCCAGTTTGTGTGCTGAGCTTTCGCCGGAATATTTCTCCTCAAGGAAGAATGCCGGTTTGTCAGAAAGCGGTGGTCTGTCTTCCCAGATCTGGTCGATCAGATCTTCTTCGTAATCAATAGAAATGTTCTTCGGTGAAAGAGCATCTTCATATTCTTTTCCTTCATCCATGGAAAGAACACGTCCGTCAAATCCAACCTTTCCGCCTTCCGGAATCTTGTCTGCCAGATATTCTGTAACAGATGGAGTATCCCCAACGAACATTTTCATAAGGCGGACTCCACTGCCTTCTAGTTCGTTTGTAGCCTGGAAGAAATAACGTCCGTCTGTCCAAAGACCTGCATCATCCTGGCATATAACAGCAGTTCCGTAAGAACCACTGAAGCCGGTGATGTATTTTCTGGCTTTGAAATGTTCTCCTACATATTCACTCTGGTGGAAATCGGCTGTTGGAACGACATAGGCATCAATTCCTTTTTCAGCCATCAGAGCACGCAGTTTTGCGATTCTTTCTGATACTTTCATTTGAAAATCCTCCTTAGTATTCAAATCTGTCTATATTTTAACACTTATTAGACTAAAGTACAAATCTGTTTCTGAAATTTTATAGATCTTTTATTATCATTGATTGAAAGCCGGGATGTTTTAGCGTATAATAGACAGAGCGGTATACGAAGAAATATAGACTTATAAATTTGTAAGATGTCAGAGCGGTATACGCAGGAATCAATAGAAGAAAGGGTACAAGACGGAGGAGAGAACATGGTAAAGTATTTATTAGTAGTTGTCGGTGGCCTGATTTTCCTTGCCGGATATTCTTTTATGAAGAAGAATGAAGGCTCCGGTAAGACAATGCGTATCTATGCATTGTTTGCATATGCGGGATTAAGTCTTATCATTCTGGCCGGTGCGAGGGTATTGGATCCAGTATTTGCACAGATGGGAAGCTGGGCCGATAACATACAGCTTGCAGTGCAGGCAGCATGTTTTGTGATCGGAGCAGAAGTTTTATTAAAACCTGCTTTTGAAGACCAGAAAGAGAAACGGACTTCCAAGAAGATCACATCCAGAGGAAGTGTCAGCCAGACGAAGATGACTTACACGCAGTCAAAGAAGAATCATAAGAAGAAATAAAAATAAGGGAGAACTTACAAAATCGTAAGCTCTCTCTTATTTGCTAATATATTAAAGCTTTGCTTTTACCGTTTTATGTTAAAAATACAAAATAAGTTTATTTAAATCCTTTAATAGTTACTTTTACATTCTGTCCCTTCTGGTCATCTAATGAAGATAAATGTCCTTTACCTGTTAATGTATAACTTTTCTTATTTTTAGAAAGTGTAACTTTTAATGTTTTTTTCCAAGGTGCAAATGTATAAGTAGGTTCATATCTTTTTCGGAGTGTAAGCTTAATTACTTTACCATTTTTTACTTTTTTAACACCATGAGATGTGTATCTTGTAAGTTTAACAACACCTGTGTAAAAACCAGAGTTTTTAGTAACAGTAACAGTTTGTGTTTTAGGCTTAGCTTTGGCGGCCTGACTGGTATAAGCGTTACTAAATACACTACAATTAAATGCTAATATAGCAGCAAGAGCAATAACAACACAACATTTAGAAATTCTTTTCATAGAAATCCTCCTCCATTTATTATATAATTTTGTATTAAAGCAAAGCTATTAGCCATAATTTTCAAAATAATAAAAGCTTCTACAATAAATGTAAAAGCTTTTATGTATCAAATCAAAAAATATTAGTCTCCCTCTACTAATCTATCAAATTTCTTTGTAAATAGCAGCATTACAACACCACATCCTACAATGATAAGTGTTACAATACCATAAGCTTTTACGAAGTCGAAATTTTCAAGCCAGTTATAAAGTGGTCCATATGCTAAACCAGAGAAGAAGATAATCAGTGGCCATACACCAAGCATTGTTCCGAGAAGTTTCTTCGGAGAATACTTGCTGATGAAAGCGTTTCCAAGTGGTGAGAAGATAACTTCACCAACAGACATACAAACGGCTGTCAGGACGATTACCCAGATACCAGCTGGATTTTTTGTTCCCTGTCCGGAGATTACAGCAGCAAGTACCATGGATGCTGTACACAGACCAAGAATGATGATTCCGATCGCTGTCTTTGTGAACATTCCCCAGTCACCCTGTGGACGCTGTCTCATCTTAGCCCAGATTCCTGCAAATACAGGGCAAAGGATGATACAAAGCAGACCGTTCATAGAATCAAACCAAGCTGTAGGCATCTCGAAGGAACCGATGTTCCAGTTAGCCCATCCTTGTCCTCCCTGAGCTACTGGACCGAATTCATAGTAAACCGGCATGTAAACCATGTACCAGATCAGCCAGAAGATTCCGGAGAATAATGTTACGATCAGAATAGCGATAACACGGTTTCTCTCAAGTTTGGTAAGTGGAGCGTTGTCTTTCTCTTTGTCAGCTTTGTCAACGTTCTCTGTACGGTTGTCAACCAGGAATGGTTTCTTACCGGCATCGCCAAAGAATCTCATTCCGAATAACCACCATGCACAGTCGATGAACAGGAAGATACCGCAAACGAGGAACATCTCACGATATCCAACATTAGTACCAATCAGTGACAGGAAAGTAGTTCCGCAGAATGATCCGATGTTTACGAATGAGTACTGAAGACTGAATGCAGTATCCAGTTCATCCTCATCAGATGTTGGGAACAGACGTCCGTTAATACCAGAAACGTTTCCTTTGAAGAATCCGGTTCCGACAGCAACAAGAATGATCATTGCATAAAGCATCACTCTTCCATTAGCTTGCCAAGCACACAGATATCCGAGTCCCATAAGGATCTCTCCAATCGGTACAAGAATACGTGGACTAATCCAACGGTCAGCGATATATCCACCGATAACAGGTGTGATATAAGTAAACGCTACCAGTTGAGAACTCATTGCAGCACCTATAGATTTGTCTAATCCAAGACCACCCTTGGCTGCAGCGACTACGATAAAGATCGATAGTCCCCATTTAGCAGCATAGTATGCAAGTCTTTCGAATGTGAAAGAGAGGCAGCATACATAGAAGCCAAATGGAAATTTTTTCTTAGTGTTTTCCATGAGTTTCACCCTCCAATATGAAATTTTTCATGATGTACAAAATGTAGAGACATAAGTTCTAAATTTTGTGCCCTCAATGTCCTATATGATAGCATAACTTAGACTAAAGTACAACCAATTAATTTAAGAAAATGTTAAGTTTTTCATTTTTTGTCGTTTTTTTGACATAAATATGCCATAAAAAAGATAAAAAAACACCCATTTGGTAATGCAAAATGCATAATTGTCAGAAAATTAACGGAGAATATAAAAAAAACGTAAAATGCTTGAATGTTAGTATCTGAACATATATAATGAAACAGATATATTTTACAAAATGATAATAGAAGAAAGATGGGGAAGATTTATGGCAGGACGTTATTGTGTGAAGTATAAGGAATCTCAGAATACATTGCAGAAGATCTGTAAGCTGTTCCGAATGGATGAGAGTGATATTACGCTTAAATTTGTAGTATTTTTCCTTGGAATCCTGATTTTTTATTTTGTTATGAAATTTGGAAATCCTGGCAATGATATGACAAAGTTTGTTGTACGGTATATAATCTGGTGGATTGCAGCTTTTGTAGTTGGTATTACATTTAACCGTACAATCTGGAGAAAGGCTCTGAATGCTACAGCAATCGGAGATGCGGAAGACCAGTTCCTTAGAAGAAATAAACTGAATGGTGGAACTGTATCGACTGAGCTGGATTTTTACGACGATCATTTTGACAGTGTAATGGAAATGAAGACAAGATCCTTTCAGTATGCGAATGTCGTTAAATTACTGGAATCGGAAGATGCATTTGCGGTTGTTGTGAAGACAGAACCGGACAGCAAAGGATCACCGAGAGCAATGTGCGGCTTCCCGAAGGATGCGCTGGAACAAGGAAGCATTAATGAACTGAGAGCATTTTTATTGGAACGCTGTACGAATATGAGGCGCAAGAAAGTAAAGAAATTTTAAGTTATTATTAAAGAACAGGACATGGAGAAGCAATGCAAGTGCTTTTCGTGTCCTGTTTATTTATTATGGCGACGAGGAAAAATGCAATATAAAAGTTTATAATTATGCATATTATTAATAGGAAACAACATGTTTGTGCATAAAAACCTATAAAAAGTTGATAAGATTTTAACAAAAAATAAAGGAAAATACTTGCAGATTGATGTCGGAAAAGATATAATATAATTGGCTAAAATTTGGTTTTACTTTTCCAAGAAGTATAAACCTTAAAATAAGGAAAATGGAGGGCTGGACTATGGGCAACATGGCAACAGAAAATGCAGCAGGTAATCGTATTTTATCGGTTCTTGATGCAGGAAGCTTTGTTGAGATCGGTGGCGCTGTAACAGCAAGAACAACAGATTTCAACATGCAGGACAAAGAAACTCCGGCAGACGGTGTGGTGACCGGATATGGAGTAGTAGACGGTAATTTAGTGTATGTGTACAGCCAGGATGCATCTGTATTAAACGGTGCGATCGGCGAGATGCATGCGAAGAAAATTGCAAACATCTATGATATGGCAATGAAAATGGGAGCGCCGGTGATCGGAATGATCGACTGCGCGGGACTGAGACTTCAAGAGGCAACCGATGCACTGGATGCTTTTGGTAAATTATATACAAAACAGGCACTTGCATCCGGCGTGATTCCGCAGATTACAGCAATCTTTGGAACATGCGGAGGAGGACTTTCCGTAGTTCCGGCTCTTTCTGATTTTACATTTATGGAAGCAGAGAAAGGAAAGCTTTTCGTAAACTCTCCGAACGCAGTTGCAGGAAATGAAATCTCCAGATGTGATACATCATCTGCAAAATTCCAGAGCGAGAAAGCCGGTCTGGTAGATGTTGCAGAGACAGAAGAAGAGATTCTTGCAGATATCCGTTCTCTCGTATGCATGTTACCTTCTAACAACGAAGATGATGCTTCCTATGAGGCATGCGAGGATGATCTGAACCGTGTATGTGCAGATCTGGTGAATGCAGCAGAAGATACTGCAATCGCACTTGCAGAGATTTCTGATGACCATATTTTCTTTGAGACAAAACGTGATTTTGCGAAAGATATGGTAACAGGATTCATCAAATTAAACGGACTGACTGTTGGCGCCGTTGCCAATCGTTCAAAAGTATATAATGAAGAAGCAGAAGTTGTAGCAGAATTTGACGGATCTTTAACTGCTGACGGAGCAGATAAAGCAGCAGATTTTGTGCGTTTCTGTGATGCATTTGGAATTCCGGTGCTGACTCTTACGAATGTATCCGGATTTGCAGCAAGTGCATACGATGAGACACATCTTGCAAAAGCGGCAGCACGACTGACTTATGCATTTACAGAGGCAACTGTGGCAAAAGTAAATGTCGTGATCGGCAAAGCTTTTGGAAGTGCTTATGTAGCAATGAACAGCAAATCTGTCGGAGCAGATATGGTATATGCGTGGCCACAGGCAGAGATCGGTATGATGGATGCGAAGCTGGCTGCCAAAATCATGTATGCAGATACAGATGCTGAGACAATTAATGAGAAAGCAGCTGCTTATGCAAAGCTTCAGACAAGCCCGGATGCAGCAGCAAGAAGAGGATATGTGGATACGATCATCAATCCGGAAGATACAAGAAAATACATCATTGGCGCATTTGAGATGTTATTTACCAAGAGAGAGGATCGTCCGATGAAAAAACACGGAACAATTTAGAGAGGTGAGGCAAAGTGAAGAAAAAAATTAGCTTAATAATTTGTATGCTTGTAGCTGTATTATGCTTTACCGGTTGTTCCAATTCAGGCAATGAATTGAAGTATGACAAATCTTCTATTAAAGAATCAACAGAGTTTCTGATCAACTATTGCCAGAGTGCAGATGATGCGACGATTCAGCAGTGGGAAGATATGGACGACTTTAATCTGGAATATCAGCTGATGCAGTCAGGACTTCCGTATACAGCAGACGGATTTACCAGTGCACTGGAAAGCTGGCAGTCTGGAATCAAAGAGTGTGGAGCATATGTAAGTCATGGAGATTTCAAATATGAAACTTCCAAAGACGAACTTAAGGTTACAACAGCGGCAAAATTCAAAGACAGAGATGCCACATTGACATTTGTATATAACCAGAAATTAAAACTGGAGAGTATGACAGTTGACGGAAAATATTCCATGGGTGAAGTCCTGGAAAAAGCCGGACTGAATACCGTACTTGGAATGGGAACGGTATTCGTTGTGCTGATCTTTATCTCCCTGATCATCTCTCTTTTCAGATTCATCCCTGCGCTGGAAGAAGCATGGAAGAACAGAGGAAAGAAATCGGCAAAAGAAGCTGAGGCTGTTGTAGTAGAAGAGGCAACACAGAGCGCATCTGCTGAGGCAGAAGATGTTACGGATGATACAGAGCTGGTAGCGGTTATTGCAGCGGCTATTGCAGAATATGAAGGAACAGGCACAGATGGATTTGTAGTAAGAAGCATCAGACGCCGTCCGTCTAATAAATGGAACGCATAGAGAATTTAGGAGGATTGAATCATGAAAAATTATACAATTACAGTAAACGGAAATGTATATGATGTAACTGTTGAAGAGAACGGCGCAGGCACAGCACCTGCCGCAGCACCAAGAGCAGCGGCGCCTAAGGCAGCTCCTAAGGCAGCGCCGAAAGCAGCAGCACCTGCGGCTGGAAATGCCGGAAGCATTGAAGTAAAAGCAGGAGCAGCCGGAAAAGTATTTAAGCTGGAAGCAAGTGTCGGACAGAGCGTGAAGAAAGGTGATGCAGTTATCATCATTGAAGCAATGAAGATGGAGATTCCAGTAGTAGCTCCGGAAGACGGAACAGTTGCAAGCATTAACGTAGCAGTTGGAGACGCAATCGAATCCGGTGCAGTTTTAGCTACATTAAACTAATGTGAAACTGATTCCTTATGGAATGAATACGACTGGAGGTTAAGAAATGGAATATATAACATCAACATTGGGAAACCTCGTGCATCAGACAGCTTTTTTCAGTCTCACATGGGGCAATTTGATCATGATTGCTGTAGCATGTTTTTTCCTGTATCTGGCAATCGCGCGGGGGTTCGAACCTTTGCTCCTTGTGCCGATCGCATTCGGTATGCTGCTTGTTAATATCTATCCGGATATTATGCTACATGCAGAAGAGTCGGCAAATGGAACGGGCGGACTTCTGTATTATTTCTTTAAATTAGATGAATGGGCAATCCTGCCGTCTCTGATTTTCCTTGGAGTTGGAGCAATGACAGACTTTGGACCATTGATCGCGAATCCGAAGAGTTTCCTCTTAGGTGCTGCAGCACAGTTTGGTATTTTCGCAGCTTACCTTGGAGCGATGGCATTTGGATTCTCTGATAAAGCGGCCGCGGCTGTATCCATCATCGGTGGGGCGGATGGACCGACTTCCATCTTCCTTGCCGGAAAGTTACAGCAGACAGCAATTATGGGACCGATCGCAGTGGCGGCGTACTCGTACATGGCGCTTGTCCCGATCATTCAGCCGCCGATCATGAAGCTTTTAACAACAGAAAAAGAACGTAAGATCAAGATGGAGCAGTTAAGACCGGTATCCAAACTGGAGAGAATCCTGTTCCCGGTCATCGTTACAATCGTTGTTTGTGTGATCCTCCCTACAACAGCACCGCTGGTGGGTATGCTGATGCTCGGAAACCTCTTCCGTGAATCAGGTGTTGTAAGACAGTTGACAGAGACCGCTTCCAACGCACTGATGTATATCGTAGTTATCTTACTTGGTACATCTGTCGGAGCGACAACAAGTGCGGAAGCATTTTTGAACAAACAGACTATTTTCATCGTTATCCTTGGACTGATTGCATTTATGTTTGGTACAGCAGCCGGAGTATTATTCGGTAAGATCATGTGCAAAGTTACCGGAGGAAAAGTTAATCCGCTGATCGGATCAGCCGGAGTATCCGCCGTTCCAATGGCAGCCAGAGTATCCCAGAAGGTTGGAGCAGAGGCAGATCCTACGAACTTCCTTCTGATGCATGCAATGGGACCAAATGTTGCCGGTGTTATCGGTACAGCAGTTGCAGCCGGAACGTTTATGGCGATCTTCGGAGTTTAAGAACCGGATATTTCGTATGATAACGATTGAATACTGATTATATGGAGGAAGAAATAATGGCAGAAATTGAAAAAAAACCAATTAAAATAACAGAGACAATTCTGCGTGACGCACACCAGTCTCTGATTGCCACTCGTATGACAACAGAACAGATGCTTCCGATCATCGATAAGATGGACAAGGTTGGCTATCATTCTGTAGAGTGCTGGGGTGGTGCAACATTTGACGCATCTTTACGTTTCCTGAAAGAAGATCCATGGGAGAGACTTCGTAAATTCCGTGACGGATTTAAGAATACAAAATTACAGATGCTGTTCCGTGGACAGAATATTTTAGGATACCGTCCCTATGCAGATGATGTAGTGGAGTATTTCGTACAGAAATCAGTTGCAAATGGTATTGATGTGATCCGTATTTTTGACTGTTTGAATGACCTTAGAAACTTGCAGACGGCCGTTACAGCAGCAAACAAAGAAAAAGCAGAAGCACAGGTAGCGCTTTCCTATACACTGGGAGATGCTTATACACTGGATTACTGGGTAGATATCGCCAAGAGAATCGAAGATATGGGTGCTAATTCTATCTGTATCAAAGATATGGCGGGTCTGCTCCTTCCGTACAAGGCAACAGAGCTGATCGGTGCATTAAAAGAAGCTACAGATCTTCCAATCCAGCTTCATACACATTATACATCCGGTGTTGCTTCTATGACTTACTTAAAAGCAGTAGAGGCAGGTGTAGATGTCATTGATACTGCAATGTCACCATTTGCAATGGGAACATCACAGCCGGCAACAGAAGTTATGGTTGAGACATTCAAAGGAACACCTTATGATACAGGTCTGGATCAGAAATTACTTGCGGAGATCGCTGATTACTTCCGCCCGATCCGTGACGATGCATTGGATAGCGGACTGCTGAATCCGAAGAACCTTGGTGTAAATATCAAGACTCTTCTGTATCAGGTACCGGGTGGTATGCTTTCAAACCTGACATCTCAGTTAAAAGAGCAGAATGCAGAAGACAGATACTATGAAGTACTGGAAGAAGTGCCGAGAGTAAGAAAAGACTTAGGTGAGCCGCCGCTTGTAACACCGTCTTCACAGATTGTAGGTACACAGGCTGTATTTAATGTACTGATGGGCGAGCGTTATAAGATGGCTACAAAAGAGACAAAAGACGTATTAAGTGGTAAATACGGTGCAACTGTAAAACCATTTAACGAAGAAGTGAAGAAGAAAGTATTAGGAGACGATGCTGAGATCATCACATGCCGTCCGGCAGATCTGATTCCGGCAGAATTAGATACACTCCGCAAAGAGTGTGCACAGTGGATCCAGCAGGACGAAGACGTATTAACTTATGCATTATTCCCGCAGGTAGCTGTTGACTTCTTCAAATACAGAGAAGCACAGCAGACAAAGATCGATCCGAATGCTGCTGATACAGAGAACGGAAGTTATCCGGTGTAATAACTTCTTTTAATTAAAAGTTGTATATTTTATATGCGATGCAGAAGTCCTGTCAGACAATGAAAGTTGTCCGGCAGGACTTTTTCATGTCCTGAAATGCCAGGATTCATGTCCAAATGTATAAGAAAATTCTGTGGTGTGCTATAATATGTGATACTGGCAGGTGAATATGGTACATCTACATAGGTTTCACATACAAAGAGAATAATCATTTAGTGCCTGTCCTGCTACGAGCATAAAAGTAAGACGAAAGTCTTCGGATATGTGTACAGAGAGATGGGGGAATATATGCATTTAACAATAGCAATTATAGAAGACGAACAGCCGGCGCGTGAGCGAATCGGCGAGCTTGTCATACAGGAACTGTCCGGTGAGACGGAAGTTTATATAGAAAAATACGAAGACGCGGAGCATTTTCTTAAAGCACTTGAAGAGAAGAAAGATACAGCGTACCCGGACGTTGTAATTTCTGACATTGACCTTCCGGGAATGAATGGAATTGAACTGGGAGTGAAGTTAAAAGGAGACGGCATAGAAACATATCTCGTATTTCTGACGTCTTTTGCAGAATTTGCGGCAGACAGTTATATACTGGAGGCTTATCAGTATATTCTGAAGCGGGATATGAAAGACCGACTCGGAGATGTGCTCCGGGGGATTGCGAAGAAAAAGAAGACAAGCGAACAGGATTTTCTGTGGGTTGGAGATCATGAGAAGAAGTTGTTTTATAAAGACATCATCTGTGTGAGTAAGGTAAAAGGGCAGAAATACTCGGAGTACAGAACGAAGAAAAAAGTGTACCGGGAGCGGATGCCTTTATTTCAGATACAGGAACAACTGGGAACAGATGCATTTATCATGGTCGGACGAAGTTGTCTTGTGAATATTGAACACATTGCGGGTATTTCAGCAGAGTCGGTGCAATTAGATAATGGGGATGTGATCGGAGCCGGAAGAGAACTGATTTGGGAAGTGAAACAAAAAGTAACTGCGTACTGGAGAAAAAACTAATGGGAAGAGAAAGAAAATGGACAAGTGTCCAACTGATAAATATCATATTCTGCGGACTGATGCAGATTTTTTATTTCTTCCCGTGGCTTAAGTATGGCAGCCTGCATTGTTCTCTGCATCGGTATATTTTCCGAGCATTGACAAGAAATGATTACATAGAAGCGTTTAACAAGACGTACTATCCGGGAAAAGATCTGGGGATTTATGAACAGAAGATGGCAATCCTGGTCCTTGTTTATCTGATGAGTTTTCTGGTGGCGCAGGTAGTGGATCTGCTTCTTTTATACCGGAATATGAACCAGATTCCGTACCGAGATCATCAGGGACTGTTTTGGGTTATCGCGATGACGTGGGAGTTCTTCCTTGAATATGCAGATTATCAAGGAGCAGATGAGCAGTTTTATATTCCGATGTCCATGTTCATTTACCTGAATACGTGGCTTGCGGTCAAAGGTGTCCAGTATTTTGCATGTAGGATGACAGAAAGTTTGGAGTATATGAATCTTTCCAGCCAGAAAAAGCTGGAGCAGAAAGAACAGGAAGTACTGGAACTTAAGGTAAATGTGCTGGAAGAGCGGTTCAAAGGAATGTTAAAGAGCCGGCAGGTTGTTCATGACATGAAGAATCATCTGCTGGCGCTAAGGCGTTATGAACAGGAAAGAGACTGGGATGGGATTCACGAATATCTGGAGAAATTAAGTGATGCGATACTGGTGCATAATTATCAGGTGTGGACAGGAAATCAGATGCTGGATATGATTCTGAACCAGAAGGCGCAGGATGCGAAAGACTCCGGTGTAAAGATGACGATCCAGACGGAAGTATTTACAAAATTGCCGTTTACGGACTGGGAGATTATCACGCTATTTGGGAATCTTCTGGATAATGCACTGGAGGCAACGCAGAAAGTGACTTCGGAAAATCCATGGATCCATGTGAAATTTATAAGACGGAACCGGCTTTTTTACGTGGAGATTGAGAACAGTGCAGAGGAAGCAGTGAGAGTGGAAAATGGACAGCTCCGGTCGCAGAAAGAAGAAAACGGACTGCATGGATACGGTATGAAAAATGTTCGGGAAATCGTAGAAAAACATGAAGGTGATCTGCAATATATAACTACAGATACCAGTTTTCTTGTCAGTGTATCCATATATGACATGAAATAGAGAAAATCTTAGGATTGAGAGGAAAAAGAAATGCAGAAGAAAAAGAGCAGAAGAAAAGAAAAAATATGTGTCGGAGTCATCGGATACGCGATATTTCTGATCTATTCCATGTGTCCGATTTACCGGCTCCGGGATGGGTATCATTCCTTTTATGGTGTTTTCCGATTATTATCGCAGAAAGGAGCTGCCGCACTGACAGACAGTTGCCGGGATGTATGGGACGGCAATATGGGCGCCATAAAGATTCAGGTTGGCCTGTTTGTAATTATGCAGATCGTGGCAGTATTGTATCTGATACTGCTGATTTTAAACAAATACCGGTATATTCAGCCGGTTGTGATCGGTATTGCGATCACAGAGATGTTTCTGAGTGATTATGCAGCTTACGGTACAGTTGCGGATAATGTGATGGCATTTATGTTTTTTATGCCTATGGTAGTAATGAGTCTTCTTGAGCTTGCCCTGCAGAAGATGATCGATGTCTATGATGAAGCACTGGCAAGATCCAGAAATTATGAAGTGCAGGAACAGGAAAAGAAAGAAGAAGCGCACAGAAGACTGGATTTCCCGGGCAAATACACGAAACTTTTCTATCATATGATCTGGAAGAATTTCCGCTCTGACTGGAAAGATTACCGGCTTTTCTTACTCTGCGGAATCATGGTCGGAACACTAGCATTTTCCGGACTTGGAGCTTATGAGATGCTGTCCTCTTCCCACCGGACTGATCTGTCTATGTATGGTGGCGAAGGACTTGGACGAATCCTGATCAATGCGATGATCCCGCTTGCGGCATGCTGCCTTTTCCTGATGGTATTTGTGCTGATCTTTTATCTCAGAAAATGGATTCAGAACTATAGTATCTTTGTAACACTCGGAATTAGAAGAAAGGCGCTCTGGACGATTGCCGGACTGGAGATTGGACTGGGATTTGTATTTTCCTATATAGGCGGAGTGATTGTCGGAAATGGAGCCCTTCTGCTTTTCCGTAAAATTGTCGGAAACATGGTGGGCGATCAGATCAATCTGTCATATGCAAGTAAAACAACGTATCTGGTATCACTTGCCGTTCTGTTCCTTGTCTATCTTGTTTCACTGATGGCGACAAGAGACATTGTGTCGGATTTTAACCTGACCTCAGCGGCAACACGTAATGTTGTAAAAGAGAAGATGCCGCGGAGGTTTTTGAAGATCATTACTGTGATCGGAGCTGCTATCTGCGGATACAGTGCTATTTCTTACAGCAAGATTTACAATTACGAGAAGATTACACTGATGCTGGCATTGTTTGTCGGACTGTTTCTTCTCTACCGCTTTGGCGGGGCATTGTTGTTGCGAAAAGACAAGGCATCAAAAGGGTATCTGGGTACGCTTTTGAAACACAATGACCGCTATCACCGTTCAAAGACAACTGCGTGGTATCTGGCAGCGCTTACAGCTTTGCATATCTGCGGAATGTTTTATTTTGCATTCCAGTCAGTATCTGTAACGGTTGCGGAACAACCGGAAAGCCTGTTCCCATATGATTTCATGTGCATTTCTTACGATGAAGACCAGAAGACATTTGAAAATTTGGAGAAACAGTACGGAGCAAAGGTTACGACTTATCCGATGGTAAGAATCTCAAATTCGGATAAAACGGAGAAGAATGAGAGCTATTATGAAAAACGAATACAGGGACAACAGATCGGTATTTCAGAATCTACTTATCATGCACTGAAAAAAGCAATTGATCCGGATTATAAACCACACTTTCTCCATCTGGATGCAAAGGGAGAGAAAGTCTATCTTGTGCACCAGCAGGACCGCTCTGTGAAAGCACAGCCGGTAGACTGGACGTTTAGTAAGAAGAAACCCAATATCCATGTTGGCATTGTATGTGAAGGATATACGCCATATGAGCATTTTTCCGAGGAGACGACATATCAGCAACGTACAATCGCAGGCGAGGAGATTGGAAGCCTGACCGGATGTTTCCGCGATGGAAAACTGGAAAATCTCGTTGTGTTTTCGGATGCATTCTTCACAAAAGCACAGAATCTCTGGAAGACAACGAATGTGCTGAATGGTTCGTTTATTAAAAAGAAAACGGATGCGATTGAAGGGCTGACTGTGAAGCAGGGACCGACAAAACTGGTGTTGGTGAACAGTAAAGCGAAAGATCACAAAGCAATCAAGAGAGAACTGGAAAAATTCCAGGAAAAACATAAAGAAGATCAGGCTTACGATGCGGAAATCGCAAATTATTATGCGAAGGATGAAAGTGTAAAAGACCTGCGTACGGAACGTATGATGAAGCTGATCGTGAACCTGTTTGCCACGGCAACAATGCTTTTTATAAGCATGTTCCTTGTCTATATTAAAGTGCTTTCTGAACTGGATGAGAAGAACAAAAGAGCCGAATTTTTCACTTGTATGGGTATGAGAAAGAAAGAGAGAATCCGCATTCTTCTCGGTGAATTACATCTGATGTTCTGGCTTCCGGGAGCGTTTACCGCGCTTGTGACAGCTGTATTTACCGGAATTACATTCTATGTGCGGATGTATACAAATGCAGTTAAGCTACAGTTTATAACTCACGCAGTATGGCTCTGGGGCGGCTATATTCTTGTAGAACTTCTGTTTATGTGGCTGCTTGGAAAGTTTATGGTTCGAAAGGTGGAAAAAGACGATGAATAATCAGGAAATCATAAAAGTAGAAGATCTGACACGGAATTACCGGATGATCTACGCAGAGAATCCGGAAGACCGGGAGATCAAGGTGTTAAAAGGACTGAATTTCGCTGTGAAGACAGAAGAATTTGTCGGGATCATGGGAAAATCCGGCTGTGGAAAGACAACGCTTCTGAAAGTGCTTGGTCTGATCGATAAACCAACCGATGGTACATTGTATTTCAATGGCGTGGATTCGAGAAAACTGTGGAGCGATGAGCTTGCTGATATCCGCAGAAGAAAAATGGGATTTGTATTTCAGGATTTTTATCTGCTTGACAGTCTTTCGGTAGAAGATAATATCATGGTTCCGATGGTGCTTGATAAAGCGCCGGTGAAGGACTGCCTGGAAAAAGTAGCTTATTATATGGAGAAATTCGGTCTGATGCATCTGACAAAGAAGAAACCGAATGAACTGTCCGGCGGGGAGAGTCAGCGGGTAGCAATCTGCCGCGCGCTCATTAATGATCCCGAACTCATCCTTGCAGATGAACCGACAGGCAATCTCGATACCCAGTCAGGACAGATCGTTATTGATGCACTGACCGAGATTAACGAGAAAATGAAGAAAACAATCCTTATGGTTACGCATGATCCGAAAATGGCAAGCTATTGCAGCCGGATTATTTTGCTGAAAGACGGCCAGATTCTGGAAGAACTGAAAAGAGAAAAAGACCAGGATGCGTTTTACCACAGAATTGTGGACAAGATGCAGGAACTGTAGGAGGAGTGGATATGCATATACTGGAAGTGAAAGAACTGGTGCGTGATTACAGCATTATCAGTGAAGATAAAAAAGAAAGGACGCAGATCCATGTATTGAAGGGACTGGATTTTTCCGTGGAGGCAGGAGAATTCGTCGGAGTCATGGGTAAATCCGGCTGTGGCAAGACGACGCTCTTAAAGACTCTCGGTCTGATCCACCGTCCTACGTCCGGAAGTGTCTGGCTTGAAGGAGAAGATACCGGAAAACTGCCGGAAGAAAAGAGGGCAGACATCCGCAACCGGAAGATCGGATTTATTTTTCAGGATTTTTACCTGATGAACAGTCTGTCTGTTGAAGAAAATATTATGCTTCCGATGATGATCGCAAAGAGCGAGCCGGAAGAAATGAGAAAAAGAGCTGCCGCCTATGCCACGCAGTTTGAGATTGCACATCTGCTTAAGAAATATCCATACGAGTTGTCCGGCGGAGAGCGTCAGAGAGTGGCGATTTGCCGTGCACTCATGAATGAACCGGAACTGATTCTTGCAGATGAACCGACAGGAAATCTGGATTCCCGTTCCGGGCAGATCGTGATTGATGCGCTTGGAAAAATCTCGAAAGAACTTGGAAAAACGATTCTTATGGTGACGCATGATCCGAAGATGGCGAGCTGTTGCGGGCGGATTCTGCTTCTGAAAGATGGAGTTATTCTCAAAGAATTGAAGGCAGAGGAAGACAAAGATGCATTTTACAGGAAAATAACCGGGCAGATGGAATGTTTATAGTCCTTGAATATTTTCTCGAATTTATATATAATGGATACGGTAAATTGAGAAGAAAAGGACAAAAACGATATGGGAAATAAAAATGAATTACTTCAGAAGATAGATGAAGGTTATTCAAAATTCAGCAAAGGTCAGAAAAAACTGGCGGATTTTATCAAAGAAGATTATGATAAAGCGGCATTTCTGACTGCTGCGAAGATGGGGGAAGAAGTCGGCGTCAGTGAGTCTACGGTTGTAAGATTTGCGATGGCGCTTGGATATGACGGCTATCCGGGATTCCAGAAAGCGCTGGGCGAGATGGTCCGTACCAAATTAAATTCCATCCAGAGAATGGAAGTCACATATGGACGCATCAGTCAGGGCGAGATACTGACATCTGTATTACAGTCAGATATTGATAAGATCAAGCTGACGATGCAGTCCATTGACCATGAATCATTTGAACTTGCAGTGGAGACGATTCTGAATGCGAAGAAGATCTATGTGATCGGTATCAGAAGCTGTGCACCGCTTGCAAGTTTTCTTGGGTTTTATCTGAACCTGATCTGTGATAATGTAGTTGCTGTGCACACAAACAGTTCAAGTGAGATTTTTGAACAGCTTATCCGGATCGATGAAGACGATGTGATCATCGGAATCAGCTTCCCGCGGTATTCCATGCGTACTTTAAAAGCGCTGGAATTTGCAAGCAACCGCAAGGCAAAAGTAATCACGCTGACAGACAGCGTCCATTCGCCGATGACGTTATATTCTTCCTGCAATCTGATCGCGCGAAGTGACATGGCGTCTATCGTAGATTCACTTGTAGCACCTCTGAGCGTGGTAAATGCGCTTGTGGTAGCACTCTGTATGAAGAAGCAGGATGAAGTCATCACAACACTGGAGACACTGGAACGGATCTGGGATGAGTATCAGGTATACAGCAAAGATGAACTGAACATGGTAGATGATAAAGTAGAACTGTCTTCGTCCAAAGCACAGATAGATGGAGAAGAGACTTATGAATAAAGTATTGATCGCAGGCGGTGGCGCTGCGGGCATGATGGCGGCAGTTATGGCGGCAAGAGAAGGTTGCGCGGTTACACTGTTTGAAAAAAATGAAAAACTGGGCAAGAAGGTATTTATCACAGGAAAAGGTCGTTGCAATCTGACAAATGCCTGTGATGTAGAAGATCTGTTTCCGGCAGTGAAAACGAATGCGAAGTTTCTGTATAGTAGTTTTTACGGATTTACAAACCAGGATGTCATGGATTTCTTTGAAGAGCTTGGCATGCGGACGAAGATTGAACGAGGGGAACGGGTATTCCCGTTATCTGATCATTCTTCCGATGTGATCCGCACTTTGGAAGAAGAGATGAAGAGACTTGGTGTGAAGATCTGCCTGAATACATCTGTGAAGAAGATTGAAGCGAAGGACGGGCATTTTACAGGCGTCGTATTATCTGATGGAAAGAAAGTGTCCGGAGATGCGTGTGTCGTTGCAACCGGAGGCATCTCTTATCCGTCTACAGGTTCTACCGGGGACGGCTACCGGTTTGCAAAAGAACTGGGACTTGAAGTGACAGACTGTCTGCCGTCGCTTGTACCGATGGAGACTCAGGAAGACTGGGTGCCGGAGCTTCAGGGACTGTCTCTTCGAAATGTAAATGCGGTTATCAGAGACGGTAAGAAGAAGCTGTATGAAGACTTTGGAGAGATGCTTTTCACGCACTACGGCGTCAGCGGTCCGCTTATGTTAAGTGCCAGCAGTGTAATTGGCAAGAAACTAAAAGATCATCCACTGACATTGGAAATCGACTTGAAACCGGCATTGTCTATAGAGCAGCTCGATCAGAGAGTTCTGCGTGATTTTGAAGAAAACCATAACCGACAGTTCAAGAATGCGATCCACAAGCTGTTTCCGGCGAAACTCATTCCGGTGATGCTCAAACTTAGCGGAATCGATCCGGAGAAAAAGGTCAATGTGATTTCCAGAGAGGAAAGACAGCATTTTGTTTCCCTGATCAAAAAAATTCCAGTGACATTAACCGGACTGCGCGGCTATAATGAGGCAATCATCACAAAAGGTGGTGTCAGCGTGAAAGAGATCGATCCGGGCACGATGGAGGCAAAGACAGTATCTGGCTTGTATTTTGCAGGAGAAGTACTGGATCTGGATGCAGTGACCGGAGGATTTAATTTACAGATTGCATGGTCTACTGCATGTGCAGCTGCAAGAGCCTGTGCATGGCAGAAATAAATGGATATGTGTATGCTTACGTGCTGTTTTGGAAAACAGACAAAGATTGTAACAGGAAGGCACGTGAGTTTGAAAAGCAAGCTATATATTATTAAATAAAACAGATAGAGAAAGAGGGCAGAAGAATGGGATATAATATCGCAATTGACGGACCGGCAGGAGCCGGGAAAAGCACCATTGCGAAACTGGTGGCAAAAGAAAAAGGATACATTTATGTAGATACAGGAGCGATGTACCGTGGAATGGCAATTTATTTTCTGGAAAAGAATATTTCGCCGGAAGATACAGAAACGATCGCAGCAGACTGCAAGAATGTAAAAGTAACGATCGGCTATGAAGAAGGCGGACAGCAGGTCTACTTAAACGGTGAGAATATCACAGGGAAATTAAGAGAAGAAGCAGTAGGAAATATGGCGTCTAAGATCTCTGCGATCCCGGCAGTCAGAGAAGCACTTTTAGGACTGCAGAGAGATCTTGCAAAAACAAAAGATGTTGTCATGGACGGACGTGACATCGGTACCTGCGTATTACCAGATGCAGATGTGAAAGTATTTTTAACTGCAAGTGTACAGACAAGAGCAAAACGTCGTTTTGATGAACTGACAGAAAAGGGTGAAACTTGTGATCTTGCCGAGATTGAAAAAGACATTGAAGAGCGCGACAGAAGAGATATGACGAGAGAGATCGCACCGCTTAGACAGGCAGAAGATGCGACACTCGTAGACAGCTCAGATATGACAATCCCGGAAGTAGTCGCCGCAATTACGGCGCTCTGCCATTAGGAGGCATATATGAAAGTTGAACTTGCGAAGACAGCGGGATTTTGCTTCGGAGTAAAGCGGGCAGTGGATACTGTATACAAACAGATAGAAGCACACCCAGACAGTCCGATTTACACATACGGACCGATCATCCATAATGAAGAAGTCATCAAAGATATGAAAAAACACGGCGTGAAGGTGATTGGAAGCGCAGAAGAGCTGGAGAATTTGGACAGCGGAATCGTAATTATCCGGTCTCACGGAGTAGCAAAAGAAGTCTACGATTTGTTGACTGAAAAAGGACTGACCTGTGTGGATGCAACCTGCCCATTTGTCAAGAAAATCCATAAAATTGCCCAAGAGCAGAGCGCACAGGGTGCACACATTGTTGTGATCGGAAATTCGGAACATCCTGAAGTGCAGGGCATTAAAGGATGGAGTGGAAATGATGTGACAGTCATCCAGACTGTAGAAGAAGCGAAAAGTTTTCAATTAAAAAATAAAAAGCAAAAACTGTGTGTCGTATCTCAGACGACATTTAATTACAATAAATTCAAAGATATAGTTGAAATTATTGAAAAAAAGAGGTATGATATACTTGTTTTAAATACGATTTGCAGTGCGACAAAAGAACGCCAGGAAGAGGCTCGCGACATTGCAAAGAGGGTGGACGCTATGATTGTTATAGGAGACAAGAGAAGCTCTAATACCCGCAAACTATTTGAGATATGCAGTAATGCATGTGCGGATACGTACTATATACAGACACTTGACGATTTTGATATGAATCAATTAAGGTCCGTGGAAACAGTAGGTATTACAGCAGGGGCATCCACGCCCAAGAAAATAATTGAGGAGGTTCAAAATAATGTCAGAATTAACTTTTGAACAAATGTTGGAAGAATCATTTAAGACAATCAGAAATGGAGAAGTCGTAGATGGTACAGTCATTGATGTAAAACCGGATGAGATCATCTTGAATATCGGCTACAAAGCAGACGGTATCATTATGAGAAATGAGTATACGAACGAACCTAACGTAGATCTGACAACAGTCGTATCTGTTGGAGATCCAATGACAGTAAAAGTACTGAAAGTAAACGACGGAGAAGGTCAGGTGCTGTTGACATACAAGAGACTGGCTGCCGAGAAAGGAAATGAGAGACTGAAAGAAGCTTATGAGAACCATGAAGTTCTGAAAGCTCCGGTTGCACAGATCCTTGGCGGTGGATTGAGCGTAGTTGTTGATGAGGCAAGAGTCTTTATCCCTGCAAGTCTTGTATCTGATACCTACGAGAAAGATCTGAGCAAATATCAGGATCAGGAGATCGAATTCGTTATCAGCGAGTTTAATCCTAGAAGAAACCGCGTGATCGGTGACAGAAGACAGCTTCTTGTTGCAGAGAAAGCAGAAAAACAGAAAGAACTGTTTGCTAAATTACAGGTTGGAGATACTGTAGAAGGAACTGTTAAGAATGTTACAGACTTCGGAGCGTTTATCGACCTTGGCGGAGTAGACGGACTCCTTCACATCTCAGAGATGTCTTGGGGACGCGTTGAGAATCCGAAGAAAGTATTCAAAGTTGGCGATGAACTGAAAGTCCTGATCAAAGACATTCACGATACAAAGATCGCACTCAGCTTAAAATTCCCGGAGACTAATCCATGGGCAGATGCAGCTGAGAAGTATGCAGTAGGAACTGTAATCGAAGGAAAAGTTGCAAGAATGACAGACTTCGGAGCATTTGTTGAATTAGCTCCTGGAGTAGATGCACTTCTTCATGTATCACAGATTTCCAGAACACATGTTGACAAACCGTCTGATGTACTGTCTGTAGGACAGACAGTAACAGCTAAGATTGTTGATCTTAATGAAGCTGACAAGAAGATCAGCCTGAGCATGAAAGCTTTAGAGCCGGCTGAGTCAGAGGCTTCACAGAACGAAAGCTCTGAAGAGTAATCGTACTGTAAGAATTCAAGCGTATATATAAAAGCGAAAGAGAAAAGATAGAGGTTTCATACCTCTATCTTTTGTGTGTCTGAACATCTGTTAAAAAATGAACAAGATGTTCATTAAAATGTACAAAAAAATCACTTGACACACTGGTAAGTCTGGTGCTTTTTGGGTATAGTTAATATGAAAATTAAAAGGAAGGAAGGAAAAGGGAATGGCATTGTTAACTTTTAAGGGTGGTATTCATCCGGATGACGGTAAGCGTCTTGCAAAAGACAAGGCAATCGTTGATGTTAAACCCACAGGAGATCTGGTATATCCGGTTTCCCAGCACATCGGGGCGCCTGCCAATCCGATCGTAGCAGTTGGCGATCATGTTTTAAAAGGACAGATGATAGCAGAAGCCGGAGGATTTGTTTCTGCACCAATCTATGCTTCAGTATCAGGAACAGTTAAGGCGATCGCTCCACATTTGAACCCGACTGGAGGTACTGTCAACAGCATTGTCATTGAAAATGATGGTGAATATAAAGAAGTAGAATATCCTGCGGTAAAACCGGTTGATGAGATGACAAAGGAAGAGATCCTTAACGCAATTGGCAACGCAGGTGTTGTTGGTATGGGAGGAGCAGGTTTCCCGACCAGAGTTAAGCTTTCTCCAAAAGAGCCTGACAAGATTGATTATATTATTGCAAACTGTGCAGAATGTGAGCCATATATTACAGCAGACTACAGAACGATGATCGAAACACCGGAGAAACTGGTGGAAGGCATGAAGATCGTTCTGAGACTTTTCGATAATGCGAAAGGTATATTCGGTGTTGAAGATAACAAACCAGATTGTATCGCAAAATTAAAAGAACTCACAGCAGATGACCCACGTCTGGAAGTTCTGGCGCTTAAGACAAAATACCCACAGGGTGGTGAGCGTCAGCTTATTTATGCGACGACAGGTCGTGCGATTAACTCTGCTATGCTTCCGGCAGATGCAGGATGCGTTGTAGACAACGTTGCAACACTTGTAAGCATTTATCAGGCTGTGGCAGAAGGAAAACCTTCTATGGAACGTGTCGTAACAGTCAGCGGAGATGCAGTGAATGAACCAGGTAACTTCCGTGTTCCGTTTGGTATGAACCAGGCTGAGCTGGTAGACGCTGCCGGTGGATTCAAGACAGAACCGGAGAAACTGATTTCAGGTGGTCCGATGATGGGATTTGCAATGTTTTCACTAGATGTTCCGGTTACAAAGACATCATCATCCATTCTTGGATTTACAAAAGACGAAGTAGCAAAGTTCGAGCCAACCGCATGTATTAACTGCGGACGATGCGTAGATGCCTGTCCAAGCCGTCTGATTCCATCTCGACTTGCAGATTATGCAGAGCATCATGACGAAGAGACCTTTACAAAACATAATGGTCTGGAATGTATGGAATGTGGATCATGCAGTTTCGTCTGTCCGGCAAAACGTCAGTTGAAACAGGCAATCGGTTCTATGAGAAAAATTGCACTTGCTAATCGTAAGAAGAAAAAATAAGAGAAGAGAGGAAGAGGTGAACAAACGTGAGTGAGAACAATTATAAACTGTCATCTTCACCACATATTCGTGACAAAGTTACCTCCAGCAATATCATGCTTATGGTTGTTATTGCACTTTTGCCGGCTTCGGCATTCGGAGTTTATAACTTTGGAATACCAGCACTGATCGTACTGATCAGCACAACCGTATCAGCGGTTCTTACAGAGTACATATATGAGAAACTGATGCACAAGAAGATTACCATCAACGACTGGAGTGCTGTTGTTACCGGTCTGTTGCTTGGCCTTAACATGCCGGCTTCAGCACCATGGTGGATGGGCGCTCTTGGTAGTGTATTTGCAATTCTCGTTGTAAAACAGTTATTCGGAGGACTGGGACAGAACTTCATGAACCCGGCGCTCGGTGCAAGATGTTTCCTGCTGATTTCTTTCGCAGGACCGATGACAAAGTTTGTTTACGATGGAGTATCCGGACCGACACCGCTTGCTACTTTAAAAGACGGTGGCTCTGTTGATTCCATGAAGATGCTTATCGGAACAATTCCGGGAACAATCGGTGAGACATCTGTGATCGCAATCATTATCGGAGCAGTATTCCTTATTATGCTTGGTATTATTGATTTGCGTATTCCGGGAACATACATTGTATCCTTTGTTATTTTCGTCGGAATTTTCGGACCATTTACAAAAGCACATGTAGGATTCTTTGATCCACAGTACATCACAGCACACCTTTGCGGTGGTGGTCTGATGCTCGGAGCATGGTTCATGGCAACCGATTATGTAACATCTCCGATTACGAAAAAAGGACAGTATGTATATGGTATCCTTCTTGGAGTACTGACCGGACTGTTCCGTCTGTTCGGTGGTTCCGCAGAGGGGGTATCTTATGCGATCATCATCAGTAACCTTTTAGTCCCACTGATTGAAAGAGTTACTCTTCCAAAACCATTTGGTAAAGGAGGAGAAAAATAATGAAGAAAAATCCAATTATTAAGAATGCACTTATTCTTACAATTATTACATTAATCGCAGGATTAGGTCTTGGCTTTGTATATGAGATCACCAAAAACCCGATCGCACAGGCGCAGGAAAAAGCTAAGAAAGAAGCATGGCAGGCGGTATTTACAGATGTAGATGCGAATGCTTTTGAAGCACAGGACGTAGATGCGAAGATTGCAGATAAAGCAATCAAATCAGTCGGTGCAAAAGCAACTGTCGATGAAGTTTGTAAAGCAGGTGACAAAGGATATGTAATCACAACCACAGACAAGGAAGGTTATGGTGGAGATATCCAGATTACAGTAGGTATTACTTCTGATGGTACAGTAAACGGAATTTCTATCTTATCGATCAGCGAGACAGCCGGTCTTGGTATGAAAGCAAAAGAGCCGAAGTTCTACAATCAGTACAAGGGCAAGAAAGCTGAGAAATTCGTTGTATCAAAAGATGGTGGAGACGGTGAACAGATCGATGCAATCAGTGGTGCAACAATTACATCACGTGCAGTTACAGGAGCTGTCAACGTAGCACTGGCTTATTATCAGAATGCATTTTAGGAGGTAGCAGACATGAACAGATGTACTGAAAGACTATATAATGGTTTAGTTAAAGAGAATCCTACCTTCGTGCTGATGCTTGGTATGTGTCCTACACTTGCCGTAACTACATCCGCAACCAATGGTGTTGGTATGGGTTTGTCAACAACAGTAGTATTGGTATTATCCAATATGCTGATTTCCATGTTACGTAAGATCATCCCGGATTCAGTCAGAATGCCGGCATTCATCGTAGTCGTAGCATCATTCGTAACAATTGTACAGTTTCTTCTGGAAGGTTTTGTACCGAGTCTTTATGACGCACTTGGTCTTTACATTCCACTGATCGTAGTAAACTGTATTATCTTAGGACGTGCAGAAAGCTATGCTTCCAAGAACCCGGTTCTTCCGTCAATCTTTGATGGTATCGGTATGGGACTTGGATTTACTGTAGGTCTTACATGTATTGGTATTGTACGTGAGCTGATCGGAGCAGGACAGATCTTCGGTAAACAGATTATTCCGATCGCTGACGAAGCAGCAGGAAAAGCCGGATATGTACCGGTTACAATCTTTATTCTTGCACCGGGAGCATTCCTGGTACTTGCAGGACTGGTTGCTCTTCAGAACAAGATCAAAGCCAATGCTGCCAAGAGGGGTAAAGAAGTTGTAGAAGCTAAGGGATGCGGCGAAGGCTGTGCATCATGTAATGGATGCGGCGGAAAAGTATTCCCTACAGGAAACGAAGAATAGGAGGAGTACATAGATGAAAGAATTATTACTTATCGCAATTGGATCTGCGATTGTCAACAACGTTGTACTCAGCCAGTTCCTGGGAATCTGTCCATTCCTTGGAGTATCCAAAAAGGTTGAGACTGCTTCCGGTATGGGAGGAGCTGTAATCTTCGTTATTACAATCGCATCATTCTTTACAAGTTTGATTTATAAGTTTATTTTGTTACCATTGAATATTTCTTACCTGCAGACGATCGTATTCATTCTCGTAATCGCTGCACTGGTACAGTTTGTAGAGATGTTTCTGAAGAAGAGCATGCCGTCTCTGTATAATGCACTTGGTGTGTATCTTCCTCTGATCACAACAAACTGTGCAGTACTTGGTGTAGCACTTACAAACGTTCAGAATGAGTATTCTATTCTGGAAGGTGTGATCAATGGTATCGGTACTTCTGTCGGATTCGCAATCGCAATTGTGATCATGGCAGGTATCCGTGAGAAAATCGAATACAATGATGTATCTGAGTCATTCCAGGGAACTCCTATCGTACTGCTTACAGCAGCACTGATGTCAATTGCGTTCTTTGGATTCTCAGGATTAATATAGGAGGAAACAGACTATGAGTATAACAGGTATTATTTTAGCTGCTGCAATCGTAGGCGGCACCGGATTATTCATTGGTGTGTTCCTTGGTATTGCAGGAAAGAAATTTGCAGTAGAAGTAGATGAGAGAGAAGAAGCAATCCTTGAAGTATTGCCTGGAAACAACTGTGGTGGTTGTGGATATGCAGGATGTTCCGGACTTGCAGCTGCTATTGTAAAAGGCGAAGCTGAAGTTGGAGGATGTCCGGTCGGTGGAGCTCCGGTTGCAGCAAAGATTGGTGCGATCATGGGACAGGAAGCCGGTGCACAGGTACACGAAGTAGCATTTGTAAAATGTGCAGGAACCTGTGACAAAGCAAAACAGGAATATGAATATCACGGACTGAACGACTGTGTTATGATGAACATGATGCAGGCGGGAGGACCGAAAGGATGTAATTATGGATGTCTTGGAGAGGGAACATGTGTGAAAGCCTGTCCGTTTGATGCCATCCATATTGTAAACGGAGTTGCTGTTGTAGACAAAGAAGCATGTAAAGCATGTGGTAAATGTGTGGCAGCTTGTCCGAAACACCTGATCGAGATTGTACCGTATGACCAGAAACACCTCGTACAGTGCAGCTCTAAGGACAAAGGTAAAGATGTTATGTCTGTATGTTCCGTTGGATGTATCGGATGTAAGATGTGTGAGAAGATCTGTAAATTCGACGCTGTTAAGGTTGAGAATAACATTGCACACATTGATCCGGAAAAATGTATCGGATGCGGTGCATGTGCAGCAAAATGTCCGAAGAAGATCATTCTGTAGAAGAACGTCTTTTTCAGAGATTTATGAAATTGGGATACAGGAGAATCGTATGAAAAGATCTTTCAAAACGATAATATCCGAAGGATATGAACAATTCATAAAAGATATAAAGCAAACAAAATGGGCGATTATTGTTATAATCGCCTATTTTGTGTTTGGTAGAAAATTTATTTATAGTATTTGTCCGCTCATTATGCTTACCGGATATCCATGTCCGTCCTGCGGACTTACAAGAGCCGGTATCCGGCTATTGCATTTTGATTTTGCAGGAGCATGGCATATGCATCCATTTATCTATGTGGTTGCAATTCTTGTATTTCGCTATTGCTGGAACCGTTATATCAGGCTTCAGTTAAGGCAGCCAAAGAGTATGAAGATACTTGCAGGAATCGCACTTGTGGCACTTGTGATTTTTTATATTTACCGTATGGTGTGTTATTTTCCGGGGGAACCACCGATGAGCTATTACTCTGGGAATCTGCTGCATACTTACAAAAATTTCCTTACAAATTTATTTGTACAATGATTTTATATAATAAATTTTTAAATTGGATATCATTCCGAAACCTGTGTCAACAGAATGGATCTGTATCAAATCTGTTAATCATTCTGAATAACAGGATTATTCGGTGTCAACTCTTATGATCTGCTGTCTGTATTCATTAAAGAATGGAATCTTAAACTTATCTGTTAAAACACTCTCATATAAATTAGCAGCCTGGATATCTGTGCGGAGCATGGAAAGCCCTGTCTCTGATAAGCTGTCTGTCTGTGTTAGCTTCGTAATCAATGGGATGCGAGAAGTCTGCTTAAGTATTGTAAGGACAGAAGACTGATCCATCCGGAAACCGAGAAGGCGTGCATACTGACAATTTCCACGAGTCTGATAATCCAGCATATCTGCGGTTTTAATCTGCAAAAGAATATGAAGCAGTGACCGGCTGATTCTTGTATAGGTAAGATCTCTTGATTTCAGAAGATCACAAAACTGTTCGTAAGAGATCAGGTCATCAATGTGATTCATGATCCGGTTTGCAAGATCCTCTGTGATATCAAGATATTTCATAAGAGAATCTGAAGTTTCGTTCATAAGCCGGTATTTCAGAAGAAGTGAAAAATCATTTGCATATACCGGATACCGAATCAGGTGTGTATCCCGAAGAAGATCAATGCAAGCAGAAGGTACCTGGTCTTCCAGTCTTGTCAGTACATCAGAGAGCGGTGGTTCGTCGTAAATGCTGTCACTTCTTAAATGAATTGAACTTCCGGCCTGCGCAAGGAGTCTGCGGATCGCAGAGGCAGAACTGTAATTTCCGGACAGATCCCGATCATGATAACCGGACTCTTTACGCTGGATTGTATAGCCTTTGATTAGGCTTCCGGTCTGATATAATGCTTTGATATATTCGATGCCGAGAATGTTGTTCGGTTCATCCAGCACCTGATCCACATTTTCATCTTTTAAATAGGAGGATAATGCCTGCTGCCTTGCGCGCGGAAAAGAAAGCCCCTTGCGCAGTGCTTCTTTCAGATAGAAGGTATAATCCTCCGGTTCCTCTGTAAGAATCCCGGCGATACGTTCCAGTAGTGCATAGTCTCCACATTCACTTCCGAAACAGAGTGCATCTACACAGCCAAGATGGTTAAGCAAAGAAACAGCACCTGTGGCGAAATATTCGGCGCTTCCAGTTGCGTAGCAGACCGGAAGTTCAAAGACGGCGGCAACACCACTTTCCAGAGCTACCTGGGCGCGCAGATGCTTTGGCATGATCGCGGGTGTTCCACGCTGTACATAATTTCCACTCATAATAACAAGAACAGCGTCTGCTCCGGTAATTTCTTTTGCTTTTCTTATATGGTATAAATGCCCGTTATGAAAGGGATTGTATTCAGCAATCAGTCCGACAATTTTCATAAAAAATCTCCTTGTATATCTATTTGAAATTGATTATACTATAAAAAGGGACTTTAGGTCAAAAAATTCATTATTTTCACATTTTGTTTATTACAATTGTTTTCAGGAGAGAAAGGAGGATATATATGAGCCAGGAAATCGAAGATATACTGACAGAAGATGAGATTAAAGAGATGTTGGAAAATCGGCAGTACAAAGAATTAAAAGAACAACTGGAAAGTAATATGTATCCTGTTGACCTCGCTGAGATTTTAGAGGATTTTGACCAGAAGCAGCTTGTTATGATCTTCCGGCTTCTTGCAAAAGAAGAAGCGGCTGAGACGTTTACTTATATGAACAGTGACATGCGTGAGATTCTGATTAATGCATTGACTGATTCCGAGCTGGAAGAAGTCATGGAAGAAATGTATCTGGATGATACGGTCGATGTGCTGGAGGAGATGCCGGCGAATGTTGTTGACCGTCTCCTGATGGTGACAGATGAAGAGACAAGAGTGCAGATCAATCAGCTCCTGCAATATCCGGAGGACAGTGCGGGCAGCATTATGAATGTGGAGTATATTGCACTCCGTAAAGAGATGACGGTTGCAGAATCTATTTTGAAGATTCGTCAGGTCGGTTTGAACCGGGAGACAATTTATACCTGTTATGTCACGGAAAAGCGTAAGCTTATCGGTCTTGTAGATGTCAAAGAATTACTGACGACCAGTGAATCGAAGACAGTGGAAGAGATCATGGAGACAAACATGCTCTATGCACATACAACAGATGACCAGGAGGAAGTTGCACTGACAATCCGCAAATACGGTCTGATCGCACTTCCAATCGTAGACCATGAGATGTGTATGGTCGGTATCGTAACAGTAGATGACGCAATGGATGTATTGCAGGAAGAGACGACGGAAGATATCAGTATCATGGCGGGTGTCAATCCGAATGAAGAATCTTATTTTGGGACAACGGTTATGGAACATGTGAAGAGCCGAATCCCATGGCTTCTGTTTCTGATGCTATCGGCAACCGTGACACAGATGATCATGAACAGTTATGAATCAGCGCTTGCCATTATGCCGCAGCTCGCAGGATTTGTCCCGATGTTGACAGGTACCGGAGGAAACTGCGGTTCCCAGAGCTCAACACTGGTGATCCGGGGACTGGCAGTCGGCGAGATTGAATTCCGGGATCTCCTGAAAGTAATATGGAAAGAAATCCGTATCGCAGTATGTATCAGTATTGTGCTTGCTGTGGTAAATGGACTGCGAATTATGCTGATGGGGCAGGGCGATGCGCTGATGGCATTTACGATCGGTCTGACGATGGCTTGTACCGTTGTGATCGCCAAAGTTGTTGGATGTACACTTCCGCTTATCGCAAAGCGGGTAGGTCTGGACCCGGCGATTATGGCAACACCTCTGATTTCAACACTGGTAGATATCAGCACGATCAGCGTATACTTTGCAATTGTCAGTGCAGTATTTCAGTTATAGGTGCGTGATATATGCATATAGACAGAAAAAATGAGATAAAGTGACAGAATGTATGAAAAAATACACATAAGAGACCTTGTTTGCAAGGTCTCTTTGTATTATAATAGTCCTATCTGAGAAAATATGGAAAGGAGTCTATTTATCATGGGATTCATAGATGAGATTAAAGCAAAAGCAAAAACAAGCAAAAAGACAATCGTTCTTCCAGAAACAGAAGACAGCAGAACTTATGAAGCAGCAGAAGCTGTATTAAAAGAAGGAACAGCTAATCTGATCCTGATCGGAAGCGAAGAAGAGATCGCAAAGAACAAAGGATCTTTTGATATCAGCGGAGCTACTATTGTAGATCCTGCAACGTCTGAAAAGACAGACGCATACATTGCCAAACTTGTTGAATTAAGACAGAAAAAAGGAATGACAGAAGAACAGGCAAGAGAGCTTCTTCTGACAAATTACTTATATTATGGTGTTATGATGGTTAAGATGAAGGATGCTGACGGTATGGTATCCGGAGCATGCCATTCTACAGCAGATACATTAAGACCATGCCTTCAGATCCTGAAGACAAAACCAGGTACAAAACTCGTATCCGCTTTCTTCGTAATCGTAGTACCGGATTGCGATATGGGAGCTGACGGAACATTTGTATTTGCAGATTCCGGTCTGGAGCAGAATCCGGATCCAGAGAAACTTGCAGCAATCGCACTTTCTTCTGCAGATTCTTTCGAACTGCTGACAGGAAAAGAACCAATCGTTGCAATGCTTTCACACTCTACTAAGGGAAGTGCAAAACATCCTGACGTAGACAAAGTTGTAGAAGCTACACGTATTGCAAAAGAAAATGCAAAAGAAGGTTTATTATTAGATGGAGAGTTCCAGCTTGACGCAGCAATCGTTCCGGAAGTTGGAGCATCCAAAGCACCGGGTAGCCCGGTTGCAGGTAAAGCAAATGTACTCGTATTTCCAGACCTGGATGCTGGTAATATCGGATACAAACTTGCACAGAGACTTGGTAAAGCAGAAGCTTACGGTCCTTTAACACAGGGAATTGCAGCGCCGGTTAATGATCTTTCAAGAGGATGCAGCGCAAAAGACATTGAAGGTGTTGTTGCCATTACAGCTGTACAGTGTATGGCTGAAGAATAAAAAAGAGAGGAAAAAAGATTATGAACGTATTAGTAATCAACTGTGGAAGTTCTTCATTGAAGTTCCAGCTGATCAATTCTGATTCAGAGCAGGTTCTTGCAAAAGGACTTTGTGAGAGAATTGGAATTGATGGAAGCCTTACTTATCAGCCGGCAGGCGGAGAGAAAGTCAAATCTGACAAAGCTATGCCGACTCATACAGAGGCTATTCAGTTCGTTATTGACGCACTGACAGATGACAAGACAGGTGTCGTAAAAGACTTAAAGGAAATTGGGGCAGTCGGACATCGTGTTGTACATGGAGGAGAGAAGTTCGCCAAATCTGTAGTAATTACAGATGAAGTTATGAAAGCAATCGAAGAGTGTAATGACCTTGCACCTCTTCATAACCCAGCTAACCTGATTGGTATCAATGCATGCCAGGAATTAATGCCGGGTACACCGATGGTAGCTGTATTTGATACTGCTTTCCATCAGACAATGCCAGCAAAGGCATATATGTATGGTCTGCCATATGAGTATTATGACAAATACAAAGTAAGACGTTATGGATTCCACGGAACAAGCCACAGTTTCGTATCCAAGAGAGCTGCTGAACTTGTTGGGAAACCATATGATGCAGTGAAGACAATCGTTTGTCATCTTGGTAACGGTGCAAGTATCTGTGCTGTAGAGAATGGTGAATCCGTAGATACATCTATGGGACTGACTCCACTGGAGGGTCTTGTAATGGGAACACGTTCCGGAGATATCGATCCGGCTATCTTAGAGTTCATCGCTAAGAAAGAAGACCTTGATATTGCAGGGCTTATGACAATGTTAAATAAAAAATCTGGTGTGTTTGGTCTTTCTAATAACTTATCCAGTGATTTCCGTGATCTTACAAGCGCTGCTGAGAGCGGAAATGAGATTGCTGCTACAACAGTTGATGTATTCTGCTACCGTGTAGCTAAGTACGTTGGAAGTTATGTAGCTGCCATGAATGGTGTGGATGTAATTGCATTTACAGCAGGAATTGGTGAGAATGCAAGTCTTGTACGTGAGAAAGTTATGGAATACCTTGGATACCTTGGAGTTGCAATCGATAAAGAAGCAAATGATTCACATGGTGAAGAAGTGAAAATCTCAACTCCGGATTCTAAAGTTGATGTATTTGTAATTCCTACAAATGAGGAACTTGCAATTGCAAGAGAGACTGTTGCATTAGTTTAATCAGCATAGTTGAACGATCATAGAATTGAGAGGTATATCGAGGCTGTCGCGAGAGCGGCAGCCTTCTTTATATATAATAGGAAATTGCATTTCCTGTTATATATAAAGCTTTCGGCAAATATAAAGCCGTCGGCAGGATGCGCACTCGCGCGAAGAGGCAGAACATTATTTCTAATATTTTTCTTAAGATTCCGGGAATGAGCGGAAAGAGAATTGAATTTGAGAGAAATATCAAGTATAATGTGCTTGTTCTTAAGATAGGAGATAAAATAAAAAGGGGTAGATATAGAATGAAAAAAAGGAACATGTATGCAGCAGTTTTACTTACAGCAATTCTCAGTGTTACATCTCTGGGAAGTGCAGGTCATGTACAGGCGGCAGGAGATACATCCGGTGTCAGACTTCAGACAGTTAGTGTAGAAAAAGGAAATGCGCTGACAACAGACGTGTTGACAAAGGATACCGGGAAGAGCCAGAAGAAACTTGCAATCCAGGCAGGCGCCACAAAGCAAAAAGCAGCACTTACCGGCAAGGGCAAGAATGTCAGAGCCAAAGCAACAACAAAGAAGGATACGAGTTATATTCCGGTAGTCAAAGGTGTAACAGGTTCAGAAGAAGGCAAGCAGGGCAATGTTGCACTTGGTAATTCTGTCGGAACTACAGATGGCACGATGGGAAAGAGATACCTCTATTCACAGAAAGTTGAATTTCAGGGCAAGGGTTCTTTTTCATTTTCTGTTAAATGTACAGAAGCAAAGACGGCGGGACGTAATGTTGTCTACGGAGTATTCAAGCAGGCATCCCTGGAAGATCCGATTGATAAGTCAAGCGTTGATGTTGTAACGAAAAAAGGCGATCATAAAACAGTCGTTGTAAAGATCCCGAAAGCAGGAACCTATTATATCGGCATCTATACAATGGTCAATGCAAAAGATAAGAGCGAATCCTGGAAGTTTACGACAGGAGCAATCTACTGGAATGGCAATAATCGTACGATTACCAGTGATAAGAAGATTGCAGTCGGTCACAAAACAACGCAGACGAATTATTTTAAAATGAAAACCACAGAAAACGGTTATATCACAGTGATTGCAAGTGATCCGAAGAATAAGATCGTTCTTTATGACAGTAAGAAGAATCGTCTTACAGAGAGTACAATTGCGAAATATGGTGTCACATATGGTGTGCCAAAGGGAAGAACTTACTATATTAAAGTATGGTCTCCGGCGAGTGAAGATGGCGGTTATACGCTGGTGGCAAAAAACCGTAAGATTTCAGAAAAAAGCGGAAGCAGTAAATCCAATGCTGTGGAGATTAAGAAAAATACCACAATTAAAGGAACAATGGAAACAGGAGTGAAGAGAGCGGACTGGTATAAGATCCGTCTTACATCCAAACGGAGTGTGGAACTTTCCTGGAAAGCAAGAACGAATGAAAAGATGAAACTTGCTATTTATCAGGGAAGCAGAAAGATTGATACAAAGACGTTGACTTATGCAGATGCTTCCTACAAGCTGAAGTCCGTTGGAAAATGGCCAAAAGATACATATTATCTGAAAGTATATACAGATACAGAAAAATCTTCCGGTTGGTATATTTTAAGATGGAAATAATCAGATATTTATATTATAATGAATAAAAAGAGGGGCAGTTTTTGTCAATACCATTTTAAATAGAATGATATTACGATGATTGTCCCTGATTTTATATCACAATAGAGGAAAAGGAGAAAGAGGCTATGATGAAGAGAAAAGGCAAAGTATTGTCACTTGTATTAGCGGCTATCCTTACTGTTTCTTCAGGAAGTGTAGTACAGGCGGCAGATACATCGACAAAAGTACAGAATACACATGCAGTGAAGGCTGAGGCGCAGAGTCTGGAAGCACAGAGCAGTATTGTAAAGGCAGTGAAGGCTGCAAAAGTGAGTCCGGTAAGCGCACAGAGCGCAACTGTGAAAGCAACGAAAACAACAGTTGTAGATGGAAGTATTCCAGTTATCATGATGAATACAGGAAACGAGAGTGTCAACAAAGTAGGTCAGATTATACTTGCGGCCCGGAATGGAACAGTAGGCAATCACTATCAGTACAGTCAGGCTGTAACATTCAAAACGAAAGGTACATTGGATTTCGCAATGAATTATTCGGCAAAATCAGACGGTGCAAAGCAGAAATCAGCTACTTACGGATTGTTTTATGATTCCGCTTTAACAAAGCCGGTAGATTCTTATCAGTTTTGTGATGAGCTGGGAGAGACAACTTCCCGCATGTTCAAAGTCCCGAAACCGGGAAAATATTATCTTGGAATCTATGTTTATGCAAACACTTATTCAGATGGAGTCTATGATGCTTGGGGATTTGTGGCTGCAGCAGGTTTCTATAACGGTGCAGACCGTACGATTTTGCATAATAAGCAGATTGCGATTGGACAAAAAGAGCCACAGACAAATTATTTTAAATTCAAAGCAACACAGACGGGATATGTCTCTGCATTTGCCAGCAAAGACAGCAAATATTCAGTAAAGGTTGCACTTTGTAACAGCAAGAAAAAAGCTTATTCCGATTATACAGCGGTTGGATACAATCCTTCTTATGGAGTAACAAAAGGAAAGACATATTATTTTAAAGTAGCGTCATCCTATAACAGCAATGGTGGATATTTCTTTAAAGTTAAGAATTACAAAGTTTCTGAAAAGAGTGGCAAGAGCAAGGGAAAAGCTGTAACAATAAAGAAAGGCAAGACTGTAAGCGGAACACTGCAGGCAGGAAGCTCACAGGCAGACTGGTACAAATTCAAACTGACCAGCAAGAAGAGTGTGAAGATTTTATGGAAAGCAAAGACCAATGATACAATGAAGATTACCGTATATCAGGGAGGAAGAGCGATCGGAACTCGATCATTGATTTATTCAAATTCTTCTTATACTTTACAGTCATTAGGCAAATGGTCAAAAGGAACTTATTATATTAAAGTATACCGTGGTAATTCCAAATCTTCAGGATGGTATTCTCTGAAATGGAAATAAATTGTAAGTGTGCATCGCATACAGAATATAAGATTGCAGGCTGTAAATACAGAGATAGCAAAACAGAGTCATAGAGTAAGCGGACAGCTACCGTGAATATTGCGGCTGTTCGCTTATTTTTTATTGTTGCGTGATAGGAAATTTCATTCCCTTCATATAAATAAAAATTCTTCGGCAGTATGCACATATTTTTTTATGTAGACGGAAAAATGGATCAAACGTGTTGTTGCTGAGATGGGTGAAAGAATGCGATCATCGTTGATTCTTCAGCAAATATTAAAAAGGCAGCCCAAGGTGTTGCAAGTTCAACCGTAAATCTACAGCAGCTGTTGTATTGCAGCATCCGTTTGGAGGATTTAATATGTCCGGAACAGATGCGAAGACAGGAACAGCAGATTATCTGACAAACTTCCTGAACCTTAAATTTGTAACAGAAGACTTGACAGATTAAGTGTTTTAGAGCAGCTTTTGAAAAAATGTGGAAAAACATAGGAAAAATATCTCAAATACCAGTTGACAAAACAATTTTCCATGATATAATAATTTAGGTATGAATAGGGGTGATAGTATTATGTTATTAGACCTATCCAATGTTTTGTCTGAACAGCACAAATCTGTGGATAAGAATGTTTCGATTTCGATGGATGAATTCAGACTCAGAGGAAAGACTTATCCGGTTCTTTCAAAAGATGAGTTGCATATTCAGGTTGAATATGCAGGTGATCAGAAGCTGAGAGTATCCGGTCTGACAAATCTGACGATTGGAATTCCGTGTGATCGATGTCTTGAAGAGGTCCCGGTTGATTTCAAACTGGATTTTACAAGAGAAGTTGAGACAAAAGAAGCAGAAGTCGCTTCGGATGAAGCGGATCAATTAGACGAAAATAATTATATTGACGGATATCATCTTGACGTAGAAAAATTACTCTATAATGAGATATTGGTAGGATGGCCGATGAAAGTTCTGTGTAGCGAAGACTGTAAAGGAATTTGCAGCGTATGTGGTCAAAACCTAAATGAGGGTACCTGCAGCTGTGAAGATACAGGCCTCGATCCGAGAATGTCAGTTATCCGCGATGTTTTTAAGAATTTTAAGGAGGTGTAACCTATGTCAATTTGTCCAAAGAATAAATCTTCAAAAGCAAGAAGAGACAAAAGAAGAGCGAACTGGAAAATGAGCGCACCAAACCTGGTAAAATGCAGCAAATGCGGCGAATTAATGATGCCTCACAGAGTATGCAAAGCTTGTGGTTCGTACAACAAAAAAGAAATCATTGCTCAGGACTAATTTTGAGAATGAAGTTAAAATCAAGAGCGGCGTTTGTCGCTCTTGATTTTTTTTGACACAATCTTTTTATATCATTATAAAATGATTGATTTTTATAATGATGTCTAGTAGAATTATTCTAGTAGTTCTGGGAGGAATTAAGATGACAAATAGAACAATAGTAGCCCTGGATGCTATGGGCGGGGACAATGCCCCAAAAGAAATGATCAAGGGAGCTGTGCAGGCACTTGAGAAAACAGATGCCGTGCAGGTACTCCTTGTAGGTAAAGAAGATGTGATCCGTGCAGAACTTGCACAGTATACGTATGATAAAGCACGTATCGAGATTGTAAATGCAACGGAAGTGATCGAGACAGCAGAACCGCCGGTGAATGCGATCCGTCGTAAGAAGGATTCTTCTATTGTGGTCGGTATGAAGCTCGTGAAGGAAGGACAGGCAGATGCCTTTGTTTCTGCCGGAAGTTCCGGGGCTGTACTAGTTGGAGGTCAGGTAATCGTTGGCAGGATCAAAGGCGTGGAGAGACCACCTCTTGCACCGCTGATCCCGACGGAGAAAGGCGTCAGCCTTCTGGTTGACTGTGGAGCCAATGTAGATGCAAGACCGTCTCATCTTGTACAGTTTGCGAAGATGGGTTCCATTTATATGGAGCATGTTGTCGGCATTAAGAATCCGAAAGTCGGCATCGTGAATATCGGAGCAGAAGAAGAGAAAGGCAATGCGCTTGTAAAAGAGACTTTCCCATTATTAAAAGGAGAGAAGAATATCAATTTTATTGGAAGTGTGGAGGCAAGAGAGATTCCGCATGGACAGGCTGATGTCATTGTCTGTGAAGCATTTGCCGGTAATATTATTCTTAAATTATTCGAAGGTGTCGGAAGTGTGCTTATTTCCGAGATCAAGAAAGGCATGATGGGAAGCTTAAGAAGCAAGATCGGTGCGCTTCTTGTAAAACCGGCACTGAAGAAGGCGTTGAAGAGTTTTGACTCGTCCGAGTACGGAGGAGCGCCACTTCTGGGACTCAACGGTCTCGTTGTCAAGACACACGGCAGCTCTACTGCGAAGGAAATCTGCAATACGATTATACAGTGTGTTACATTTAAAGAACAGAAGATCAATGAGAAGATCAAAGAAAGTATTCAGCCGGAGTAATTTCCGTTGGATAGATAGAAGAGCAGAAAGGATGAACAGATATGGAATTTGAAAAATTGAAAGCAATTATCGCAGATGTATTAAATCTTGATGAGAATGATATTCACATGGATTCTACATTTGTAGATGATCTCGGAGCAGATTCACTGGATATTTTCCAGATTATTATGGGAATCGAAGAAACTTTTGATATCGAGATTGATAATGAAGATGCGGAGAAGATTGTTACAGTCGGAGATGCTGTAGAACAGATAAAAAACGCAACAAATGACTAGGCATGAACAAGACGAGAAAGCCCACAGCGGGCTTTTTCGTTTTATGAGGTAGATAATTTATGGATAATATGTTAAAAGAGTTACAGGATCGGATCGGTTATCATTTTCAGGATGATAAACTTCTGAAAAAAGCGATGGTACACAGTTCCTATGCAAATGAGAAGCATCTTCCAAAATACGAGTGCAATGAACGTCTGGAATTTTTAGGAGATGCGGTGCTGGAGCTTATTTCCAGTGAATTTTTATTTTCCCTGCACAAGACGATGCCGGAAGGGCAGCTTACAAAGACGCGCGCAAGTATGGTGTGCGAACCTGCGCTTGCTTTCTGTGCAAGAGATATTGAGCTGGGTAAATATCTGCTGCTCGGAAAAGGTGAGGATGCAACCGGCGGAAGAAAGAGAGAATCTGTCACATCAGATGCGATGGAGGCACTGATCGGTGCAATTTATTTGGACGGTGGTTTTGCTAATGCAAAAGAGTTTATTGAGAGATTTATTTTAAAAGATCTGGAAAATAAGAAGCTCTTTTATGATAGCAAGACTATCCTGCAGGAGATTGTACAGTCAAACTTTAAGGAACCTGTGTCCTATGAGCTGCTTGGAGAAAAAGGACCGGATCATAATAAAGTGTTTGAAGTGGCTGTCCGGATCGGTGACGACAGATATGGAGTCGGCTCCGGGCGCACAAAGAAAGCAGCGGAGCAGGAGGCTGCTTATCAGAGTATACTGGCACTTCGGAAAAAGAATTTTGAGTAGGTGAGGTATGTATTTAAAAAGTATTGAAGTGCATGGATTTAAATCCTTTGCGCACAAATTAAAGTTTGACTTTCATAACGGAATTACCGGAATTGTCGGACCGAACGGAAGCGGTAAGAGTAATGTTGCAGATGCTGTCCGGTGGGTACTTGGTGAACAACGAATCAAGCAACTGCGTGGAGGCACGATGCAGGATGTTATTTTCTCCGGGACAGAGAACCGTAAGCCTTTAAGTTATGCATCGGTTGCGATTACATTGGATAATTCTGATCATCAGCTTCCGATTGATTATGAGGAAGTGACGGTAACAAGAAAGTTATACCGTTCCGGCGAAAGTGAATATCTGATCAACGGCAGTACATGCAGGCTGAAAGATGTCAATGAACTCTTTTATGATACCGGAATAGGTAAAGAAGGGTATTCGATCATCGGACAGGGTCAGATTGATAAGATCTTAAGCGGAAAGCCGGAGGAGCGAAGAGAGCTTTTTGATGAAGCGGCAGGTATCGTTAAGTTTAAGAGACGGAAGAATACTTCTGTTAAGAAGTTAGAAGAAGAGCGTCAGAACCTTCTGCGAGTCAATGATATTCTTGCTGAGTTGGAGAAACAGATCGGTCCACTGGAACGACAATCGGAAAAGGCAAGAGAATATTTGAAGAAGAAAGAAGCGCTCAAGACATACGATATTAATATGTTTCTTCTGGAGACAGAGAGACTTAAGAATCTTTCCGGTCAGGTGGAAGACAAGCTTAAGCTTACTAAAGAAGAGCTGGAGCAAGCTTCTGCAGATTATGATGGAATGAAGCAGGAATATGAAGCTGTAGAAGAGCAGATGGAGACGATTGACGAATCCATTGAACACTCCAAGAATCAGTTGAATGAGACTTCCATGCTTAAGCAGCAGCTGGAGAACCAGATCGCACTTTTAAAAGAACAGATCCACAGTGCACGTATGAACGATGAGCATTATGCCCAGCGTGCACAGAGCATTGAGATGGAACTGAGTGAACGTGAAAGCCAGCTTGCTGAACTTAAGAAAGAACAGACGGTAATTCTTGCGGAACATAAGGAAAGCCGGGACAAGGAAGATAAGGCAAAACTGACACTTGTTGAAGTACAGAGTAAGATTGCAGAACTGACAGATGCGATTGACCGCGGTAACAGCAATATCATGGATGTGCTGAATAACCGTGCATCTACGAAAGCAAAGATCCAGAAATATGACACGATGCGGGAGCAGATCCAGGTGCGTCGTTCAGAGCTTACAAAACGGATTTTAGAGGAACAGACATCCGGAAACAAACAGCAGAAAGAGAAAGAAAAATATGCTGCGGAATTAGAAGATATTTCCGCACAGATCATTGAACTTAATGAGAAGCAGAATACATATGAAGAACAGATTAAAAGTATTCAGGCAGAGATGAACCGGCTGTCGGAACAGTTCCGTATCAGCCAGACTTCTTATCACCGGGAGCAGTCCAGACTGGAGTCTCTGAAAAATATTACAGAGCGTTATGATGGATATGGAAACAGCATTCGGCGTGTCATGGACAACAAGAACCAGGAACCGGGACTTCTCGGTGTTGTTGCAGATCTCATCAAAGTAGAAAAGCAGTATGAGATTGCGATTGAGACTGCACTTGGCGGAAGTATCCAGAATATTGTTACCCGTGATGAAGATACTGCTAAGCGGATGATTCAGTTCCTTAAGAAGAATAAGTTTGGACGTGCAACATTTCTTCCGCTTACAAGTATTCGTCCGGGTAATGGAATCGGCAGACCGGAAGCGCTGAAAGAGCCGGGAGTGATCGGACCTGCGAATGCACTTGTTACAGTCGATCCGAAATACAACGGTCTTGCATCGAATCTTCTGGGACGTACGCTTGTTGTTGACCACATTGATCATGGAATCCAGATTGCGGGAAAATACAAACAGTCAATCCGCATTGTTACGTTAGAAGGAGAACTGATCAATCCAGGTGGTTCTATGACTGGTGGTGCATTTAAGAATACGAGTAATCTGTTAAGCCGCAGGAGAGAGATCGAAGAATTGGAAAAAGCGGTACAGAAGTTAAAAGCACAGATGAATGATCTGGAGCAGTCTCTGAATGAAAAGAGAACGAAGCGTACCGGATATTATGAGAAGATAGAGCTGTTAAAAGAAGAATTACAGAAGGCATATGTCGTTCAGAATACAGCGAAGATGAACCTTGATCAGGCGGAGGCGAAGATCCATACGTCAGAGAACATGATTTCAGATATTAACAGAGAATCAGAAGAGCTGGAACATGAGATGTCAAATATTTCTGATAATCAGGAATCTATACAGGTAGAGCTGGATACATCAGAGAAGATGGAGCAGGAGTTAAATGCCAGAATTGAAGCGGATCAGACTGTATTAGATCAGATCCGAGAGGAAGAAACTTTATGTCAGAAAGAGGTGGAGACTCTGCATCTTGCTAATGCAAGTCAGGAGCAGAAGATAACATTTATTACAGAAAATGTTACACGTATCCAGGAAGAAATTGATAAATTCACACAGGAAATGGAAGAACTTACAGCAAGCCAGGGCGGTAATTCCAAAGAAATCGAAGATAAGGAATTACAGATCCGTGAGCTGAAAGAGACGATTGCAAATTCCGGAGATTTATTTACAGAGATCCGGCAGGAGATTGAGAAATCAAGGAAAGAGCGTGAAGAACTGAACCAGAGACACAAAAGTTTCTTAGAGAAACGGGAAGAACTTTCGAAACATATGTCTAATCTGGATAAGGAAGTATTCCGTCTGGAAAGCCAGAAAGAAGGCTACGAGGAATCCACAGAAAAACAGATTAATTATATGTGGGATGAATATGAGATCACATATGGTCATGCACAGGAATTAAGGGATGCGAACCTTACAGATCTCTCCAGAATGAAAAAGTGTATCCAGGAGTTAAAAGGCGAAATCCGGCAGTTAGGTTCCGTAAACGTAAACGCAATCGAAGATTACAAGAATGTTTCCGAGCGCTATACGTTCTTAAAGAACCAGCACGATGACCTTGTGGAAGCGGAAGCGACACTGGAACAGATCATTGCGGAGCTGGATACAGCGATGCGTAAGCAGTTCGGGGAGCAGTTTGAACGGATCTGCAAGGAATTTGACACCGTATTCAAAGAACTGTTCGGCGGTGGTAAAGGAACGCTTGAGCTTATGGAAGATGAAGATATTCTGGAAGCAGGAATCCGCATTATCGCACAGCCACCGGGAAAGAAACTGCAAAATATGATGCAGTTATCCGGAGGGGAGAAAGCATTGACGGCGATTTCCCTGTTGTTTGCAATACAGAATCTCAAGCCTTCACCGTTCTGTCTCTTAGATGAGATCGAGGCGGCGCTGGACGATAATAACGTAGACCGTTTTGCAAAATATTTACACAAGCTGACAGAGAATACACAGTTTATTGTAATTACACATCGTAGAGGAACGATGATCGCTGCGGATAGATTATATGGAATCACAATGCAGGAAAAAGGTGTTTCAACCCTTGTTTCGGTAGATTTACTGGAAAATGAATTAAAATAATAGTATGATAAGAGGAGGCTGTTATGGCAGAGGAGAAAAAGGGCGGCTTTTTCAGCCGGCTCGTTTCAGGGCTTACGAAAACAAGAGATAATATTGTATCCGGAATGGACAGCATTTTTCACGGATTTACACATATTGATGATGATTTTTATGAAGAACTGGAAGAAGTTATGATCATGGGAGATCTGGGCGTTCAGGCAACCTATGATATTCTGGATGATCTGAAGGAAAAGGTAAAAGAGCGTCACATCAAGGAACCGGCAGACTGCAGAGAAATTCTTATTGAGAGTATCAAAGAACAGATGGATGTTGGTGAGACTGCTTATGAATTTGAAGACAAGACTTCTGTTGTAATGATGATCGGTGTCAATGGTGTCGGAAAGACAACGACAATCGGCAAGCTCGCAGGAAAACTGCGTGCCCAGAATAAGAAAGTCGTACTGGCTGCTGCGGACACATTTCGTGCTGCTGCCGGTGAACAGTTAAAAGAATGGGCAAACAGATCGCAGGCAGAGCTGATCGGCGGTCAGGAAGGTTCCGATCCGGCATCCGTTGTATTTGATGCAGTTGCAGCCGCAAAGGCAAGACATGCAGACGTACTTTTATGCGACACGGCAGGAAGGCTGCACAACAAGAAGAACCTGATGGAAGAGCTCAGAAAGATGAATCGTATCATTGACCGGGAATTTCCGGAAGCATACAGAGAGACGCTGGTCGTGCTGGATGCGACAACGGGACAGAATGCATTGCAGCAGGCAAAGGATTTTAATGATGTTGCGGATATTACCGGAATCGTACTGACGAAGATGGATGGAACAGCCAAGGGTGGTATTGCAGTTGCAATCCAGGCAGAACTTGGTATACCGGTGAAGTACATCGGTGTCGGAGAAACAATAGATGATTTGCAGAAATTTGATGCGGATGCATTTGTAAATGCGTTATTTGCGAAGGAAGACGAGAATTAGGAGGGCAACAAAGATGGAAAGTTTAACACTGGAAAGTTTTGAACAGGCGAGTGAGATCGTGAAAAAAGTCACACTGCCTACCAAGCTGGTTTACAGCGAGTATTTAAGCAAAGAGACAGGTGGTAAGATTTATCTGAAACCGGAAAATATGCAGTATACAGGCGCTTACAAAGTACGTGGATCTTATTATAAGATCAGCAGAATGTCAGAAGAAGAGAGAGAACGTGGACTCATCACTGCTTCTGCCGGAAACCATGCACAGGGTGTTGCCTATGCAGCACAGCAGTTTGGCTGTAAAGCAACAATCGTTATGCCGACAGTTACACCACTTATCAAAGTCAATCGTACAAAGAGCTATGGAGCGGAAGTTATCCTTCATGGTGATGTTTATGACGATGCATGTGCGTATGCGCTGAAGCTTGCCGAAGAGAAAGGGTACACATTTGTACATCCGTTTGATGATCTGGAAGTTGCAACCGGACAGGGAAGTATCGCAATGGAGATTGTACAGGAACTTCCTACAGTTGATTATATTCTTGCTCCGATCGGTGGTGGCGGACTGATCACAGGTGTATCAACACTTGCGAAGATGCTGAACCCAAAGATCAAAGTCATTGGTGTAGAGCCGAAAGCAGCAGCAAGTATGACTGCAGCATTTAATGCGGGTGAGCCGGTTACACTGGACAGCGCAGATACAATTGCTGATGGTACAGCTGTAAAACGTGTCGGAGAAAATATTTTCCCATATGCGAAAGAGAATATCGATGAGATTCTGCTCGTAGAGGACGATGAGTTGATCGGCGCTTTCCTTGATATGGTAGAGAACCATAAGATGGTTGTCGAAAATTCCGGACTTCTGACAGTTGCAGCGCTGAAACAGATGAACTTAAAAGGTAAGAAAGCAGTTGCAATCTTAAGCGGTGGTAATATGGACGTTATTACGATGTCATCTATTGTACAGCATGGTCTGATCCAGAGAGACCGTATCTTCTCTGTATCTGTACTCCTTCCGGATAAAGCCGGTGAGCTAGTGCGTGTTGCGAAGACGATTGCGGATGCCAAAGGTAACGTTATCAAACTGGAACACAACCAGTTTGTAAGCACGAACCGTAATGCGGCTGTGGAGCTTCGTATCACAATGGAAGCATTTGGAACAGAGCATAAGAATGAGATTCTCCAGGCGCTGGAAGATGAAGGACTTCGCCCGAGAGAGATCAGTGCAAAACTGTACTAATGAAAAGAAATGCTGAAAGTATGATATAGCAAAACATGACTTTCTGCCAGGTCATCTGGTGGAAGTAATAATTGAATACAGAGATGCTACAGACATAAAAGCAGTATGGGTATAATAGGAGAGAACCTAAGATATTCATATTGCTTTTCTATTTTCCTCATAAAAATTTTAATTTCTTCTTGACATACAATGTATGATTGTATACAATCATACATAAAGATTGAAAAAGAATAGTATTTGTTACGGAAAGAGAGATGACAGCAATGGAAGATAGAAAAGTATACCTTGATAAACACAGCAATCTGTTGCAGCTGGAAGAGCATATGTATCCGCTCGTAGATGTCGATAAACCGAATGTGTTCCGGAATCTGTTCCACTATGATGAGATTCCGAAGATTGCATTCAATGACCGTATTGTACCGCACAGTATGCCGGATGAGATCTGGATCACAGATACAACCTTCCGCGATGGACAGCAGTCCAGAACTCCGTACACGACAGATCAGATCGTAACGCTTTATGATTATTTTCACAGATTGGGCGGACCGAATGGAAAGATCAGACAGTGTGAATTTTTCCTCTACAGTAAAAAAGACAGAGATGCCGTTTATAAATGTATGGAGCGAGGATATAAGTTTCCGGAGATCACAAGTTGGATCCGTGCAAGCAAGAAAGACTTTGAACTTGTGAAAGAGATCGGTATGAAAGAGACCGGTATTCTTGTAAGCTGTTCTGATTATCATATTTTTTATAAACTGAAAATGACAAGAAGAGAGGCAATGAACCATTATCTTTCTGTCGTTCGTGAATGTCTGGAGACAGGAATTTCACCTAGATGTCATCTGGAAGATATTACACGATCTGATATTTACGGATTCGTGATTCCGTTCTGTCTGGAACTTATGCATCTGATGGAAGAATATAAGATTCCGGTGAAGATCCGAGTCTGTGATACGATGGGATATGGTATCAACTATCCGGGTGCCGTGATTCCAAGATCCATTCCGGGTATTATCTATGGCCTTCGTGTACATGCCGGAGTTCCGAGCGAACTGATCGAGTTCCATGGACATAACGATTTCTACAAAGCAGTCAGCAATTCTACAACCGCATGGCTGTACGGTGCAAGCAGTGTAAACTGTTCGCTGTTTGGAATCGGTGAACGTACCGGTAATACACCGTTGGAAGCTATGGTATTTGAATATGCACAGCTTCGCGGAACACTGGATGGCATGGACACAAGAGTGATCACAGAGATTGCAGAGTATTACGAGAAAGAGATCGGCTACAGAGTCCCGTCGAGGACACCGTTTGTCGGAAAGAATTTCAATGTTACCCGTGCAGGAATCCATGCGGATGGTCTGCTGAAAAATGAAGAGATTTATAATATTTTCGATACAGATAAATTCCTGAATCGCCCGCCACTTGTTGCAATTTCAAATACATCTGGTCTTGCGGGAATCGCACACTGGATCAATACTTACTTCGGACTGAAAGAAGAGAAGCAGGTTGACAAGAACAGCAAGCTTGTTGACAAAGTAAAAGAGTGGGTAGATAAGGAATATGAAAGCGGTCGTGTCACCGTCCTGACAGATGAAGAACTGTTAGGTGTTATTGATGAGGCGTGCAAAGAGCTTGGCATCCGTCTCAGATAACAACGAACAAATTGAGAGAGGTATAAAAATGATGGAATATCAGGATCAGTCTCTGAGAGGAAGAGTTTTTCAGAGACTGCGTGAAGATATATTAAATGGTAAATACAAAGAAAATGATGAGCTTAGGGAGATTTCCATCGGGGATGAACTGGGAGTCAGCCGTACACCGGTAAGGGAAGCTCTCCGTCAGCTTGAACTGGAAGGACTGGTACGGATCGTACCGAATAAAGGCGCTTATGTGACCGGAATTACAAGAAAAGATGTAGCAGACATCTTTAAGATTCGCTCGATGTTAGAAGGTCTGTGCGCCAGATGGGCAACTGAGCATATTACGGATGAACAGATTGAAGAGCTGGAAGAGATGCTTCTTCTGTCAGAATTTCGTCTGAAAAAGGAGCAGAGTTCTATCGCAGAACATGTATCCGAACTTGACGGAAGATTTCACAGAGTTCTTTACGAAGCATCGGACAGCCGTATATTAGAGCATGTCCTGACAGATTTTCATAAGTATGTGAAGCTGGCAAGAAAGACTTCTGTTGGCGAAGAACACCGGGCCGAAAAATCCATTCAGGAACACCGGGCGATTCTGGAAGCAATCAAACAGAAAGACGCAGACAGGGCAGAAGAACTTGCGAATCAGCATATCAAAAATGTAATGCAGAACCTGCATCTGGAAGAATAATGATCAGATAGAATATAGAAAATAACGTAGAAAGGGAGAAGAACATGGCTAAGATTAAAATGACAGTACCAATTGTGGAAATGGACGGAGACGAGATGACAAGAATCCTTTGGAAGATGATTAAGGAAAATCTTTTGGAACCTTTCATAGAGTTAAATACTGAATATTATGATCTCGGACTGGAACACAGAAACGAGACAGATGATCAGGTGACGATTGATTCGGCAAATGCGACGAAAAAATACAAAGTCGCTGTAAAATGTGCAACAATTACACCGAATGCCGCCCGCGTAAAAGAATATAACTTAAAAGAAATGTGGAAGAGCCCGAATGGAACAATCCGTGCTATCTTAGATGGAACGGTATTCCGTGCACCGATCGTTGTAAAGGGCATTGAACCTTGTGTAAAAAACTGGAAGAAGCCGATCACCATCGCAAGACATGCATATGGAGATGTGTATAAAGGTTCTGAGATGAAGATTCCGGGAGCAGGAAAGGTAGAGCTTGTTTATACTGCAGAAGATGGCAGTGAGACAAGAGAACTCGTACATAATTTTGACAGTGCCGGAGTTGTACAGGGAATGCATAATATCAATCATTCGATTGAGAGCTTTGCAAGAAGCTGTTTCAATTATGCACTGGATACAAAACAGGATCTCTGGTTTGCTACGAAAGATACAATTTCCAAAAAATATGACCATACATTCAAAGATATTTTCCAGGATATCTACGATGCAGATTATAAAGACAAATTTGAAGAAGCAGGAATTACTTATTTCTACACACTGATCGACGATGCGGTTGCCCGTGTTATGAAATCCGAGGGTGGTTATATCTGGGCATGCAAGAATTATGACGGAGATGTTATGAGTGACATGGTATCATCTGCATTTGGTTCACTTGCAATGATGACATCTGTGCTTGTGTCTCCGGAAGGATATTATGAGTACGAGGCAGCACACGGAACCGTACAGCGCCACTATTACAAACATCTGAAAGGTGAAGAGACATCCACAAACTCTGTGGCAACAATTTTTGCATGGACAGGAGCACTACGTAAACGTGGTGAGATGGATGGAAACAAAGAGCTGATGGCATTTGCAGACAAGCTGGAAAAAGCAACGATTGATACAATTGAAAGCGGCAAAATGACAAAAGACCTGGCACTTATTACAACACTTGAGAATCCGACTGTGCTGAACAGCGAAGACTTTATTAAAGCAATTGCAGAAAAATTAAAAGAGGACTAAACTTTACATAGATTTTACGGAAAACAGATATACTTCAAACAGAACTATGGTATTTTTGTAAAAGGCAAAAAAGTAAAAGGAGTACTGTTATGAAGAATATATATTGTAATCGGGAATTATCGTGGTTAAAGTTTAATGAACGTGTATTAGAAGAGGCAGAGAGTAAAGACGTTCCATTATGTGAACGTCTTACCTTTGCCTCTATTTTTCAGACAAATCTGGATGAATTTTTTATGGTCAGAGTCGGATCGCTGCAGGATCAGATGTTACTGCACAAAGAAATCCGTGACAACAAAACAAAGAAGACAGCCAAAGAACAGATCGAGGCAATTCTGGAAGAAGTAAAGCGGCTTGGCAAAAGACACGGGAAAGCTTTCGAAAATCTTTTGCAGGAACTGGAAGCGTATGGCGTACGTTTTGTAGATTTCCGGCATATCGACGAGGGAGCCAGTCAGAGACTGGAACGATATTTTAAGACAGAGATTGCCCCTCTCATTTCGCCTACGATCATCAGCAAGAGACAGCCGTTCCCATTTCTTAGGAATAAAGATATATATATTGTTGCAGTACTGGAAACGAAGAGTAAAAAAGAGCGTCTCGGTATCATTCCGTGCTCAAACAATGTGTTTAAACGTCTGATCGAACTGCCGGATCATCCGGGCACTTTTATGCTGTCAGAAGAATTTATCCTGCATTATGTGCCGGAAGTATTTAAAGGATACCGTATCAAGGCAAAATCTGTGATCCGTATTACAAGAAATGCGGATATCGATGCGGATGCATTGTATGATGAAGATCTGGATTATCGTGATTTTATGGCAGATCTTATCAAAAAGCGTAAAAAACTGACTCCGGTTCGCATAGAATTTTCAAGAGAAATGAATAAAAATGTTGTTGCAACATTGTGTAAATATCTGGAAATGGACAAGACGCATGTGTTTTTGTCGGATGCACCGCTGGATCTCTCATTTGTATTTGAAATCCAGGACCGTCTGAGAAAAAATCCGGAACTGTTTTATGAGAAAAAGGTGCCGCAGAAATCACCGATGTTTCAGGATGGTGAGAGTATTCTTGCGCAGATACGCAGGGAAGATAAGTTACTTTCCTATCCATATGAGTCTATCCGCCCATTTCTTCATATGTTAAATGAGGCGGCAGAAGATCCGGATGTTATTTCAATAAAAATGACTCTGTACCGCCTTGCAAAGCAGAGCAAAGTCGTGGAAGCACTGGTAGAGGCGGCAGAGAATGGAAAAGAGGTTATTGTTCTTGTAGAGCTGCGTGCAAGATTTGATGAAGAAAATAATATTGAATGGTCCAGAAGACTGGAAGATGCCGGATGTCAGGTAATCTATGGGCTGGATGGATATAAAGTGCATTCCAAGCTGTGTTTGATTACAAGAAAAAATGATAATCATGTGGAATATTTTACACAGATCGGAACGGGAAATTATAATGAAAAAACATCCAGACTGTATACAGATTTATCCCTGATGACATCAGATCCTGCAATTGGTCTGGAAGCATCCAATGTATTCCAGGCGCTTCTGAAAGGTGAAGTTGTTGAACAGTCAGAGAAACTTCTTGTCGCACCAAAATGCCTGCAGAACCGTGTGCTGGAAATGATTGATGAGGAAATTGAACACGCCAGACATGAAGAACCGGCATATGTCGGTGTGAAATTAAATTCGCTGACAGATAAGAAAATCATTGATAAACTGGCGGAAGCGTCAAAAGCAGGTGTAAAAATTGATCTTGTAATACGTGGAATCTGTTGTCTGCTGCCGGGAATTCCGGAAAAGACAGAAAATATCCGTGTGATCAGTATCGTAGGACGTTTTCTGGAACATTCCCGTATTTATATTTTCGGAACAGAAGAGCGCAGTAAAGTTTATATCGCATCGGCGGATTTTATGACAAGAAATACGGTACGCCGCGTGGAGGTAGCTGCGCCGGTGGAGGATGTAAGATTGAAGGAATGTCTGCTTAAAGATTTCCGGATTATGTTAAATGACAATGTCCAGGCGCGGAAAATGAACCCGGATGGAAATTATACAAGAATAAGGAATGACAAAGAGCCACTTTCTGCCCAGGAATATTTTTATGAGGAGGCTTATAAAAAAGCCGGAAAAAAAGAGCAGCCACAGGTGAAAACGGAAACGGCAGAATCATAATGAGATGGACAATCGAATAAAGATGAAGTGATGATTCGGTATGATTATATAATTGGAATTGCACTGTTAAGTAAAAAAGGCTTTAACTTCTCGCAGTCAAAGCCTTTTTGTATTATTTATCTTATGCGATAAGAACAGTAGTTTTGACTAAGATAATTTAGTCTTCAGCAAGAATTTCCCAGTTTTTATAAAGAGTTTCCAACTCTTCCGCAATCTGTACTTTCTCTTTGGCGAGTTCCTGGCATTTGACAGAGTTTGTGAAAATCTCTTCTTGTACCATAAGTTCATCAATTTCCCGGTCGCGGTCTTCGAGTACGCTGATGCGTTCTTCCGTCTTTTTTAATTCATTCTGGCGTTTGCGTTCCTTAGCCTGCAGTTCTTTTTGTTCCTGCCAGCTTAATTTGGAAGCGGAGACTTCACCGGAATCGGTGGAAGAATCAGAAGTCATATCGATATTTTCTGTATATGCAGCTGTGAGTTCTTCCTTTTTCTCCAGGTAATAATCGTAATTTCCAATGTAATTGACAAACGTATGATGCGTAAGATCCAGGATTCTTGTGGCAGTCTGATTGATGAAATAACGGTCATGCGAAACATAGAGCAGTGTTCCGGTATAATTATTCAGCGCTTTTTCCAGAATTTCTTTTGAGGTAATGTCTAAATGGTTGGTCGGCTCATCGAGGATCAGGAAGTTTGCTTCAGAGAGCATAAGCTTTGCAAGAGAAACACGTCCTCTTTCACCACCGCTTAAATCGGAAATCCGTTTAAAGACATCGTCTCCGGTAAATAAGAATGCTGCAAGCATGTTCCGGATCTGCGTATTTGTAAGAGTCGGGTAATCATCCGAAATCTCTTCAAAGATTGTCTTTTCCATATGGAGCACATGGTGTTCCTGATCGTAGTAGCCAATCTGGACATTCGTACCAAGGGTGAAAGTTCCGTTGTCTGCAGGGAGAACCTGATTTAAAATCTTAAGCAGAGTCGTCTTGCCGGTTCCATTATCGCCGATGATCGCAACGTGTTCGCCACGCTTGATCTCAAAACTGATATCTGAAAATAACGTCTGTGGTGGAAAGGCTTTACTTAAATGTTCTACCGTCAGTACATCATTACCGCTGATGGTTGCAGGTTCAAGCTTTAACTGAAAGTCTTTGTTTGTTTCTATCGGTTTTTCTACCGGCTTGATCTTCTCAAGCATTTTCTCACGGCTTTCCGCCCGTTTGATTGATTTCTCGCGGTTGAAAGAGCGGAGCTTTTCAATAACAGCTTCCTGATGCTTGATCTCTTGCTGTTGGTTGAGATATTCTTTGATACGCGCTTCGCGGATCTGCTGTTTTTTCTGAGAGTAATCAGTATAATTACCAGAATAAGTCATCAGTTCACCGTTTTCTATTTCGATGACTTTCGTAACAATCCGGTTCAGAAAATAACGGTCGTGTGAGACGATCAGTACTGCACCCGGATAATTTAATATGTAAGTTTCCAGCCACGTGATTGAATTCAAATCCAGGTGGTTGGTCGGCTCGTCCAGAAGCAGGATATCCGGTTTAGTAAGCAGAAGTTTGCCGAGAGAAACACGGGTTTTCTGTCCTCCGGAGAGCGTATTCACCGGCTTGGTAAATTCTTCTTCCTGAAAACCTAGTCCCTTTAAGACGCCAGTCAGTTCGCTTTCATAAGCATATCCATTTTCGCGTTCAAATGCTGCGGTCAGCCGGTTGTAGGAGTCCATGTGGTTTTCCAGAGAGTCTCCACTTAAGTCCTTCATCTCCAGTTCCAACTGACGGATCTTCTGTTCCATGGCAATGATATCTGCTTTTGCCGTGCGCACTTCTTCGTAGATCGAACGATCTGTATTCATGTCCTGATGCTGGGCGAGATATCCCATAGTCTTTCCTTTGGTCAGGATGACGGAACCACCATCTGACGGCAGTTCTCCGGCAATTATCTTGAAAATAGTAGATTTGCCGGCTCCGTTCGGGCCTACAAGGGCAGCTTTCTCATGATCTTCTATATGAAAAGAACCATCTTTCACAATGATTTCTTCACCAAATGCTTTGTTAATTCCATGACAGGCGAGTATCATAAAAAATTCCTCCTTATCTGTTCACATACGTTCTTATTATAGCGAAAACGTAATAAAAAAACTACTAAAAAATTGACTTTATTCATACAATTTTATATAATAACAGTTAGAATACATATGGGAAGGTGAAAAAATTGGATAATCGAGGAATATCACAGGCAGTCATCCGACGTTTGCCGCGATATTATAGATATTTAGGAGAACTCCTTGAAAATGGGGTAGAACGTATTTCTTCTAACGATCTGAGCAAAAGGATGAAGGTTACTGCGTCTCAGATTCGTCAGGATCTTAACAATTTCGGAGGATTCGGACAGCAGGGATACGGCTATAATGTCAAATATCTATATACAGAGATCGGCAAAATCTTGGGACTGGAAGAAGATCATAAGATCATAATCATTGGTGCAGGTAATTTGGGACAGGCACTTGCAAATTATGCAGCGTTTGAAAAACGTGGATTTATCCTGACCGGAATTTTTGATGTAAATCCGCGTCTGGAGGGAGTTGCGATTCGTGGAGTGCCGATCCGCATGATGGACGAGTTGAAGTCCTTTGTCCAGAAGAATGATGTAGAGATTGCTGTACTTACAATTCCAAAAGAGAAGGCAATCGAAGTTGCGAATATGCTTGTGGAGAACGGCGTGCGCGCGATTTGGAACTTTGCACATACAGACCTCAATCTGCCGGATAATATCATTGTTGAGAATGTGCATTTGTCAGAGAGTCTGATGCAGTTATCTTATAACATCAGTCGTTATAATGAAGACCAGCGCAAAAAAGGAAAGAACTAGTAAAAGCAGACGTATAGAAACAGGCATGTGTATACAGGCTTGTTTTTATACGTCCTTTTTATATGATACCTGAGCAGAAAAGCCTGCATTCATGTGAGCTTGTCAGTAAGCGGATGTAAGGTTTTGTGACTCCGCAGGTGTCATAAGTACGATTATATTAGGGAGATGAGTATATGAGGTTTTTACCGGATGGAGACAGTATGAAGGCGGCAGATAAGGATACGATAGAGAATCTCGGTATCCCATCACTGGAACTAATGGAACGTGCGGCGAGGAGTTGTATTGATTCCATGAAAAAGGAAAAGCTGGATTTTACAGATGTTCTGGTTGTCTGTGGATCGGGAAATAATGGTGGAGATGGTTTTGCTATTGCGAGACTTTTAAAAGAAGAAGGATGTGCGGTTACTGTTTTTATGGCGGGGAATCCGGCACATTTAAGTGCGGAATGCCGGTATCAGTGGAAGCTTTTTGAAAGCATTGGAGGATCGATCCGCGACCACTATCCGGATGGCACATACAGCCTGATCATTGATGCTATATTCGGTGTTGGTCTGAGTCGGGAAGTAACCGGGCATTACCGGGAAGCTATTGAGTGGATGAATGAAGCGTCCGGAACAAAAGTTGCAGTGGATATTCCATCGGGAATCAATGCCGGAAATGGTTGTGTGCTTGGTATTGCATTCCGCGCAGATTATACAGTGACGTTTCAGGTTGAGAAGATCGGACTTATCTTTTATCCTGGAAAAGAATATGCAGGTAAGGTCACAGTGACAGATATCGGAATATCACTCCGGACGATGGAGAAGAACAAGAACATTGCATATCTGCCGGACAGAGAGGAATATATCAGAATGCTGCCGGACAGACCGGAAGATTCCAATAAGGGTACTTATGGAAGGCTGCTTGTGATCGCCGGAAGTAAAGGGATGAGCGGAGCTGCATTTCTTAATGCAATGGCAGCTTATCGAATGGGAGCCGGACTGGTGCAGATTTATACGGAGGAATCGAACCGGATCATTTTACAGGCACTCCTGCCGGAAGCAATCATCACAACCTATACAGAATTTGACAAGGAAGAAGTGAAACGGCTTTTAAGCCACGCAGATGCGGTATGCATTGGTTCCGGACTTAGCAGATCCAAGACTGCAAAGAAGATTTTAAAAACCGTATTGTCCAATGTGGAAGTAGCATGTGTGATCGATGCAGATGGACTGAATCTGCTTGCGGAGCATTTGAAATATACAGAATATCTTACAGAAGGAAGTTTTATCCTGACTCCGCATATGAAAGAGATGTCCAGACTGACCGGACTTTCTGTTCCTGAAATCAGAGCTAACAGACAGCAGGTGCTGGAATCGCTGACAGAAGAATGGAACGTTACCTGTGTCCTGAAAGATTCAAGAACGTTGATCGGAGAAGCCGGAAAACGGACCTGTGTCAATACAAGTGGCTGTCAGGCGCTGGCAAAAGGCGGTTCCGGAGATGTGCTTTGCGGTGTGATCGCCGGACTTCTGGCACAGGGAATCAGTACATTCGAGGCGGCAACTCTCGGAACTTATATACATGGATTAAGTGGTGAAACAGCTGCGAGAAAGAAAAACCGTTACAGTATTCTGGCAAGGGATCTGCTTGAGAGCCTTGCAACAACGGACATTACAAATAGTAATTTATAAGGAGGAAGAACAATGAAAAATTATACAAGAGTGTGTGCAAGAATCAATCTGGATGCAATTGAATCAAACGTAGAGAATATGAAGAATAATTTACAGGAAAATGTTCCGATGATCGTTGTTATTAAGACAGATGCGTATGGACACGGTGCTGCTCAGGTAGCACATCTTCTGGAGCCAAAATCTTATGTATGGGGATTTGCAGTTGCTACATTAGATGAAGCAGTATTACTTCGTAAAGCAGATGTGACAAAACCGATCTTGATTCTTGGATGCGTCTTCCAGGATCAGAGAGAAGATCTTATCAATAACGAGATTCGAATGACAGTATATACAGAAGAGATGGCAAAAGAACTGTCTGATCTTGCCGTGAAACTTGGCAAAAAAGCTTATGTACATATCAAACTGGATACCGGTATGGGAAGAATCGGATTCAAAATCAATGACGAAAGCGCTGATACGATTGAAAGAATCAGCAAACTTCCGGGACTTGTACTGGAAGGAATGTTTACACATTTCTCCAAAGCTGATGAGACAGATAAGACATATACAAACAGTCAGTTTGAGAAATATATGCGGATGAAACATGCACTGGATGAAAAGAAAGTATATTTTACTTATTATCACTGCTGCAACAGTGCAGGAATCATTGACTGCAAAGAAGATAATCTGAGCCTTGTTCGTGCAGGTATTTCCACTTATGGTATGTATCCGTCTGAGGAAGTTCATAAGGAAAATGTTGCGTTGATGCCGGCATTGGAATTGATCAGTCACGTTGCATATGTAAAATGGGAAGATCCGGATGAGTTGATAAGTTATGGCGGAACTTATAGGACAACAAAAAGGACAAAGATTGTTACGGTTCCGGTCGGCTACGGAGACGGTTATCCGAGAAGTCTGTCCAACAAAGGTTATGTCCTGATCCACGGAAAGAAAGCACCGATCATCGGACGTGTCTGCATGGATCAGTTTATGGTGGATGCGACAGAGATTGATGACGTGAAATTTGGTGATAAGATCACACTTGTCGGACATGACGGAGACGAATTCCTGCCGGTAGAGACATTAAGTGAGCTGTCAGGAAGATTTAACTATGAATTTGTATGTGACCTCGGAAAGCGGATTCCGAGAGAATATATCCGTGACGGAAAAGTTGTAGAGCAGGCTGATTGTTTCGCATAATATAAAACAAAAGCATACATCCGAAAAATATGGGAATACTGAAAGTATCTTAATTTGAGCGGAGTGTGAAGAAGACGTGCAGGTAAGACGCGGTGATATATATTATGCGGATCTAAGTCCGGTTGTTGGATCAGAACAGGGAGGAATCCGGCCGGTTTTAATTATTCAGAATGACACAGGTAACAGGCACAGTCCGACTGTGATCTGTGCAGCGATCACGTCCAGGATGAATAAGGCAAAACTTCCTACGCATGTGGAGATTGATGCAAGGCAGTACCAGCTAGTGAAAAATTCAGTAATCCTTCTGGAACAGATTCGCACGATCGATAAGCAGCGGTTAAAAGATCTGGTATGCCACTTGGATAAAAATATTATGACAAAAGTTGATGAAGCACTGAAAATCAGTCTCAGTCTTCATACATAGAAAAGGAGTACAAGATAATTTACTATGGAAAAGAAAAGTTTATTTCAACGGATCAGGCAGAGTCTCAAACTCGATGACGAGATGGACGAAGCACAGATACGAAAGGCGGCAGGTCTGATCCGTAATATCTTCCGTTATATGGACAAAGATGCAAAGGATATTATGACACACCGGAAAAATATCGTTGCGATTGATGCGACAGAAACACTGGAAAATGCATTTCAGTTCATGCTGGGAGAGAGCTATTCCCGCTTCCCGATTTACGAGGAGGATATAGACCAGATCATCGGTTTTATCCATCTGCGGGAGGCGGCGACCTGTTATCTGGATGAATCGCTCAGAAAACGTCCGGTAAAAGAATTGGATACATATATAAGGTCGGTTTCCTTCATACCAGAGACGAAAAGTATTGATAAATTATTTAAAGAAATGCAGACAAAGAAAAATCACATTGTTATCGTTCTGGATGAATATGGACAGACTTCCGGTCTTGTTGCGATGGAAGATATTCTGGAAGAGATTGTTGGAAATATTCTGGACGAATACGACGAAGAAGAAGAGATGATCCATGCGCAGTTGGACGGAAGCTACCTTGTGGATGGGCTGACGGAACTGGAAGATCTGGAAGATATTCTGCAGATTTCTTTTGAGGAAGAGGAATGTGACACGTTAAATGGATTCCTGATCCGGCAACTTGAACGTATTCCCGGAGAGGATGAAAACTGCTCGGTTCTCTACAATTCCTACCGATTTACAATCTTATCCGTAGATAATAATACAATACAGAGAGTTAAGATTGAAAAAGTACTTGAATAGTGCTAGAATAAAACGATGTGAAATAATTAAGAATAGATACAAGGAGAGATAAGATTTATGTCTGGACATTCAAAATTTGCCAATATCAAACATAAGAAAGAGAAAAATGATGCAGCAAAGGGAAAGATTTTTACAAAAATCGGTAAAGAGCTTGCCGTTGCAGTAAAAGAAGGAGGAAGTTCAGATCCTGCTAACAACAGCAGACTTCGTGATGTTATTGCTAAAGCAAAAGCTAATAATATGCCGAATGATACAATCGACAGAAATATCAAGAAAGCATCCGGAGATGCCAATGCAGCGAATTATGAGCATATTACATATGAAGGATATGGACCAAACGGAACAGCTATTATTGTAGAGACACTGACAGATAACAGAAACCGTACAGCTACGAATGTTAAGAATGCATTTACTAAAGGAAACGGTAATGTCGGAACTCCGGGATGTGTATCCTTCATGTTTGACCGCAAAGGTCAGATTATCATTGATAAAGAAGAATACGAAGGGGACGCAGATGAGCTGATGATGCAGGCACTGGATGCGGGTGCAGATGATTTTATAGAAGAGGAAGACAGCTATGAAGTTGTTACAGATCCGGATACATTCAGTGAAGTACGTCAGTCTCTTGAAGATGCAGGAATCGCTATGGCTTCCGCAGAAGTAACTATGATCCCGCAGACATATGTAGAACTGACAGATGCAAAAGATATTGCAAGCATTCAGAAGACACTGGATATGCTGGATGATGACGATGATGTACAGGATGTATATCACAACTGGGATGAATAGGATATCTGGAAACTTCGGAGGAGAAGCATGGACAATATAGAAAAGACACTGCAAGAGCTGTTTGACGAGATGTTGACACATGTCAAAGGCTTTCGCAGAAAAACATACAACGGAGTTTTTGAAAAAGGATATATGAAATACCGCCCGGTACTTGTAAGTCTTGAGCAGCTTTTAGCTGAGACAGAAGATGAGGAGAAAGATGCGCTAATAGAAAAACTTTCGCAGGTGATTCCAGCTTATGCATATGATAAGATGCAGAAAGAAGCGAAAAAAAACAGAGAGCGTCTGGGTGTAGATTATAATATGAATATGGCAGTATATGTTATTCCGTTTCTGAATTACTCCAGAAATGAAGACTGCGAGAAATTGTCCCGTCGCATTGTAGAAGTATGGAATGAGAAGAAGGTTACATCCTTAACACTTTCTCATTCTTCTTATGATGATATTGCGGAAGGATTTCGCAGCAAACTATGTTATATCACTACAGCAGTGTGTGAACATATGCAGAAAGAAGACGACTGCTATGAAATGCAAGTGATGCGCAGATTCCGAGATGAATATCTGATGCAGACGGATGAAGGACGTAGTATTATAAAGGACTACTATGAGGTCGCGCCGGGAATTGTGATGATTTTAAATATGCAGAAAGATGCAGCTGCCATCTATAAGCAACTGTATTGTAAATATTTGCTACCATGCGTGCAACTGATCGAGCAAGGGAAGAAAGCACAGTGCCAGGCATTATATATGCAGATGGTACAGAATCTTAAAATGCAGTATATCTAAATATCAGAATATTATAAGGTATAGTCAGGAGGAAAAGGAAATGAGTGATTACAAACTGGAAACCAAATGTATTCAGTCCGGTTATGAACCGGGAAATGGGGAACCGAGAGTGCTTCCGATTTATCAGAGCACAACATTTAAGTATAACAGCAGTGAGCAGATGGGCAGACTGTTTGATCTGGAGGAATCCGGATATTTTTATACACGTCTGCAGAATCCGACAAATGATGCTGTAGCAGCAAAGATCTGTGATCTGGAAGGCGGTGTTGCCGCAATGCTGACTTCATCCGGACAGGCTGCAAACTTTTACGCAATTATGAATATTGTAGAAGCAGGAGACCATATCGTATGCGCATCTGCGCTTTATGGAGGCACCTATAACCTGTATGCCCATACGATTAAGAAAATGGGTGTGGATGCAACATTTGTTGATCCGGAATGTTCCGAAGAAGAGTTAAATGCAGCATTCCAGGAGAATACAAAAGTTGTATTCGGTGAGACGATCGCCAATCCGGCGCTTGTTGTACTTGATCTGGAGAAATTTGCCAAAGCTGCACATTCACATGGAGTTCCATTTATCGTGGATAATACATTTGCAACTCCAGTCAACTGCCGCCCGTTTGAGTGGGGAGCAGATATCGTTACACATTCTACAACAAAGTACATGGATGGACATGCATCCTGTGTCGGTGGGGCAATCGTAGACAGTGGTAATTTTGACTGGGAAGCGCACAAAGACAAATTCCCGGGACTGACTGCGCCGGATGAGACGTATCATGGAATTGTCTATACAGAGAGATTTGGAAAAGGCGCCTATATTACAAAAGCAACGTCTCAGTTAATGCGTGACCTTGGTTCAATCCAGGCACCGCAGAATGCATTTCTTCTGAATATCGGACTGGAGACTTTACATCTGCGTGTACCGAGACATTGTGAGAATGCTTTAAAAGCAGCTGAATATCTGAAAAACCACGAAAAGGTTGCATGGGTTTGCTGCCCGTCCATGCCAGGTGACAAATACTACGATCTGGCATCCAAGTATATGCCGAACGGAACCTGTGGTGTAATCACATTCGGCTTAAAAGGCGGAAGAGATGCTGCTGTACGCATGATGGACAGCCTGAAGATGATCGCGATCGTGACACATGTAGCGGATGCGAGAAGTTGTGTGCTGCATCCGGCAAGCCACACACATAGACAGATGAATGATGAGGAACTGAAAGAAGCTGGCGTACAGCCGGATCTGATCCGTTTCAGCGTCGGAATCGAGAATGCAGAAGATATTATTGCGGATCTTGCACAGGCTCTTGAGCAGGCTTAATTTTCTGATTTACGAATAAAAATAACAGGACACCTTCATACTAACAATAAAGAAGTATGGAGGTGTTTTTTATGGATCAGAAGCAGTCAGAAGAGAGAGAACAGATCAAAGAAATGGGGAGTCTTGATCTGGGAACAAATAAAGAGAAAGACAGGATTAAATTACTGACGATTATTGGCGAGATCGAAGGTCATGAGGCAGTATCAGGCAATACAAAGGCAACGAAATATGAGCATCTTCTCCCGGTGCTTGCGGAAATAGAAGACAGCGAAGAGATTGATGGACTGCTTGTGCTTCTGCACACACTGGGCGGTGACGTGGAAGCGGGGCTTTCTATTGCAGAGATGATTGCATCGCTCAGCAAGCCTACCGTATCGCTTGTTCTTGGAGGCAGCCATTCTATCGGCGGACCGCTTGCAGTATCAGCCAGATATTCTTTTATTGTTCCAAGCGGCACGATGGTTGTTCATCCGGTGCGTACGAACGGCATGTTTATCGGCGTGGAACAGAGCCTTCGCAATATGCTGAAAACACAGGATCGGATCACCCGGTTTCTTTCAGATCATTCGAAAATGAGTCAGGAGAGAATTGAAAAATTAATGCTCAATCCTACAGAACTTGTAAAAGATGTCGGTACTTTGCTGGAAGGTGAAGATGCTGTGAAGGAAGGTCTGATCGATGCGGTTGGGGGACTTAAGGATGCACTTGGCAAACTGCATGAAATGATCGCGCAGGAGAAGCAAAAAAGAGCAAAATAACGTAATGACATCCCTTCTTAATAATGCTATACTAATAATAGTATTGCCAAGAATAAGGGGGAATATAAATGGCTGCAAAGTCAAGGAAAAAGAGGAGTACAAGGCAGACCAAAAAGAAAAAACAGGAACAGAGTTTCCTGCGGGATGAAGTGACAATCTGGCTGACACTGGCAGTCAGCATTCTGATCATGCTCAGTAATTTCGGCCTGGGCGGCTCGGCGGGAGCAAAGGCTTCCCACGGATTATATTATGCATTTGGAGCAGTTGCCTATGTAGTTCCGTTTCTATTATTTGGAATTGTTGCATTTCTTATCTCAAACAAAGGGAATGTAAATGCATATTTAAAGACAGCGGCAGGACTTATATTTGTTGTCCTGACCTGCGCACTTCTGGAATTGGTGGACAAGATCGGAGGTATCATCGGCGAAAAGATTACGAATGTACTGGCACCGGTTATCGGAGTCGCAGGTACATATGTTGTTGTTCTTATTTTCATGATCATTTGTTTTGTCATTATGACTGGAAAGTCTTTGCTTAAGGGAGTAAAAGAAAGTGGAGACCGAGCATACGGCAAAGCAAAAGAAGATTCTGCCAGAAGAAGGAAAATTGCAAAAGAGCGCCGGGAAGAACGCAACAAAGAGCGGGAGCGACTGCGTGAACAGAAAGCAAAAGAAGTGCTGGAACAGAAGAAATTCCAGGCAGAGAAACCGCCAAAGAGTGTCGGAAAAAGTAAGCGCAGTGAGAAGCATGTGGAAGGTGTTTCGTTTGATACAACACTTGGCGGCGGACAAACACCGGCGCACGAAGACATGCATGAAGTTTCTGCAGAACCACAGTTCGTGATCCACCGCGGGGATGATGCGTCTATGCCGGCTGATAAAAACGAGATGCCGTCAGTGGCAGACGCAGATGTTCAGGAAGAGAAACCGCGCAGACGCAAAACACGTGAAGCGGCTGCAGAACTGGCGAAGGAGACTGCACAGGTTGCGGCTACGGTTGCTTCAGGAGAGAGAAAATCAAAGAAAGCATATCAGTTTCCACCAATCTCACTTTTGAAACGAGGAAAGAATAAAGGTGGAGAATCTGATGCAAGCCTTAGAGAGACCGCAATGAAGTTACAGCAGACACTGCAGAATTTCGGAGTCCAGGTTACAGTGACGAATGTAAGCTGCGGCCCTGCGGTAACACGGTACGAGTTACAGCCGGAGATGGGGGTTAAAGTTAGCAAGATTGTTGGTCTTGCCGATGATATCAAACTGAATCTTGCAGCGGCAGACATTCGTATCGAGGCGCCGATTCCCGGAAAAGCGGCAGTCGGAATTGAAGTTCCGAATAAGGAAAATTCCGCAGTTATGCTCCGTGATTTGCTGGAGACAGGAGAGTTCCAGAACAGTCCGTCAAATATTTCATTTGCAGCTGGAAAAGATATCGGTGGCAAAGTTGTTGTGACGGATATTGCGAAGATGCCACATCTTCTGATCGCAGGTGCAACCGGTTCCGGTAAATCTGTCTGCATCAACACAATCATTATGAGTATTTTATATAAAGCAAGACCAGATGAAGTGAAGCTTATCATGATTGATCCGAAAGTTGTAGAGTTAAGTGTATATAACGGGATTCCGCACCTGATGATTCCGGTTGTGACCGATCCGAAGAAAGCAGCAGGTGCTCTTAACTGGGCGGTTGCAGAGATGACGCGAAGATATCAGGCATTCGCAGAATACAATGTACGTGATATGAAAGGCTACAATGCGAAAATAGAAGCAATGCCGGAACCAGCTGAGGGTGAACCGGCAAAACCGGTTCTGATGCCACAGATTGTCATTATCGTAGATGAGCTTGCAGATCTGATGATGGTAGCGCCGGGAGATGTAGAAGAAGCAATCTGCCGTCTGGCGCAGCTTGCCCGTGCAGCCGGAATCCATCTGGTTGTTGCAACACAGCGTCCATCCGTAAATGTTATTACCGGACTGATCAAGGCAAATATGCCATCAAGAATTGCATTTTCCGTATCATCCGGTGTTGATTCCAGAACAATCATCGATATGAACGGAGCAGAGAAACTGCTTGGAAAAGGTGATATGCTTTTCTACCCGTCCGGTTATCAGAAACCAGCCAGAGTACAGGGTGCATTTGTAACGGATAAAGAAGTGCAGGATGTTGTGGAGTATCTGAAATCACATAATGATGATTCCGTATATGATGCAAACGTTGTAAACCATGTGAATACTTCGGAGATCGGAAGTGGAAGCATCGGAAGTGCAGATACCGGGGAGACGGATGTGCATTTTATAGAGGCCGGAAGACTGATCATTGAAAAGGACAAGGCGTCTATTGGTATGTTGCAGCGTACGTTTAAGATTGGATTTAATCGTGCAGCGCGCATTATGGATCAGCTTTGTGAAGCCGGAGTTGTAGGCGGCGAAGAAGGCACGAAACCACGAAAGATTTTGATGTCTGCGGAGGAATTTGAGCAGTATATCACAAAAAAATCATAAGTTTCCAGTTGCAAGCAGAAAAACTTTGAAGTATAATAGTGGAGTTTCGAGAAAATATACAGGGAGGAGGACATGATGAATCATGAAATGTAAATACTGCGGACATGAGATACCGGATGGTGTGTTGTATTGTGATGCATGTGGAAATGAAGTCCGTATTGTTCCTGATTATAATCCTCTTGATGATATGTTAACCGAGCAGGTTCGGTTTTCGATAGATGAACAAAATGAAGGGAAAGAAGATCCGGATTATCTGGCATATGACCGTACCCGTGTGGATGTCCGAAGTAATACGGGTGGACGTACCAGCGGAAGATCTGGCGCAACCGGTAGAATAACAGGAGTATCTGCCCGCACGACAAGACGAACGATGAATACGCGTGTGACGGGCGATACATCTATCCGGGCAACCGGTAAAACTACGGTGCTTCGCCAGACCGGAAGAACAGGAAATACAGGCAGAACCGGACGTACCGGTCAGATCGCAGACCGTACCGGAGGCGGTAAAAGGTCTGTGAGTCGTAAGAAGAAAGAACAGAAGATGGCAAGACTTAGGAGAAAGCGCCGGATTGTCATTCTTGTTCTTATTCTTTGTATTGCTGCGATCGCTGGTATCAGTTATGCACTTTACATCAATTCCTATACGGGAATTGTAAGAAGTGGTAATAATGCACTTAAGAATCAGGAATATTCAAAAGCGGAAAGTTATTTTAAAAGAGCGATCAAAAAGAATAAGCAACGGCCGGAGGCTTATAGCGGCCTTGCAAAGACATATCTCGGTCAGGATGAAGATGACAAGGCAGAGAATGTATTCCTGGACGCGATTGATACGCAGTCAGGAAATGCGGATCTTTATGATGCCTGTTTCCAGTTTTATCTGGATACAGACCAGACACTTAAGATTCCGGAACTTCTCGATGACGCTGATGATTCTGTACAGGAACAGTTGTCAGAATATGATATTGACAGACCAACATACAGTCTGGATGATAAAAAGACATATGATGATGTACAGCAGGTGACACTTACCGCCGGTAAAGGAATGACGATTTATTATACAACCGATGGAACGGATCCGACATTTGACAGCGACAAATACAAGGAACCGATTCAGCTTGAAGAAGGGGAAAATGACGTGCGTGCAATTGCTGTCAATAAAAAAGGGATACCGAGCAGCACTGCACAGAAGGTGTATAAGGTTGTGTTCCCGATTGAGGAAGCACCGGCTATTTCACCGTCTACCGGACAGTACGAAAGTAGTCAGACGATTGAAATTAAAGTACCGGATGGATATACGGCATACTATACGATGAATGGAAAGACACCGACAACATCCTCAAAGAAATATACCGGGCCGATTAAGATGCCGGAGGGCGAGACATTGTTTAAGGCGATTCTTGTAAACAGTGACGGACGTTCAAGTGGTGTTACAACACGTAATTACGTGCTGGATCTCAGCAGCTCGAAGGGCAATTCAGATACCTCATCCAATATATCCGGAAGTAACAGCGATTCTTCGGATATATCTACGTCCGACAGTAATACTGACGGATTGGGAACAGATACAACAACCGGAAGCCGTTCCAACCGTGTAATCACCGGAAAGGGAGGAGCTTCTGAGTAGGACTGATGTCAGAATAAAGCAAAAAGATAATATAAGAAATGAGCAGGGACACATGGAAAGTGAAGCTTATCATGTGTCCTTTTTTGTGTAATAGTTTCGTTTCTACTACGTAAAAACTCTCCGGAAGGATGCGCACTCACGTGAAATGGCAGAGTGTAATAAGCAACAGCGCTCAACGCAAGAAAATGCCTTGGCACATTCTATTTTGTTATGACGATATGAAAAAAGATTGCACGAAAATAAGTACAAAAAGTTATAAAAAAACTATTGCGTTATTTTTTTAACAGATATATAATTGCGTTAAAGAATTAACAAAACAATATATCTTAAGAAAAGGAGATGCGAACAATGGCAAGATTTACATTACCAAGAGACGTATATCACGGCAAAGGATGTTTGGAAGAACTTAAGAATTTAAAAGGTAAAAAAGCAATCCTCGTAGTAGGCGGCGGTTCTATGAAGCGACAGGGATTTCTGGACAAGGCTGTCGGTTATTTGAAAGAAGCTGGTATGGAAGTCCAGTTGTTTGAAGGTGTAGAACCTGATCCATCTGTAGAAACTGTAATGAAAGGTGCAAAAGCAATGCAGGAGTTCGAACCGGACTGGATCGTTGCTATGGGTGGAGGATCACCAATCGATGCTGCAAAAGCAATGTGGGCATTTTATGAATATCCGGACATTACATTTGAAGATCTGATCACACCGTTCAGTTTCCCGGAATTAAGACAGAAAGCAAAATTTGCAGCGATTCCGTCTACATCGGGAACGGCAACAGAGGTTACGGCATTCTCCGTTATCACAGATTATGCAAAAGGAATCAAATACCCTCTGGCAGATTTCAATATCACACCAGATGTAGCAATCGTTGATTCAGAACTGGTAGAAGGACTTCCGGCAAAACAGGTTGCATATACAGGAATGGATGCACTGACACATGCGATTGAAGCTTATGTATCTACTCTCAACTGTGTATATACGGATCCACTTGCAATCCAGGCAATTGAAATGGTATTCGATTACCTGCCGGCATCTTACAACGGAAATATGGAAGCAAGAGCACAGATGCATGACGCACAGTGCCTCGCAGGAATGGCATTTTCCAATGCGTTACTTGGAATTGTCCACTCTATGGCACATAAGACGGGTGCAGTCTTCTCAACCGGTCATATCACACATGGTCTTGCGAATGCAATGTATCTGCCATATGTAATCAAATACAATGCAAAAGATCCGATCGCAGCAAAACGTTATGCGGAGATCGCACGTAAAGTAGGACTTCCGGGAGCTTCAGAAAAGGCACTGATCAATAGTTTGTGTGAGAAGATCCAGGCATTCAATGTAAAACTTAACATTCCGGCAACATTAAAAGAGTTCGGAATCAAAGAAGATGAATTCAAAGAGAAGATTGCTACAATCGCTGAAAATGCTGTTGGTGATGCCTGTACAGGATCTAACCCAAGAGCCATCGATCCGGCAACAATGGAAAAGTTATTTACATGCATTTATTACGGAACAGAAGTTGACTTTTAATTCGGCATTTTTCCAATTACCATACATAAGGAAGGAAGCGGAACCTGACTCCGCTTCCTTCTTTTATCGCCGTCAGGGCAATATAAAAAATATAACATTTATGTGTCCGTCAGGCTGCATTTGATGAATGTTAAATGTTTATCTATAAGTATATAATTATAACAAATAGTCAAAAGAAGAGAATTACTGCAAAACAATTGTACAAAAACAGGATGTATTGCTTGCTATTTTTCTAAAAATATTTTATTATGATAAAAGGATTATATTCGAGGAGGAAGAAAGATGTACAAGATATTGAAAGCTGAGAAATTGGCTGCGAACATTTATCTTATGGATGTCGAAGCTCCACGTGTTGCACGTCACTGTGAACCGGGACAGTTCGTTATCGTTAAGATGGATGAAAAAGGGGAACGTATTCCACTTACAATTTGTGATTATGACAGAGAAGCCGGAACGATTACAATTGTATTCCAGCCGGTAGGAGCATCTACAACAAAGATGACAGAGATGAAAGCCGGAGATTATTTCCGCGATTTCACAGGACCGCTTGGATGTCCATCTGAATTTATTCATGAAGATCTGGAAGAACTGAAAAAGAAGAAAATCTTATTTGTCGGTGGTGGTGTCGGAGCCGCACCGGTATACCCACAGGTAAAATGGATGAAAGAGCATGGAATCGATGTGGATGTTATCATCGGCTCCAAGACAAAAGACCTCTTAATTCTGGAAGACCAGATGGAGGCAGCTGCAGGAAATTATTATCCATGTACAGATGATGGATCTTATGGTCATGCAGGTATGGTTACAACAAAGATCGAACAGCTTGTAGAAGAAGGCAACAAATACGATGTCTGTATCGCAATCGGACCAATGATCATGATGAAATTCGTATGCCTGCTTACAAAGAAACTGGAGATCCCGACAGTTGTAAGTATGAATCCGATCATGGTAGACGGAACCGGTATGTGTGGAGCCTGTCGTCTGATTGTAGGCGGAGAAGTAAAATTCGCATGCGTAGACGGACCGGAATTTGACGGACATCTCGTTGATTTTGACAACGCTATGAAGAGACAGCAGATGTATAAGACACAGGAAGGTCGTGCGATGTTAAAATTACAGGAAGGTGACACCCATCACGGTGGATGTGGCCAGTGCGGAGGTGAGAACTAATGGCAGATGTATTAAAAAGAGTGCCTGTCAGAGAACAGGATCCAAAAGTAAGAGCTACGAATTTCGAAGAAGTTTGTTATGGATATAATCAGGAAGAGGCAATGGAAGAAGCTACACGTTGCCTGAACTGTAAGAATGCAAGATGTATCCAGGGATGTCCGGTATCGATCAACATTCCGGGATTTATCTCAAAAGTAAAAGAAGGAGATATCGAAGGCGCATATAAAGTAATCGGTGAGTCTTCTGCACTTCCTGCAATCTGCGGACGTGTATGTCCACAGGAATCACAGTGTGAGTGCAAATGTATTCGTGGAATCAAAGGCGACGCCGTATCTATAGGTAAACTGGAAAGATTCGTTGCAGATTATGCACTGGAACATGATATTAAACCTGAAAAAGCTGAGAAGACCAATGGTCACAAAGTTGCAGTGATCGGTTCCGGTCCGTCCGGACTTACCTGCGCAGGAGATCTTGCCAAATTAGGATATGAAGTAACTGTATTTGAGGCACTTCACGAACTCGGGGGTGTGCTTGTATATGGTATTCCTGAATTCCGTCTTCCAAAGCAGAAAGTTGTTAAGAAAGAGATTGAGAAAGTAAAAGAACTCGGTGTTAAGTTCGAGACAAACGTTGTAATCGGTAAATCTACAACGATTGACCAGTTAATGGAAGAAGAGAACTTCGAAGCAGTATTTATCGGATCAGGAGCCGGACTTCCAATGTTTATGGGTATTCCGGGAGAAACTGCAAATGGCGTATTCTCTGCAAATGAATATCTGACCAGAAGTAACCTGATGAAAGCATTTGATGATTCTTATGATACACCGATCGCAGCAGGCAAGAAAGTTGCAGTTGTCGGTGGTGGTAACGTAGCTATGGATGCTGCGAGAACGGCACTTCGTCTTGGCGCAGAAGTACATGTTGTATATCGTCGAAGCGAAGCAGAGCTTCCGGCAAGAGCAGAAGAAGTTCACCATGCAAAAGAAGAAGGTATCATCTTTGATCTTCTTACCAATCCGAAAGAGATTCTCGTTGATGAAAACGGTTGGGTGAAAGGTATGAAAGTTGTGAAGATGGAACTTGGTGAGCCTGATGCATCCGGAAGAAGACGTCCGGTTGAGATTCCTGGATCTGAGTATGATATTGACCTGGATACAGTAATCATGTCTCTTGGCACTTCTCCGAACCCACTGATTGCTTCTACAACAAAAGGTCTGGAGACAAACAAGAGAAGATGCATCGTTGCCGAAGAAGACAACGGACAGACTTCCAAAGCATTTGTATTTGCCGGCGGAGATGCCGTTACAGGAGCTGCTACAGTTATCCTTGCTATGGGAGCCGGTAAAGCAGGAGCAAAAGGTATCCACGAAGCATTATCCAAATAGAACATATAAAAATCTTAAAGTTTTATACAGATATTAATCATTAAGATTATGAAGACGAAAAGACAAGGGCAGGTAATTCTGTGCCTTGTCTTTTTTTCTGGGTGTGGTATAATTTTGAAATATGACGTGATGAAAACAGCAAGCAGAAAGGAGTATTTATGACTGTATTTTTAGGACTTATCATTCCTTTTATCGGAACAACTCTTGGCGCAGTTTGCGTATTTTTTGTGAAAAATGAATTAAAACCGTTGATCCAGAAATCGCTGCTCGGATTCGCAGCGGGAGTAATGGTTGCAGCCTCTGTGTGGTCTCTTCTGATACCTGCAATGGAGATGAGCGGGTCAATGGGCAGGCTTGCATTTCTTCCGGCTGCGGTTGGATTCATTATCGGAATCCTGTTTTTGCTGATTCTGGACCGGGCTATTCCACATCTGCACATCGGATGCGAGGAGGCAGAAGGCCCGGCATGCAGTCTGAAAAAATCAACGATGCTGATTCTTGCTGTAACGATTCATAATATTCCGGAAGGAATATCCAGCGGTGCCATATTTGCCGGCATCGTCAGCGGCAATACCAATATAACTCTGGCGGGAGCATTTGCTCTGTCTATTGGTATTGCAATCCAGAATCTTCCGGAGGGATTTATTGTCTCTCTGCCAATAAGAAGTGAAAATGGACGTGGAAAGGCATTTTTCTATGGTATGCTTTCTGGAATCGTTGAACCGATCGCGGGTGGGATTACTGTATTATTTGCTTCTTTTATTACACCGGGATTGCCGTATCTGCTTGCATTTGCGGCAGGGGCGATGATCTATGTTGTCGTTGAGGAATTGATTCCGGAGGCAGCGGAAGGTGAACACAGTAATATTGGAACCATCGGATTTGCAGCAGGATTCGTATTAATGATGATTCTGGATGTGGCACTGGGATAAAAGTGCTGTATATCAGAAAGTAACAATAAATAAAAGGACACGAACAGCTATGGGACAGAACCTTGAGGATATCCGCTTTGACGGAGAACTTTTTTTAGAAGACGTATTAGAAAAATTACATAAAAAGATGGATGAACTGAAAGAGGATCTGACTGCCGGGGAACAGGAGATCCGCCAGATGCATGACTATTACTGGGAAAATTATACCGAGATGGACCAGTATGGATATGAAGATTATGACAATCAGCAGGCACTTTTGCATCAGGTGAATGCAAATCAGGAAAAACTGCGCATGCAGCAGAGAATTGCAAGGCTCATGGATGCCCCTTTTTTTGGACGAGTGGATTTCATCTATGATGGAGAAGACGAATCGGAGCCATTTTATATTGGAATCGGAAATTTTGCGCCGGAAGCGGGTATGTGTCCGCTGATCTATGACTGGCGTGCGCCGGTCTGTGGACTTTTCTATGATTATGATGCCGGAGAAGCTTCCTATGAGGCGCCATCCGGTACGATCACAGGAAAAATTGCATCCAAATGGCAGTATAAGATCCGTAAGGGAAAAATGATCTATGCCTTTGAGAGCGATACGAAGATTGATGATGAGATTTTAAAACAGGAGCTTGGAAGCAACAGCGATGTACAGTTAAAGAATATTGTGCGCACGATCCAGAAGGAACAGAACGCAATCATCCGTAACCGCAAAGACCAGATCCTTGTGATCCAGGGTGTGGCAGGAAGTGGCAAGACATCGGTAGCGCTTCATCGTGTGGCATATCTTCTGTATCATGACAGAGAACATCTGAAAGCGTCAAATGTGCTGATCTTATCGCCGAACAGTGTGTTTTCGGATTATATTTCGCATATTCTGCCGGAACTTGGAGAAGAAAATATCCGCGAGATGAGCTTTGATCTTTTTGCATACAAAGAACTGCATAGTATTGTAAATGACTGTGAAGACCGCTATGACGAACTGGAACATCAGATGCAGTTCCCGGACGCAGCTGCAAAGAAGCAGTATGAATTGAAACAGTCACCGGAGATCATCGGAATGATGGAGGCATTTCTTGCACTTTTGGAAGAAGAGCTGGTTGATCTGAAAGAGATCTCTTATAAAGGATATACTAAGTCAGAGAGTGAAATTATCTCTCTCTTTTATTTCAAATTCCAGAATACACCGCTGCTTGCGAGAATGGATGCAGTCATGGATTATTTTAAAGATGAATTTGTGACCTTAAGAGGCAGGGAACTCTCCGAGGAAGAAGAGGAATATCTGAAAGAAAAGGCAGGGCAGATGTATATGGAACGTGATATTTATCATATTTATAACCGCTTTCTGGAGTTTGCAGGTTATGAAACATTACCAGATCTGCCATATGAAAAAAGGATCCTTTCTTATGAAGATGTCTATCCGATGTTATATTTAAAATACCGCCTGTGCGGAGCCACACAGCATAAAAATGTCAAACATCTTGTCATCGATGAGATGCAGGATTATTCTTATCTGCAGTACAGTATTCTTGCCATGTTATTCCCGTGCAGAATGACGATCCTCGGCGACCGCATGCAGACAATGGATGAAAAGCAACAGGATGTCACCCGGTTTCTTCCGAAGATTTTTGACCGGAAAGTAAGGAAACTGGAGATGAATAAAAGTTATCGTAATACTGTCGAGATCGCAGAGTATGCAAGAGCACTGAGCGGCGATCAGGAGCTGGAACTTCTGATGCGTCATGGACAGGGTGTTACAGAACAGACATTTGCTTCAAAAGAAGCGTTGCTGGATCAGGTTCTTATAGATGTAAATCTGGAAAAATACGAGACTGCTGCCATTTTAACACTGACAGAAGAAGATGCTTTAACCGTCTGTCAGATTTTGAAGGACAGGGGAGAAAATTATCATTATATTGATCGCAATACATCTGCGTTTGAAAAAGGACTTACCGTGACAACCTTTTATCTGGCAAAAGGGCTGGAATTTGACCAGGTATTCACTGCATTTTTCCATCGTGACAATCCACTTTACAAGCAGGCGGCTTATATCAGTGCAACAAGGGCGCTGCATGAACTTTTTGTCTGTCAGACACAAGGAGAATTAAAGAATCTATGAAAATAACTATAATAACCGTAGGGAAAATAAAAGAAAAATATCTAAAAGATGCAATTGCAGAATACAGCAAACGGCTCAGCCGTTACTGCAAACTGGAGATTCTGGAAGTTGCTGATGAGAAGACACCGGATGGTGCAAGTGAGATAGTAGAAGAGAATATCCGCGAAAAAGAAGGCGAGCGGATTTTAAAGCTGATCAAAGAGGATGCATATGTCATCACGCTGGAAATCAGCGGAAAGATGTTAACTTCTGAGGAACTGGCAGACCGGATCGAGACACTTGGAATCCAGGGGAAAAGCCACCTGGTATTCGTGATCGGCGGATCGATCGGACTTGGAAGGGAAGTTTTAAGGCGTTCCGACTATGCACTCAGTTTTTCGAAAATGACATTTCCGCATCAGCTTATGCGCGTCATTTTGCTGGAGCAGATTTACAGAAGTTATCGCATTATCAATGGAGAGCCGTATCATAAATAAGATGATATCAGATAAGGTGTGGTGAAAGTGCATAGTACGTAATTATCTGCAGACATCGCAACATCAACATTATATAGATTATATAGAACAGAAGGTTAGAACATGAACGAAGATAAAGAATTTTTAGGAACAGAACCAATTGGAAAATTATTATTAAGACTGGCGCTTCCAACCCTAGCGGCTCAGATTATCAATATGCTGTACAATATTGTGGACCGTATTTATATCGGGCATATCCCACATGTAGGTGCGGCGGCACTGACAGGAGTCGGTGTCTGCATGCCACTGATTATGATTGTGTCTGCATTTGCAGCACTGGTCGGATATGGAGGCTCGCCGAGAGCATCCATTTATCTCGGAAAGAAAGATGCTGAATCGGCAGAGAAGATTTTAGGAAACTGCTTTACAATGCAGATTCTTGTATCGCTGATACTGACAGCAGTTTTGATTATCTGGAATCGGGATCTTCTGCTTGCATTCGGTGCCAGTGAAAATACAATTCCCTATGCGAACAGCTATATGAATCTTTATGCACTTGGAACGCTGTTTGTAGAACTGACACTTGGTATGAACGCATTTATTACGACACAGGGATTTGCTAAGACTGGAATGTATTCCGTTTTGATTGGTGCAGTTGCCAATATCATCCTGGATCCTGTGTTTATCTTTTTACTGGGTATGGGAGTGAGAGGAGCGGCGCTTGCTACAATACTTTCGCAGGCTCTTTCCTGCATCTGGGTCGTGAGTTTTCTGTGTGGGAAGAAGACATTTATCCGTATCCGGAAAGAGAATCTGAAACTGATACCGAAAGTAATTTTACCGTGTCTTGCACTTGGATCTGCAACATTTATTATGCAGGCAAGTGAGAGCGTTATTTCGGTATGCTTCAATTCTTCGCTTCAGAAATACGGCGGAGATATGGCAGTTGGAGCTATGACAATCCTTACAAGCGTCATGCAGTTTGCAATGCTTCCGCTTCAGGGATTCGGCCAGGGGGCACAGCCAATCATGAGTTACAATTACGGCGCAAAAAATGTAAAGCGTGTAAAAGCCGCCTTTTTATTACTATTAAAGATCAGTATGATCTATGCAGTTATTTTATGGGGCTGCGTCATGTTCTTCCCGCAGATTTTTGCCGGAATCTTCACAACAGATACGGCACTGGTTGCATTTACAGCAAAAGCGCTCCGTGTATATCTTGCAGTGATGTTCCTGTTCGGTATCCAGATTTCCTGCCAGATGGCGTTTAATTCACTTGGAAGAGCTGTGGAATCCATTATCGTTGCAGTTGTACGTAAGTTCGTGCTTCTGATTCCGCTTATCTATATTATTCCGCAGATCTTCCGCGCGGATCAGACAACAGCGGTTTATATGGCAGAGCCGGTCGCAGATTTGATCGCAGTTACATTTACGGCAATTTTATTTTCTGTTCGATTCAAAAAGGCGCTTAGAGCAATCTAGGCGCCTTTTTGAATCGGATGCATAATCTGTCATTAGCAGATTATACGTTGCAGTATATTAAATTTCATTTGGAGAGTGTGCTCGGTTACGTCTGGCTCCGATGATATAGATAAGCGTCATCGGATAATCTAATATCAACCCGAAAAGGAAAATAATACAATCACCCGTTTCAATCGGGCTGTCAATACTCATAATGGCATTATAAATGTCATTTCCGGCTATGAATATGAGGAAAATAAGTCCAAGTGCAAGGATTTTATTTCCCTTTTCTGGTGTATTACAGCCATGTTCGGCATAATATCCCATAAAGAAAGCATAAGCTGCAAATATATTATAATAAATAATTTCCGTCGCAGAAAGACCACCAAATACAGCCACCAGTCCCATTGAGATTGGGAGAAGTCCATAAAGCTGAAAATAGATTCCGCTGATTCGCAATAATTTTCTGCCGCCAAGTGCCTGCATTCCGCCGATGGAATATACAAGATCTTCACAGAATTCCCGAATCGGTTTTCCGATAACCTCCATAAAATCTTCCCCTCGTTCCTGTGATTCTAATGCCATTCCAGTAATGTCCTCTTCAATCTGACGAATCTCTTCAGTAGAAAGAGGGAACGTACGGATATATCGTTTTGCTTTTCTCATAATTTTTTCATTTTCCTTTGTTAGTTTCATAATGATTCCTCCATATTTAAGATTTCATTTACTGATTTCTGCACCTGATTCCAACAGTTTATAAATCCATGCAGATAGGTAAGTCCTTCGTCGGTAATGGAATAGTATTTGCGCCTTGGTCCAAGAGGAGACGGACGCAGAGTTGAACTAATATAATTCTTCTTCTCCAATCTGACGAGAAGTGGATAAATCGTTCCTTCTTTAATATCCTCAAAACCATACTCTGTAAGGCTGGTTACAATCTGGTAGCCGTAAGTGGTTTCCCGATACAGAATCTGTAAAATACAACCTTCCAGTGTCCCGCGCATAAGCTGTGACTTGTCATACATATTGTAATCACCATCCTTTTTTCAAATTCTTTATTTACTACCTTACAATACATAGTAGCTATTGGCTATATTGTAACACATTGTAGTGAGATGTCAAGTGAAACATAAAAATGATTTACAGATAAGGAAAGCATATATTGCGTCTGGGAATAGTCCTTGTGAGAAAATGCGATCTGCTGTATGATGTGTATATAATAAAAATTAGAGAGGGCATAATAAAATGGAAATAAACAGGATAACTGAATTAACGGATTTTATAGAGCAGTCACCGACCGCTTTCCATGCGGTACAAAATTTGAAAACCATGCTGGATAAAGATGGATTCCAGGAATTAAAGGAAGCTGAAAAATGGCATCTGGAACCAGACGGAAAATACTATGTCACAAGAAATAATTCCAGCATTATTGCATTGAAAATAGGAAATGCTTTGGATGAATACAGCTTTCATGTGACGGCATCCCACAGCGATTCACCGACATTCAAATTAAAAGAAAATATCGAGATAAATGTCGCTGGAAAGTATACCGTGCTCAACACAGAAGGATACGGCGGTATGATCTGTTCTACATGGTTCGACAGACCGCTTTCGTTGGCAGGCCGTGTTATGGTAAAAGATGGAAACAGTATTGAAACAAAATTAGTGAAAATTAATCGTGATCTGCTTATGATCCCAAGTCTTGCCATTCATATGGACCGCAAAGTAAACGATGGAAAATCCTACAACAAACAGATCGACATGCTTCCGGTTCTGTCCGGCAGTGTAAAAGAATCCGGCGAGATAAAAGCGATCATTGCAAAAGAACTGGATGTAGAAACAGAGGATATTTATGGAATGGATCTTTTCTTATATAACCGTATGAAAGCGGTACGCTGGGGAAGTGAAGAAGAATTTATTGGATGTCCGAGACTGGATGATTTAGAGTGTGCATTTACTTCTGCAAAAGCATTCCTGACAGCCGGTAATCAGAAAAATATCAATGTCTTTGCCTGCTTTGATAATGAAGAAGTCGGTTCCGGAACGAAACAAGGAGCCAAGTCTACCTTCCTTTTTGATGTATTGTGGCGCACAAATCAAGCACTGGGATACAGCGAAGAAGATTTTTACCGTGCACTTGCAGGAAGCTTTCTGTTAAGCTGCGACAATGCACATGCTGTGCATCCGAATTACAGGCAGAAAACAGATACGACGAACTGTACTTATATGAACGAAGGAATTGTTGTGAAATCACATGCCGGTCAGAAATATACAAGTGATGCGGTCAGTATTGCGGTATTTAAGATGATCTGTGAAAAAGCAGGTGTTCCGGTACAGTTTTTCGCAAACCGTTCGGATGAAGCAGGTGGCAGTACGCTTGGTAATCTTGCTATGGCTCAGGTGTCCATGAACACAGTTGATATCGGGCTGCCACAGCTTGGCATGCATTCCGCATATGAGACAGCCGGTGTCAAAGATGTGGATTCTATGATACGTGCCATACAGGAATTTTATCAAACGCACATAAAAGCAAACGCGGATGGAAATTACATTCTCAAAGAATAAAATCAGAAATAAATTTACAAAACATTGTGTGAAAGAGTTCGCTGAACGAAATAATAATAAAAGAAAATCTCTGGGAAAACAGGAGCAGTCACGCTCTTTATTTCCAGAGATTTTTATCTTACATGCTTTCTGTTATCTCTTTATTCATCCCATCCTTCATAAAAACGGATGTTCATGGAAATGTTGCGGACAATATCGCCTTCTTCCAAAGTCAGATCTTCCAGATCACTGACATATGGGATGAGTGGTTCGTCTTCGGATAATTCCAGTGTCAACCAGTCTTTTCCGGCATCGTTGATACTGTCGATGGCGTCATCCAGAGTCTCCCCTTCTCCGTAACAATATTCCAGGTCCGGGAAATAACCTTTGTAGCTGCCTTCTTCAGTCTGACGGAAGATGGCAGGATATATAAATTTCATAAAATAGTTCCTCCTTCATTCGGTAAATGCATATCTTGTACTATTATAGCATCCAGAAATCAGAATGCAAGGTCTAAGAGACTATACAGGCGGAATAAACTCATGTATAATGTTAGATGCCAGGGGCAAAAGCCTAAAACTACGACGTGCTTGCACATGAGTAGTTTTAGGGCTTAATGCCCCGCCCCGATATGAGCATAAAAGTGGAGCGTAAGCTTCACGATATGCGAATATTGGGTAGAATTGTGAGAGTACGAAGTACGAAACAATTCGTATGGAATCTGTATATAACAGATGTGAAATAAGAAAAGTATCGGAGGTTTTTATGTTTACAATCAGAGATGTTAAAGAGACAGACAGAGAAGTCCTTTTTGCGATGGAGAAGGAATTTTATGAAGGACCGGCGTGTGACCACACGGTTCCGGAAGAAAATTTTGAGGCAACACTTAAGGAATGCCTGCGCAGCCGACAGTATGCGAGAATGTTGATGCTGGAAGATGAAACCGGCGTTGTCGGATATTTTAATATGTCTCTTACTTGGAGCAACGAGGCGGGAGGACAGACAGTTCTCTTAGAAGAACTTTTCTTCAAACCGGAAGCGAGAGGCAAAGGTTATGGAACAAAAGTATTTGCATGGGTAGAAGAAGAATACCCGGATGCTAAGAGATACCGCCTGGAGGCAACACCGTGCAATGAAAAAGCAATCGCGTTATACAAAAGGCTTGGATATGAAGGACTTGATTATTATCAAATGATTAAGGAACGTTAAAATACAGCACATGCAAAATTTGCTATTGGCAGTTTTCTTCAGATGCTATGGCGACAAAGAATTGTAGTTAAGTAAAAAAGAAATGGGGAAGTATATGAAAAGACAAAAGAAAAAAAGATTGATACTGCGTATTTTCAGAAATCTGATCTGTATCGGATTGTTTGTTATTCTTGCAGCACTTCTTGGAAATGCATGGGTGATCGGAAGCACGAAAGGTCTGATCAAAAAGGAATCTGAAGTGAAATCTTCAAAAGCAGACTGTATCCTTGTACTTGGAGCAGGCGTACACAAGGACAATTCACCGTCGCTTATGTTACGGGACCGTCTGGAGACGGCATGCAGACTTTATGAAGAAGGAGCAGCATCCAAGATCATTATGAGTGGCGATCATGGCAGAAAAGACTATGACGAAGTACAGGTTATGAAAGATTATGCCATAGACAAAGGGATTCCGTCTTCAGATATTTTTATGGATCATGCCGGATTTTCCACTTATGAGAGTATGTATCGTGCAAAGGCGGTTTTTCAGGTAAAGAATATGATCGTTGTGTCACAGAAATATCATCTGTATCGTGCACTGTACAGTGGCAAGGGGCTTGGAATGAAGGTGACCGGAGTTCCGGCAAAGGAAACGCGCTATGCAGGACAGATGTACCGGGATCTGCGGGAACTTCTGGCAAGAGATAAAGACGTTGTATCGGTATTGCGCAAGACAAAACCGACATATCTTGGAGAAGCGATCCCGGTGAGCGGAGACGGGGATGCAACCAACGATCAGTAAAGTTTTTTGCGTGGATGTGAGCATATTGAAATAAAGATCTGCATAGATTACAATAACATCCATAAGAAGGCAGTCGGTGTGTATGGAGTTTGCAGAGATACCGAAAGATGTACTTCCGGGGCTGTCGGTTCTGACAGTAACCGGTAATGTGGAGCTTACGCTGGAGAACTACCGTGGGATTCTGGAATATACAGGCGAACTTGTCCGGGTGCAGGTAAAAGGCGGCCAGTTAAAAGTTACCGGAGAGCATCTGATGATCTCCTATTATACGAATGATGAGATGAAAATGACCGGATGGATCCGGGATATCGAATATCATTGCAGTGAATAAGGAGGTGTCGGAAAAGATGCTGATCCGTTTGTGGAGATATACCCGGGGATATTTAAGAATCCGTATTACAGGCTCCGGAACCGAGCGTTTTATTAATGGCTGTCGTCACAGGAACATCCGTCTCTGGAATCTGCAGGTGGTAAATGGCGCATATGAAGTAAATATGTTCGTATGCGATTTCAAAAAACTGAAAACGATTCTTCGAAAGACCGGTACGAAAGTCACGATCGTGAAGCGTATTGGTCTTCCTTTTTTTCTGCTCCGCTATCGCAGGAGAAAATTATTTTTTACGGGATGTGTACTGTGTTTTGCATTACTGGTCATGCTGACACGTTTTATCTGGGATATTGATCTGTCGGGAAATCAGATCTATACGAGAGAGCAGATTCTTCATTATTTGGAAAATAATAAGGTACATACCGGAATGGTGAAATCGAAAGTAAACTGCGGCAAGATTGCAGCAGATCTTAGAAGGAATTATAAAAATATCATATGGGTTTCAGCGAGCATTGACGGCAATCGGCTCTGTATCCGTGTCCGGGAAAATATGGATGCATACAGAAGTAAGACAAAGAAACTGACGGAAAATAGAAAAGAGAAAGCCGTGTCCCCTTATGATCTTGTCGCAGATACAGATGGTGTGATCACAGAAATTGTTCCAAGGGAAGGTATTCCCAGAATCCGGAAAGGAAAGAAGGTCAGAAAGGGACAGGTGCTTGTGTCCGGTCAGGTTCCGGTAAAGGATGACAGTCAGACAGTGATCGATTACCAGTATCACAGGGCAGATGCGGATATCAAAGCGGAAGTAAAGATTCCATATAAAGAGGTTTTAGCAAACAGTTATACGAAAAAAGTTTATGGAACAATAAAGAAGAAAGAAGACTATATAAGGATTGCAGACTGGCAGTTTCAGACCGGAGATATTTTCCCCGAAAAACAGACAGAACAGACGAAAAAACAGGAAATTTATATCACAAATCATCCACTCTGCCTTTTTGACCGCATCAAACTGCCGGTTTCTTATGGCACGAAAACAACAGTTTTTTACAGAATAAGTCAGAAAAATCATACAACAAAGGAAAAACAGCAGCTTTTAAGCCATACATTTTCACAATATTGCCGTGATTTGGAGAAAAAAGGGGTAGAAATTCTGGAGAATGATGTTAAAATATACACAGGGTCAGGAAACGCCAGTGCGAGAGGCACGATCACTGCAGTCAGGAGTATCGGTGTTTTAAGACCGTCGAAGATAAAAAAGATTCCGCGAAATTCAAAATCGCAACAAGGAGAGAATATAGATGGGCATGATGGAAACAGTCATTGAGATTCCGACCGAGCATGAGCAGAATGTGTTCGGTCAGTTCGATGTTTATGCGAAAAAAATTGAAAGATCTTTACATGTCACACTTATAGCAAGAGATGAACATGTAAAGATCATGGGTGAAGCTGCCCGCGTTGAGAAAGCAAAAAGCGTACTTGCGAATCTGGTAAAACTGTCCGAACGTGGTGGTGGTATCACAGAACAGCAGGTAGATTATACACTTTCACTTGCAATGGAAGACAGCGAAGACAGTGTATTGGAGATTGATAAAGATATTATCTGTCATACGATCCAGGGTAAGCCGATCAAGCCAAAGACGCTGGGACAAAAAAAATACGTCGATGCGATCCGTAAGCAGATGATTACCTTCGGTCTCGGACCAGCAGGAACGGGAAAGACCTACCTTGCAATGGCGATGGCGATCACGGCATTTAAAAATAATGAAGTAGGACGTATCATTCTTACAAGACCGGCAATTGAAGCAGGAGAAAAACTTGGATTTCTTCCCGGAGATCTGCAGAGCAAGATCGATCCTTATTTAAGGCCACTGTATGATGCACTGTATCAGATCATGGGGGCGGAGAGTTTTCTGAAAAATTCTGAAAAAGGTCTGATCGAGGTGGCGCCACTTGCTTACATGCGCGGTCGTACACTGGACAATGCATTTATTATTCTGGATGAAGCGCAGAATACAACTCCGGCACAGATGAAGATGTTCCTTACCCGTATCGGTTTTGGCTCCAAAGTCATTATCACCGGAGATGAGACGCAGAAAGACCTGCCGTCCGGTCAGATTTCCGGTCTGGATACAGCTGTAAAAGTTGTAAAAAACATTAATGATATCAGCATCTGCCGCTTGTCAAGCAAGGATGTTGTGCGTCATCCACTTGTACAGAAGATTGTAAAAGCTTATGAAGAATATGAAAATAAAGCAAATGCCGCCAAGGTACGCGGACGTGAAAAAAGGAGAAAATAATGACGGTTTACTTTGAAGAAGAGGGTGCCCTCACATTGCCTGTAAATGCAAAAGAGATTGCCGAAGAAGTCGTGGAAGGAGCACTGGATTATATCGGATGTCCTTATGAAGCGGAGGTGAATCTGCTTCTTACCATGAATGAACAAATCCATGAGATGAATCTTGAATTCCGAGAGATTGACAGACCGACGGATGTCCTGTCATTTCCGATGCTTGATTATGAAGAGGCAGGTAATTTTGATTTTCTTGAAGACTGTGCGGAAGCTTTTGATCCGGAAAGCGGAGAGCTTGTTCTTGGAGATATTGTCATATCAAAGGAAAAAGTTCTCGCACAGGCTGAAGAATACGGACATTCTCCCCGTAGAGAATATGCTTTTTTAATTGCACATTCTGTGTTACACTTATGTGGATATGACCATATGGAGGAGGAAGAACGCCTCGTTATGGAACAGAAGCAAAGAGAGATTTTAGAAAAATTAGAAATATTACGTTAAGATGGAGTAGAACATGTCGGAAAAACAACAAAGCGAAAAAAATCTGCTGATCCAGGGGACAATTCTGGCAGCCGCAGGAGTGATTACCAAGATCATCGGTGCGGTATACAGAGTTCCGCTGGTTGGTATTCTTGGTGATAAAGGACTGGGATATTACGGTGTTGCGTTCCAGATCTATGCGATTGCGCTGACACTGACTTCGTACAGTCTCCCAGTTGCTGTTTCCAAACTGGTATCCGCCAGAGTTGCAGTCGGCGAATATAAAAATGCATATAAAGTATTCCGTGGTGCGCTTGCATTTGCAATCACAGTAGGAGGAACGGCAGCACTGATTATATTCTTCGGCGCGGGAGTCATTGCCAAAAATATTATGGCGATGAGCATGAGTGTCTATGCACTTCGCGTACTTGCACCCTGTATTCTGATTGTAGCGATTCTTGGTGTATTCCGTGGTTTCTTTCAGGGCAACGGCTCTATGATGCCGACGGCAATCTCGCAGATCTTAGAGCAGATCATCAATGCGGTTGTCAGCATCGGTGGCGCTTATGTCTTATTAAAAGCAGGACGTGCGGTTGGAAAGACAAGAGGTGATTCCTCTTACGGAGAAGCTTATGGTGCGGCCGGTGGTACATTAGGAACAGTTGCCGGTGCAGCCGCAGCACTTGTGCTTGTAGTCTTTATCTTTCTCGTTTACCAGAGAGTTGTAAAGAAAAAAATGAAAAAAGACAGAAGCAGGCACAAGGAAACTTATGAAGAGATATTCCGGGTTCTGCTTTTGACGATCGCACCGGTTATTTTAAGTGCGACGGTATATAATATCTGTGGTGTTATTGACAATGCAATGTTTGGCAAGATCATGGCAGCACAGGGGCACAAGGAGAGTGAATACGCAGCACTTCTTGGAATCATCAGTGGTAAGTACGATACGCTGATCAACGTTCCACTTGCCTTTTCCAGTGCGATCGCATCTGCGATGATGCCGAGTATTGTAGCGGCAGTTAAGAACAGAAGCCGCAAACAGTTACATAATAAGATTGAACTTTTCAGCCGTTTTACAATGGTTGTGGCACTTCCAAGTGCAGTAGGATTTATCGTGCTGGCAAAACCGCTTCTGGATCTTATTTTCTTTACAGAAGATAACCGGATTGCAGCCGTGACACTGCAGTTTGGAGCATTGTCAGTTATTTTCTACTGTTTGTCAACAATCACAAATGCGGCGTTACAGGGCATGGATCGTATGATGACACCGGTATACAGTGCAGCGGCAGCACTTGTTGTACATATTATTTCATTGTTTATTATGATGGTTGTATTTAAGTGGAGCATTTATGCTGTTGTATTAAGTAAGATTGTATTCTCTGTTACTGCTTGTATTTTCAATGCACATGCCTTAAGAGAATATGCTGGCTTTGTACAGGAACGCAAGAAGACATTTATTATACCTGCGATCGCCTCTGTGATCATGGGTGTTGTGGCATTAGTTGTACACCTGTTCTTTGAGTTGTTCCTTGGAACACATATTGCTACAATTCTGGCACTTCTTGCGGCGGTAGCTGTTTATGGTACAGCAATCATCCTGCTTGGCGGTCTTACCGAAGCAGAAATGCGGCAGATGCCGATGGGAACAAAACTGGTTGCCGTTTGTAAAAAATGCCGTCTGTTTCCGTCTTAGGAGCGTATAAAAAAGATTTTACATGCCAATACTATACTAAAAAGGAGTTGTCCTTATTATGAATAAGTATGGTATTGGTTTTTTCACGACAGCAGTTCTGGCAGTGCTGATCCTGACATTTGCCTATCAGTTCAGTTTCCAGAAGGCAAGAGAACATGCACAGGAAGAAGCGGAAGTAAAAAGAGAGACGCAGACAGTTCCTGCGGATGCAAATAAAAAAGAAGGATATTATCTGATAGAGGAAGGCGGATTCCTGGTTGTATATGCCAGTGATCGTAAAACTGTATATGAATATACAGATATTGCTTATGATGATCTGCCGGAGAATGTCCGCAATGAGATCCGCTATGGAAAATATATCCGTTCCCAGGCAGATCTGTACGGATTTCTGGAAAATTATTCCAGCTGAAACCATAGAAAATGAAAAGATTTAAACGAATACAGATAAATGACGGAAAGGACAAAAGAAAATGGACGAGAAGAAAATCGCAAGAATTAACGAATTATATCATAAATCAAAAGAAGGAACACTTACTGAAGAAGAGAGAAAGGAACAGCAGATCCTGCGCCGCGAATATATTGATTCTGTCCGGATGAACCTGCGCGGTCAGCTTAATAATATTTCTATCAAAGAACATGACGGAAGTGTTACAGATCTGGGAAAAAGACATGCAGAAAAATATGGAAACAAAAAAGGAAATTAGATCCTGCATTTTAAAACAGCGGAGAGCACAGTCCAAAAAGACATGCGAGAAATCAAGCATGGTGATCGCCGAAAAACTGCTTGCCCTGCCGGAATACCGGAAAGCAAAGAATATTTACGCATATATGGATTTTTCGGGGGAAGTAAAGACAGAAATGATACTGAAAGAATCTCTCCAACTTGGCAAGAATCTCTGGCTTCCGAGAGTGAACGGTGATATTATGGATTTCTTCCGGGTCAGATTGAAAGATGACTTTGAGATCGGAGCATACGGAATCCTGGAGCCAAAAGGCGAGAATAAAGCCGGGAAAGAAGAAGCAAGAGATGGCTTCATGGTTGTGCCGGGTGTTGCTTTTGATGCAGACAGAAACCGCATCGGCTTCGGCGGTGGTTACTATGATAAATATCTGGAACTATATCCGGAGCTTTTTACGGCTGCGGTTGCATTCGGATTTCAGATTGTGGAAGGTGTGCCGACAGAGGCGAATGATATCCGTCCACAGAAACTGATCACAGAAGAAAGGATATATGAATAATGAATTTACCAAAAGATCCGATGCTGCTTTTAAGCGTCGTGAATACAAAACTGCGCGACCAGTATACATCTCTTGATGCGTTGTGTGAGGATATGCAGGCAGACAGAGAAAAGATGGAAACTAAATTACAGAACATTGATTACACTTACGACGAAAATACCAACCAATTTGTATAGAAGAAAGGAAACAATATGTCAGATCATATGAAATACAACATCGATCTTATGCAAACTCCACCAGAGGAAGATACTGCGAGACAGTATTATTACATAGAAAAAGCAAAAAAATATGTACAGAAAGAGTCTGAGGAAGCAGGACGTCCACTGACTGCATGTATTACTACTTTTGGATGTCAGATGAACGCAAGAGATTCTGAAAAATTAAGGGGAATCTTACTGGATATCGGATATATAGAAGCACCTGAAGACGAAGCAGATTTTGTAATCTTCAATACATGTACCGTGCGTGAAAATGCCAATACCCGTGTGTACGGAAGACTGGGACAGTTAAAGCCTCATAAGAAGAAAAATTCACATATGAAGATTGGACTCTGTGGCTGTATGATGCAGGAGCCGGAAGTTATTGAAAAATTAAAGAAGAGCTATTCATTTGTGGATCTTGTATTTGGAACGCACAATATTTACAAATTTGCAGAGCTTATATGCCAGCGCTATGAAAGCGGTAAGATGGTTGTCGATATTTGGAAAGATACCGATAAAATCGTAGAAGATCTTCCGAATAAGAGAAAATATTCATTCAAATCAGGAATCAATATTATGTTCGGTTGTAATAACTTCTGTAGCTACTGCATTGTACCATATGTAAGAGGCCGTGAGCGAAGCAGAAAGCCGGAAGATATTATCCGGGAGATTGAGCGCCTTGTTTCAGACGGTGTCACGGAAGTTATGCTTCTCGGACAGAATGTCAATTCCTATGGAAAGACACTGGATGAGCCGATAAGTTTTGCGCAGTTATTGCAGAAAATTCAAAAGATTGAAGGACTTAAACGTATCCGATTTATGACTTCCCATCCAAAGGATCTTTCTGATGAACTGATCGATGTAATGGCAACTTCAAAGAAAATCTGTAAGCATTTGCACCTTCCGGTACAGTCAGGAAGTACAGAAATCTTAAAGAAAATGAACCGTCATTATACGAAAGAATCTTATCTGGAACTGGTAGAAAAGCTGCGTGCGAAAGTGCCGGATATTTCTCTTACCACAGATATTATCGTCGGATTTCCGGGGGAGACAGAAGAAGATTTTGAAGAGACGCTGGACGTTGTAAGAAAAGTCCGCTATGACAGCGCATTTACATTTATTTATTCCAAACGTACCGGAACACCTGCCGCAAAAATGGAAAACCAGGTACCGGCAGATGTTGTGAAAAAGAGATTTGATCGCCTTCTTCATGAAGTTCAATCCATCGCAGCTGAAGTATGTGCGGTTCATGAAGGAACAACACAGGAAGTATTGATTGAGTCTGTCAGCGATCATGATTCGACTATGGTGACCGGACGTATGAGTAATAACCTGCTTGTACATTTAAAAGGAGAGGCCTCCATGATCGGAAGCTATGTCAATGCACACCTGACAGAATGTAAAGGATTCTATTATCTGGGAGAACTTGCAGAATAAAATCATTTGCAATATCTTCCACCTATAAAGAGATACAAAAACGCTCAAACTATCTGGTAAGAAGGATAGTGAGGGCGTTTTTATGGGTAGAACCGGAAAATATCTCTGCCTCATCGGAATCGGAGGCAGTCTGTATTATGTATTTGAACAATTGTTTCGTGGATTTTCGCACTGGAGCATGTTTCTGCTTGGTGGAATTTGTTTCCTGTTTATTTATCTGCAGGGCAGCAAGATTGGATGGGATGAACCACTGTGGAAACAGATCTTGAGATGCGATATTTTTGTAGTTTCCATGGAATTTATGACAGGAATCGTTGTAAACTGTATGTGGCATATGAATGTATGGGATTATACAGATATGCCATTTCAGATCTTAGGGCAGATCTGTCTTCCTTTTGCAATCATTTTTGCAGGACTCTGTGCGGTTGGAATTTTTCTTTCCAGCTACCTTGCCTGTTACCTGTTCGGCGAAGAAAAACCTGTTTTTCATGTTCTGAGATGAGAAATTCTATCTTTTCCCACCGGAAAAATAATGTTATAATAAAATGTAAACTTAGAATCGATACAAAGGAGAATAGATGTGGCTGAATTAACACCAATGATGCAGCAATACATGAAAACAAAAGAAGAATACAAAGACTGTATCTTGTTTTATAGACTGGGAGATTTTTATGAAATGTTCTTTGACGATGCAATCACAGCATCAAAAGAACTGGAGATCACCCTGACAGGGAAGAACTGCGGGCTGGAGGAACGGGCACCAATGTGTGGAGTACCTTATCACGCTGTGGACAGTTACCTGAACCGGCTTGTGTCCAAAGGATATAAAGTTGCAATCTGTGAACAGGTGGAAGATCCTGCGACAGCGAAAGGAATTGTAAAGAGAGAAGTTGTCAGGATCGCAACACCGGGTACGAATCTGGATACCCAGGCATTGGATGAGACGAAGAACAATTATCTTATGTGTGTCGCATACATTGCAGACCGGTATGGTGTATCGGTTGCGGATGTGACAACCGGAGATTATTTTGTGACCGAGATAGAAGACAGTGAAAAGTTATTTGATGAAATTTACAAATTTATGCCCTCAGAGCTTATTTGCAATGAGGCTTTTTATATGAGTGGCATGGATTTTGATGATTTAAGAGAACGTCTTGGTATCACCGTTTACTCGCTGGATGCATGGTATTTTGATGATGAAATCTGCACGAAGACGCTGGAAGAACATTTCCACTGTGCAACACTGGAAGGGCTTGGACTTGCGGATTATGACTGCGGTATTGTAGCGGCAGGTGCACTGTTCCAGTATCTGAAGGAGACGCAGAAGAATGCACTGACACATATGTCCAGACTGATACCGTATACGAATGGCAAATATATGCTTCTCGACAGTTCTACAAGACGGAATCTGGAACTTTGTGAAACAATGCGTGAGAAGCAGAAAAGAGGTTCCCTACTCTGGGTTCTCGATAAGACGAAAACTGCGATGGGAGCGCGGACACTGCGCAAGTATATTGAACAGCCATTGTTACATAAAAAAGAAATTGATGAGAGACTGGATGCGGTAGAGGAATTTAAAAACAATGCGATCGCAAGAGAAGAGATCCGAGAATACCTGACACCGGTCTATGACCTGGAACGTCTCGTCAGCAAGATTACATACCAGTCTGCCAATCCAAGAGATCTGACTGCTTTTGAGAGTTCCCTCTCCATGTTGCCACATGTAAAGACGATCTTAAGTGATATGCAAAGTACCCTGAACCGGGAACTGTACGATGCGTTAGATCCACTGGAAGATCTGTGTACATTGGTGAAAAAGGCAATTAAGGATGAGCCACCGCTTGCCATGAAAGAGGGTGGCATCATCCGGGATGGTTACAATGCAGAAGTAGACAAGTTAAGACATGCCAAGTCTGACGGAAAAGAATGGCTTGCCAAGTTGGAAGAAGACGAGCGGGAAAAGACCGGAATCAAGAATCTCAAAATCAAATATAATAAAGTATTCGGCTATTATCTGGAAGTAACTAATTCTTTCAAGAATCTGGTGCCGGAGTACTATACAAGGAAACAGACACTTGCCAATGCGGAACGCTACATTATTCCAGAATTAAAAGAACTGGAAGACACGATCCTCGGTGCAGAAGATAAGCTGTATGCGCTGGAATATCAGCTCTACTGTGAGGTGCGTGACACGATTGCAAAAGAAGTTGTGCGTATCCAGACAACAGCGAAAGCGGTTGCGAAGATTGATACTCTGGCTTCTCTGGCACTGGTCGCTGAACGTAATAATTATGTGCGTCCGAAGATCAATGAGAAAGGTGTCATTGATATCAAAGACGGCAGACATCCGGTCGTAGAGAAGATGATTCCGAATGATATGTTCATTACAAATGATACTTATCTGAATGATAAGAAGAAAAGAATTTCTATCATCACCGGACCGAACATGGCTGGAAAGTCAACTTATATGCGCCAGACAGCCTTGATCGTACTGATGGCACAGATTGGATCCTACGTTCCGGCATCTTCGGCAAATATCGGACTTGTTGACCGTATTTTCACCCGAGTGGGAGCATCGGATGATCTGGCTTCCGGACAGAGTACCTTTATGGTAGAGATGACAGAAGTCGCGAATATTTTACGAAATGCGACAAGCAAGAGTCTCCTGATCCTTGATGAGATTGGGCGTGGAACAAGTACCTTTGACGGACTGAGTATTGCGTGGGCAGTGATTGAGCATATCAGCAACAGTAAACTGCTGGGAGCAAAGACATTATTTGCAACGCATTATCATGAGCTGACGGAACTGGAAGGAAAGATTGATAACGTGAATAATTACTGCATTGCCGTGAAAGAAAAAGGCGATGACATTATCTTCCTTCGTAAAATCGTAAGCGGTGGTGCGGACAAAAGTTATGGTATTCAGGTGGCGCGTCTTGCCGGTGTCCCAGCTTCTGTTACAGACCGTGCAAAAGAAATTGTAGAAGAACTGGTGCAGGCAGACATCACGTCACGGATCAAAGATATTGCAGTGGCAGGAAGTGAGTCGAAACACAAAGCGAAGAAATATGATGATGTGGATCTGGCACAGATGTCATTGTTTGATACCGTCAAAGATGATGATGTACTTCAGGAACTCAAAAACCTGGATGTAACGAATCTGACGCCGATTGACGCACTGAATACACTGTATCAGTTGCAGAACAAGTTAAAAAACAGGTGGTAGTTTATGTCAAACATACATGTATTAGATCAGATAACAATTGATAAGATCGCAGCCGGAGAAGTGATTGAACGTCCGGCTTCTGTTGTAAAAGAGCTGGTAGAAAATGCCATTGATGCCGGTTCCGGTTCTGTGACTGTAGAGATCAAAGAAGGCGGCATTTCTTATATGCGCATTGCTGACAACGGCTGCGGAATTGCACGGGACGATGTTCAGAATGCATTTCTCAGACATTCTACGAGCAAGATCCGCGCTGCCGAAGATCTGGAACATATTGCATCTTTAGGCTTTCGTGGTGAAGCGTTGTCCAGTATTGCGGCTGTCTCACAGGTCGAGATGATTACAAAAACAAAGGAACAGCTTCTTGGAACGCGTTACCAGATCGCCGGTGGGAAAGAAGAAGAACTGGAAGATACCGGAGCTTCGGATGGAACAACATTTCTGATCCGTAAGCTTTTTTATAATGTGCCGGCAAGACGGAAATTTTTGAAGACACCGATCACCGAAGCAAGCCATGTCGGCGATCTGATGACGAGACTTGCACTGTCGCACCCGGAGATTTCTTTCCAGTTCATCAATAACGGGCAGTCCAGACTGCATACATCCGGAAATGGAAATTTAAAAGATGTCATTTATCACGTATATGGAAGAGAGATTACTGCTAATCTCATTCCTCTGGAATATAAGAATAACGGGCTTTCCTTAAGCGGCTACATTGGAGCACCGCTCATTTCCAGAGGAAACCGTAATTTTGAAAATTATTTTATTAATGGCCGCTACGTGAAAAGTAATATTATTTACCGTGCCATTGAAGATGCATATAAAGATTTTTCCATGCAGCATAAGTTCCCATTTACCGTCTTTCACATTACGATTGATGGAGAACATGTAGATGTGAATGTCCATCCAACAAAGATGGAGCTTCGGTTTAACAATCAGCAGGAAGTGTATAATACACTCTATGAAGCAATCGACTCGGCACTTCACGGAAGAGAACTGATTCCGAAGGTGACACTAGATGAGCCGAAAGTGCCGAGGGCAGAGGCTGTGCCGGTAACGAAGGAAAAGCAAAATTTCCGTACAACCGGATCTTCGGTCAGCTTTGCATCAACTGCCGGGAATATGACAAAACAGGCAGCGCAATCAGAAATGTGGGCTGGGGTGCAGACACCGGTGAAACAAAAAACGAAAATACCGCCGAAAGAAGAGCGGAATCTGGATTATTTCATGGAACAGATGAAAAAGCGTGTAACATCTTATCACCAGCAGAATTCATCTGCGGAAGTAAAGAGCCGGTCAGATATTTTTAAGCCTGAACGGCAGGCAGACCGGATAAGAGAAGCGGTGTCGCAGTACAAAGCGGCTGCAAAGGATGCGAAGAAACAAGAGTTTCCTAAAAAGACAGATGTAACACCAGAAATACCGGGAACTGCTAAAACAACGGCTGAAAAGGCAACAGCAAATGGACAAGGTATTGACATCAAAGCAAATGAAAAACCGGAACAGATGGATCTCTTTGAAGATCGTTTTCTTGACAAAGAACGGAAAGCAGATTATACGTTGATTGGGCAGATTTTCGATACCTACTGGCTTGTCCAGTTCGAAAATAGTCTGTATATTATCGACCAGCATGCAGCACATGAAAGAGTTCTGTATGAACGGACATTGCGGGAAATGAAAAACCGGGAATTCACATCCCAGATGATCAGCCCGCCGATCATTCTGAACCTGACGATGCAAGAGGCGGAGCTGCTCAGACAGTACATGGATCGCTTTACAAGAATTGGATTTGAGTTTGAAGAATTCGGGCAGGATTCTTTTGCGGTAAGAAGTGTTCCGGATAATCTGTTCAGCATTGCTAAAAAAGATCTGCTTCTGGAAATGATTGACCATTTATCGGATGAGCTTAACAGAAACCAGCCGTCCGACCTGATTGATGAGAAGATTGCGTCTATGTCCTGCAAAGCGGCAGTAAAAGGCAATATGAGTCTTTCTGCTGCAGAAGTCGACACCTTGATCGGCGAACTGCTTCTTCTGGATAATCCGTATCATTGTCCACACGGAAGACCGACGATCATTTCCATGACTAAACGGGAGTTAGAAAAGAAATTTAAGAGGATTGTATAATGAAGAAAAAACCATTGATCATTCTTACCGGTCCGACGGCCGTTGGCAAGACAAAGGCCTCCATCGGACTTGCAAAAGCAGTTGACGGCGAGATTATTTCCGCTGACTCGATGCAGGTTTACCGGCATATGGATATCGGCTCTGCGAAGATAAAACCAGAAGAGATGGAAGGCATACCGCATCACCTGATTGATGTACTGGAGCCGGATGATGAATTTCATGTTGTAAAATTTCAGCAGCTTGCCAAAAAAGCGATGCGGGAAATCTGGGAACGCGGGCATATTCCGATCGTTACCGGTGGAACCGGCTTCTATATCCAGGCATTGCTTTATGATATTGATTTTGATGAAAATGAAAAAGAAGATGCATGCCGGAAAGAACTGGAAGCTTATGCCAAAGAACATGGAGCAGAAGCTTTGCATGAGAAGCTTGCTTTTGTTGATCCGGCATCTGCTGAAATGATTCATCCAAATAACATCAAGCGTGTGATACGTGCGCTGGAATTTTATGAGCAGACCGGAAAACGAATTTCCGAACACAACGAGACACAGCGTCAAAGGGAGTCCCCGTATGCATTTGCCTATTTTGTGCTGACAGATGACAGAGCACATCTGTACGAACGTATTAACCGACGTGTCGATCAAATGATTGAGGAAGGTCTGGTAAATGAAGTACAGGCTTTAAAAGACAAGGGCTACACAAAGCAGCTTGTTTCCATGCAGGGACTTGGCTACAAAGAAATTCTGGATTATCTGGATGGCAATTGTACGCTGGAAGAAGCTATTTATACAATTAAGCGGGATACAAGGCATTTCGCCAAACGTCAGCTCACCTGGTTTAAGAGAGAGCGGGATGTAATCTGGATCAACAAACAGTCATTTGGTTATGATGCGGAGCAGATTTTAGACGAAATGCTTTCAAAACTCCCGTGGAAAGCAGAAAAAAAATAATATATATAATGCGAGGATAAGAACATGTCAGAGATTACAAATATGTATGAAAAAATGGGTATTCGCCCGGAAGTACTGAAATTTGGAAATACTATTGAAAAAGATTTAAAAGAACGTTTTGGCGAGATTGATCAGCGTGCCGAGTACAATCAGTTAAAAGTATTGCACGCTATGCAGAAAAATCACGTAAGTGCAGACTGCTTTAACTATGTCAGTGGATATGGATATGACGATCATGGAAGAGATACACTGGAGAAAATTTACGCAGATGTCTTCCATACAGAAAGTGCACTGGTTCGCCCACAGATTACCTGTGGAACACATGCGCTGGCACTTTCTCTTGCAGCGAATTTACGCCCGGGAGACGAGCTTTTGGCGGCTGGCGGCAAGCCTTACGACACACTGGAGGAAGTAATCGGTATCCGCCCTTCCAAAGGATCGCTTGCAGAATATGGGATTTCTTACAGACAGGTAGACCTTCTGGAAGATGGGACATTTGATTTTGATTCCATCCGTGGAGCAATCAATGAAAAAACAAAGATGGTTACGGTACAACGTTCCAAAGGTTACCAGACGCGTCCGAGCTTTTCTGTTGCACAGATCGGGGAAGTGATCCGTTTTGTCAAAGAGATCAAACCAGGAGTGATCTGCATGGTTGATAACTGCTACGGAGAATTTGTAGAAGAAATCGAGCCAAGTGATGTAGGTGCGGATATGGTTGTCGGTTCTCTGATCAAAAATCCGGGAGGCGGACTTGCGCCGATCGGCGGCTATATTGCCGGTAAAGAAGAACTGATTGAAAACTGTGCATATCGTCTGACTTCTCCAGGACTTGGAAAAGAAGTCGGCGCATCTCTCGGAATCATGCAGTCATTCTATCAGGGACTGTTCCTTGCCCCGACAGTTGTAGCAAGTGCATTAAAGGGTGCTATTCTTGCGGCAAAAATTTATGAAAAACTGGGGTACCCGGTTGTACCAAACGGAACGGAAAGCCGTCATGATATTATCCAGGCAGTAGAACTTGGCTCTGCCGAGGCAATGATTGCCTTTTGTCATGGTATCCAGGCGGCCGCACCGGTAGATTCCTATGTTGCTCCGGAACCGTGGGCAATGCCGGGATATGACAGTGATGTAATTATGGCGGCGGGTACATTTGTACAGGGCTCTTCGATTGAGCTGAGTGCAGACGGACCAATCAAACCGCCGTATGCGGTTTATTTCCAGGGCGGTTTAACATGGCCAAGCGCAAAACTTGGAATCCTGATGTCTCTGGAACATCTTGTAAGAGCCGGTATTGTAAAATTATAAGCAATAAATATAAGGAGTATTTATGGCAAAGATCGTAATCATCGGAGGCGGTGCGGCAGGCATGACGGCAGCGATCGCAGCAGCCTGGGCAGATCCGTCTCATGAGATTCTTATATTAGAACATAAAAATCAATTAGGAAAGAAATTATTATCTACCGGAAACGGTCGCTGTAATTTCACAAATGCTTATATGGAAAAAGAATGTTTTTACAGTGATTCGAAAGATGTGATACCATGTGTTCTTGATAAATTCGGAACAGATGAGACGCTGGATTTCTTTCGAAAATTAGGTGTATATCCGAAAGACCGGAACGGTTATTACTATCCGAGATCGGATCAGGCACAGACAATCCAGCAGCTGTTGATTCTTGAATTAAAAGCACTGGGCGTAACATATAAGACAGACATTCATGTAACCGAAGTGCAACGAAATAAAAAAGGATTCCGCATTTTTACAGATACACCGGGAATGAGTATTCATGCCGATCGGTTGATTCTCGCATGTGGTGGACGCGCAGCGGCTGTTCTCGGTTCAGACGGAAGCGGATATACACTTGCAAAGATGCTTGGACATTCGCTTGTTCCGGTTGTTCCGGCACTTGTGCAGTTAAAAGTAAAATCGCATCCACTGGCAAAGGCTTCCGGTGTGCGTACAGAAACAAAAGTTGAAATCTTTGATGGAAGCGATACGAACAATCACCCCGTAATTCTCGGAAGCGACACCGGAGAAGTTCAGATCACTGCTTATGGCATTTCCGGTATACCGGTATTTCAGATCAGCCGTCTGGCGGCAAAACTTTTGTATGAGAAAAAAACGCCGGTTGTACGGATAGATTTCTTTCCTGGAATGTCTGAAGAAGAGTTAAAATCCTATTTACAGAAACGTACGCAGAACCGTGAAACTTATATGGTTTCCGAATTTCTGCTCGGTCTTCTGAATCAGAAACTAATCACGGTGCTTTTAAAAACAGCCGGAATACCGGAAAAACTGTATGTGAAAAAGTTGAAAACACCGGATTGGGATAGACTTATTTCTACATTAAAGAGGTTGGAACTTGTCATTTCTGACACGAATGGGTTTGACAATGCACAGGTTTGCGCCGGAGGTGTAAATCTTACAGAGATTGCATCTGATACAATGGAGTCGCGTATCTGTAAGGACCTGTATCTTGCCGGAGAGCTGCTGGATGTTGACGGCATCTGCGGAGGCTACAATCTGCAATGGGCATGGGCAAGTGGGTATCTTGCCGGATGTGCTGCCGCAGGTAAGAAAAACACCGGAAAATAAAAGTAATAAAATAACAGGAGTTAAAACGGATGATCCAAATTTCAAATCTGAAACTACAGATTCCACATACAACAAAGCGTCTTAAGGAAAAAGCTTTGAAACAACTGCACATCCGCGAGCAGGACCTTATCGGATTCCGGATTGCAAAACGTTCTCTGGATGCACGGAAAAAGCCGGTGTTGTATTATGTCTATACACTGGAACTGTCAGTAAAAAACGAAGCAGGATTACAGAAGAAAAATCTGCCGAAAAATGTAAACGTCTGCAAAGCAAAGCCGATATATGCACCGGTTCCAACCGGCACAGAAACACTTGCACATGCGCCGATAATCGCCGGAAGCGGACCGGCAGGATTATTCTGTGCATATAGCCTGGCAAAAATGGGCTATGCACCGGTTCTTGTAGAGCGGGGAGAAGATGTGGATACACGAATGCAGGATGTAGAAGCGTTCTGGAACGGAGGCTCTTTAAAGCCCAATTCCAATGTCCAGTTCGGAGAAGGCGGAGCCGGAACATTTTCAGACGGGAAACTGAATACGCTGGTTCACGATAAAGAGGGCAGAGGTAGAGCTGTTCTGGAAACATTTGTAAAATTCGGAGCGCCTAAAAAAATTCTTTATGATAATAAACCACATGTAGGGACAGATATTCTGGCTGTTGTTGTAAAACGTATGAGAGAAGAAATCTGCCGTCTGGGCGGACAGGTCCATTTTCATACACAGGTAACAGAACTTTTAACAGAAGAGGGAAAGCTTACCGGAATAAAACTTCAGGATACACATAGTGGCGAAGTGACAGACAAGCCAACGCAGGCACTTGTCCTTGCAATCGGACACAGTGCAAGAGATACATTTGAAATGCTGAAAAGAAAAGAAATTCCGATGACAACAAAGGCTTTTGCGGTTGGTGTCCGTGTGGAACATAAACAGTCCATGATCAATGAAAATCAGTATGGAAGCGCACAGCCAGATGGACTTCCGGCAGCTCCATATAAATTGACTGCCAATCTGGAAAATGGAAGAGGCGTCTATACTTTCTGTATGTGTCCGGGCGGATATGTCGTGAATGCATCTTCGGAAGCCGGAAGACTTGCCGTAAATGGAATGAGTTACAGTGGCAGAGATGGTCAAAATGCGAACAGTGCAGTTATTGTCACGGTAACACCGGAAGATTACGGCACGGATGATGTACTTGCAGGAATGGCATTTCAGCGAAAACTCGAAGAAGCCGCATACAGAGCAGGAGAAGGGAAAATCCCGGTGCAGTTATTCGGAGATTTCTGTGAAGACAAAGCTTCTGAAGCAGAAGGCAGAGTTACCCCACAGATGAAAGGTGCATATCACTGGACGAACCTGCGTCCGGTATTCCCGGAAGTGATCGCTGATTCACTGGAAGAGGGGATACGCTCGTTTGATCAGAAGATAAATGGATATGCGGATGCGGATACGGTGCTTTCAGGAGTGGAGAGCAGGACATCCTCTCCGGTACGCATTCTGCGGGATGAGACACTGCAGAGCAGCGTGCGCGGACTTTACCCTTGCGGAGAGGGCGCAGGGTATGCCGGAGGAATTACTTCCGCTGCAATGGACGGGCTTAAGACAGCCGAAGCAATCAGCCGGGTTTACCGTCCTTTCGACATATCTGGTACATGTTAAGAAAAAATTAATGGGATAACTCTATACACTTTTTCGGAAATATGATAAAATGTATTGAGTTTTTCGAAGAGATAAACACGAGGAGGAGTACATATTATGAAGGGAAAAGGAGGCAAAAACGCCTGGGCTTTATTTCTGCTATTACTGGCAGGGATTGTTCTTGGTGGTTTTATCGGCATGCTGGCAGACGGTGTATCTTCACTGAACTGGCTCAGCTATGGACAGACGTTCGGACTGGATGATCCGGTGGTTCTGAATCTGGGACTGCTTGTTGTGACATTCGGACTTACAATTAAAATTACCATTGCAAGCATCATTGGCGTGATTGTAGCAATTTTCATTTATCGTTTCCTTTAATTTAAGATTTTAAAGGGATCGTCGTACGAATCTAAAGATGAGATGAATCAATCAAATACCATGAAAGAAATTCCAAGTGTGGAACGGCCTTATGAGAAATGTGTGGAGATGGGACCGGAGAGTTTGACAGATATCGAACTTCTGGCAGTGTTTCTCCGTACGGGGACCAAAGGTGAGAATGCTGTTGAACTGGCGAAAAGGATCTTATATGATTCCGGTCAGAACGGGATTCTGGGTATTCACCATTTTTCCTTACCCAGGCTTCTTAAGCTTAAGGGAATAGGGAAAGTGAAAGCCATACAGATTCTGTGTCTGTCAGAGCTGGCAAAACGATTGGCAAAAGCGTCTGCGAAAGAGCATCTCAGATTTTCATCCCCCACATCAATAGCTGATTATTATATGGAAGATTTACGGCATGAGAGTCAGGAAGTTATGAAACTTCTGATGCTGAATACAAAAGCGGAACTGATCTGTGAACGAAACATTTCAAAAGGAACAGTGAAAGCATCGATCATTACGCCGCGAGAGCTTTTTGTGGAAGCTTTGAAACAGGAAGCTGTATCCATTGTGCTGTTACATAATCATCCGAGCGGAGATCCGACTCCGAGCGCGGATGACCGACTGATCACAAGTCGTATCGCACAGGCAGGAGCGCTGGTTGGAATTGATTTGTTAGATCATATTATTATTGGCAATCATTGTTATATGAGCTTTCGCGAAGAAGGACTATTAGAAAATGCTTGAGAAAGGATAAATATCAGATGGCAAGAAATACTTACGGACTGGATCTTGGATCTTATGAGATCAAGGTATATGATAAGAAAAAAGATACGATCTGGAAAGAAAAAGATGTAATTGCGATCAAAGACGGTACGGAGATTTTCGCTGTCGGAGATGATGCATATGGCATGTATGAGAAAGCACCGGACAACATTAATGTTGTATTTCCAATGAAGGAGGGTGTAATTTCCCATTTTAATGATATGCAGTTTTTGCTCCAGAATCTGTTGAAGAAAGGAAGACAGTTCGCCAGAGGTTCGGAATATGTAATCGCAGTTCCGACGGATGTGACAGAAGTTGAGAAAAAGGCATTCTTTGACCTGGTGATCCATTCTACTGCAAAGGCAAAAGAAGTAAATATCGTGGAGCGTTCCATTGCAGATGCAGTCGGGCTCGGACTTGATGTCAAAGAGACAAAGGGTGTGCTTATCGTGAATTTTGGCGGTGAGACGACAGAACTATCGGTTCTTGCAGAAGGCGGTATGGTTTTGAACCGGCTGTTAAAGCTCGGCGGCACAGCCTATGACCAGGCAATCGTTAATCTGGTGCGGCACAGCCATGATTTCCTGATCGGTCATCATACAGCTGAGATCTTAAGAAAACGTTTCGGCGTTTTTACCGGCGAGAAAGATGCAGCACTGTCTGTTGCAGGACGTGATCTAATCACAGGACTTCCAATGCGTAAGACAATTTCTTATACATTGATCCGTGCAGCGCTTCGTGATCCTTTGCTGGACTGCGTACGCGCCATTCATTCCTTACTTGACAGGACACCACCGGAAGTACGCAAAGCGATTCATGAGAACGGGATCTACCTGACCGGTGGCATGGCATATATGCCGGGACTTGAGACCTATATCGAGAAGGCAACCGGTATCCATACATCGACGTCGTCGGAACCGGACATTTGTGTCGTAAACGGATTGGAGAAAATCATTAAATCAAAAGAATTAAGCAAACTTGCATACTCAATGTTAGATCAAAATTATAGGTGGATGAGATAATATGAAGATAAAGAATCAATCGTCACTTCCAAGCAAATACTGGCTTCTGATCATAGCGGTTGTCTGTATACTTCTGATGGGAATTGAACATTTTACCGGCCATGCCGGTCCGGTTACTTTTGTTGCCAACTATACGGTTATTCCAATGGAAAAAGGGATCAGCTATGCCGGTACATGGATGAGTGACGTATCCAAAAACTTTCAGACAATGAAAGATATGACGAAGGAAAATAAAAAATTACAGAAAAAAGTAGATGAGCTTACAACCGATAATACAAGGCTCCGTCAGGAACAGTATGAACTGGACAGGCTCAAGCAGTTATACAAACTGGATGAAAACTACTCTGATTATAAGAAGATCGGAGCGCATGTCATTGCCGATAATGGCACGAACTGGTTCAGTGATTTTATAATTGATAAGGGAAGCAAAGACGGTATCAAAAAGAACTGCAACGTTCTTGCCGGAAGCGGTCTGGTCGGTATTGTCACAGAAGTCGGACCACATTATGCAAGAGTTCGTGCATTGATTGATGATGCAAGCAATGTCAGTGCAATGATGCTTTCTACTTCAGATACCTGTATTGTCCGCGGAGATTTAAAACTTGCCTCTGACGGACGACTCCGTTTTGAAAAACTTGCCAATAACGACAATAAGATTGAAGTGGGAGAGCAGGTTGTCACATCCCATGTCAGTGACCGCTACTTACAGGGACTGTTTATCGGATATGTCAGTGAAGTGAAGGTGGATTCCAACAATCTGACGCGTTCTGGTTATATTACACCAGCTGTTGATTACAGCAAGATCCAGGAAGTGCTTGTCATTACAAAAACCAAGCAGGAGATGATCAGCAGCCGGTCAAAAAAGAAGTAAGAAGGAGTAAGGATTCATGAAAAGAAAAGTAATTACTTTTTTCATCATATTAATCAGTTTCCTTTTGCAAAGTACACTATTTGTCAAACTGAAATTCGGTGCAGTAAGTCCGAATCTTATGCTCGTAGTAACGTCCTCCTTCGGATTTATGAGAGGACGCAAATCCGGAATGACTGTCGGTGCCATATCCGGACTTTTAGTAGATATATTCTGGGGACAGCTCCTTGGATTTCATACACTGCTATATACCGTGATCGGATATCTGAACGGTTCGTTTGAGCGCCTTTTTTACGATGAAGATGTCAAACTTCCGATCGTACTGATCTCCGCAAGCGAATTCTTATATGGAATCTGTATCTATGTATTTGTATATATGCTGCAGGGAGACTTTGCATTTGGAACATACCTGTTCAGTATTATTATACCGGAACTTGTATACACCATACTGGTAACCCTGATCCTTTATCAGGTGATCCTTCATATTAACCGAAAACTTGAATCAGAAGAACAAAGGAGTGCTAGTAAATTTGTCTAATTTATTCGAACGATTGAGAGATCGTATTGCAGAAATATTTAAATCCAGAATATTTGTTGCCGTTGTTGTATTCTGTATTATGTCTGCGGTTTTGGTACAGCGTGTCTTTTATTTGCAGATTGTAAAAGGGCAGGAATATCTGGATAACTATAAACTGCAAATCCAGAAAACAAAAGATGTTGAAGGTACCCGCGGGAATATTTATGACCGTAACGGAAAGCTGCTTGCTTATAATGAACTGGCATATTCTGTTACGATTGAAGATAACGGAGAGTATGATACTTTAAAAGAAAAGAACAAAGCTCTGAACAAGATCATCACAACGGTAATCAAGATGGTTGAATCAAATGGTGATACGGTGATCAATAACTTTGGTATTATTCTTGACAAGGATAAAGAATATGTATTTGCCGCAGAATCAGATACACAGAGACTTCGTTTTGTTGCCGATGTTTACGGCAAGAGGACGATCGATGAGCTCAGCAAAGAGCAGAAAAATGAATCTGCTGCAGATATTATCCATTACCTCTGCACAGACAAGCGGAGTGGTTACGGAATCAATGAGAAGAAGCTGGATAAGCAGAGTGTTCTTAAGCTGATCAATATTCGCTATGCGATCGCTTTGAACAGTTATCAGAAATACATTGCAACAACGATTGCAGAAGATGTCAGCGATGATACCGTTGCAGATGTAATGGAAAATATGGATCATTTACAGGGAGTCAATATCGATGAGAAATCACTCCGTAAATATACGAACAGCAAATGTTTCGCCAATCTGATCGGTTATACCGGACAGATTTCTACGGAAGAATACGATGCGTTGAGCCAAAAAAAACAGAAAGAATACGATAAGACCGATACCGTTGGTAAAGCCGGTATTGAAAAAACAATGGATACAACCTTAAAAGGTAAAAAAGGAACAGTCAAGCTGTATGTTAATAACGTAGGTAAAGTTCTGGATACTGTTCAGGGCAAGAAGGCAAAAGCAGGAAACGACCTTTATCTTACAATTGATGCGGATCTGCAGGTTGCAGCTTATAATATTCTGGAACAGGAACTTGCCGGAATTATATTAAGTAAATTGCAGAATACTTTGAATTATGACCGTACGAAGGTATCCGACGGAAGTGATGTGATCATTCCGGTTGGTGATGTATATAATTCCTTCATTTCCAATGATATTCTGGATATGACACATTTTTCGGATGATGATGCCAAGTCTACAGAAAAGGCAGTTCACAAAACATTTTCATCCAATAAAAAAGCCGTGCTTAAAAAGCTCAAAAAAATGTTAAACAGTTCAGGTGCTGCCGCATATAAAGATCAGTCAAAGGAATATCAGGCATACTTGAGTTACCTTGTTAATGATATGCTGACAAGCAATAATAAAGTACTGCTTTCAGGAAAAATCGATTCCAGTGACAAAACTTACAAAGCATGGCATGATTCTGAGACAATCAACATTAAAAAGTATCTGAACTATGCGATTTCCAAGAACTGGATTGATACTTCAAAATTAACAAATTATATGCCGAAGAGCGGAAAATATTCGGATTCTACAGAGCTATACAAAGCACTTGTTTCGTATATCATGGACGGACTGAAATCAAACAGCAGTTTTGATAAGATGATATACAAGTACATGATCAAAGCCGGTACAATCACCGGACGCCAGATTTGTCTGATGTTATATGAGCAGAATGTGCTGAAGAAGAGTGATGCACAGTATGCACAGTTAAAAGCCGGTAGTCTTGGCTCTTATGATTTTATCCGTGCAAAGATCAAGAAACTGGAAATCACGCCGGGCGAGCTGGGACTGGAACCATCTACAGGCTCACTTGTCATGACGGATCCAAATAATGGAGATGTGCTGGCATGTGTATCTTATCCGGGATATGACAATAACAAGCTGGCAAATACAATGGATTCCAATTATTACAGCAAGCTGTTAAATGACAGTTCCAGACCGTTATATAACAGTGCAACGCAGGAAAAGACAGCGCCCGGTTCCACATACAAGCCACTGTCTGCAATTGCCGGATTATCGGAAGGTGTTATTACAACATCATCTATTATTAATTGTTCCGGTATTTATAAGAAAGTAACACCGAATCCAAAATGCTGGGCTTATCCGAGTGCGCATGGAAGTCTGAACGTCTCACAGGCAATCCAGCATTCCTGCAACAGCTTCTTCTATGAAGTCGGATACCGTCTGAGTCTGAAACAGAATGGACTGAATCAGATACAGTCAGACAATGCAGAAGGAAAAGCAACTTCTTCTTATTATTCCAGCGACCGTGGACTTAATGTACTGAAGAAATATGCGAAAAAATTCGGACTTGGAAGTACTTCCGGTATTGAGATTCCGGAGGCGCAGCCACAGATTTCTGATGATTCTTCTGTTCCGTCAGCAATTGGACAAGGTACAAATAACTACACGACCAGCCAGCTTGCAAGATATATTACAACTGTTGCAAATAAAGGAACTGTATACAATTTGACAGTTCTTGATAAAGTAACCAATGTTAAAGGAAAGAGGATCAAATCTTACAAAGCCAAAGTAAAGAATAAGATCACAGATGTTCCGGATTCCACTTGGAGTGCAGTACACACAGGTATGCGTAATGTGGTACTTCTGGAACATAATGATATTTTCTCGAGCCTGAATCATACAAATCTCGCAATTTCCGGTAAAACCGGTACTGCACAGCAGGGAAAGACACATCCGGATCATGGATTGTTTGTCGGATTTGCGCCAAGCAATTCTCCGGAAGTCGCATGGGCAATCCGTATTGCAAACGGATACAGCTCTTCCCGTGCGGCCGAAGTCGGAAGAGATGTTATGAAATACTATTACAACAAAGGCGACAAGAAGAAGATCATCACCGGAGAAGCTGCAACGATTGGAAGCGGTTCCGGAGGCGACTAAAAGAAAGAGGTGGTTCTATGTGAAAGATCCTGTTCTGATCAAAAGTAACAGATATGGTATGACTCTTCGTTTTGATCCGGAACTTCCGTTTGATCTGTTAAGAGAACGGGTTCACGAAAAACTGCATGCATTTACTCATTTTTTTAATCATGCATGTATGGTAGTAACTTTTGAAGGGCGTACGTTTACGAAAGAGGAAGAACAGGCAATGGCAGAGACAATTGAAGAATCTGCCGGGATTCAGATTCTGTGCCTGACAGACACGGAAGATAATACACAGGAAACACATACTATAACAGATACTCCGGTGTCTGGCAGACATCTGTGCCGTAAGACAAGAGACAATACTTCTAATGATACAGCAGGTGAAGCTTATGACTCCGCAGAGACAATACACACAGAGTATGGACTGTTCTACAGAGGCAATCTGAGAGGACGTGCCATCCTTGAAGCGGATAAAAGCATTGTAATTGTTGGAGATATTGAGACAGGCGCAACTGTCATATGTAAGGGCAGCGTTACAGTGACCGGGACGATATACGGAACAGTCATTGCAGGCGCAACTGGAGATTATAATGCGATGATCGCAGCAATTGATATGAAGCCAGAATTGCTTCGAATCGGTGAGATCGAAGTAAAACCAGTAATAGGAGGAAGTTATTCATGGGCGAGGTTATTGTAATTACTTCAGGAAAAGGCGGTGTAGGTAAAACAACTACAACAGCAAATATCGGTGCCGGCTTATCAGAAGCCGGCAAGAAGGTTGTCGTGATCGATACCGATCTCGGCCTTCGGAACCTGGATGTAGTCATGGGACTGGAAAATCTCATCGTATACAACCTGGTAGATGTGATCGAAGGCTCCTGCCGCTTAAAACAGGCGCTTATAAGAGATAAACGATATGAGAATCTATATCTTCTGCCTTCTGCACAGACGAAGGACAAGTCGGCAATATCACCGGGACAAATGAAAAAGCTGACTTCTGAATTAAAAGAAGATTTTGATTATATCCTGCTGGATTGCCCGGCGGGAATTGAGCAGGGCTTCCATAATGCGATCGCAGGTGCTGACCGCGCACTTGTAGTCACAACTCCGGAAGTGTCTGCGATCCGTGACGCAGACCGTATCATCGGACTGCTGGAAAAAAGCGGTCTCAGGGATAACGCATTGATCATTAACCGGATCCGCATGGATATGGTCAGACGCGGCGATATGATGTCCGTGGATGATGTGACAGAGATTCTGTCGATCCCTCTGATCGGTGCATTGCCGGATGATGAACACGTCGTCATTGGCACAAACCAGGGAGAACCCGTCATCGGAATTGACTCTCTGGCTGGAAAAGCGTATCGTAATATCAGCAGAAGAATTATGGGTGAAGATGTTCCATTTATGGATCTTAACAGCAGCCACAAATTCTTTTCAAAGCTTTCTGGAATTTTCCGGAAAGGGTAGGAGGCAGAGCCTATGTTAAAAAAATCTTCTGTTTTTGTTGCAAAAAACCGTTTAAAAGCACTGGTTACCAGCGACAGGGTGAAATGCACACCAGATTCTTATGATAAAATATGTCGGGAATTGTATGAGACGCTTTCCAAGTATGTGGAATTTACAGAAGAGGATTTTAAAGTAGAAATATTCAGAACACAAATTTTAATTAGTTTTTCAGGAGAAGAAGAGTGAAATTACCAAAATTTACGAAACCGTATCGGTTAAGAGATTACAATTTTACATTAGTTACACTTGTTTTTATCTTATCTGTAATTGGAATACTTGTTGTAGGAAGTGCCAAGCAGGTATATCAGAGTCGTCAGGTACTGGGGGTCGTGATCGGAATTGTCTTTATGATGATCGTCACATTCATTGATTATGTCTGGCTGCTTGATTTTTACTGGTTTTTCTATGGCTTTTCTATTTTTATACTGGGGCTGGTACTTGTTGCAGGTAAAAAGGTCGGCGGAGCGACTAGATGGATCGATCTGGGATTTACTACCTTCCAGCCATCTGAGATGGCAAAGATCCTGCTGATACTTTTTTTCGCAAAGTTCCTGATGGAACATGAACGGGATGTAAACGACCGTAACACACTTTGCAAATATGCGATTCTTGCGGGATTACCGTTGGCGCTTATCATTATGGAGCCAAACCTTTCCACAACGATCTGTACAGCTGTAGTAATCTGTTTTCTGATTTATATTGCAGGACTCAGTTACCGCTTTATCGGAACTGTTTTGATAATCCTGATTCCGACAGCAATTATCTTTTTGAGCATTGTTGTGCAGCCGAACCAGCCATTCCTGAAAGATTACCAGCAGGAACGTATTCTTTCCTTCCTTGAACCGGATAAATATGCAGATGATGGAGCCTATCAGCAGAACAACTCTGTTATGGCAATTGGTTCCGGACAGCTTTCCGGAAAAGGACTGAATAATAATACAACAACCTCTGTAAAAAATGGTAACTTTATTCTGGAGCCACAGACTGATTTTATTTTTGCGATCATTGGTGAAGAATTAGGTTTCATTGGAAGTTGCGTTGTTATTGCTTTATTATTATTAATTGTGCTACAATGTATTCTGATAGGAATTCGAGCGAAGGACCTCGCAGGGAGGATCATCTGCTGCGGGGTAGGCGGACTCATAGGAGTCCAGAGCTTTATCAATATCGGTGTTGCAACAGGATTGATTCCGAACACAGGAGTTCCACTTCCGTTTGTCAGTTACGGAATGACTTCTCTTGTCAGTCTGTACATTGGTATCGGAATTGTATTGAATGTTGGTTTACAGCCGAAAAAATACAAATAAGGAGAGAATACAATGAACATAGGTCTAATTGCACACGATTCAAAGAAAACATTAATGCAGAATTTTTGTATCGCATACAGAGGTATTTTAAGCAGACATCATTTATATGCAACCGGGACGACCGGACGTTTGATCGAGGAAGTGACGAATCTTAATATTCACAAATATCTTGCAGGTTCCCTGGGGGGACAGCAGCAGTTAGGAGCACAGATCGCACAGAATGATATCGATGCACTGATTTTCTTAAGAGAACCATATGCACCGAAGCCAAACGATCCGGATCTTAATGATGTGATTCGGATGTGCGATACTTATAATATTCCGTTAGCAACGAATCTTGCTACGGCTGAACTTATTATTTTATCAATTGACAGAGGAGATCTTGACTGGCGTGAAATGTACCGATAATAACAGAAAAAAGAAATCATATTCCAGAAGGAGAAGACAACGTCAGCGGACACTGCGCCTGATGACAGGAATCTTTCTTGTGTTATGTGTTGTTGCCGGCTATCTTATCATTTCCGGCGGAATGGGAACGAAACAGCTTGTCTATGCCTATGAAAAGAAGCAGTATAATAAAGCAATATATACCGGTGAATTATTTGCAAAGGATCTGTGTCTTGTGAATGGCGATACAGAGATGTCCGGTGCTCCGGACACTTCCACGTATAAAGCTGCGGCGCTGTTTGATGTGAACAATTCTAAGACCACGTATGCATATAATGCAACTGCAAAGATGTATCCTGCAAGTATTACGAAGATTATGACGGCTCTTGTTGCAATAGAGAGTGCTGATCTATCCGAAGAGGTCACCGTAGAAGTAGATTCCTCAGATTTTGCAGCCGATGAACAGACCTGCGGAATCCACAAAGGAGATAAACTGACACTGGAAGCGTTGTTAAACGGATTACTTCTGTATTCCGGCAATGACAATGCAGAGGCAATCGCTTATTACATTGGCGGAAGTATCGAAGGCTTCGCAGATATGATGAATAAGAAAGCACAGGAATTAATGGCTACTAACACTCATTTTGCAAATCCAAGCGGATTACATGATGAGAACCATTATACGACTGCCTATGATATTTATCTGATCTTCAATGAATGTGTCAAACACAAAGAGTTTACAGATATCATCGGAAGATCATCTTATACTGCGGACATTCAGAGTGCCAATGGAACAACACGAAAAGTAACCTGGAAACCGACGAACTACTATGCAACCGGAGAAGCTAAACGCCCATCAGGAGCGACTGTAGTAGGCGGTAAGACCGGAACTACCGCAAAAGCTGGAAACTGCCTTGTTCTTCTTGACCAGACAGATGAGAAGGCACCATATATATCGATTATAATGGGGGCTACATCAAAAGAATTGTTATATAAAGATATGTCATCCATTATTGATCAGATACCAAATACAAATTAGAATTTATATGTAAGGGGCAGCCAGAAATGATTGCCCCTTTTGTGTGTATGATTAATCGGACATGGAACCGATTCTTCCATACAGACTGATCAGATACAGCCCGCAGAGACCTACCAGTGTATAGATAATTCTGGAAAGCCATGTCAGATTTCCAAAAAGAAATGCCACAAAGTCAAAGCGAAAAATACCGATCAGAAGCCAATTGACGGCGCCAATAATGACAAGTGTTAATGATGTATTGTCAAACCATTTCATATTAGAAATACCTCCTTTTTGCTAGTATTACTAATATAACGAAAAATATACAGGATCTGTCATTTTATTCTATTTTAGAGGGACGAAATTCAAAATGGTAAAAGAATCACCGTTATACTATCCTTATTCGGATTATTTAAAAAATAAATATGGAGAGAAAGTATACAAGCTTCCGATTAATCTGCCAATCACCTGTCCAAACCGTTTAAACGGCAAACGTGGCTGCAGCTTTTGCGCAGAATGTGGAACCGGATTTGAATCTTTAGATGCAGTTTATACCGTTACCGAACAGCTTGCAAAAAATCAGGAACATATTGCAAAAAAATACAAAGCGAAGAAGTATATCGCTTATTTCCAAAATTATACAAATACATTTCTTCCACTTAATGATTTCCGGAAATATATGGAAGAAGCAGCACAGTTTCCAGATATTACAGAGCTTGCGGTCTCTACAAGACCGGATTGTATCAAAGAGGAATATCTTGATGCTTTACGTAGTGTTTCTGAACAATACCACTGCAATATCACGATTGAACTAGGACTGCAGACCGCAAATTATCATACACTTTTGAAGATTGACCGTGGACATACACTTGCAGAATATATCGATGCCGCAATACAGATAAAACGATACGGTTTTGATCTTTGCACACATGTAATACTAAATCTGCCGGGAGATACGATCACAGACAGCATTGAAACCGCAAAAATCTTAAGTGCTCTTTCTAATGATTGCGTGAAGGTACATTCCCTTTACATTGCAAAAAACACGCGGTTGTGTGAAGAATACGAAAATGGTACAATAACTTTGTGTTCCAAAGAAGAATATTTCCGGCGTGTAACGGTATTTCTTGAGTATCTGAAACCACGCATTGCAGTAGAGCGGCTTTTCAGCCGTATTCCGGAAAAGGATGCTGTATTCTGCAACTGGCAGACAAGCTGGTGGAAATTAAAAGACGAACTTGAAGCACACATGATAGCCGGAGAGCATTATCAGGGAAGATTATCCGGATATCTTGACGGTGCTGTACTAAATGAAAAATAGGGGGCTGTATTTTGGCAGATAACAAAATGACAAATATTGCGGTTTACCGCAAAAAAACACATATAAATATCGGGATCATTATATTTGGTGCTGTTTTCATTTACCTGTTTGCAACGGTACTGATGTATCTGACCAATAAGCATGTTTCTGCTTATGAAGTAAGAGAGGGATCCATTGTAAAAGATAATACTTATACCGGATTTGTAATTCGTGAGGAGAGTACCATCACCGCAGACCGGGATGGCTACGTAAATTATTTTGCTCCGGAGGAGAGCAAAGTCGGTGCAAGAACCAGTGTTTATACATCATCTGCGAAGAAATTAAATCTAAATAACAGTACTTCCACTGAAACAAATGAACTGAGCAGTGAAGAAGAAGAGGCGATGCTTGTAAAGATTCAGAATTTCAGCGAGAATTTCAAAGAAGATTCTTTTCGGGATGTATATTCCGTAAAGGATTCTGTAAAATCCGTACTGGACAACAAATCCAGTCAGAATCGTCAGGCACAGTTGTCGGATATTCTGACTTCCAATACCGGAACCGTGAGTGTATATAAGGGAACGAAGGACGGCGTTGTTTTTTATTCTTATGACGGATATGAAAGCACGGCGGCGAACCAGGTCACGGAGCAGATGATTTCCGGTAAATCTTATGAAAAAAAGATTTTATCTAATAACCAGTATGTAAAAGCGCAGAATCCGGTATACCGTCTTGTTACAGGAGATTCCTGGACAGTGATCATTCCGCTGGATTCCAAAACTGCAGATTCTCTGAAAAAGCAGTCCATGGTCAAAGTGCGGTTTCTGAAAGATAATGAAACAGCTTCCGCAGGTCTCACGATCAAAGAGAAAGATGGAGGCTATCTTGCATATTTAAGTTTCCGGAATGGGATGATCCGTTATGCAGATGAACGATTCCTTGACCTGGAACTTATACTGGAAGACGAATCAGGACTTAAGATTCCAAAATCCTCTGTTGTTTCCAAAGATTTTTATGCAGTTCCGGAAGATTACCTGACACAGGGCGGCAACAGCAAGAGTACGGGCGTCCTGCTGGATAATGGATCGGAGAATGCGGAATTTCAGGTCGAAACGATTTATTACCGCGATTCGAAAAAGGGACTTGTTTATCTGAATCCAGCTGATTTTAAAGAAGGGGCTGTACTGATCAAGCCGGATTCTACACAGAAATATACATTAAGTGAGACAAAATCGCTGAAAGGCGTTTATAATATTAACAAAGGTTATGCTGTATTCAAACAGATCAATATTTTATGTAAGAGCGATGAATATTACATTGTGGAAGAAGGAAACGATTATGGTCTGTCTAATTATGACCATATTGCATTAGACGGTAAATCTGTTCAAGATAATGATATCGTCTTTGAATAAAGGAGGTACAACATGTTAAAAGAAAATCTGGAAAGCGTAGAAGAAAAAATTCAGGAAGCATGTAAAAAAAGTGGTCGTAACAGAGAGGATGTAACACTGATCGCGGTCAGTAAAACAAAACCTGTAGAGACACTTCAGGAAGCTTATGATCTTGGTGTCCGTGTCTTCGGAGAGAACAAAGTACAGGAACTGACAGAAAAATACGACTCACTTCCAAAAGATATACACTGGCATATGATCGGTCATCTGCAGCGCAATAAAGTCAAATATATTATTGATAAAGTAGATCTGATCCACTCTGTAGATTCCATCCGTCTTGCTGAGACAATTGACAAAGAAGCACAGAAACATGATCTGATTGCAAACATTCTTGTAGAAGTCAATGTTGCAAAAGAAGAAAGCAAATTCGGACTTATGCCGGAAGAAGTAGACGGCTTCATTGATGAAATTGCAAACTTAAAACATATTCAGGTAAAAGGACTTATGACAATTGCTCCATTTGTAGAAAATCCAGAAAAAAATCGTACAGTTTTCGCTGATTTACGTAAATTATCTGTTGACATTGCAAAGAAAAACGTTGATAATGTTAATGTGAGTATACTTTCTATGGGTATGACGAATGATTATGAAGTAGCCGTAGAAGAGGGGGCAACAATGGTTCGTGTCGGAACAGGTATTTTCGGTGCGCGCAATTATGCTCAAGTATAAACGGAAGATAGGAGATTATTGAAAATGGGAGTATTAGATAAGTTTTTAGACATCATGAAGTTAAGCGATGACGAAGATTACGATGATGACTTTTATGATGATGAGTATGATGACGATTTTGAAGAAAAACCGAAAAAGAGCTTTTTCAAAAAAAATAATAAGGGAAAAGATTTTGATGATGAAGAAGCAGAAGAGGACTTTGATCTTCCGGAAAAATCTACAAAACCGGTTCATTCAAGCAATAAAGTTACTCCGATGCGTCAGCCTGCAAGAAGAAGCAATGTTAATATGGAAGTTTGTGTTATCAAACCAAATTCCGTAGAAGATGCACGCGAGATTACAGAGACACTTCTGAGTGGAAGAACTGTAATTCTGAATCTGGAAGGATTGGATCTGGAAGTGGCTCAGCGTATTATCGACTTTACTTCCGGAGCTGCGTTTGCAATCAGCGGTAATCTTCAGAAGATTTCAAATTACATATTCCTGGTAACACCGACAGATGTAGATATTTCCGGTGATCTTCAGGATCTTTTAAATACTTCTTTTGATGCTTCTTCCATGCGATCAAGATTTTAAAGATCTTTAACAGCGAAGCTATGAACAAAGAAGAACTTATGTTAAGAAAACGTCTGATTGAATTATCGAATCAGGCTTATCAGAGAGATATCGTAACATTTTCAGATTTTCTGAATCTGAATGAATTAAATATACTTCATACTACGCCAAAGGATCAGTTTCCGGTTGCCTACGAAACTTACGGTGGGTATGACACAGCAGAGCGTCAGATGGTTGCATTTCTACATGATGCTCTTTGTTATGAATATTTTTATCCAATGAAAACAGTGATAATCGAACCGTTAAATCTGAATTTTTCAGAATCACTGACACATCGAGATTACCTTGGCGCTTTAATGAATCTTGGTATTGAAAGAAGCCGTATGGGCGATATTCTCATTGACGGCCAGAGAGCAATCGTATTTGTTAAACCGGAGATTGCTGACTTTATCGCCGATAATCTGACACGTATCCGTCACACTACAGTACAGACTAAGATTCAGGAACCAGGAGACATTTCCTATGAACCCAAATACCAACAGATAAAGGGGACGGTTCCGTCGGTAAGACTGGATACGATCCTTTCTGTGGCATATCCATTGTCCCGCAGCAAGCTGACCGCTTATATTCAAGCTGGGAAAGTATTTGTAAATGGAAAGCTTATCACAAGCAACGGATGCCATCTGAAAGAGGGAGATTTTATTTCCGTACGCGGGCTCGGCAAGATCATGTATGAAGAAACAATTGCTGCTACGAAAAAAGGGCGTTATATGGTAACTGTCAGAAAATATATTTAAAAGAAAAAGAGGAAAATTATGAAGAAAGAACAATCACGTCCGGTACATTATTTCATTGCAATTATCGCAGTTGCTGCCGGAGTTTTATTTGATCAGTGGACCAAATTGCTGGTACTTACGCATCTTAAAGGACACGATTCTTATATTGTTATAAAGAATGTATTTGAACTTGAATATCTGGAAAACAGAGGCGCTGCTTTTGGAATGCTGCAGGGCAAACAGTTTTTCTTTATTTTCTGTGTCGCTCTTATTGCGTTTTTTTCCATATATTTTTACAGGACAGTTCCGATGACGAAACATTTTTTGCCACTTCGTATCTGTGCGGTATTTATATTAGCAGGGGCGTTCGGTAATATGATCGACCGTGTGATCCGGCATTATGTAGTGGATTTCTTTTATTTTTCTCTCATTGATTTCCCTATATTTAATGTTGCTGATATTTATGTAACGGTTTCGGCATTTGGACTGATTATTTTATTATTATTTTATTATAAGGAGGAAGACCTTGAGCAGATCTTTCATAATCGAAAAGGAAAATAACGGGGCTCGGATTGACCGTTTTCTCGCTGATGCAGCACCGGAGCTTTCCCGATCCCGGATTCAGAAGTTAATAAAAGATGCACATATTACTGTCAATGAGAAGCCTGTAAAATCCAATTACAGGCTTCTTACAGATGATGTAATATCTTTGTCCATTCCGAAGCTAAAAGAGCCGGATATCCTCCCTGAGGCGCTTCCACTGGATATTTTGTATGAAGACAGGGATGTTATCGTTGTAAATAAACCAAAGGGGATGGTTGTCCATCCGGCTCCAGGCCATTATACAGGTACGCTGGTAAACGCATTGTTGTATCATTGCAAAGATCAGTTGTCCGGAATCAATGGTGATTTAAGGCCTGGTATTGTCCATCGTATCGATATGGATACGACAGGCTCTCTGATCGTCTGTAAAAACGATCTGGCACACCAGAACCTGTCTGAACAGCTTAAAGAACACTCAATCCACCGGATTTATATTGCAATTGTACACGGCAATATAAAAGAAGACGAAGGCACCGTAAATGCTCCGATCGGCAGACATCCCATTGACCGGAAAAAAATGAGTACGCATGCAAAGCAAAGCAGGCATGCAGTAACGCATTATAAAGTACTGGAACGTTTCGGCAATTATACTTATATCCAATGTAAGCTGGAGACCGGACGTACACATCAAATCCGCGTGCATATGTCCAGTATCGGACATCCACTGTTAGGGGATCAGGTGTACGGACCGAAAAAATGTCCATTTCCAGGACTTACCGGTCAGACACTTCATGCAAAAACGCTTGGTTTCATTCATCCGCGCTCCGGTGAATATATTGAAGTAGATGCGCCAATTCCAGAGTATTTTAACAATCTTCTCGATATACTTAGAAAAAAAGCATAAATTATCTAAAAATTATATACATTCCGCTTGAATTATTGTATAATAACAGATATACAGAGAACCTGTTATCTTCAGCTTCTCTTGTATACGCAGGTATAAAAAAGGAGCGTGATGGATATGGAAAAAACAAATACAATCATTACAATAGGAAGACAATTTGGAAGTGCCGGACGTGAGATCGGATATAAAGTTGCAAAAGATCTTGGAATTAAGCTGTACGATAAAGAAATGCTTGCAAGAGCAGCAAAAGAAAGTGGGCTCTGCGAAGAATTATTTGAGACACATGATGAGAAACCAACGAACAGTTTCCTTTATTCTCTTGTAATGGATACTTATTCTCTTGGATATTCATCCGGAAGTTATGCGGATATGCCAATCAACCATAAAGTATTTCTTGCACAGTTTGATGCGATCAAGAAGATTGCTTCTGAAGGACCGTGTATTCTTGTAGGAAGATGTGCAGATTACGCATTGGAAGATAATGAGAATTTGTTGAGTGTATTTATTCATGCCGATCTGGATGCAAGGATCCGCAGAATTGCCAGAATCTATGATCTGACAGATGCAAAAGCAAAAGATATGATCATGAAAACAGATAAAAAGCGTGCAAGCTATTATAATTACTACAGCAATAAGAAATGGGGATCTGCAGAAAGTTATCATATGAGCCTGGACAGCTCCGTGCTTGGCATCGATGGAACTGCAGAGGCTATTGAGAAACTTGTAGAACTGAAAGAACGCGACAGTAATAAGAAGCTGTAATATCGGAATTTAATTATAGAACCACGCGATAATTGTAGAACCACGCGACTATCGCGTGGTTTTCTTAATACAAGAAAAAGAGAAAGCCGGTCAGCTCTCTCTTAATTTTACGGCAGAAGCGGCAAGACGACGCCGGTTTTCGTCAATTGCGGCATAATGCTTCTTTGTCGTATTTACATCTTTGTGTCCTAGAACATCCGCAACAAGATAAATATCACCGGTTTCTTTATAGAGCGCCGTACCATAAGTGCTGCGCAGCTTATGCGGTGTTATTTTTTTGTTCGGTGTCACCTGTCTGGCATATTTTTTCACCATATTTTCTATAGCTTGAACACCCATACGTGTGCGCCTAGTAGATAAAAAAAGTGCATTTTCATGACCGGAGAGAGGTGTGGCTGCTTTTCTGTCTCCACAGATGTAAGTATCCAATGCATTCGCAACTTCTGACCCAAAATAAACAACCATCTGATTACCACCTTTTCGTGTAACTGTAATTCCATTATTTTTAAAATCTACATCTGTAAGATCCAGTCCCACGCACTCTGAAACACGGATTCCAGTGCCTAGAAGCAATGTCAGGATTGCCAGATCACGATCTCTTGTTTTCCTGTAATATGTTAGTGATTGACCAGTTAAATGTTCGCCTGCATGTTCTACATAGTCAAGCAAGAGCGCTACCTCGTCCGTATCCAGACGAATAATCGCTTTTTCGTGTAATTTGGGCATATCAACCAGCAATGTTGGATTTTTCTCAATCATCTGATGTTTGAAATAATACTGGTAAAAGCTACGCAGAGCCGACATCTTCCTGGAAAGCCCTTTTTCACTGTTCGTGATCCGTTCGCCTTCACGGTTATATACTTTCAAATATTCCATATATTCTTCGATATCTACCGGTTTTAAACGCTCCAGATCACTGACTTTAAACTGATCGATTGTGTAATTCTTATAAAACGAATTATTTTCCATCAGGAAATGAAAGAAAACCCGGATATCATATGCATAATTCATTCTTGTTTTTGCGGAAGATCTGGGCTCTATGGCACGAAAATAATCTTTGGCAAATGGCGGCAGCGTCTGCAGGATTTCTCTTAATCGTATCGTTTCATCAATCTGAATCTGTTCGTGGTATGTTTTGGTCTGCATATATCTTGTGACTCCTTATTATACAATTTATTTACTATTTGAACTTATTTACATAATATAGATATACTTAACTTAAAAGCTAACTAACATCAATATGAAAAGACTTAGTATCAAGATTAATTTTAATTGCCGTGTATTATATTGACAACTGTATTATACCATATTTTTGATTTTCGTGTCTATATCTTTCGGAAAAATCGGTATTTGTCGTATAGATATATTATGAACCATATTCTCTTTTTGATAACAAACTACGAGATATAATATTATGAATATGGAAAATAAAAACTTTTATTTTATTATAATAAGAGAAAAGATGGATGTTTGATACAGCAGGAAGGTCAGTTGATAGAGAATCACCTGACCTTCCTGCTAAAAAATATTATGAAGAGATTATGCGTTTATTCATAAATTAAATTATAATAAAATATTTTTTATCTGCGTCTCTTATTTTAATACCTGTTTGTATACTCTGTAGAAGTTCTTATAAGCAATCTTTTCAAGATCTTCATCACTGTAGCCTTTTTTCTTCAATGTCTCAATGAAGTTCCACGCATCTGCTGCAGATAACAGGCCTTTTGTTCCAAGCGGATTCTCGTCCGGTGCACCATTCTTAGAAAGTGCATCTGAACTCAGATAATCTTCAAAATCAAATCCGCATCCAACATGATCAATACCTACCAGATTGACGATATAATCTACATGTTCTGCCAGACCTTCTACGGACTGTTTTGCTTTATCAGGACTGATAAATGCATCCAGACGGTTCATTCCCATTACACCGCCGGTTGCAGCTAAAGCTTTGATCATTTCATCACTTAAGTTTCGTCCATGTGCAGATAATGCTCTTGCGTTACTGTGGGATGCAATAACCGGATGTCCGTCTGATAATTCAATAATATCCCAGAAACCTTTGTCATTCAGATGAGAAACATCCAGAACAATACCAAGTTCATTCATACGTTTGATTGCTTCTTTCCCTTTTGGAGTTAAGCCTCTGTTCTTGTCTCCCGGCCATCCGGAACCAAGAGCATTCTCTTCATTCCATGTTACCATGATATCACGTACACCAAATTCGTCATAATAATAATTGATCTGATCAATATCTTCGCCTATGTAAGATAAACCTTCCAGTCCCATCAATACATTAATCTTACCCTCCGCTGTACCTTTCTCAAAATCCTCATACTTTTTAACGATATTCAGAATATCTTTTGAGTCTTCAATCTCCTGACGTACGGCAGCTTCAATTTGTTTGATACGTTTCTTTGGATCTTCATCATATGGTGGATCAATCCACATTACAAACGTACCACCAAAAACATTACCTTTTTTGAACTTATCCAAATGGTACTTCCTGAAAATATCGCGTTCTCCTTTCAGACTGTGAATTGTAACATCTGACCAGATATCCCCATGTGCATCAAAAAGTTGTTTTTTCATTGTAACATTCCTCCTCTTTTATATTAACGTCTTTTTTCATTGACGTTTTGTATATTTATAATCTCTATATCCGTATTGAAATTCTAAATTCATTATACATCTTTTTGCGAAAATAAACAACATTTTGAAAAATTAAAATAAAAAAGAACAAATTCAGATAACGAAATACCATTATCAAAATCTGTTCTTTTGGTGAGTATAATATATATAAGATAGGGTTTCCCTTATATATCAAAATAGATTACTAATTATTAATCCTTTGAAATCCACGGGATTAATAACTTACAAGACTTGCAACTGACAACTTTCTCAAGATGCTATGACAATTAAACATCCTTACCTGATTACTGGAAATTCGCCTCATAATATGATACTGTCAAATACTGTCCTGCATGAATATCATCCGAATCCAGATGATTCATCTGCTTTAATTCATCTATATAATCGTAAATGGAATCATAGTCCTGACTCATATATTCTTTTGCAATGCTCCATAAACTGTCTCCTCTGGAAACTTCAATGCTCTTGTAGTACTTATATTCAACAGATTCCTTCGCTGCGTTATCATGTGCTGATACAAGCCGGCTTCCACCGACAATACTACCGGTTAATACAATACCTGCCAGTGCAAGCGTAATACATATTTTTTTCAAAAACACTTCTCTTCTTCTCTTTACTGTTCTATGATTACTTCCCTTACGCATAACTGATTCCCCCTCTGTACAGTTTCGAATATATGTTCCTGAACATTTGTTCTAAATGCATTATACAAAACAAATGTTCGGTTGTCAATAGATTTATTTCAAATAATCGAACATATTTTCTAAACATTTGTTTGCTTTTTAAATATCTCTATGATAAAATATTTTTAGGTATTAGAAAGTTCCTGACATATAACGAACTACAGGTATCACTGCGGAGGATTTTGCTTTGATATCTTATATAATATATTATAGAATACGGAGGCAATGACATATGGCACAGGGAAAGATAAGCGCAAAACAACAGGAGATTCTGGATTACATTAAGTCACAGATTCTGGAACGTGGTTTTCCACCTGCCGTTCGTGATATCTGCGAGGCTGTTCATTTAAAATCTACTTCTTCTGTACACTCCCACTTAGAAACACTGGAGAAGAACGGATATATCCGCCGTGATTCGACAAAGCCTCGTGCGATTGAGATTTTAGATGAAGCATTTAACTTTACAAGACGTGAGATGGTCAACGTCCCGATCGTAGGGCGTGTCGCAGCCGGAGAACCACTTCTCGCAGAACAGAATATTGAAGAATACTTTCCTATCCCAATGGAATTTATGCCGAATAAGCAAACATTTCTTCTAAAAGTCTGTGGTGAAAGTATGATTAATGCCGGAATTCTGAATGGGGATTATGTTCTTGCTCAGGAAGAGAATACTGCACACAACGGTGATATGGTTGTTGCTATGATTGAAGATGGTGCTACAGTTAAAACCTTTTATAAAGAGGAAGGTGTCATTCGTCTGCAGCCGGAGAATGATTTTATGGATCCAATCATTGTTCCGGACTGTACGATCTTAGGTAAAGTTATCGGTGTGTTCCGCTTTATGCGCTAAGATTAATAATTTTATCATTGATTCGCTGGCGGTTGGAGGCTGCATCTGTACGAGTGCATGCATTTATTTTAAGCGTCGTCATAACAAAAAAGCCTGCAAGCGCTGACTTTAACAGACGCACTTGCAGGCCTTTTATCATTTCTATTTTTTATTCTATAATTATTTTCACAAACGCCTTTTAAATCCTTTAAAAGAATTGTTATTTTACATCTCTACCTCTGTCCCATCGCTCCAGGTGCGCTCCAGATTGTAGAAAGAACGGTTCTCTTTATCAAATACATGTACGATAATATCACCATAATCCAGCAGTACCCAAGTTCCGCTTCTATTTCCTTCTGTCTGCTTTGGATGATGACCGACTCTTGCCAGTTTTTCCTGTACATTTTCGACCAGTGCCTTCACCTGACTGTCACTGGTACCGTTTGTGATGATAAAGTAATCAGCAATTACAGATATCTGTGAGATATCGATTACTTTGATCGCCTCGCCTTTTTTTTCGTCAAGTGCTTCATAAGCGATTTTAGCCATGTCTAATGCCTGATCCATCGTCAACTCTCCTTTCCGAGTTTTTCTTTATAATATAAATATGTCTTTTCCGTCATTGGATCCAGTGGAAGATTCCGGCTGTTTAAATATACCAGCGAATCTTTTAAAATTCTGTAGAGACATTCATCAAGATCCTGAAATGCCATTTTCCGCACATCCGCCATATTCGGCAATTCCCTGCGCCCAGGCTCAATGTAGTCGGCAATATACAAAATCTTATCCAGACGGGACATATGCGGTCTTCCTGTCGTATGACAGGCAATTGCATCTACAATCTCCCGATTCTCAACATGATAATTTCTGGCAGCCAGAAAGGCGCCCAGTTTCGCATGGAGGAGACTTGGATTCTTCATCTCTACTTCAGATATGCTCAGGTGATATTTGTCACAGAGACGGATCTTGGTTTCTGAAGGAATGCATTTGGCGCAATCATGCAGGAGTCCAGCAAGCAATGCCTTCTCAATATCTTCGCCATGGCACATAGCGAGCGATGAAGCTGTATACATAACGCCCAATGTATGTTCATAACGGTCTGTGTCCAGTTCTGACTTTAATTTTTTGCGTATTTTACGTACTTTATGATTCATACAAACCTTCCTTTGCAATAAATGCTTCCACTTCCGCAGGAACAAGCCCGGTAATAGACTCTCCTGCTCTTATCTTTGCACGCAATTCGTGAGAAGATATTGCAATCAGCGGAGACTGTAAAAGCTTGATACGTGCATGGTATTTATCATTCAGGTAAGAAATATGTTCCAGCATTGTCTGTCTGGTATTCCACTCATCCCTGTAAGCAGCCAGCACGTGGCAGACCGCAAGCAACCGCTCTGGATGCACCCATTTTTCAATATCACGAAGAGAGTCCGCACCAATAATAAAATAAAATTCATCTTCCGGATATACTGCATGAAAATATTCCAGTGTCTCATACGAATAGGAGACTTCTTTTCTTTTTAGTTCATAATCCTGTAATTCAAATGATTTGTGATCTTTGATAGCCAGTGCCACCATCTTTGCACGCATATCTGTGTCTGATCCTATAGAATCCAATGCCTTGTGCGGAGGACGTCCGTTTGGCATAAACCATATAACGTCCAGACCGAACTGATCTCTTGCCGTATCTCCGAGCATTAAATGTCCGTTATGGATCGGATCAAACGTACCACCCATAATACCTATTTTCATGGTTGCCTCTCTCCTGCTTACTTTGTTCCGCTGTTTTTCAATTTCACTATGGAAGCTGTATTTTTTTGTTTTTATCTTTTCCTTCTTTGTAAAGGACTATCTTCTTGCCGATCACCTGTACAACCTGGGAGCGTGTACGCTCAGCAAGCAGTGACGCCAGTTCTTTCGGATCATCTGCACAGTTTTTCAGCACACTGATCTTAATTAGTTCGCGTGCTTCCAAAGCTTCAGCAATTGCTTTTGTAAATTCCGGTGTCATGCTGTTTTTCCCGACCTGGAAGATCGGATCCATTGTCATGGCAAGACTTTTTAAATAAGCTCTCTGTTTCGTTGTCATGCTTTCTCTCCTATTTTGTTATCATTTATTTATAATAATCAAACTGCAATCCATACATTCTTACTGTATCACCTTCCTGGATACCGGCTTCTTCCAGTTCATCTAAAATACCGGTGTCTTTCAGGAATTTCTGGAAGAATGCAAATCCCTTCTCAGAATCCAGGTTTGTATAACCAAGCATCTTCTCAATCTTTGGTCCTTCTACAACATATACATTGTCTTCCTTTTCAACGGTATATGGAAGATCGATATATAAAAGTTCTTCCTCAGGGAAATATTCCTGTTCAAATACAATCGGTGTATCATCCAGCTTGGCAATTTCGCCGGATACATAATATAAAAGCTCTGAAATACCGACTCCGGTTGCACCTGAGATTGGAAATACACGAATTCCTTTTGGTTCAAATTCGGCCTTTAATCTTGCAACCGGATCTTCGTCTTCGCTGTATATCAAATCCGTCTTATTTGCAGCAATAACCTGCGGACGGGCTGCAATCTCAGGATTGTAAGCTTCAAGTTCGGCATTGATCTTATGAATATCATCAACCGGATCACGTCCTTCACTTCCGGCAGCGTCTACTACATGGATCATCATCTTTGTTCTCTCGATGTGGCGAAGGAATTCATGTCCAAGACCGACTCCTTCAGAAGCGCCTTCGATCAATCCTGGAATATCTGCGATTACAAAACCGCTTGCTCCTTCCAGATCGACAACACCAAGATTTGGATTTAGTGTTGTGAAATGATAATTTGCAATTTTCGGTTGCGCATTTGTTACTCTGGATAACAATGTAGATTTGCCTACATTTGGAAATCCGACAAGTCCCACATCAGCAATTACTTTCAGCTCCAGATTCACCCAGAGCTCCTGTGCAGGCTGACCAGGCTGTGCATACTTTGGAATCTGCATTGTAGCTGTTGCAAAATGCTGATTTCCCAGACCGCCTTTGCCACCTTTTAAAACAATCTGTCTGCGATTATCTCCGGACATATCTGCGATTACTTTTCCGGACTCAGACTCTTTGATCACAGTACCTTCCGGTACTCTTAAAATGATATCTTCAGCATCTTTTCCATGGCAGCGTCTCTTGCCGCCCTGTTCTCCGTCTTTTGCTGAGAATTTTTTGCGATGTCTGAAATCCTGAAGTGTGTTAAGACCTTCATCAACTTCAAAGATGACATCGCCACCGCGGCCGCCATCACCGCCATCCGGACCGCCGTTCGGGACATAGAGCTCCCGGCGGAAGCTGACATGTCCGTCTCCGCCTTTTCCTGATCTGATAAATATCTTTGCTCTGTCTGCAAACATAAATCTTTCTCCTTAAATATATAAAAACCTGTCTAATCGGTTACAATGCAATTTTCTGTTATTTAAAAAGAGTGCTGCCTCATAACTGTGATCAGTTATATCGCAACACTCTCCTCTGATTCTTAATTATTGAGCAACTGGATAGATAGAAACCTGTTTCTTATCTCTTCCTTTTCTCTCAAATTTAACTACACCATCAACAAGTGCGAATAATGTATCATCACCACCGCGTCCAACGTTAACACCTGGGTGAATCTTTGTTCCGCGCTGTCTGTAAAGGATGTTACCAGCTTTTACAAACTGTCCGTCAGCTCTCTTGGCGCCAAGTCTTTTAGACTCAGAATCTCTACCGTTCTTTGTAGAACCAACACCTTTCTTATGAGCGAAAAACTGAAGGTTTAATTTCATCATGGTTGTTACACCTCCTCGAATGTTAGATCAATATATTGTGCATAGTCTTCATCATGTGACATCTCTGTCAATCCGAGAACCATCGACTTAAGAAGAAGTTCCGCATCCGCAGACACTTTTCCGTCAATCCGGTAGGAAATGTATCCTTCCGTCTGTTCTGCCTCAAGTATTGCACGATCACCTGTAAACTGATCAATCGCATTTATTGTATTAATCGTGAGAACCGACGCTGCTGCACAGACAATGTCCTGTCCCTCCGGTGCATATCCTGCATGACCTGATGTCTGAAAACCGATGTATTCTTTTGCTGAATTCACATATACTGTTACATGAAACATGGATATTCTCCAATATTAAGCATTGATTTTTTCAATCTTTACTGCTGTGTACTGCTGTCTGTGACCATTTTTCTTGTGGTATCCTGTTTTTCTCTTGTACTTGTAAACGATTACTTTTTTAGCTTTTCCGTTTTCAACTACAGAAGCTTCAACAGTTGCACCTTCAACTGTAGGATTACCGATCTTTAATCCGTTGTCACTTACTGCAAGCACCTGGTCAAATGTAAAAGTCTCTCCGGCTTCTACACCAAGCTTTTCTACTTTAATGATATCGCCTTCGGCTACTTTGTACTGTTTAC